>Ga0164318_10002080_pt1 | contig 18375 bp, 15 predicted proteins | sample GuaBasSedimGuay9_FD_113734 | JGI IMG/M metagenome (GOLD analysis project Ga0164318, IMG submission 113734) | Subseafloor sediment microbial communities from Guaymas Basin, Gulf of California, Mexico - Guay9, Core 4571-4, 0-3 cm | ecosystem: Environmental > Aquatic > Marine > Hydrothermal vents... | reverse complement strand
CGAATTTCTGTCGTTTTGTCATTCCCGACCTGATCGGGAATCCATAACTGCTTGTAATTACTGGATTCCCGCTTTCGCGGGAATGACAGATTAGTGAGTTTTTGACTTTTTACGAATACATCAAAGTTGATACGTCCGTAAAAAGTCACAGAAACACTCTTTTGTCATTCTGAGCGATAGCGAAGAATCTGATATTATTGAGATTCTTCTTCGCTCTGCTCCTCAGAATGACACTACGTGGGCTTTTTACGAGTGTATCAATATTCTTTTCTTGAAAAATAGTAAATCCTGCTTGACTAAAATCCAAAAAAAATATAGGTTAGCGAAATTTATTAAGAAAGTGGGGATTTGTCTTTATGGGAGAAAATGAGCTCCTGAAGAGTAGAAAAGAGAAAATAGGCTCTCTTAAAGCTGAGGGAATAGACCTTTACCCCAATGATGTAACAGTAAACGCTACTACGAAAACAATACTGGATCGCTTTGGTCATTTGGATAATGACGCCCTCGAAAAGATAGAGGAAAGATTTAGTCTGGCCGGAAGGCTCATGGCGGTGAGAAGTTTTGGCAAGGCAGCGTTTCTGAATATACAGGACCGAAAAGGAAAGATTCAGGCATATATTAAAAAAAATAAAATCGGTGAGAAGCAGTTTTCTCTATTTAAAAGACTCGACATAGGAGATATCATTTTTGTTGCCGGCCGTGTCTTCAAGACAAAAACGGGAGAATTGACTGTTGAGACAGATGAAATTCGTCTCCTGGCAAAGGCATTAAGGCCACTCCCGGAAAAGTGGCACGGTCTAACTGATATTGAAACACGTTACCGGCAGAGGCACCTTGACCTCATAGTCAACCCAGGGGTCAGAGAGCTGTTCCATAAAAGAAGCCGCATCATCCAGTTGATTCGTGATTTCATGCAGAAAATGGATTTTCTCGAGGTGGAAACACCGATGATGCATCCTGTGGCAGGCGGGGCCATGGCCAAACCATTCAAAACATATCATAATACGTTGGGAATGGATCTTTACCTGCGGATAGCTCCCGAGCTTTATTTAAAACGTCTTGTTGTGGGGGGATTGGAAAGAGTTTTCGAAATCAACAGAAACTTCAGAAACGAAGGGATTTCTACATTCCACAATCCTGAATTTACCATGATGGAATTTTACCTTGCCTACGCTACATATCAGGATTTAATGAACATGACAGAGGAATTGTTCACCTGTATTTCACGGGAAATATTCGATTCCCTCAAATTCCATTACCAGGAAACTGAGATTGATCTGACTCCTCCCTGGCAGAGGCTATCTGTAAAAGAATCTATTATAAAATATTCCGACATAGATCCCGAATTCCTGGAAGACAGGAAGCTAGCCGTAGAATATGCAAAAACTCTGGGATTAGATGTTAAAGAAGATGAATCGCTGGGAAAGGTGATCATGGTCATATTTGAAGAACTGGTTGAAGATAAGCTGATTCAACCGACATTCATCACAAGTTACCCTGTTGAGGTCTCACCGCTCTCAAGAAAAAGTGTTAATGACGATCATTTTACCGATCGATTCGAACTCTATATTTATGGTAGAGAAATCGCCAATGCCTTCTCCGAGCTCAATGATCCCGAGGACCAGCGAAAAAGATTTATCATGCAGCTCAAGGAAAGAAAAGCAGGGAATCAAGAGGCACACGAGATGGATGAAAATTATATCCGTGCTCTGGAATACGGCATGCCTCCGACTGCGGGAGAGGGGATTGGAATAGACAGACTGGTCATGCTCTTTACCGATTCTCCCTCAATCAGGGATGTTATCCTTTTCCCCCAAATGAGAAAAAAATAAAAAGAAATACAAAGAAATCGACAATCGGATGTCGGATAAAACTCAAAACCCGGAACCCCATCATGTCCTACGAATCTTTCATAGCTTTTCGATATCTGAGAGCAAAAAGGAAACAGGCTTTTGTTTCACTCATTACTCTTATATCAATAGCCGGCATATTTCTGGGAGTTGCGGCGCTAATAATCGTTCTTGCGGTCATGAACGGTTTTGAGACTGACCTCAGAAACAAAATACTGGGAGTCACTTCACACATCGTCCTGATGAAATATAGTGGACAGATGGAAGATTACGAAAATGTGATGAAGAAAGCTGAGACAATTGACGGTGTCGCAGCATCGACCCCTTTTGTATATGGCCAGGCAATGTTAAAAAGTCAGGACGGAGCAACCGGCGTGGTATTAAGAGGAATATCGACTGACAGCGTCCTTAAGGTAATAAATATCGGGAAATTTGTGGAAGGAAGTATCCAGGCCCTTTCAGAAAAGAAAAATGGAACAGGCGGCCTGCCCGGTATTGTTATCGGGAAAGAATTATCTAAAAACCTTGGGCTGTTTCTTAATGATAAGGTTGATGTATTATCACCCATGGGTATTCCCACACCAATGGGAATTGTCCCGCGTATCAAGAAATTTATCGTCGTTGGGATATTCGAATCAGGATTTTACGAATACGATTCGTCGCTGGCTTTTCTTTCTCTGTCAGAGTGCCAGAATTTCTTGAATATGAAAAGAAATGTCACGGGAGTCGAGATCAGGGTAAACGATATTTACAAGGCGGGAGATATTGCCGAAAGGATCGAAAAAAAACTGGGATATCCATACTGGGCAAGGAACTGGATGCAAATGAATAAAAATCTCTTCGCGGCGCTTAGATTGGAAAAAAGAGTCATGTTTATTATCCTCAGCCTTATCGTTCTGGTAGCCGCTTTTAATATAATAACTACCCTGATTATGGTTGTTATGGAAAAAACAAAAGATATCGCCATATTGAAAGCAATGGGCGCAACATCCAAAAGCATCATGAAAATATTTATGTTGCAGGGAATTATTATAGGCGCTATCGGCACTGTCCTGGGTTGTATCGGGGGAGTTGTTGTTGCGCTTAATGTTGAAAAACTATCTTTGTTCATAGAAAACCTGTTTGGATTCAAAATATTACCCGGAGATGTGTACTATCTGAGCGAACTTCCCTCCCGGATAAATTACTCCGATGTCTCAATTATTGTTCTGGCAACCATGCTGATATGTTTTCTGGCAACGATTTATCCTTCATGGAAGGCGTCAAAATTCGATCCGGCAGAAACCCTGAGATATGAATGACTCTGTTGATTTAAGGTCTTTTCGCCCAATCTCTGCGTTATGCTCAAAAAATAATCCTCGGAATATCAACTATATGCCTGCGGTTATTTTTTTTGCATGCCCTGTCTGCGTGCAACGCACAGGCAGGCTTGATTTTGAACGAAAATCCTCATAAATCAACAGAGTCATGAATAGAAAAGGACAAAGGGCTGAGTGATGAGCAACGAGCAATGAGTAATGAGGACTAAGGGTAATGATAGAAGTCAGTAATTTGGGGAAAACCTTTATAAAGGATGGAAATAAAATAGAGGTGCTGAAAGACGTCAATCTTGAAATCAACCGGGGAGAATCTCTGGCAATTCTCGGTGTTTCCGGTGCGGGGAAAAGCACTTTTCTTACTATACTCGGGATTCTCGATCATCCCACCTCCGGTCACATCCTTTATAATAATGTTGATGTCTTTGGGTGGAATGAACAAAAACAGGCTGAATATAGAAATAAAGAAATAGGATTTGTCTTTCAGTCCCATCACCTCCTACCCGAGTTTACCAGCCTGGAGAATACCATGATGCCTGCTTTGATAAACGGCGTGCCTATGCAGGAAGCCAGGGAGAAAGCAGAGATTGCCTTGACTGAGCTGGGACTCGGTGATAGATTGGCGCATAAACCTGGTGAGCTTTCCGGTGGAGAGCAGCAGAGGGTCGCCGTAGCAAGAGCTCTGATAATGGAACCCGGGATCCTGTTAGCGGATGAACCAACGGGAAATCTTGACACCAAAACAGGAGAAAAAATACACGATATCTTACTTGACCTGAACAAAACAAAGGACATTACCCTGGTAATTGTAACGCATAATAAACACCTGGCCGATCGCATGTCCCGTACCATCGGTCTGCAGGATGGAAGGGTCTGTAATCTATAACATGAAAATTTTTCTTAAATTTAGAATCCTCTTTTTTATATCTGCATTAGTCTTATCGTTACTTTTTCAAAAATATTCTTTTGCAGAAGATGCTAAAAAAATTGCCGTATTCCCCTTTGAAATCCACAGCAAATCGGATGTTCTTCCCCTTAAAAGCCAGATAACGGATCGCCTGACTACTGAATTATCGAAAGCAGAATACATTCGAGTTATCAATAAAGATGCTTTTTTGAGCTTGCTTGAAGGGAAACAAATAGACAGGGAACTGGCCTTTGTCATCGGAAAAAAAATCAGCGCCGATTTTGTGGTCATGGGCAGTCTCACTCGTCTGGGAAATTTGATCAGTGTAGACGTTACCGTTGCAGATGTTAAAGACAGAAAAACCATAAGCGGTATATTTGCCGGTGGCACAGGCAAAGAAAGTATCGGCGCTATCGCTGCAAAACTGACCGACAAAATACTACTGAGAATTTTTGTTAAACAGACGATAAAAAAAATAGAGTTTAAAGGTAACCACAGAGTTGAAAACGGGGCTATATACAATGTTCTAAAAAGTGAGAAAGGAAAGCTCCTTTCTGAAAGAAAACTATCATCAGACATAAAAGCTATTTACAAAATGGGTTACTTCAGTGATGTGAAAGTAGAGGTGTCCGATGCCCCCGGCGGGAAAATCATAACATTCATCTTACAGGAAAAACCCTTAATATCCAGGATTGAGATAAGAGGAAACGATGACATAGATAAAGACGACATAGAAGGGGTTATGACTGTCAAACCCAAACAAATCCTGAACTTGAAGGAGGTAAAGTCGGATGTCGAAAACATCAAAACCCTGTATCATGACAAAGGTTATCTTAACGCAAATGTTAGTTATAAGATAGAAAAAACAGGCAATAAAGGTACCCGGGTCATTTTTAATATAACGGAGAATAAAAAGCTTCGCATAGAAAAGATTTCCTTTGAAGGAAACAAAACATATACTGATGATGAATTGAAAGATATGATGGAGGTCACTGAAAAGGGGTTCTTTCACTTTTTTTCAGATTCGGGTCTTCTCAAAATGAGTAAATTGAAACAAGATATAAATAAGCTGAAAGCCTTTTACCATAATAACGGTTACATAAACGCTCAGATTGGTGAGCCGGAAATAACCCATGACAAAAAGGGAATTTATATCAAAATAACTGTCATGGAAGGAAAACAATTTCAAGTCGGAAAAGTTGGAATTACGGGCGATATGCTTTCCGTTCCCCGTGCCGATCTTCTGGAAAAACTGCATATTAACAAAAAAGATTATTTTGACAGAGAATCTATCATGAAGGATATTGATTTACTGTCGGAAGCCTGTAATAATGAAGGTTATGCCTACGCCAATGTTACACCGGAGACTATCACCCGGGAAAAAGATCAAAAAGTCGATGTGATATATCACATAGATAAGGGGAATATTGTATATTTCAATAGGATATCGATAACCGGCAATACAAAGACGAGAGATAAGGTCATAAGAAGAGAGCTGGCAGTAGTTGAAGGTGATTTATACAGCCGTGAAAAATTAAAAAAAAGCTATATGAATCTGACCCGGTTGAGTTATTTTGAAGAGATTAACTTTCAAACGGAAAAGGGATCTGAAACAAATTTGACGGATGTTAATATACAGGTCAAGGAAAAACCCACTGGAATGTTCAGCGTTGGCGCCGGATACAGCGCTGCAGACAAAGCTGTCATTATGGCCCAGGTGGCCCAGCGAAACCTCTTCGGAAGAGGGCAAACACTGAGTTTGAGCGCCTACCTCGGATCAGAAACAAAGAATTACGAATTATCCTTTACAGAACCATGGCTTTTTGACATGCCGTTGTGGAGTAAATTCGATCTCTGGAATACTGAAAAGGATTATGACAGTTACGATCTGAGCACAAAAGGTTTTACGACAACGCTTGGTTATCCTCTCTGGGAATATGTAAAAGGATACATTGGATACAGCTTTTCGACAAATGATGTCAGAAATATTGACGAAGATGCGTCACGATGGATTAAAGAACAGGAGGGCGAAATAACATCCAGCGGTATTACCGTGACTCTTTCCAGGAATACGTCAAACAATTTCATGTTTCCCACCAAAGGTTCTAAAAACAAAGTATCCATAGAATACACCGGCGGGATACTGCAGGGAGATACCAGTTTCACAAAATATACCGGCAGTTCCACCTGGTTCTTTCCCCTTCCTCTGGATAATGTATTCGCGGTTAAAGGACGGGCGGGATTTATGCATAAGAATGAGGACACAAAGATACCCATATACGAGCGTTTTTTCCTGGGAGGCATGAACTCTCTGAGAGGGTTGAGAAATGTAGGGCCCAAATTTCCCGACAGTGATGATGTCATGGGAGGGAAAACCATGCTTTGCTTCAACTTTGAATTTATCTTTCCACTCCTCAAGAAGGCCGGCATGAAGGGTGTTTTATTTTATGATACGGGTAATGCCTGGGAAAATGGTTATCACCTTGATGACATGAGACGAACGGCGGGAGCAGGGATCCGCTGGTATTCTCCCATCGGTCCTTTAAGACTGGAGTGGGGCCACGTCCTTGACAGAAAGGACGATGAATCCGCAAGCAGGTGGGAATTTACTATCGGGATGATGATGTAGGACAAAAGATAAAAGGTTAAAGGTCCAAGGCTCAAGGTCCAAGGCTAATAAGGTCAGTAATCAAATGTTACATATTATTTCTTTGACCTTGAGCCTTTTACCTTTTTCCTAACCCGAACAAGCCGGAACTAAAGAGGATATATTTTTATCACGAAAACACGAAAGTACGAAAACACGAAAAAGAAAATTTAATTTCGCACTTTCTTTTTTTTCGTGGTTTCGTGATTGTTTTTAATTCTTTTGCCATTTTTGCCTGTCTGCATCTGCCTGTGCCGCCTGCACGGCAGACAGGTGCGGACACGCACAGGCAGGCACGAACTTTACAATTAAGGGACTAATAATCATGACAAGGAGAATATGTGATGAAAAAAACTATGAGCATTTTAATTGTGGCATTTCTTGTTTTATCGGCAACCTGCACGTATGCCGCTGAGAAGATAGGTTTCATCAATATGAAACAGGTGCTGCTTCTTTCCGATGCGGGTAAGGAAGCAGCTGCTGAATTCAAAAAGACTTTTGAAAAATCCAAGGCAAAAATCCAGGCACGGGAAGCTGAATTAAAAAAATTAAAAGAAAACCTTGAAAAACAACGTCTGGTACTCAAGGAAAGCGCCATGAAGGAAAAAGAACTCGAGTACCAGAAAGAATTCAGAGACTACAGGCGATTGGTTGAAGATTCCAATGCAGATATTAAAAGAATGGATCAGGAACTTTCCCGGAAGCTGATTCCTGAAATACTGAAGGTTGTAAATACGATAGGGAAAAAAGAAGGGTATACAATGATACTCGACTTTAATGCCACAGGCGTTGCCTACCATTCCAAGGCTAAAGACATTACGAAAAAGGTAATAAAGGAATTCAATAAAACTTATAAATCAAAAAAGTGAGTGTAACAAACGGATAACAGGGGTCAGGGGTCAGGAAAAAACTGGGGGGCTGTCCCCAGGTTTTTTGCACGCAGTGAAAACACCGCAGCATTCACTGTGATATTCTCTTGCCACAAAGAACTGAAGATAAAGAAAAAAATGTTTTGTGCTCTTCGAGGTGATTAATAATAAAATCGCTTAATTTAATGACATTGAGTGGAAAATATGAAAAAGAATGTGAAACCGCTGAAAGAAGTTGCAAAATTACTCGGCGGCACAATTATCGGAGACGGGACAGTTTCTATATACAATATACGTGGGATTGAAGAAGCAAGGGAAGGCGATCTTACTTTTATTGCAAATCCCAGATATAAAGACAAACTTGAGGAAACCAGGGCATCCGCCGTACTGGTTTCTCCCGATGTCAAGGAATCGAGCAGGAACTTACTTGTTGTTAAAGATCCATACATTGCGCTGGCAAAGGCTCTCAGTCTCTTTTATCCTGAAGAAAAAGATCCCATAAGGGTTAGCAGGGAGGCTTATGTTGGGGAAGGAGCAATAATCGCGGAAGATGTGACCATTTATCCCGGTGTATACATTGGTAAGAACGTAAGGATAGGGAAAGGGGTTGTTCTCTATCCCGGTGTCTTTATCGGAAATCACGCTGCCATTGATGAAAATTCCATACTTTATCCCAATGTTACCGTTTACAGGAGATGCGTGATAGGAAGAAGAGTTATTCTCCATGCGGGGGTCGTTGTTGGAAGTGATGGATTTGGATTTGCCAATCCGGGAAAGGAAAATCTAAAGGTACCCCAGGTTGGAATAGTCCAAATAGATGATGACGTGGAAATAGGCTCAAACACTACTATAGATCGAGGAACTCTTGGGAAAACATGGATTAAAAGAGGAACAAAGATAGACAATTTAGTTCAGATAGCCCACAATGTGGTCATCGGCGAAAACTCCGTTGTGGTTGCTCAGGTTGGAATTTCCGGGAGTTCTAAACTGGGGAAGGGCGTTATAGTCGGGGGACAGGCCGGGCTTGTCGGACACATCGAAGTCGGTGATAATGTCATGGTCGCCGCTCAGTCAGGTGTTCACGAAGATGTGGCGCCAAACCAGATTATATCGGGTACCCCTCATATGTCTCACAAAAAATGGTTAAGAGCCCAGGCATGCATACCCAGACTGCCCGAAATGTGGAAGACTGTAAAATCGCTTTTGAAAAGAATTGATGCGCTGGAACAGGAAACAACAAGCAAGGAACAAGGAGAATTATGAGCATTCACCCTACAGCTATTATATCGCCCGGGGCAATCATCGAAGAAAGTGTTGAAATAGGTCCCTACAGTATAGTTGGTTCAGATGTGCGAATCGGGAAAGACACGTCTATAGGGCCTCATGTTGTCATAGAAGGTCAAACAGAAATAGGCGACAATTGCCATATATTTCAGTTTGCTTCTATCGGGGCTGTCCCCCAGGACCTAAAATTCAGGGGCGAAAAATGCAAGGTAATTATCGGAAAGAACAATACTATAAGGGAATTTGTCACGATACATAGTTCCACTTCCGCCGATATAGGAATGACATATATTGGAGACAATAATCTCTTGATGGCATACTGCCATGTTGCACACAACTGCAAACTGGGGAATAATATCGTAATGGCAAATGCCGCCAATCTGGCCGGCCATATTCATGTCGAAGACTACGCCATCATAGGCGGTTTAACGGGCATCCATCAATTCACACGTATCGGTTGCCATTCAATCATTGGAGGCGCATCCGCTGTCACACAGGATATCCCTCCTTATGTAACGGTATCCGGTAACAGAGCAAAGCCCTATGGTCTCAATCTGATCGGATTGAAGCGGAGAGGCTTCCAGGAAGAATCTATAAAGGCTTTAAAGAAGGCATATAAAATTATTTATAGATCCTCTCTTTTACTTTCGGCAGCCTTGGAACGAGTAAAAGAAGAAGTTGATGATCTACCCGAGGTAAGGCATTTTGTTGAGTTTATAAAAAATGCGAAAAGGGGTATATGCAGGTAAACTGGTAACTACTCAGGTGGATAGACTGAAGACTGTTAGGAGAAGCGGGAATACTGCACACTTTTTGAAGCCATGTTTAATGCAAAAATCTTTCGTGCTTTCTTTTTTTCTTCGTGGTTTCGTGATCGTTTTTAATTCTTTTGCCATTCGCGCAAGCACTTTACAATTAAAGTACTAACACCAAAGATCAGAGATAGTATGAACGTATTCAAACGACTTTTAAAGCTTTCAAGAGCTCATATTCCAAAGTTCATTCTTGCAATGCTGTGCATGCTTGCCGTGGGTGCTACGACCTCTGCCCTTGCCTTCCTTGTTAAACCCGCTCTGGATGAAATATTTCTAAATAAAAATGCTGACATGTTGAAATACATACCCATAGCAATTGTCATAATATATCTTATAAAAGGAGCTTGCAGCTATGGGCAGACTGTCCTGATGAACTTTATCGGCCAGCGGGTGGTGACTGATCTGAGAAACGACCTCTATAACCATATTCAAAGGCAATCCCTTTCTTTTTTCACAAAAAATCCGACAGGGGTACTCATGTCACGCATTACAAACGATGTAAATCTTATCCAGGGGGCGGTTTCAGAAGCCGTAACAAGCATCTTCAAAGACTCCTTCACACTGATCGGTCTTATATTTGTGATCTTCTACCGCGACTGGAAGCTGGCAATGATAGCCGCAGTTGTCTTTCCCCTGACGATTTACCCCATAGCAAAATTCGGTAAGAAGATGAGAAAGGTGGCCACAGGCACCCAGGTTACAATGGGAAGCCTTACCAGTCTTCTTCAGGAAACCATATCGGGCGCCAGGATAGTAAAGGCATTCGGGATGGAAGATTATGAATGCAAAAGATTTGCAAAAGAGAATGAAGATCTCTTCAAACTGTTTATGAAGGCCGTGTCAATAAGAGCCTTATCCAGCCCTTTTATGGAATTTCTTGGCGGGTTGGGAATTGCGGCAATTGTATTCTACGGAGGATATCAGGTAATAAAAGGCGTCTCAACGCCCGGCACCTTCTTTTCTTTTCTTACCGCTCTTATTATGCTCTACGAGCCGGTAAAAAGACTTACGAACGTTAACAATACCATCCAGCAGGGGATAGCTGCGGCCATTCGGGTCTTTGGCGTTATGGACATGACACCGGAAATAAAAAACAGGGAAAATGCAACAGCACTGCCGCGGATTTCAGATAAGATTGAAATCAGAAATGTTACCTTCAGATATGATGATGAACCGGTTTTAAAAAATATCAACCTCAACATAAAATCCGGTGAAGTGGTGGCCTTTGCCGGAATGAGCGGAGGAGGAAAGACTACACTTGTTAACCTGATACCGAGATTTTATGACGTGACGGAAGGAGAAATCCTGATTGACGGTCACGATATCCGGAACGTTACCATAGAATCACTCCGGGAGCAGACAGGGATCGTTACACAGCAAACGATATTGTTCAATGATACTGTGAGAAACAACATCGCTTACGGGGACATTAAAAGGAGTGATCAGGATATAATAAATGCGGCAAAGGCGGCCAATGCATACCCGTTCATTAAAAACCTGCCGGAAGGGTTCGACACGGTAATTGGGGAACAGGGAGCGAGACTTTCGGGAGGGGAAAGGCAACGGATTTCCATAGCACGGGCGCTTCTCAAAGATGCTCCCATACTTATCCTTGATGAGGCTACCTCTTCTCTTGATACGGAAGCGGAACTGGAAGTTCAGGAAGCCCTTGAGAATCTTATGAAGGGAAGAACGACTCTTGTCATCGCTCATCGGCTTTCAACGATAAGTCGCGCAAATCGTATCATCGTAATAGTTAATGGGGAAATTATCGAAGAAGGAACTCATGATTTTCTTCTTGCAAAGAAAGGGGAATATTTCAGATTATATAATATGCAGTTTAATGACAACAATAATGCGGCTGAGCCGCAAGGGCTGAACAATGAGAGCTAAAAAATAAGGATTAATTGGTTTTGCCTTTTAATCCCTTAGCCTTTAGCTCTTAGCCCTTAGCCTAAATAAGCCATGTCAAACTTAAAGAACATAGTTTCCCAGATACTGCGTAACGACAGAAATTCCTGGTGGTTATTTCCCTTCTTTCTGATTTCCATTCCTTACAGTGGCATTATCCGCTTGAGAAACCTTTTTTATCAAACCGGTTTGTTCGAGGTACGGAAACTCGGGTGCAAAGTTATCAGTGTGGGGAATATAACAGTCGGCGGCACAGGGAAAACCCCCATGGTGATCATGCTGGCAAATCTGCTTAAGGAAAAAGGTTATAAGCCCGCTGTTCTGAGCAGAGGTTACAGGGGGAAGAAAAAAACCCCGGTTAATATCGTATCAAACGGTGAAAAAGTTTTAATGACGTCTGCGGAAGCAGGAGACGAACCTGTCTTAATTGCAAAATCTGCAAGCGATGTCCCCGTAATTACCGGTAAAAACAGATGCCGGACAGGGACATTTGCCATCGAGCATTTCGGTGCAGACATACTAATCCTCGATGACGCATTCCAGCACCGTTCTATCTTTCGAGATATTGATATAGTTCTCCTCGATAAAACAAGACCCTTCGGAAACGGATTCGTAATACCGAGGGGAGAACTTCGTGAGCCCGGGAATGCATTGGGAAGGGCCGATATAATAGTGAAAACGGGGGGCAGGGATCAGGGGTCAGGGATCAGGGGTCAGGGATCAGGCACTCATATATTTGAGGGATATCGGAAGCCTGTGACTCTTCTAAGGGGAAGAGCGGGAGATGTTTTCCCGCTCGATTATTTGCATGGAAAAAAAGTTTGTGCTTTTGCAGGTATAGCCAGGCCTGATTCTTTCAAGAAAACGATAGCATCTGTTGGCGGCGAGATGGAAGCATTCTTATCTTTTCCCGATCATCATGTTTATACTGAGGGGGACATTGACAGAATTCGGACAGTAGTCTCGAAATCCTCATCACAGATCATCCTCACGACGGAAAAGGATGGGATAAAATTGATTGACTTTCCCGATTTCCTCCGTGATATTTACCTGCTGAGAATAGAGATGGAGATTTTACCTTCTCAGAAAGAATTTGAGAGTATTATACTTGAGAAATTAACAGCATGAAAAAAACATTACTAACAAGAACAATGCTTCTCTTATTCGGATCTATCCCCTTAAGATTAAGAAAGGCTTTCTTCAGGGCTATATTTATTCTTGCTTATCATTTTGGTGAGAAAAACAGACTAATCACACTTCATAATCTTATTCGTTCATTTCCCGAAAAGAGTTTGCCGGAAATCATCAGAATCGCCAAAAATGTCTATTTGAACATGGGAACTGTGGTTGCGGAATTCTTTGAGATTCCCTATTTGACAAAGGAAAATATGTTGGAGTGGGTAAAATTTGAAGGTCTTGAAAATTATACCAGGGCCATTTCAAAGAAAAAAGGGATACTTTTTTATACGGGACATTTTGGAAACTGGGAACTTTTGGCGGCATGTTTTGGGTTGCAGGGTATGATTGTAAATATCATTTATCGTGCATTGGACAACCCGATCCTTGAAGATTTTGTTGCATGGTTCAGGACCCATACTGGACATAAAGTAATTCCGAAAGGAGGGGCTGCCAGAAAGATTGTCAAGCTCTTGAAACAGAACGAAATGATAGGAATACTAATTGATCAGAATGTCTCCTGGCAGGAAGGGGTTTTCGTTGATTTCTTCGGCAGGCCCGCTTCAACAACCACCGGACTGGCAGCCCTTGCCCTCCTGACGGGAGCACCTGTTGTACCGGCCTTTATTATCAGACTTGAAGATGGAACGTACAAAATCATCATATACGAAGAAATTCAGGTCACGAAAACGGATGATTATGAAACAGACCTGTTCGAAAACACGCAAAGATTCACCGATATTATTGAAGATGTTGTGAGGAAATACCCTGATCAATATTTCTGGCTTCACCAGCGGTGGAAAACAAAGAAATCTCAGGTACCGGTCAACAAGCGGTAAAGAGTAGTTAACCCGAAACTTGAAACTTAAGACTTGAACCTTGAAACTCAATATGCTGAAGGTAAGAGAATCGAAAAAACTCGTTCCTGAAAGGGTTGAAAATATACTGGTCAGGGGAACCAACTGGATAGGCGATGTTATCATGACACTTCCTGCCATCAGATCAGTCAGGAAGACCTTTCCCCATGCAAAGATAAGCGTGCTTGCAAAACCCTGGGTAGCCGAAATTTACAGAATCTGCCCCGAAGTTGACGAAGTTATTGTCTATAACAGGCCTGGCGTGCACAGTGGAATCACAGGGATATACAAACTCGCCAGGGAACTGAAAAGTAAAGGCTTTGATATGGCCATTCTTTTTCAAAACGCCATAGAAGCTGCTATAATCGCCCGGCTCGCAGGAATACCCATAAGGGCAGGGTACAACTCTGACGGAAGGGGTTTACTTTTGACACATTCGGTCAAGAGGACAAAGCAAATCCGGAAAGTCCACCAGGTTTATTACTATCTGGAAATGTTGAAATCACTCGGATTCCAATCTACAGAAAGTGATATTAGATTAAAGCTCAACAATGATTTCCTGAAAATCGCAGAAGATATTCTGGGGCAATATTACGTCAAAAAAAATGACTTTTTGGTCGGCGTGGCGCCGGGGGCTGCGTATGGTCCGGCCAAGATGTGGTTTCCGGAAAGATTTGCCGCTGTTGCGGATAAACTCGCAGATAACTTTTCCGCCCGGGTTGTGCTCTTCGGAAGTGGCGGAGACAGCAAAAGGGCAGATCTGGTTCAGAAACATTCAAAAAATAACCTGATAAATATAGCAGGCAAAACATCTCTTAGAGAGGTAATCGCATTAATCGCCAGGTGCAATCTCTTTATTTCCAACGATTCCGGGTTGATGCACCTTGCAGGAGCCCTGGGCATTCCACTGGTAGCCATATTCGGTTCGACAAATCCGGTTACGACTTCTCCTGTGGGTGGGAAAAATATTATTATTTACAAAAATGTTTCATGCAGCCCCTGTCTGAAAAAAATATGTCCTGCCGATTTCAGATGCATGGATTTGATAAGCGTGGATGACGTTTATGAAGCGGCAAGGGATGTCTCAGGCGGAACGTAATGAAAAAAAATGCTGCTGTATTCTTAGACAGAGACGGAACGATTAATGAAGAGGTGGGGTATTTAAGCAATCTCGAGCAGCTTAAACTCTTCCCCGCCACTTTTGAGGCAATACGAATAATTAACGAAAGTGGAATGAAGGCGGTTGTGGTTACGAATCAGTCCGGCGTGGCAAGGGGGTTCTTCAATGAAGACTTCATTGATACTGTCCACAATCTGATCAATGAGATGCTCAGGGAAAAAGGTGCCTTCATTGATCAGTTTTATTATTGCCCCCATCATCCAACGGAAGGCGACGGCGCGTACAAAACAGATTGTGACTGCAGAAAACCGGAACCAGGCATGTTTTTAAAAGCCGCTGAAGAGATAGATATCGATCTCTCCCGGTCTTACATGATTGGAGACATGTCCAAGGATATACAGGCGGCAAGGAGAGCCGGCGTCAAGGGTATTCTTGTTAGAACAGGATATGGGAAGAGTATTATTGAAACGGGCAAAACGGTTTATATTGCTCAGGATATACTTGATGCTGTAAAATGGATTATGAAGGACCGTAACAAGTGAATATCCTGATCGTAAAACTGAGCGCCATCGGCGATGTCGTCCATACCCTGCCATCCCTCGCTGCTCTCAGAAAACTATATCCGAAATCTCATATTACCTGGGTAGTGGAGGAGGCCTCATCGGACATCATCAGAGGCCATCCTCATTTGGACAGGGTGATTATCTCCAGGCGGAAGCGCTGGATAGAAAATCTAAAGAAATTTCACTATATAAAAATAACAATTTCTGAGATCCGATTATTTATCAAGACCCTGAGGGATCGGAAGTACGATCTTGTAATAGATTTTCACGGGCTGTCCAAGAGTTCCATGATTGTTATTCTCGGCGGCGGCAAAAGAAAATTAGGTTACGACAGCATGCAGGAGTTAAGCGGTCTTTTTCTTAACGAAAAAATCCCCGAGGATATGGAAAAACATGCCGTTGACCGTTACCTTGATTTCATTCGCTACCTGGGGACCGATATCGATAACCCTGAATTTTACATTCCCATCGAAGAAGAAAACAGGACAAGGGTTGAAAGACTTTTGAAGGCAAACGGTATTGACATTAATGAACCTTTTGTGACAGTAAATCCTGTGGCATTCTGGGATACGAAGCTCTGGGAAGATGTCAAGTTTGCCCGGCTGTGCGACAGAATTGCAGAAGATTTAAAGCAAAAGGTTGTTTTTACAGGGAACAGTGGTGACGGGAGAATCAAACACATTCAATCCATGATGAATTTTCCCTCCGTAAATCTGGAGGGGCAAACAACTCTCAAAGATCTGGCATACTTATACAAGTTATCCGTGCTTCTGGTTACAACAGATTCGGGTCCCATGCATATAGCGGCGGCGATGAATGCCCCGACAGTGGCTTTATTTGGTCCCACAGATCCATCCCGTACGGGCCCCTACGGAAAAGGCCACATAGTTGTGCGAAAGAAAATGTCCTGCAGCCCATGCTTTTTGAAGAAGTGTGATACCAAAAGATGCATGAAAGAAATTACCGTAGAGGAAGTATTTGAAGCGGCGATGCAAGTCGTGAATTCTGAAAAAGAGCGGAGGTGAATATGATTTTTGTGAATTATATACGATGCAAGGTTGTGTTAGCAAAACTGGCAATCATGATTCTCCTTTTCTTCCCTGCATATTCTGCCGCGGGCACAAACGATATGAACAATCGTTTGTTGACGGAATCGGGAATTATAACAGGCTATGGGACAGGAGATGTAGAAGAAGGAAACTATGAACCTGTATTGCTGATCTGGCATCTGGGGTGCGATTTAAAAAGATTTATCCCGGAGCTTAAAAATTATAGCGGGACATTTTCGGTATATCTCGAACCTCAGATCAATCCGGTCTTTGAGAGAGAAACAGACCTTGAATTCGGTGTTGGCGTCGGGCTTAAATATCTGCATCCCGTTACAGAAGAAATTTCTGCTTATATATTCGGTTCTGTCGGACCTCATTATATCACCGTTCAAACAACAGATCAGGCTAACGGCTTTATATTTTCCGATACTATCGGCGCCGGTTTCTCGTTCTTTCTGACAGAAAAATCATCGCTCAATCTGGGATACAGGTTCCGACATATGTCCAATGCCGGCATCAAAAAACCGAATGGAGGCATTAATACCCACTTCGGCACTATTGGATATTCTGTATATTTTTAGCAATCTCCGTCAATTCCTTCTTCTTTGATGCACATCGTTACACTCAAGTTCCCTCTCCGCTGTGGGGGGCAGGGGGAGGGAAACCTTAATGTAAAAGGAGAGATTTATGTTTCTACTGGATAATTACGAATTTTATTGTCCCGTTAAGACCAACTCAGGCAACAAAGCTCTGGAGCATCTCCCGATTGAACTGAATGCCTTAAATTCCAGAAATCCTTTTATTATTGCCAGTAAAGATATTGGAGGTAAAGGAGCGGTTCAAAAAATTATTAACGCCTTTAAAGATTCAGGCATTACCATTGGAATCTATGACGCTGTTCCAGATGTCCCCGACATGAAATGTATAGAAGAAATCTCAAATATTTATCGAAACAAAGAACATGATTCGATCGTTGCTCTGGGCAGTGGTTCCGTCGTAAATGTTGCAAAAGCAGTGAATATTGCTGTTTCATACAATATCCATAGTCTCAAGAATTTGGCCGGAGATGATTTGATCACTGATCCATTAGGTCCATTCGTTCTAGTGCCGACCTTGTCGGGAACGGGTTATGAAACATCCCGATTTGCAAAAATTGAAGATTTGACTTTTTCTTCCCATTTCCTGATGCCGGATATTGTCGTAATTGATCCCCGTATTATCAAAGCTAAAGATTCGCAAATAGTGGTGGCAACAGTTATGTCCGCCCTTACTCACGCAGTCGAGGCTTATACCTGCCAAGCAAAAAATCCATTAACCGACATGTATGCGTATGCAGCAATACAGTACATTGTTGAAAATCTGGTTAATGTTGTTAAAAAATCCAGGAGCAGGAAGGGGCGTATGGCCCTTGCCAACGCCACTGCAATGGCTGGCTGTGTGCTTTCCAGGACAACTCTGGGTATGGTTCATACCCTCGGAGAGGTTGTGAGTAACATGTTTGACATTCCTCACGGTATATGCATGGACGTTCTTCTACCCTATGGGTTGGAATACAATACGATAAAAAACGATTTTCATACACCAGATCTGCTGTTACCACTGGCAGGATTTGACGAGTATGCAAGGACTTCAGAAAAGTTAAGGGCTCGTGTGGCAATAAATATGATTATTCAAATGCAGCATGACTTATATGATGTTACTAAAGGTGAAATCCCCCGTACACTGGAAGAGGCGGAAGTACCCCGATATATGCTGCAGGATATTGCCGAAAAAGCTGTTTCCCTTGGCTCAGCTGAATTTGATTTTGAGGGTTATCTAACTGTTTTAGAACATGCCTGGGAGGGCAAACCCATTTTCGGGTTAGAGGGATTAGAGAATTAATCTCTACCCCGGATAAACTGGAAATTCGAAATACGAAGCACTAAATGCGAAACAAATCCGAATTTCTAATATTCAAATGTTCAAAACATCAACGCCACAGAAGTGGCATTAACTTTATTGTAAAAAGTTT
>Ga0164318_10002079_pt1 | contig 18387 bp, 16 predicted proteins | sample GuaBasSedimGuay9_FD_113734 | JGI IMG/M metagenome (GOLD analysis project Ga0164318, IMG submission 113734) | Subseafloor sediment microbial communities from Guaymas Basin, Gulf of California, Mexico - Guay9, Core 4571-4, 0-3 cm | ecosystem: Environmental > Aquatic > Marine > Hydrothermal vents... | reverse complement strand
TACCATACAATGATTCTTATGGATTAGTTAAAAACGTTTCAATTTATATTTCTGCGGATAGTAATTTTACTGGAGGTTTTGACTGGGAAATAACAAATGCTACAACAGAAAGCAAACCAGGTATACCGATCACAAGTCGCTCGGAATTTCCTTCTGTACCATTCACGGGGTGGTATAATATCTCTGTGGACATATACCTTAATGCTAGTAAAACATATAATCGCCTTTTCTATTTCGGAATAAGACGTAGAAGTAGTGGTGGTACACTAAAATGGTATTATGAGAAAGATAATGCAACTAATAACGATCAATATGTATACAATGAGGGATTTTTTGAATATGATATGATGATGAATGTAACTTTACTTCCGCCAGTAACTAATCCCACGCCAACTCAAATAAAAATGAATGTGAATGGAACGGCAGTAAATGATGAATCATATGGTGGTAGCTGGACTTCAACAACACTATACACAACTAATAGTATTTTCTTTGATGTAACTGCAAACTGGACAATCTCGTACAATGTCTGGTGGCAGCTAAATTCAACAAAACAACTTTATGCTAACACAACATACTTGGTTTCAGGAACTAGTGCCTATTGGAACGTCAGTTTTCTTACACAAATGCCATCTAGTTTTATATCGACCAATGCAACATTCAGGCATCCGACGGACTGGACGAATCCAAGAGTGTATAACTATTCATCATCTTACACGAACTTTGAATCTACTCCTTCAAAACTAAAGGTTTATTGGTCTAGCGGTAGCGGTAACTGGACAGCATGTTTTGATGGTAAAAATTATCTTAGTTCCATACAATTTACTCCATCACAAACAATTCGGATTAACGATACTGTTAATATTACATCGACTTTTAGGTTGGATGTCTCGCCAAATAACATATCAGGAACGCTTGAAATTTATAATTATGATAATCAAACGGTTAATTTTACATCCAGTAGTTGGGTGCGTCCAGGTAACAAATTAGAGTTCTTCTGGACACCCAGCTCAACTACAAGTTCTAATGGTAGGTACTTCGTCCATGTTATATGGAATAATGGCACAGAAGTTGGGTATCTTGAATCATATATAGATGTGCTTTATAACACATCTCTAACAAGCTTGTTTGATTCATCTAAACAATATATTCTTGGTGAAAATCTCTCAGTTATTGTTCATTACAAAAATGAATTTAATGGTGAAAATATAACAAGTGCAAATGTTGTTGGAAAGTGGACGTATAATTCTAACATAGTATTTGATGACATTGGCGATGGCAACTATAAGGCGATTTTAAATACATCTAAAGCACTTGCTGGAACATATTCGCTGCAAGTCAATGCATCTAAAACAGGTTACGAATTTAAAACCATAGAGATCCCTATAACACTAGTACATAACACAACAATCTCTGGATTCGCAACATACACTACAAACTACTCGATTTCAGTTGCAATTGCCGTCAATTATACTTACCAGAACAATACAGGTATTACAGGAGCCAACGTTAAGATTTTAATCAATGGCTCTGAGGATATTATGTTTGACAATTCGAATGGCACATATACATATACTTTCTCAGCAAATACACTTGGCGTATTTAATTGCACTATGGTTGCCACTAAGGCTGGCCATCTATCGCAAACATTTACATCATGGGTATATGTTTACAATCTCAGTACAAATCTCCTAGCGCCCAATAGTTATTCTGTGATGTACAATGAATACCTAACAGTTCAAGCTAATTACACATTAGTAAATGGTTCGGGTGTGAGTGATGCAAATGTTTCTCTATTTATCGGCCCTTACAAGTATAATATGAGCTATACTGGTAATGGCAAATACGAGTGTACAGTACTAGTTAATTTTACAGGATTTGATTCATACACAATTACAGCAGAAAAATACGGTTTTTCCTATCAAACAATTACAGGTCAGCTTACAATTATACAAAGACCAACTAATATAAGCGAATACTCACCTAGAGAAATATATGCTGGCTCTTCATTAAATATTTCATATACATATCTTGACAATAAGACCGGTGACAGCATTCCAAATGCCACATGGGTATTACACTTCTATGGAAATGTCACTAAACTAGACTACTCGGTCTATAACTTAAATAATGGTACTTATGTAGTATCAATAACAAATGTAACAAATCCCACATCAACTAATTTCACACTTTATGTTGAAATATCACTAACAACAACTGGTTTTGAATTGGGTCGCATAAATGCGACTGTTATTATTATGCTAAAACCTCTAAACATATCTACGTCATATAAGTCAGAAATTGATTACGGGTCTAATTGGAGTATATTAGTTAACTATGGTGTTAGTGATGCACAAGTTATAGTTAACTGGTCAGACTATACTTGTCAAGAGTTTAAAAATGGTAGTTACTATATAATTCTAAATACAACAACAATTAACCCGAGTACTCAAAGTGTAAATATAATAATTAGAAAAGAGAATTATGTTTGGTACTCAAGTATTATAACCTTTAATATCAAAGATATTCCTACAGAGCTTATTATAATTGGAAATACACAAATTGCTTGGGGTGGAGTTATAGAGATATCTATATCCTTTTACGACACGTATCACAACGAAAAATTATCTAATTGGGCCATACAAACAAATGAAACAATCACATATTCTTTCAACGAAACGGAGTATGTGTTAATTTTCAATAGTACTAAATTTGATGTGAAAAATTACTCAATCTTGGTAATAGCTAATAAATCATTGTATCAAACACAGCAAACCTATATCTTAGTACAAGTAACTCCTGGTATCATTAGTGCAAATTATGAGGCTAACATTTATTATTACGTGAATGAAACTATGCTCTTTGTTTTAACGCTAAATAATGATATAAATGGCATGCCTATTTCAGGAGCCACAGTAGTCTGCAATGTATTTGATAAACAATTTAACTTCACAGAAGTCTCTGAGGGCAGATATGCAGCAAATATCACTATGCCAAGCAAAAGTGGTTCTTACAAGGGATACATTTATGTCTCAGCATTGAAATATGCGGATAAAAGCTTTCCAGTAACATTTTCTGTTATGAATAAATATAGAACAGTACTTGTTCTGAACATACTATCCCAAGTCGAAGAAGGGAATACAATTGTCTTAAATGCAACATTAACCTATTCCAATGGTACCCCTATTGAAGATGCACTAATTATTTTCCAAGTTAATGTAACTTTCAGAAATGGTACATCGATGATATATATGTTAAGTGATCACACAGATGAAGATGGTATTGCTATTGTTTCTTTTGAAGTACCTGAAAATGCTGAAAAGTTAGACGTAACCGCTACATATAATGGCGATGTTGCAACTATGGCTACCACCAAATCTACAGTTGTTACAGTTACACCACGCATGACTCTACAAACTATGTTACGTCAATCTGCACCAATACTAGTAATTGCTTCTATGATAATAGGTGCTGTTGTTATTCTAAGGAGAAAACAGAAACAGAGAAAAGTAAGAAAAATAACTGAGCTCAAGGTAACACAATCGATTTATGACGATCTATTGAATATAAGGCACTTATTTGTCATTCATGCAAACTTTGGAGTGAATCTCTTTTACAGAGCTTATGGCATTGAGCCACTAGAACCAGAGCTTATTAGCGGCTTTTTAACTGCGCTCTCCCAATTTGCACAAGAAGTAAGTGATGTAGGTGAAGAAATAACAGAACACAAGTATCAAGGCATGTCAATTCTGATGATAAGATATGGTCTTATTCGTGTTGCATTTATCAGCTCAAAGGACCTATCAGATGCATTTAAAGCTGCTGCAAGCAAAGTTATTGCTAATGTAAGTACGCAATACAACAGTCTTCTGGAATCTTGGACTGGGAACCTTAAAGATGCGGAAATTATCGGATTAGAAATTGAGAAAAGGCTAGCAATACCACTATTCTATGTGCCGTTAAAAGTAGTTTCTTGTGAGAAAATTAAGAATAAGAAATTAAAACGTCTATGTGTTAGCATCCAAGACTTAGAAAGAACTACTGGATATGTCACCATTAAAACAATAGCAGATACTTTCGGTAAAGATAGTATAGATTCAGTTCTACTTTTACTAAAGAATGGTTACCTTAAAGAAGAAATCCCAAACAATAAGCAAAATAACAATACACCTGAAAGTAACATTGAAGGATAAGCATCAAAAAGTCTCTTTAAACGTTAATAAAAACAGAAATTCATGTGTATGTGGTGAGTGTTTTTATTAGAGATACATAGCCATTGTATGCTACTTTAAGATGTTCTAGTGGGACATACTCGTTTGGTTGATGAGCTAATGATTCATCACCGGGTCCAAAACCAATCGTCGGTATTTTTGCTACACCATTCGTATAGGCACCATCAGTGCTGAATCTCCATGTTATTAGATTTGGTTCATGGCCAAGAACTTCGCTTAATGCGTACTTTGCTTTAACAACAATAGAATGTTGTTCATCCATAAGCCATGTTGGGAAAAAGCGTGTTACTTCCATTTCATACCCAGTATAGCTGCGGGTATTTAGTGTTATAAGTTCAACTTCAGCGGAAATATTAGAATCTTTTCTCTTTGCACGGGAAATTATAGATTCTAGTTGCTGTACGAGGTCCTTTTGAGTTACACCTAAAATCATACGTCTATCAACATTCAATTCTACTTTGTCAGGAATTATTGGACCTTCACCAGGATATGCACGAATTGCAGTTACAGCAACTGTACCCTTACCCAGTTTTTGATGTTCAGGTAGTTCTTGCTGAAATTCCATTATTTCTTCAATTATTGGAACAGCATGATATATTGCGTTATCACCTAACTCAGGCATGCTAGCATGGCTTGTTTTACCATAAACACGGATAATTAATTCGCCACGACCGCGATGACCAATGGCTAAATTGAGATTTGTGGCCTCTCCGAGAATGACAGCATCAAAGTTCATTTTTTCATGTTCCACAATATACTGCATTCCAAGACCTTCTTGTAACTCTTCCTGAACTACTGCAGTAACAACAATTTTGCCATGTATATCATCTAATTTCTTGGCTTTTGCAGCTGCATATATCATTGCAGCCAAAGCACTCTTCATATCTACAGTTGCGCGGCCATAAAGCTTACCATCTATAACGGTTGGTTTATAGGGTGGTGTTTTCCAATTTTCTAGGGAGCCTTCTGGAACGTGGTCCATATGGCCATTAAGACATACTACTGGGCCATCTCCTTTATCAATAATGCCGATAACATTGCCAATTTTATCGATAAACACATCATCATATCCTAATAGTTTCATTTCAGACTCAATGATAGAAGCCACATCGCCTTCTTCACAAGACAAACTTTTTGTTGAAATTAGTTTTTTTAGAAAAGTCCAGTAATCATCAGGTAACATAAACAACACCAGAGAGGAGAACTATATTTTCGTATAAAAAATTTAGCAAAAAATAATGAAGAAAAATACTTAGTACATATTCCAACGGGGTTCAGTGAATGTCTGCATTGGTGAGCGAACATCCACCTTGAGTCGCATCAGCCTCAACTCCCCTCTGGGTTCATGGGGGAGTAAATCATTGGTCTCGACCCCATTCAGGGTAACCCCACAAGCCCCACATCACAGCGTCCTTTCACACCGCAATGTCCTTTCGGTGCTTTACTCCCACCACATTCGGACACTGCCTCAATACTCATAAATGCTCACAAAATATTTAACTGTTTCGGAAGGCGTTTTTGCCTAGAACCCGAGCGTTTTAAAATATTTTCAACAGATTTTTCAGCTGCCTTGATAACTTCTTTTTCATTCATAACCAAAACCTTGCGATTCTCCATAAGAATTTGGCCATCAACTATTGTCGTCAATACATTCTCTCCGCCAGCACTATATACTAAAGCTGCAGGAGCGTAGATAACAGGAGCCACATTTGGAAGACGCATATCCACTATAATAATATCTGCCTTTTTTCCAACCTCTAATGAACCAATTTCTTTTTCAAGAAGTACTGCCCTAGCACCATCAATTGTCGCCATTTCTAATGTTTTTTCAGCAGTCAAAGCAAGAGGATCCAGTGTCGCAACTTTATGAAGTAGAGGTGTCACACGAATCACATCAAACATGTCATTATTGTTATTACTGGTAGCACCATCAGTTGCTAGGCCTACAGTAATGCCAGCTTTCAACAGCTTTGGTATAGGAGCAACACCAGAAGCCAGATACATGTTACTGAGAGGATTGTGTGAAACTTTGACATCATATTTTGCCATTAATTGTATTTCAGAGTCATCAGGCCAAACAGTATGAACGCCTAGTACATTTGCGCCCAAAAGTCCTTTTTGATAAACATATCCAATTTCCCCTACTCCACGATGTTTTCTGCTATATTCGTATTCAGCTCTCGTTTCATTCATATGAATTGTTATACCAGTCTTATACTCTTCAGCAAAATCTTTAGTTGCTTGTAAAAGTTCATCAGTACACCAATTCACAGTGCCAGGAGCTAGCCAGATTTTAAGCCGCCCCTCATTTGTATTGTGATATCGTTTAAATGAGTCTTTAAGGTACTTTATTATTTCATCTGTCTCTCTTAATGCAATTTCTGGAGCCCCGATCTCTCTGCCTGTGTCTTGATATCCAATTCCTAAAAGTGCACGAATCCCAGACTTTTTCAGTGCCTCAATAACAAGGGTAATAGCTGTTGGATGAGCATTCAATGCATGTTCATAACCAAGAAGAGTTGTAGTTCCTGATTTTATAGCCTCAAGAGCACCTAACATTACTGCATTATAGTAATCTTCATCAGTCATTCCTTCAACAAGTGGTGCCCAAGCAGCCTTAAACCAGCCTAGAAGATCTACATCAGTACCAAGGCCCTTACCTAAGGTCTGAAATAGATGAGTATGTGTATTTACAAGCCCAGGCATTATAACATTCTTGTTGGCATCAATCACTTTATCAGCTTTGTACTCTTTTTCAATCTCCTCAGTTTTTCCAATAGCAACAATCTTTCCATCAGTAACTGCAACTGCGCCATTTTCAATTATTCGCCTTTTTTCATCCATTGTTATGAGTGTACCATTGCGGATTAATAGATCAGCCATATTTATCACCTTCGAAGAAACAACCAAACAGAAATGTAGGTATTAAGAAATATAAAAATAATACGCTTCACAAAAATCAGAGAATTATGTATCAAAGAACATACCGTACAGAATAGACGAAACACTAGAAATACCAGACTAATATAAAATATACAAATATTTTTTAATAGTTTGAAATACTTAATTAAAAAAAGACTCAATCTAATATTACTGAAAGTGCTATTTTAATGGCTAGGTGAAGTTAATGGTTGAAGAGGCAAAAGAAGAAAAATCAGTAACGGGAAAACAAATAGACACTACAGCTTTGCAAAAAGAGTTAGATATCTTGACGAACACAATGATTAAAGGTGTTGAGGGACTTATTACAGATCTTCACGAGGGGTTACAAAATTTAATCAAACGTGGCCAGGAAAAGATGAATAAAATGGGCTTTGGACCGCTTTCTGGGCCCATCATTTATGAAATGACAAATGCACTAAATGAGGAAATAGAGCGTTTTCGAGAGAAAATAAAAACAGAAACAAAAGAACTCGTTGAGCGAAGAGCCAAATTAGAATCAACAACACTACAACTAGCCGAATACCTTACATTAACTGAAAAGGAAAGAGCTGAACTTGAAAAACTGCAACAAGAACTACAGAAACAAGTTGAAGATGCAGAAATAACTAAGAAGCAGCTAGGTCAACGTTTTTCAAAGATAATTGCAGATTTAAACAAAAAAGTACAAGAGCTAAGAGATGAGAGTGTAAAAATCGCACGTGAACGTGATCAACTTCAAGAACAACTGTCTAAGTTAAAAGATGAAATGACAAGACTATCAGAGGAAAAGAAGAAACTAAGTGAGCAGATTGATATAAAGACAGAAGAAATTGAAAACCTAAAAAATAAAATTAGCCAAATGAACAGCAAAATGACAAGCCTACGAAAGGAATTAGAACATAAGACAAATTTAATCAGAGAGTTGGAAGAAAAACAAAAACTCGCTGAGGCCGAACGAATTAAGGTTTTTGAAGAAAAAGAGAAGACAATACTTGATCTTAAAACCGAAATTGCAAAGTTAAAAGAAGAAACAAAGAAACTAAGTGAAGAGAATCAAGTACATCGTCGAACAATTGAAGTTATAAATAAGGAAAAGGCCGCACTTTTGGAAGAGAATAAACAACTTAAAGACCATCTAAACCAACTTGAGACAAAAGTTACTGCACTCAAAAACCAAATTGAAAAAATCGAAAGTGAGAAGAAGCCAATTGAAGAGGAGCTTAATAAATATATTCAAAAGATTAAAGAATTAAACAACGAAAAAGAAAAGTTGCTTAATGAAATCAACGAATATAAGAAAAAGCTTGATGAACTAAATAACAAATTGCAACAAGTTACCAGTGAGAAAAAGACGCTTTCTGAAAAAATAAAATCTACTGAAGAAAAATTGAAAGCCGCACTTTCTCAAATTGAAAAAATGCAGGCTGAGAAAACAGAGCTTACTGAAAAATATAATGAAGTCTTACAGAAACTCAAAACTACTGAAAGTAAAATAGTAGTGGACTATGAAAGCAAGCTTAAAGAGTTAACTGAAATTAATCGACAACTTAAGATAGATAGAGAAGAGTTGCTAGAAAAGGTTAAAGAGCTGGAAAAAGAGAAAGTGGCCTTCAAGACAAGAATTGAAGAATTGGAAAAAGAACTACAGCGTATGAAAGAAGAAGCTAGCAAAGTGATTGCTGAAGAGAAAAAGAGTCTTACCGAGCAAATAGCCAGTTATGAAGAATTAAATAAGACGTTAACAAAAGAGCTAGAAGAAGTAAAAGAAAAATTAGCAAAGACTGAGAAAGAATTACGAACAACTGTCATGGAGAAAAATGAGCTCGAAAAGCAATTTGAAGAAACAAAGCAGGTCATGAACGTTCTTGAGAAGATAAGTAGGCAAGAAGCTATTCTTGGTGTTTTACTAAGAAAGAATGAGCAATATCAGAGTTTTAAGATTTTCAGCCAAAAAATAGCAGAGGGCAAATTTAAAGTGAGCGCAGAAGAACTGGGATTTAAATTTGGAGAAATTTCCCTTGGTGCATGGCTTGATAAGTTCTATGGAGATATGCAAAAAGATGGCTTGGTCAAAATAGACGTTATTACAGGTAAAGGTTTTCCAAAAGGATGGATTACAGTAACCGAAAAAGGGAAACAGCTTTTCTTAGCTGCACAAGAAGACTTATTTAAAACTGAAATATCAGAAGAAACAGGGAGCAATTCAGCACAATAAAGAGTAATACGAAAACAATGAAATAAAAATAAAGAGGAAAATTTAGGAAAGTTTGGTTATTAGGCTTACTCAAAGTCTCGATCCATGACAGTCTTTCTCTTGTCAGCTTTTGCATTTTCTATTGCTTTCATAAACATTTCCTTTATTTTCTCATCAAGTTTTGCCCAAGCTTTCGCAGATACACGCATACCTTCTTTCTTTGCCATTTCATATAATGTAGATTTTCGCATATTAATCCCCCATGGGTCAGCCGATACCAATCGTTTAAACGATTGATACCTTGTTTTTAGAAATAAATAAAAAGAAATATATTAAGCTTCCTATGAAATATGCTTAAACATAAATTTTACAGCATAAATGGATGTAAGAGACTTGACAAAACGAAAAATTATTATATTCAACGTGGCAATGGAAGAAGCCCTCAATTCGTTATCTAGAGTGCACGATATTCACCTACGTGCTACAAAGAATAACGTTGTATTGGAAGATAATGAAATTTCAGAAATTGAAATAAAACTCAATGATAAAATAGTGAGTATGAAGGAAAAAGTGGGCTTTATGGGAATGTATGTTTATACAACAATTGAGACAAATGATTTACAGATTCTTAAAAACATTTTAGAAGATGTCTATAGGAGAATATTAACACAAAGCAATGATGAGAATATATTTTTACTTGCTGACAATATAGACGACTTTAAAAGCAATAATGTGGAACTTAATAATAGCAACTTTATAAAAGCAATATCCGCTTTAAATCAGTTAATTAAAATAAGCCAACTAAGATTTATTGAAAATTTCTCCAAACTTATGTTTGTTACTTCAATGCTTCTTTTCGTAATATACATTACGGAGGTCATACTGTTAAATATGAATCTAATTCCAACAATATACCCAAAACCATCATTTGCATCTATAGTTCCAGCATTTGGTGTTGTCTTAATTTTTGCTATTATGCTTGTTTTTATAACAAAATACCGAAAAAAATCAGAAAGAAATATATAATTGGCCATTGCTAAAAGTATAAGCAAAAACACAATATGTGAGAAACACAAAAAACAAGGGGATTTACCATGTCAGAGGAGTCTTTTGAGGGTACAAATAGAGAGATGTTAGAGCAAGTTCTAAGAAATTTAAAGTCGAAAGATCCTGATATCGAGGGTATTATTATTGCGAAAAACGATGGACTTGTTATAGCTTCATTACTTTCCACAAATGAAGATCCTCTTTTAATCTCCGCATTGACTGCGTCATTATATTCAATGAGCATACAAGCAATTACAAAATTGCAACGAGGAAGCATGAAACAACTACTAATCACAGGAACTAAAGGTATGATTCTGGTAAAAGAAATTAATGATCAAGCGTCAATTGGAGCAATATTATCAAGTAAAGCAAATATTGGTCTTGCGATGATAGAGCTAGACAGAGCAATTAAAAAAATCCGAAATATAATAGAAAGTATGTAATTGTGATATAAACATATTGCCACTTAACATCAATTGTTGTATTGTAGATTATAGGTTATATAAAAATAGTGGTTAATGATTTTACCTTTGAATGTGGAGAGGAAAAATATGTTATCCGAAAGACCCGTGAAAATAATCTTGGTTGGGGATGGGGCTGTTGGTAAAACATCAATTGTAAACGCGTTTACAAATGTTCGATTTAGCGAGCATTACAAAATGACAATTGGAGCTACTTTTGCATCAAAGACGGTCTATGTTGCTGGCAAAGAAGTCAGATTATCCATTTGGGACTTGGCAGGGCAACCGAGATTCCATGAAATATCTCAACTCTTCTTAAAAGGTGCACAAGCGGCATTATATGTTTTTGATGTCACAAGGCCATACACGCTTGATAACTTAATCAACTGGCACAGAAGAGTGATTGAAGAAGCAGGGGATATACCACGTGTTATAGCTGGGAATAAAATAGACATTGGAAGTTATAGTGGCAAAATTCATGAGGAAGCGAAGACTTTTGCATCTAGCGTTGGAGGAATATACATACCTACAAGTGCTAAAACAGGTCAAAATATAAGAGAATCATTTGCTACCCTTTTATCACTACTGTACAAAACAAAGGATATAAAGGTATAACATTCATTAAAGAAAGTCTTATTATTATGATTTCATTTAAAATAAAAATATGAAAGCCATACTAGATACCTCAGCGTTCATAAATATCTTAAGTAGCGGAGGAATTACACTTTTACAATTGATTATTAATAAATATGATGAGTTTATTATAACAACTAAGTTACAAGAAGAGTACTTATCACATATGATGAGCATCAAACAACTTGCAAATGTAAAAAAAGATGACTTGATGAACGTATTACATAATTTTAGAAAAATACCTTCAATCAAAAACGAAGTAATTCAGTTTCTAGATTTAGCAAACCGAAAGTAAAAAGTTTGTCATATGTAGATGCAGAAGGTTTGTACCTAGTAAAAAAGAATATTGCAGATATATTCATAACAGATGATATATCTTGTTGGATTGTTGCTGAGCAAAATAACATAAGATATTCATCTTCAATTCTCGAAATATATCACCTACTCTCTGATGAAAAAATAAATTTTATGAGTGTCATAGAATATCTTTCTAAACTATTTAATTCAGCAGGTTGGCAACCAATCCGAGGATATCATGCAGAAATTGCAATGAAAAAATATTTTGAAATAGTAACAGAAGCGGTAATATTATCAAAAGATAAAATAAAAAGCAAAATTATTAGAAGTGCTGAAGATACTTTATCTAAAAGAAACTTTATAGACTTGGTCAACAAAATATTTGGTTGTGAGTAAAAATGGAAGATATTGTTGTTAAAGCATTCTTAAATGCAACTGATATAAAACGTGTTGAAAAAAAAGTTGTTAAAAACACCATCAATCAAATAAATGAGAGAATAGGTCTAAAAGCTTTAAACGTGTTAATTAATAAATGGAAAGATGGGAAAATAACACTTTTTCAGCTTTTAGAAATCTTAGACATAAGTATTGACAAGTTAAGACTTGTTATAAGGGAACTTAAATATATGCCTGAACATATTTTCGAAAAATTAATAGAGCGTGATATAAATAGTATCGAGCAACCTATCAGATATCATACATAATTTATGATTTCTAGTAGAGCATATACAATTTTTATAACTAATTTAAAATGGATCAACGAATATCACTCGAGTGGGATATTATAGAGTCAAGTGTTGAATATATCTTGATTCAATTTAGTAATAATACTAAACATCGATTTAACATTCATATACAATGAAAGAAAAAGATGATAATTCAAGCATTAAGAAATGGTTTAGTTTAGAAATAAAACCAATTTAGGCTATATATTCAAGTGATGGCTGTATGCAAAAAATAAAAGCTATATACAGAAACCCATTTGAAAAAAGTATGTATTGCCTCAGGTTTTCAAGAGAATTCAAGGTAAACGTATATAAGACCTCACAATTACATCATAGATGATTTTAGCAGCATATATGGGTGTAACATACCGTTCAATGAGGGGATTTACCTCTACAACATCAAGTCCGATGACTTTTGCTTTTGATGTTAGAATATCAATTATTGATGATAACTGATGATAAGTTAATCCTCCCGGTTCTGGATTAGCAACACCAGGTGCAAATGCCGGCTCAAAAACATCAACATCAAAGGTTATGTATACCGAATCAAAAACACCAAGATAACTCTTTAATATATCTATTGCGCGATCGAAGTAATTTTGAAATGCAGAAGAATATATGCACTTTATACGCTTTTCTTTTACAAACTCGTACTCGTCTCTTGATGGTGCTCTAATACCTATCTGGATTAAATTTGCTGAGTCAAGTTCATCCAGAATTCTACGCATAACAGTTGCATGATTCAATTTATGATTATCAAAGATATCGTGAAGATCAAAATGTGCATCAAAATGTACTAGTGCGAACTCATCTCCGTATGTGCTTTTTAGACCGCGAACAGCACCTAAAGTAAGTAGATGTTCTCCCCCAAGTATCACTGGTATTTTATTCAGTTTTGTAAGTTCTGATACAACAAAGGACACTTTATCTATCATTTCATTGACATTTCCAGCAGTGGATAATGCCAAATTGCCCAAGTCGTGAATTGGTATTTCTTCAACAGCTATATCAAAATCGATATAGTATGTCTCTATATTTATGGATGCTTTTCTGATTTCATCTGGTGCGAATCGGCTTCCTGGAAGATAAGATGTGGTATGATCAAAAGGAACACCGAACACTACATAGTCAGCTGCTTCAAAGGATGTGGGAAATCCAGTAAATGGCGGTGAAGATACAAAGAGATCTTTCAGATTAATTCGCTCCTTATTGTCCATTTTTGCCACCTTAACTTGCAAATATAGCTACTCTAATAAAAAAGGCATTCAGCTTGTTATAGATAAAAATAGTATAAAAAGTTAAAGGAAACATCACATTTACATTTTTATACGAAATATGTACCAGCAGGCTTTCTTGCTTCTTGCTCTTTAACCATCTTTGCCTTTTCAGCGAGTTCTCTGAGTTTTTCTTCAATCATTCTTGCTTCTTTAAGTAACTTCTCAATTGGTATTTCTAATCCGAAAATATGATTTATCTTATCAATGAGCATTGCAGCTGCTTTTGGATCTGGTATTTTCTCATCAACGGTTAATGGTGCTAGCAAGCCAAAAGCATCAATTTCTGTTCTAACGATACACTCATTCATTATTGCCCCAGTCATACCACCAATATAACCTTTTATCAATGGAATGACTTTATGTTCCTTCAGCTTATTGAGAATTTCTTCCTCAGCAATACCATATACTATTTCAGGCTTACCTTTAATAGATGCACCATCAAGAGTTACTAACACTTTCACGCCCTTTGACATAAGCCACTCTATGATTTTCCTTGAAATGAAGAATAAAGATTCAGCAGGAACCGAAATCTCAGAGGTAATCACAAGATATTTTCCATCATCACTACCGTATATTCTGAGAGGGTGTTGTAACACGCCCATGTGAAACAAGCTGACTGGAGGCATTAAATTAGTGTGTACACTCGCAATTTGTTTCAATTTTAGAGAATCAATTATGTGCATACAAGCAATTGGCCCCACAAGCCCCGGCCCCGGTACACCTATAAAAGCAGTCGGCTGATTCGGTTCCCATGTCTCCTTCTCATAGATTTCAACTACGTCCTCAACACTACTCATATTTTTTCACTTCCGAATTATATTCTATCTTTAGAAAAAAAGACTATTAACTCTTTTGAATAAGTGCACAAAAAAAGTTATTCTTTCATTCGCTAATTGCTGCAAAGAAGCATGTTATAATTACAAAAAATACAATTATGCTTGCGATAAGCCTTGAAGTAGTGTGTGTAACAGCTTCTTACATCCGTCTGTAAGTTTACATCTAGAAAATTTCTTTCCTTTACGTTTTTCTATATACTCGTTTCTAACCAAATTTGCTTTCTTTAATATTTTAAGATGATAAACTAGGGATCCTTTTCCTTTAAGTCCAGTCAAATCGTATAAATCATCAAAGAAAAGACCTTCTGGATTATTATACAGAATTTTTACTATATTCCATCGAATTTCATTGTCCAATGCATGAAGCTGTAACAATAATGTATCCTCATCCACCTCTAATAGCTTTTTATTAAGATGACGAGTATTTACTTTTTCCATAATTACATACCACCAATAGACAATATATTTTGATTTATTATGAATTTTTTGTTTTAATCAAAAAAAGTTGATTTATAATTTCTGGAGTAATTACAGTCTTTTTTTACGCATCTTCAATTAATTGACCCATGATAATGCATTCATCATATGCCGCCTTTGAATTTAAATAAAATTCTTTATTTATTTAATAAATCGACAATCGCAAAACATTTTATATAGGCTACAAAATAATAATCCATATTGTTAATAAACAAAGACATGCTGTCTTTGAACTGGGAGGTAAGTATGTGGCAGGTAACGGCTGCAACGCTTTTATAGCAGAAGATTTAATCCAAGGAAGACCAAGTAATGCAGTGTTTTTAGGACATAAAGGAAAAAACTATGTAATCATTCTTGGAGCCATTAAGGTCAATAGCACTAATAAACTTGATTTTTTAAAACAGATCATTAATCAAGTAAATAAGGAATTAAATGATAATGTTGCAATAGTAGCTGTTTCTGAAGATTTAATGGAAAAAATACAAGGTCTATCAGTTGTTCATTTTGAAAAAGATGGTAATATTCATGTAACAACCGCAGACGAAATAGATTGTAAAGTTATTTACATAGACAAGAAAGCCAAGTTTATTGATGTTGATGATTTACCAGAAGATTGTGAATTCAAAGAAGAAGTTAGGAAAATTGTAGGGAGCATGGAAACTGTAAGAGAGATTATTGAACGATGGCATAAGCACGAAATCATTGAAGAACCAAGTTTGGCATGGAAAATTTTTGACAAAACAAAAACAATTGTTTCATTTATTGTTGTTCCTCTTTTGGTTATAGCATCGTTGTTTGCAATGCCATTTAGAAAGATACTCGGTAAGAAGTTTAGATTCAGAGGAAAAGAAACTAGTTTGAAAGATGCATTTAGCTTCTTTGAAGGATTATATAACCTATTTCTAAGCATTGAGTCTATTCCAGAAGGTATTGTTCGAAAGCGATTGAAAATAAAATCAAAAGTTAAAGTGGATATTACTGAACGTGGTAAGCGATTAGATTATATGTTGAACAAATATATCACACAAATACTTGACAACTCACTAGGTATTGTTGCGGGATTTATCTTAATTCAGCAATTAGACACAATAAAAGCATGGATATTCATAGCAATAGATTGGTTTAAAGGTCTAACAAACTCTGGTGTTGGAATGTTTTATCAATTCTTGGAAGAGCATCAAACCACGAAAGAAATTTTGCTTATGCTTTGGACATCACTCTATGTTTGGTTCATACAACTAGCCACAATAGCAACAGACATCTGGATTAATTATCTTTCATGGATTGCTGTTATTGTTATAGATTTTCTGAAAGAACATCCAATAAGCCTAGTAGCAGTTATTTTAATTCTGGCAAGTAGTGGAATAAGTGGACTTTTGAATGCAACAGCTGATGGGCTCTTTATACTTGCTCTGCCTGTGAAAATACTCTACAAAATCTTTCAATTAGCGCATTATGGTATTGTTAGATTGTATCACAGAGCATTAAATACACCAACTATAGCTACAAGAATCGGCTATACCTTACTTGCCGTTGTGATTTCTGTGATATATGCACCGTTCTTTGTGATATACTTCGTTCTAGGTGTAATAATCTTAGTCATAGAAGTTATTAGATCTGCATTCAGAGGTCTAGCAAGAGTGTTTGATGCATTGCCAATTTATAGAGTGGTTGCATGGGCAGCTTACCGCGCGCCTATGAAGCCTCACTTTGTGGAAGACAATGGAATAGCAAAGATAACAGTCAAAAGAAAGGGTATAAAATACATAATCGAGGACTACCTAGAATCATTTAAGACATGGTGGATTCGCAATAATCCACGTTTAGTCGCTATGCGATTCCTTTACGGTCGTATAAAGGAACCTCCTATGGCGAGTCCCCCTCAAGAGGAACTAACTGTGAAAGAAAGAATAATACTACTGAAAGCATCACTTGGGCTAGGCACTATTACAGACGAAATCCGAAGAAAACTTGAAACATAAAGAAGAAAAATTCGAAAACAAAAAATCACACCAAAACTTTCTTTATTTTTAAAGAACTACTTTATTAATCATAAAAAAACTTGCAGTTTTACGTAATTATCAACAAATAAGTAACAACTAAACAAAAACTTTTAGGAGCCCCAACTATGCGAAAATTAACAATATTTTACGGTGTTCCTATATCAGTAAATAACACATGGGATATCAACAAAGCAGCAAGGTATTTCATGTACTACGACACAATAGTGTTAGGTGCAAATCTGCAAGACCCAGAGCATGAAGAATACACATCAACTAAAGAAATTATTAGAATTATAAAGCGAGAAAAAGCAAGAATGGAAATTTTTGGGTATATTGACATTGGAGTTACTACTAATGATTACAGTCTTGACAAAATTTTCAAGATGATTAACGATTGGAAAGTTCTCAACGTCGATGGCTTATTACTTGATAACTGTGGATTTATTAATGAGACTCCTCGTGAAAGACTCAATGCTGTAGTTGACTATGCACATGATCATGGATTGAAAGTCATGGTTAATAGTTGGAGCATTGATGATGTCCTATCAGATGAAGTAGAGCCACTTTACAATCCTAAAGGATTAAAATCGCATATAACAGCAGGAGACTACTACTTAAACGAAAGCTTTGTTGTAAATACTGTTGCTTACAAAGATAATGATGGCTTCCAGGATACACTAGATATAAAAATAAAATCCGAACGCGCAATCCGTTACAGAGTCACAAAAGGTATAAAAATAGCAGCAATTGGAATTATTCGCTACCATGATTTCTTAAACGAAAAAATTGAGTTTTACTTTAAGATGATGGAGACACTTGCATTGATTTACAGCTACGATAGCTATGGAATTTCAGACTATATGTATGCCGCAACTTCAGCAGCTTTGAAGTTTCCAAAATATTTTGAACCCAAGTGCGGCATCTATTCAATAAATCCACTTGACGAAATAAAGATTAACAAAGAACTTACTGAGTGGAACCGTAGAACTGATTGTCATAGCTTCTTAGTACATATTGACAATTCAAAGAAGGAGTACTACTATAAGATAGAATGAAAATATCACGTACAATAAAATATTCCTCAGGCTAAGCTTTTTGTTTTAAAGTCTTGTAATAATTTGATTTTGTTATCATTATATTTCTCACAATAAACAATTTTTAACTGCAACAGATATATCATCGATGGTTACACCCATTCTCTATCACGATCCTCTCTTATAAACTCTGCAGCAGTATTCTTATCAGTCTTTTCTATTTGTTTACGAATAGCCTCAATTTTTTTC
>Ga0164318_10002077_pt1 | contig 18391 bp, 16 predicted proteins | sample GuaBasSedimGuay9_FD_113734 | JGI IMG/M metagenome (GOLD analysis project Ga0164318, IMG submission 113734) | Subseafloor sediment microbial communities from Guaymas Basin, Gulf of California, Mexico - Guay9, Core 4571-4, 0-3 cm | ecosystem: Environmental > Aquatic > Marine > Hydrothermal vents... | reverse complement strand
GATACTAATTTCAATGCCTGGCGTGAACATTATTATGTATCAGATGATACTTCCGGCTTTGTTCAAATCGATAGAAAAGATATAGTAGAACAAGCAGAAGACCAATTATATGTTCTTTTTAAAGATCCGGACACAACTTCAACAATCTGGGACGCCTGGAACTGGCGTGTTTTAACAACCGGTGCCGGAGGTTTTGCCGAAGGATACAATTATAGCTCAGCAGATTCATTATCTCTTGATTCGGCAGGGACCAAAGTAGTAAAAATCGGTTGGGAGAATCCATCAGTTTTTGGTGAACCAACTTATGTTCATCAGGATACATCTGAATTTAATGATTATATTTTATATCTCGATGAAAAACTTGCTCGTAATGATACAATATCAGTTAAATATGATACTATAACTGACGGTGGAGTAGATACAATATTTGATACAACCGCTACTTTTTGGCCTATAACTTCCGGATGGACACTTAACCAAAAGATTCCCGGTTGGATGATTGACCGTGATGCTCAAAATCTTTCTGAAGCACAATTGGGCAGTAAATGGGATATTCGGGCAATTAACGAATACGATGAAACGAATGACCTTTACACTGTTGTTTTGAAAAGGAAACTTAATACCGGATACGATGATGATTTTAATATGGCAACAGCTGATTCAATTAAAACAAAAATTGTCATATTAAATAATAAGGCAGAATTATACGAAGGGGACACTTGGCGCGGGGTTAGCGAAAACCTTTGGTTAATTTTCTAATATTTAATACATTTGATAAATTTAAAAAACCGGCTCATCAGCCGGTTTTTTTATGCCAATACATTTAAAAGGTTGTTAAAATTTCTATGATTTTGTAACTTAAGAAAAATACAATTTTTTAGGAGGCTATCATGGCTTTAAAAACTTATGCTCAATATCTTGAATCACTCAAAAAACTTAAACCGAATATCTATAAATTCGATGAGCTTATAGCTGATGTTACAACTCATCCGGCAACTAAAAGAACTGTTGAGGGGCATGGAAGAACATTCAAAGCGGCTTTTGATGATGAATTGAAAGATAAATTTACTACTACTTCGCATCTTACCGGAGAAACGATTAGCAGATATTTATCTATAGTCCAAACTCCCGAAGATATGTATGCAAATTTGGATTTGAAACGTCTGATGTTTCAATTAACCGGAACCTGTACCGGCGGAAGGTGTGCCGGTTGGACAGCTCTTAATGCTATGTTCGTAACGACTTGGGAAATGGATGAAGAAAATGGAACAGACTACCATCAGAGATTTTTAACATGGCTTAAAGATGCTCAAGAAAGAGATATTTGTATTGCTGGAGCAATAACCGATGCCAAGGGGGATCGTACTAAAACTCCATCTCAGCAGGAAGACAAAGATGTCTTTTTACATTTAAAAGAAAAAAGAGATGATGGAATTGTTGTTAGAGGTGCAAAAGTTATGATTTGCGGGATAGCGGCATCTAATGAAATATTTGTTATCCCGGGATCAGGTTACAGAGAAGATGACAAAGATTGTGCTATCTCATTTGTAATTCCAAGAGATATTGAAGGCTTAACAATTGTTGAGACCCGTCACCCAAGCGATAAACGTGATGAAGAAGAAGGATTCGATAACCCTGTTACCGAAGGTGGTATAACGCAGGCGTTTCTATTTTTTGAAGATGTGTTTATTCCTAATGAACGGGTCTTTATGTGTGAAGAATATAAATATAGCTTAAAAGCTATCAGTAACTTTATTATGCCCTATCGTGCCGCAATCGGTGGTTGTGTTGCTGGTCAGGGAGATATTAAAATAGGCTCGGCTATTCTTACCGCTCGCACTAACGGACTTAATTCTAAAGTTTTCAAAGATAAAATTATTCAAATGCATATAAATAATGAAACTACATTTGGAATGGGTATTGCCGCCTCCGCAAGAGGCAAGAAGCATCCTTCGGGTGCATGGCTATGCAATCCATTATTATCAAATGTAAATAAAGTTCATGTTGCAACCCTTCCTTATGATACATCTGTTCTGGCACAGGATATTGCTGGTGGAATAGCTGAAACCGGATGCATACCGTCATATAAAGATTTTGAATCAAAAAAATACGGGCATTTGATAAAAAAATATATGACTGCTAAACACTCGGCTGAATCACGTACTCGTTCCGCTCGTTTGGTTGAATGGACTACTGTTGGGGGAGGAATTCCCGGATGTATGCATGGTGGTGGATCGCCTGATGGTGCCAAACTGGTTATTCGTGCTACGGCTAATCTTGAAGAAAAAGTTCAGGTTGCTAAAAAACTGGCTGGAATTACAGAAGATATTCCCGAACCGGGTAAGTAGTTGTGCGGGTAGGTAGTTGTGATTGAAGAGCGATGGATCACAAAAATCTATGTGAATAGATTTTCAGGGGTCACTACCCTTTAATCATAATTGCTTAAGTGTCGGGTCACAATCCACCTTTGGTGAATCAGGACCCGACACAACTGAAATGAGGGTTTATCAACAAACACCTTGGGGTGGGTTGAATAAAATTTTTGCGATTATAGGGTGGCAACCTCAAACTTGTTTGGGGTTGAAAATCAAATAGATTTTACCAGTATCATGCCTGCGTACGGGCTTGTTGATAAAGTTTTATTCCTGTCATTGCAATGACATAATCGGGGTTCTTCAACAAACCCTTTCACAGGAACGACAGGATAAAAAAATAGAACGACAGGATAAAAGACATAACGAAAGTACAAATAATCACAGCTATAAGGATACCCCACTCTGCCAATGGCAGACGGGTAGAAAAAACGGGAAAAGTAGGTTATGTTTCTCTTTTTGGGAGAAAAGTAGGTATTAATTTTTGTGTTTTACAGTTTGCCAATTGCAGGTTTTGACAAAAATATCATTCTACAAAATATCTGCTTTCTTGAGTGCTCTTGCAAATTTTGATTCTGTTTGGCGAATAAATGGAATGTCAAGAGTTAAGAATAATTTTCTAAGATTAGCCTCGATTGTTTCAATCTTTGAAGTATCTGAAAGTTCCAGTTCTAATTCATATTCAACCGAGCCATCATTAAATTCTGTTTTATCAATTTCTAGCATATAATTCTGGTCGTTAATTTTGAACAGTTTACGTTGACGAATATTTTCAAATTGCACTAACCGTTCAACTTTAATTTTTCCAACTTCCTGGCGGAGATATTCTACCGGCATTGCCGGAAGTTCCATAACATCAGCTTGTAAATTTATTAGTGCTATGGCATCCTGCCGGTTGATTTGAGTTTCTACTTCTTGTCTTATCGTTGCGATACTTTTGTTGGTGGCAATACTTTTAATAGTAACCAGTCCTCTTCGGTTTTCAGCCCTGACTCTTAAAGCCCACCCTGCATTGGCTAATTTACGATTATTGCTGTCAAAGAATGCGTTTATCTGTTTAATTTCATCTTCAATATGTCCTAAAAAACCAATCAATTTCAAATAATTGGTAAAAGAACCAAGGTCGAGCTTGATTTCTATTTCCTGAGTCATTTTATTATTTTCGTTCATCACATTTAATATAATAAAATAATTAGCATATAAAATAAAAAAACACCAAATTAATTAACTAAATTGGTATTTGGTTTAAACCTTATATAGGTTAGTGATTTCTTCATTGGAATCACCGTCAAATACTCTATAATCCTGAAGAGGAATAGTAGTGTCCCTGACAATATTTATCTTAAACTTATAAATTTTCATTAATCTTTGAACTCTGTCAGTTCCATTGTCAGACATCGCTTCGGCTAAAGTTGGATTTATAATCAAATGGAATGAACCAAATTCTTTGCCTGCTTTGGCTCTCATAAACCAGCGTTCAATTTTAGTTGCCACCGTTTCTCTTGATAAAACTCTACCCAGTCCGTTACAATGAGTACAGGGATCTGAGAGTTTGTGCAAATGAGATTGGCGAACTCTTTCTCTTGTCATTTCCATGAGACCAAAATCAGTTACTTGATTAACAGCTCTTTTGGCTCGGTCATTTGCAAGGGATTTTATGAATTCTTCGTATAATTTTCTTCGGTTATCCCTATTGTACATATCGATAAAATCAAAAACCAGAAGACCGCCAATATCTCTTAGTCTTACCTGACGGGCAATCTCTCGGGCGGCATCAATATTGGTTCTGAAAATAGTTTCTTCCTGATCTTTTCCCCCTACATATCGTCCAGTGTTGACATCAATTGTTACCATCGCTTCAGTTTGGTCAATAATCAGATAAGCACCTTTTTTAAGCCATACTTTACGTTCGAGCATTTTATCAATTTCCGGTTCCAGATCATAAAGATCAAATAGCGGTTGTTCTCCTTTATATAGTTCGACTCGGTTTTTAAGATGAGGTGCAACCTGACGGAAATAGCTGATTATTCTTTTATAATCATTTTTATTATCAATAAGTATTCTCTCTACGTCATCTGTGAAGATATCTCTTATCATAGAAACTGTCATTTCCGCTTCTTTGTGTATCAAGAAGGGAGCTTGAGAGCTGTCAGCTTTCTTTTTTAGTGATCGCCATAGTTTTAGCAATCTTTTAATATCAGATCTAAAATTTGCTTCTTCCTGACCTTCTCCTTCGGTTCTGATAATAAGACCGAAGCCTTCAGGTCTTAAAGGATTCAGTATCTTTTTAAGCCGTTTTCTCTCTCCCCAATTTGAAATTCTTTTTGAAACCCGCACATGGTCATCATCTGGAACTAAAACCAGATATCTCCCAGGAATCGAAATTTCTGTAGTGATACGGGGTCCTTTAGTTGATATAGGTTCTTTTATGATTTGAACGAGAACTTCCTGATTTTTCTTTAAGACGCGTTCAATAGAAACTTTTCGTTTTTTTCTGATAATTTCAGCAGGAGCTTCTTCATCATCGAAATCATCATGATCAAAATTTTTGTCACTCTCTTTACCGATATCCGATGAGTGCAGATATGCCGCACGGCTTAATCCAATATCGATAAAAGCCGCCTGCATCCCCGGGAGTACAGTTCTTACAATACCTTTATAGATATCGCCTACCATCCGTTCGCTAACTTCACGTTCAACCTGAAACTCAACTAACAAATCATTTTCCAGAATTGCCACGCGGGTCTCATAATCATTGGAATTGATTAGTATTTCTTTTTTCATTATTTTATTCCTTTACCTCTTGCGTATTTTCTCCAAATAAAGCACCGCATTGTAAGCGACAACCATTTATATAAGATTTTCCATCCATTACTTTTTTCCCTTCCGGTTGAACCTGTGTTATTTCAACAGCTCCATCTGAACAACTGACCCACAATTTCTTTTTAACATTGATGACAGTTCCCGGACGGGGTAATTCATTAATATAAGGTTCAATTGATTCACGGTTTACCGGTATGGCAGATAATACTTTTAATTTTTTTTTATTGTAAAAAGTATATGCTCCCGGACGGGAAGACATTCCTCGAACAAAATTCACAATTTGTTCAGCCGGAAAACCAAAATCAATCAAAGCATCAAATGGTTTAATCTTTGGTGCAGGAGAAGTTTGAGTCTCATCTTGAGTACTTAGTTCATAATTACCAGTTTCAATCAAATCTAAAGATTCTAAAAGAAAATCTCCGGATATTTCTGATAAGCGGTTATGAAGAGAGTCAAAATTCTCATTTGGTAATATTGTTAATTTTTTCTGGAGAATTATATCTCCGGTATCTACTGTTTTTTTTAAAAAGAAACTGGTCAATCCGGTTTCTTTTTCGCCATTTACTAAAGCCCAATTGATTGGTGCCGCACCACGATATTTGGGTAATAACGAGGCATGAATATTTATTGCACCAATTCGTGGGATATCAATCAATTTTTGCGGTAAAATTCTGAAAGCTATAACAATAAAAATATCAGCATCCAGAGCTTTAAGCTGTTCATAAAGAGAATCACTCTTAAGTGATTTTGTTTTAATAACTTTCAAATTGACGCAAGTTGCCGCTGAGCAAACAGCCGTTGATTGTATTTTTTTGCCGCGTCCCTGAGGTTTATCATCTCCGGTTACTACAGCTACAATCTCATGTTTGCTTTGGCACAATACTTCAAGCGGTTTACAGGCAAATTCAGGCGTGCCCATAAATACAATTTTCATATTGAAATTTTATAAAGCAGAACTATAACCTTAAGCAGGTTAAAAAAGGATATTGCAGAGCTATTATGAAGAAGTGCGAGCCAGCTTTTTTAATTTACTCCTTAACATGGTCCGTGCCATTGGCGATATTAAATCAATAAATAACTCACCCTTAAGATGACAGTATTCATGTAGGAATGCCCGGGCTAACAGCCCTTCGGCTTCCATAGTAAACTCTTTGCCGTTTAAATCTAATGCCTTAATTTTTACTTTTGCAGAACGGCTAATTTTTTGATAAATTCCCGGAAACGATAAACAACCTTCTTCCATTTCCACTAATTCTTCGCTTTTTTCGATAATTTCCGGGTTTATAAATACTTTAAGGGTGGCGTTTATATCGATCGCTGAAAGATCGACAATAAAAATTTTTTTGAGTACGCCAATTTGTACGGCTGATAGACCTAAGCCATTGGCTTTTTTTAGAGTGTCAACCATATCTGATACCAAATCTTTTATTTTCTGGTTGATATTTTCTACCGGCTGGGATGCTTCTCTCAGAACCGGATTGCCATATATAACAATCGGTTGTACTGCCACAATAATTCCTTTTTTTAGTTCTCAACCTTAGCGGCAATCGAAGATTTCAAAAATTCGAGTTTGGTATCATTGCTGATTTTTAAAACAATACGGTTACGCTCTTCATCAATTGCGAAAATAGTACCAAACATGCCACCTGAGGTTACAACTTTATCACCTTTCTTTAAATTTTGCAGAAGCTGATCATGTTCCTTCTGTTTTTTTCTCTGAGGACGGATTAATAATAAATACATAATTACAAAAATTAATCCAAACCAGACCAGAGTTACAATTCCGCCTCCACCACCGTCCGGATTACCGGACATTAAAATTTGCCAATTCAATTTTTCTTTACTCCTTATATATAACAGACTTAGCTTTTTAATTTAGCTAGTCATAAAATTTATTCATATCACAACTTTCAAAATATACCGATAGTCAAAGACTTAGCCAAGTATTTATTTGCTAATTAACAAATTTGGGCTAATAAAGTTCTATTTTTTTAATGTAAGTGAATGACATTAACAAGAATACAAAATAATCAGTAATTTTGCTGGTTTTTAATACTGTTTTTAGCCTAACTACACTCTTTTATGAAAGCTAATATGTTGAGAACAAGGAATGTCTAACCGAATTTAATAATGAAATGTATAAAATACATAAATATATGTTGTAAATATATAATATTATGTTATAATAACCGTATGAAAAACCGGAAGCTATATAACAGGATTACAGTTTTGAGGGAAGAAAATAACTTTTCCCGAAAAGAACTTGCAAAAGAAATTGGGGTAAATTTTCAGACGGTTGGTTATCTGGAGAGGGAAGAATATAACCCTTCGTTAGATTTGGCTTTTAGAATCAGTGAGGTTTTCAAATTGCCAATAGAAATGATTTTTTCAACTGAACCAATGAAGCCCCTGAGTCAGGAACTTTTAGAATACAGAAAGAAGATGGGAGAATGATATGAGTAGAACTATCAGACGATTACATGTAGTACTCAACTATTTTTGCATTATTGCAATTATTGTATTTTTTGCAATCGGGAAACTTTATGGTTGGTCAAATCAAATTTTTATTGTGATGGGACTTATTGTAGTTGTTGGATTATTTAGTTTTATAACACTTTATATCAAAACCAAAATTTGGAAACTGGTTCATACAAAAATTGATAAACTTGATGAAAGAGAGATCCAACTTACGCACGAATCATTGAGGCTTTCTTATTCTATTTTCACTGTAGTTTCTCTTTTGGTATTGTTGGTATTTGCTGTTACAGTTAAAGAATATGATTCGCTACTAATGATAATTTTTGTCAGTTTATTATATTTGGCACACACTTTGCCAGCCGCTATCATAGCCTGGAAGCAGAAAGAATTCTAAACGACACCTGATTGTTTGTCATAATTTCTAATTCCCATAGCTCTGAATTTTTTCATGCCTAATTTGTTGTAAAATGGTACAAGGTTATCATCGCATGCCAGATCAATCATATATAAATCTATTAACTGGTCCAACATTCTTTTTACCAATTCGCTTCCTATTCCTTGTTTCTGGTATTTAGGAAGTACTTCCAGAAGTGGAAGATAGGCTGATAATATTTTATCGCTGACAGCATTTATAAATCCTATAACCTGATTGATATTTTCATCTATTGCTAATACTATATGAGAACTATTTTCTAAAATTTTCAGATGTGTTTCTGGGGAAGGCGGTTTTGGCCATCTGACAAAAAAGTCAGCAAGCTTGATTGAGGTAATATTTTTTAAATTTGTTTGATAAAGAATCATAAGAACTCCTGTGAAATGTTTTAATTTTCTATAAAATAATATATACATGACTCTTTTAGTTGTTTTAAATTTATTATTTATTTAATATTTAGTTAAACAGCTTGACTATAAATTTTAAGGACATATATATCGCTTGTGAAAAAAGTCACCAGCATAATATTAGAAACTGGTGTTGTACATGAAAAAACGTATAGAAAAGCTTAATTTAAGCTTTAGGAGTAACCGTAAATGATAACCAAACAAGATTCTCTTGATTATCATTGTAAGGGGAAACCGGGTAAGATTGAGATTAATCCAACAAAGCCCTGTAAGACCCAAGTTGATTTATCATTAGCTTATACTCCCGGTGTTGCAGACCCGTGTATGGAGATCCATAAAACCCCAGCTGATGTATATAAGTATACTGCCAAAGGTAATTTAGTGGCGGTAGTTACTAATGGAACGGCGGTTCTTGGTTTGGGAAATATCGGTGCTCTTGCCGGTAAGCCGGTGATGGAGGGAAAAGGGGTACTATTCAAAAGGTTTGCTGATATTGATGTTTTTGATATTGAACTCAATACCGAAGATTCGGATGAAATTATCAAATGCTGTCAACTTCTGGAACCTACTTTTGGTGGTATTAACCTTGAAGATATAAAAGGACCGGAATGTTTTTATATTGAAGAAACTCTTAAAAAGACAATGAATATTCCTGTTTTTCATGATGACCAACATGGTACTGCGATAATTTCTGCGGCAGCATTAATAAATGCATTGGAGATTGTAAAGAAAGATATAGATAAAATCAGAGTTGTCTATTCCGGTGCCGGTGCGGCTGGAATTGCCTGTGCAAAACTTTATTGTTCTTTGGGGGTCAAACATGAAAATCTTACAATGGTTGACTCAAAGGGTGTTATGTACGAGGGACGTAGTGATAAATTTAACAAATACAAAGCTGAATTTGTTCGCAAAACCGATGCTCGTACGCTTGAAGATGCAATGAAAGATGCCGATGTCTTTATGGGTGTTTCTGTTCAGAATTTAGTTACCAAAGATATGGTTAAGTCGATGGCTAAAGATCCAATAATTTTAGCTATGGCTAATCCTGATCCGGAAATTACATACCCCGATGCTGTTGATGCCCGCAAAGATGTTATTATGGCTACCGGACGTTCTGATTATCCTAATCAGGTTAATAATGTTTTAGGTTTTCCGTTTATTTTCAGGGGTGCACTTGATGTTCATGCGACAGCAATCAATGAGGAAATGAAAATTGCAGCGGTCAAGTCGTTAGCAAATTTAGCTAAACAAGACGTACCGGAAATAGTCGCAAAAGCTTACGGAGTTGATCATTTCAAATTTGGAAGAGAATATCTTATACCAAAGCCGTTTGATTCAAGAATTTTAACGTGGGAAGCACCAGCTGTAGCTCAAGCGGCAATGGATACCGGTGTTGCCCAGAATAAAATAGATATTGAAGAATATAAAGAACAGTTGAGTAATCGCATCGGTGAAGGTCGAACCTTGATACGTGTTCTTACTGATATTGCACAGAGAAACCCCAAAAAAGTTGTTTTCCCCGAAGGAGATTCATCACGTATTTTAAGAGCAGCGCAAATTGTCTATAGAGATAAAATTGCTAAGCCTATCGTGTTGGGTAATGAAGAACATATTAAAAAAGTAGCAAAAGAACATGAAATTAATTTAGAAGGTATTAAAGTAATTGACCAGATTAAATCTGCTGAACAACGCCAAAAATATGCCAAAATATTTTATGAAAAGCGCGCCCGAAAAGGGATAACACAAGAAAAAGCAAATTGGACTTTACGTGATAGAACATATTTTGGCCTGATGATGTTAGAATGTGGTGATTGTGATGCATTTCTTTCTGGTGTGTTAGCAGATTATCCTGCAACAATCAAGCCTGCTTTGGAAATTATTGAATTATCAGAAGGTGTTTCTAGGGTATCAGGAATGTTTGCTATGATTCAAAAAGATAAAGTGTATATGTTTGCTGATACGACAGTAAATATAAACCCAACTGCTGAAGAACTTGCAGAGATAGCGATATGTTCTGCAAACGAAGCTAAAAAGTATAATATTAATCCTCGTATAGCAATGCTTTCATTTTCGAATTTTGGTTCAGTTCGTTCAGATGAGTCTAAAAAAGTTGCCAAAGCTGTGAAGATTATTAAAGAGATTGCTCCTGACCTTGAGGTTGAGGGTGAAATGCAAATGGATACTGCTTTGATGCCGGAATATATGGAGAAAAGGTATCCATTTTCCAAAATGAGCGGACAGCCTAATGTCTTTATTTTCCCAGATTTGAACTCAGGCAACATTGCTTATAAACTTGCTCAACGGTTAGGTGGATTGGAAGCTGTTGGTCCGATTTTAATGGGCTTATCGAAACCAGTTCATGTTCTTCATCCAACTTTAGATGTTAACGAGATAGTAGAAATGACCGCAATTGCTTGTGTTGATGCCCAGAAATGATATAATCTTATTTTTATAAATATCTTGGATAAAAAAGTGGCGAAAGCCACTTTTTTATTGCCCTTTTATTTATAAAAAAGTAAACTATGGTTAGACTTTAACGATATAGTATATATTGGGTTCAGGGAAAGAAGTGTTGGAATTATAAGGAAGTAAAAATTTGGGTTTTTTAAATCTGCTTTCAAACGATATCGGGATTGATCTCGGTACGGCAAATACATTAGTATATGTTCGTAATCAAGGCATTGTCTTGAATGAACCTTCGGTAGTAGCTATTGAAAAATCGACCGGAAAACCTTTAGCTATCGGGTCAGCGGCAAAAGAAATGATGGGACGAACCCCCGGAACTATTGCCGCAATCAGACCTTTAAAAGATGGTGTTATTGCAGATTTTGCTATTGCAGAAAAACTAATTGCCGATTTTATACGTCGTGTCGTTAAAAATAAATTTTTAATGAAACCACGAGTAGTGATTTCAGTGCCTTCCGGGATTACCGAAGTGGAAAAAAGAGCGGTGAGGGATTCTGCTGAAAACGCCGGAGCGAGAGAAGTTTATTTATTGCCGGAACCAATGGCTGCTGCTATTGGCGTAGGTTTACCGGTTGAACAACCATCAGGTTCGATGATTATCGATATTGGCGGTGGCACATCTGAGATTGCAGTTATAGCTCTAAATGGAATAGTTAATGACACTTCTATCCGTGTAGCCGGTGACGAATTGAATGATTCTATTATTATGTATCTAAAGAAAAATTATAACTTATTAATCGGTGAGTTAACTTCCGAAGAAATTAAAATCAATATCGGTTCTGCTTTTCCATTGGATAAGGAGATTTCGATGGATATCAGAGGACGGGATCTTGTTGCCGGAGTGCCTAAAAATCTCAAGTTATCATCGGTGCAAGTAAGAGAAGCTCTTTCAGAGACAATTGATATAATTGTAGAAGCTGTCAGGCAAGCACTTGAACAAACGCCACCGGAATTAGCTTCTGATATTCTTGAGCGTGGAATAATTCTAACTGGTGGTGGAGCTTTGCTTCGCGGTTTAGACAAAAAACTTCGCCAAGAAACCAATCTTCCAGTAAATATTGCTGAAGACCCTTTGACCTGTGTTGTCCGCGGTACAGGTAAAGTTTTGGAAAATTTTGCTTCGTATATACAGGTTCTGGAGAAGAGCAAACGGGACTAATATATTATCAAATAATGATTTAACTCGGCAATCAAGTTTTGGTTGCCGAGTTTTTTTGGTTTACTCTAACATTTATTAATCCTTTTTTATATTAAAATGGTCATAGTATTAAAGAAAGAAAATGGAAAGAGAAAGTAACAACAGTATTGAACGATTAGTTCAATTGGCAATGGAAGGCAATCGGGATGCTTTTTCGGAAATTATGAAGCTAAATATGAATAAAATTTTTACTCTAACATATAAGATGACCGGCGATAAAGATGTTGCCAAAGATTTAACTCAGGATAGTTTTGTGACAGCTTGGGAGAAAATAAAATCTTTTCGTGGGGAAGGTAATTTTAATGGTTGGCTTTTAAGAATTGCTTCTAATAATGGTCTGAATTATTTAAAAAGAATCAAACAAAATGTAAGGTTTGATAATGATCAATTTGAAAATCATCTTCAACCAAATTTAAATAATCAACCTGATACTGAAATGGAAAGAAAAGAAATGCAAGATTCAGTTTTGTATTTTATGTCAACTCTTCCGGTTCAACAGCGGCTTGCTTTTGAACTGCGTTTTTATAAAGAACTCCCATTTAAAGAGATTGCGGAAATTTCCGGAAATGCTATTGGAACCGTAAAAACAAATTATCGTGAAGCTGTTAAAAAATTACGTGAGCATGCCATAGAAAAAGGATGGCGAAAATGAAATGTAATGAAGTAAAAAATGAATTGATGCTTATTACTGATAATGAAGAATTAACATCATCCTTAAGAGAGCATCTTTTGCGATGTGCAGATTGTAAAAAATATTATGAAGAAATGCAAAATCTTCTTGAAGATTTTGGTTCAGATGATTTGTTTACTCTTTCTGATTCTGAAACTGATGCGATGATAAAAAATATTAATAATGAAATTACTCAAAAGAAATCCACAATCATTCCTTTGTATCGATATCTTTCTATAGCGGCGGCGTTGATTCTGGCCTTTGGTGTTACATATATAGCTCGTAAAACAGGTGAATTTGACAAATATAAACAGCCAATTTATGTCAACGGTGACAGTATTAACAGAGCAGAGAATAATTCAAATTTATTAAATGATGACTATGAGATGTATGGTAATTATTTTGAACAGCTCAATTTAGAGAATTATGAAACTGATGAAGAGTTTTTATATTATCTCAGTGATGAGGATTTCGAGTATCTTGAAGATAATTTTGACGTGAAGGAATTACTATTATGAGAATAAAAGTAACTATGTTTCTAACTATACTGATTGCATTTTTTATTAGTTTGATATCTAATGCTTCTGAAAATCAAACCAATCTATCAGATGATTCAAAAAATATTTTGATTGCTCAGGCTGATGAAAATGGTCTTGATATGGGACATCGTGCTCGTCCTCAAAAAGCAAAAGGGAAAAAATTTAGAAGGTATGAAAAATTCAGGCAAAGAAAACTTCTGGAGCTTTTAGAATTAAATGACAATCAAAAAGATAATTTACTACCAATGATGGAAAAAATTCGAAATGAAGGGCACCAGTTGATGGATGAAAAAATTGAATTGATTGATAATTTATCAGAAGAATTAATTCAAAGCAATCCTGATGATTTGAAAATTAATGAATATATAAATAAAATATTAGTGCTAAATGAAAAACATGAAAGGATAAGAAATAAACTTCTTCAGAATGTGAAACAGTTCTTAACTCCTATTCAGGTAGGTAAGCTGATTATTTTCGAAGAAAGATTTCGTCAGCGTGCAATGGAAAAAATATTTGATTCGCACCGCCGAATGGAATTTAGGCCTGACTCAGGCAGAATCAAACGTGAACGAAATAGATAGACAGAATTAATTTTATAATTGAAAGGACAAAAAAATGAAAAAAGGAATTCTTATCACAGTTTTTATATTGATTGCTGTGGTCTCGGTAAATGCTCAAGGGAGATGGGTAGAGAAAACCGTGGATGGGGACACAATTGAAAAAGAGATGGTTATTATCAAACAGGGAGCTGGTCCCGGATTTAACAATGACCGTGATATGTATGGACAGCGTGCTGGACGGAGATTTAATGGACGGCATGGTAATTTCGGTGATGGTCATTTTGGACAGGGAATGTTTTCTCTTTTAAGACATGCAGAAATGTTGGAATTGACTGACAAACAGGTTGAGAAAATTAAAGAGATGAAATATCAGTTTAATTTGGAAAGAATTGACAAAAAAGCGGCTATTGAAAAAACTCAATTGAAACTTGGCAAAATGATGAGAGATGAAGTCTCGGAAAGCAAGGTATTCGCAGCGATTGATGAAATCTCTGATCTTAAAGCAGAGATGAGAAAAATGCAGTATAAACACCATGCAGACATCAAAAATTTGTTAACCGATGAACAAAAAGAAAAAATCAAGGAACTTCATAAAGGTTCATTTGTTAAAAAAGGTAGAAATAACGGAATGAAAAAGTTCGGAAAAGGACGTCCGTTTTAAAAATTGTATTTTACCTCCTAATCGCATTATTGGCCTCGCTTTTTAAAAGCGGGGTCTTTTTTTAGTCAATTTTAACAAAAATGTAATTAGTCGTTTTTTGAAAAATTATTAAAGTTGCAGATTTTATTTTGAACCATAGAATGTTGTGTCCCACCGCTTTTAAATCACAACTGTAATTGTTTTGGATTTTCGGAGATATTATAACCACCTAAAGCATGAGCAATGCGAAAAACTGCCATTCTGGCGTATTTATGCCAAAATTGCTTGACTAATAGTCTGTGTTTTCTTTAATTATAATTATGTCGTTATCATCAAAGGAAATATTAAAGTTTATAAAAGCTAAATCAGCTCATCCGATGAAAATGAAAGAGTTGGCAAAAGCGTTAAATATTTCCAAAAAAGATTACTCTGTTTTTCGGAATAAAGTTAAATCATTAATTGAACAAGGAGAGCTGGTAAAACTTCGACGTGGTAAAATTGCAATCATTTCTGAGATGGATATTATTGTAGATAAAATATCAATAAATCGTTCAGGGGTTGGGTTTGTTCCGTCAGATAAAGATGACCAAGATATTTTAATACCTAATACAGGTTTGCATACGGCACTAAACGGTGACAAAGTTATGATACGTTTGGGCGGCTATTCCGGAGATAGAAGAACCGGTACAGTTATTAGAGTTGTTGATAGGCTTGACAGAAATATTGTTGGTATTTTTCATCGCAGTCGCAATTTTTCTTATGTAGTACCGGATGATAGAAAATTACATCGTGATATTTATATTCCTGATAAGTTTACCCAAAAAGCCAAAGAAGGTGAAAAAGTAGTTGTTCGCTTGGTTGATTGGGATGATCCGTATCTTAACCCTGAAGGAAAAATTACAGAGCGTCTTGGTTTTCCCGGTGAACCAGGTGTTGATTTACTTACTATTATCAAAAGTCATAATCTGCCTGAAAAATTCACAGAAGATGTAATAAGTGAAGCAACTCAACTTGCTGTTATGCCGGATAGAAACAAATTAGCTGATAGAGTTGATTTGATTTCTGATGATATTTATACCATTGATCCGGCTGATGCTAAAGATTATGATGATGCGATTTCGGTAAAAAAGAATTCTAATGGATATTCGCTTGGAGTTCATATTGCTGATGTTTCATATTTTGTTCCGGAAGGAAGTTTACTTGATAAGGAAGCATTAAGAAGAGGAAATTCGGTTTATCTTCCGGGAATGGTGATACCGATGCTTCCGGAAAATTTATCAAATGATATATGTTCTTTAAGGCCGAATAGGATTCGTCTGGCACATTCGGTATCAATTGATTTTGATAAAAAGGGTAAAATGATTCGCTGGAAAATTTTTGACAGTATTATTAAATCCAAAGCAAAATTAAGTTATGAAGAGGTTCAGGATTTTTATAATGGTAAAACTGCCGGCAAGGCTATTAAGAGAGTTGAGAAAAATCTCAAAAATGCAAGAGAGTTAGCTCAGGTATTAAATAAGCGGAGATTTTCCAAAGGCTCTTTGGATTTTGATTTACCGGAGGTTAAAGTAGTTCTTAATAAAAAGGGGGAAGTAATTGAATTGGGCAACAGAGTCAGGCTTGAGTCACACAGATTAGTTGAAGAATTTATGTTGGCGGCTAATAAAGCTGTCGCCAGAGAAGTTTCCAAATTGGGTCAACAATTTCTATATAGGGTGCATGAAAAGCCATCGATTGAGAAAGCTCAGGAATTTTCCGATATGATGAAAAGGCTTGGGTACAAATTTCCCGTTTCTCCAACTATGAAACCAAAACAATTTGCTAATTTTCTTAACAGAATAAAGGGTGTACCTGAAGAAGATTTTATTAATGAACTTATGTTGCGTTCAATGCAGAAGGCAGTTTACCAGAGGAAAAATGTCGGTCATTTTGGATTATCTTTTTTACATTATAGTCATTTTACATCACCCATAAGAAGATATCCCGATTTATTGGTTCACAGGTTGTTGAGAAAATTAAAAAATGGTCATTATCCGATTGCTTATTCTAAAAAAGTAAATTTTATCATTGATAGTGTAGGGGCACATTGCTCAGAAACAGAAAGAGTGGCAGAATCGGCAGAACGGGACGCTATTAAAGTTAAACAGGTTTCCTATATGGCTAAACATGTTGGTGAAAAGTTCAGCGGAGTTATTTCCGGTGTGATAGGTTACGGTTTTTTTGTAAGATTGAACAACCTTGGTGCCGAAGGAATGGTGCGGATTTCTTCTCTTGATAATGATTATTATAATTTTGATGAAAAACAGTATCGTTTTACAGGTAAACGAACCGGACAAATTTATCGTCTGGGAGATAAGATTGAGGTTAAGATTTTAAGTGTAGATAAACTTAGAGGTGAAATCAATTTTGCTCCTATAAAATCAAATTCACCGAGAGATAAAAAGAAAAAAAGACGAAAAAAATAATTCATGATTCAGAAAACAGCTATTCTCATTGATGAGAAAAACAAAAATTATTCTGATACTAATTGGGAAAAAATTGGCATAATTGTAACACAGATTTCTCATCTCTACCAATTGGTTAAAGAAACCAATATTGATTTGATACTGGTTGATGAATCTCATACAGAACTAAAAAAATCGGTGGCTACCAAATTACGAAGATTTAACGGGCTAACGGAAATATGGTGGCTGAGTTCTAATAATTCTATTGATGAGAGTTATGACAGTTATATTGACGGCATTATAAATTGTAATTTGGGGCAGAATTGGATCATTCAGAAGGTTAAACATATTTTACATACCAAGCAACTATTAAAAAATTATGGTATTGTCAGTCGTGCATCTCAAATGAAAGTGATTGCTGAAACTATTGAAAGAATTTCTGAAACTGATATTTCTGTTTTAATTGTTGGTCCTTCCGGTTCCGGAAAAGAATTAGTAGCACGTGCAATTCATAATAATTCCAGGCGTCAGGATAAATCGTTTGTTGCTGTTAATTGTGGGGCAATAGCCGAAGGTATTCTTGAATCCGAACTATTTGGACATGAGAAAGGTGCTTTTACAGGTTCCGTAACCAAAAGAGAAGGCTTATTTCATAAAGCTGATAATGGGACGATTTTTCTCGATGAGATTGGGGAAACCAAACCTGAGATGCAGGTAAAGCTATTGAGAGTATTAGAGGATGGAACTTACTACCCGGTAGGCTCATCGGTAGTTAAGAAAAGCGATGTTAGGATTATTTCGGCAACTAACCGTGATTTAAGTGAAGCAATAAATGAGAATTCATTTAGAGATGATTTGTATTTTCGTATAGGGGTTGTCAAAATAATTTTACCTCCATTGATGGAACGTAGTGGTGATATCCAGCCATTATTAAAACATTTTTGGCCAAAAGATAAATTGGATTATACCGATTCCGCACTGGATATGCTCATTAAATATGATTGGCCTGGAAATATCAGACAGCTTAAAAATTTTACAGAAAGAATGTTAGCTTTAAAACCTAAGGGCACGGTTGATGTCGAAGATGTTGAGATGTTTTTGGAGGAACAATATAAAAGCGCTACTCACCTTCCGGTTGCAACCGGAAAGACAGTGGAAGAAGCAGGGCAGGAATTGATATATCGGGCAATTATATCAATGGGTAATGAAATTAAAATGTTGCGAGAGTTAATTGTGACACATCTGCCAGGTGAACTGGATATAAACAATATCTCCGATTCTTCGGATTTGCTCAAAGAAAGTGAATCAATGGAAGAGATGGAAAAGAAATTGATTGATAAAGTGCTTGAGCAAACCGGTGG
>Ga0164318_10002076_pt1 | contig 18391 bp, 17 predicted proteins | sample GuaBasSedimGuay9_FD_113734 | JGI IMG/M metagenome (GOLD analysis project Ga0164318, IMG submission 113734) | Subseafloor sediment microbial communities from Guaymas Basin, Gulf of California, Mexico - Guay9, Core 4571-4, 0-3 cm | ecosystem: Environmental > Aquatic > Marine > Hydrothermal vents... | reverse complement strand
CCTCTCCCCTGCTCTCCCCTCCTCCCCGCCACACTATCGCCACAATCGGATGATATGATGAATCAACATCGGAAGATCGGCATTCTACCTGTCGTTCTCGTGTGGTGTTGCGGAAGAAACTGCGTTTCATGTAAGGTCTTGCCCATTCTCGGAGGTTACTCATGGGCGCATCGCCCCTTCATCTCGATCTGACACTCAAGCCTCGGACCCGGTTCGACGCTATCGATGTGGTGAAAATGGTCGACGATCAATTTGGGAACGTACTTGATGCCCATCGGAGGGTTCTCTACTGTTCCCACCATACGACCGCCGGTTTCTTCGATGCTCAGACCGCCAGGCGTTTTCGGCATCAACGGGACCGCATGGAACCCTTCGTTGACTCCTTCCGCAGCCTCTTTCCCCAGAACGCCGGCTATCGCCACGACGCTATGGAACTGCGGAGCGAGCTGACCGAAGACCAACGAAAGATCGAGCCTCCAAACGCCGACGCCCACCTGGCCTTCATCGGAGCAGGCTTGAAGAACTGTGTCACCTACGACCACAATCCGAGTGACCCCGTATATTTCATGGAACTCGACGGCGAACACCAGGGCCGGTTCCGAAGTCGAATGGCCACCCTGCTGGCCTACGACCGAGAAACATGCATCACCACTCAGAGCTTCACCGTTCCGGTTGCTCATCACACCATCGCCTCGGTCAATATCTCCGATCCGCGTCTCGGCCTGTTTCAACACATCGAGGAACTGATTGCCCATCACGGGTTTCCCTACGGTCGTATTGACATAGCCCTGGCCGATAGTGAACAGGAATCTGCAGTCACCGTCAACGAATTTGAGACCTTGTTGATGCGGCACGATCTCGAGGAGGTTCTGCGCGATCCGCTGAGGTTTGTCATGCGCCAGGGTCGAAGAGCCCTGGCCGACCCCAAGACGGTTCCAGCCAAGAGCCGGGGCTACGCCAAATATGATGTCGTGCAAGTCATTAATCTGATGATGGATGCTCTCGGGTTATCGGAGAGTGCCGTCGAGCGGCTCGTGGCCCGATTGATGGGCTACCCCGCTCAGCGGCTGCTCCGATTCAAACGGTCCATCAGCTTCCCCATTACCCCAGGCACCAACGGCCGCCCAACAATCATCCGCGGCCAATACCAAAGTCCAATTCTGATTCAGTGGCGAACCGCTCCCGGACACCAACGCAAACTGACATTACGCCTGACTCGATTCCGGGGAACCGATCCTGTAATATCTACTCTGAAATGAGCAATCAGAAGCGGCGCAAACCCGCCGCCGAGAACACGTCACAGTCGAAGAGTGCCCGACGAGTCCTCGTGACCGGCATCATTTTCTTTTTGGTCGAGGTGATCGTTATTTCGGGGGCCTACAGCCCTTTCCGCCTGCCGAAGATGACCTTGGCTCTCGGTGGACTCGCCCTGGTGATCGGTGGGTGGTCGGCCTTCCGGCTGTGGCACGGCCGGCTGTCCCTTCCTGTCTCCCCTCTGGTTGTGGCGTTGGTGGCTCTTCCCGCCCTTCAGATCCTCTCGGCCGTCTGGGCCCAGGCACCGCATTTGGCCCTCCAGAAGGCTCTGGTGTCGACGATCTGGATTGGGACTGCCCTGTGGCTTTCGTCATTCGAAACTGAAGAACGCCACCGGATTCTCCTTTGGGGCGTTTGGGGGGCGGTCGTATCAGGTGTCGTTCTGCTGGGCCAGTTGAGCAACATCGATGAGATAGGCGTGCGGGGGGTCGCCTCAGGGGACCGCCTGAGGCTGACCGGCCTGGCAGGCAACCCTTCGGATCTGGCGATGGCCGGTCTATTGTTCCTGCCCCTCTTGCTGCCGGGAGTTCTCGCAAAGCCTCGAAAATGGGTTCGGTGGCTGCTGCCGGCATTTCTCGTCTTGACGGCCGTGCTGACTCAGGCACTGACCGGCCTCGCGGCCATCGGACTTGTGGGCCTGGGGTGCATCATCTTAATGCGCTCGAAGAAAGCCTGGATTCTGGCGCTGACACTGGCGGGAGTCACCGTTCTCGCAATCTCAACAGGCCCCCTTCGTTCAAGGATTCAGGCGGAATGGACCCAACTTCAGAAGGGCAATTGGTACAACCTCCTTTCGGCACGAGAGGATGGTTGGACGGCGGCCCTGACCATGATCGAAAATTCACCGATCCTGGGGGTAGGGGCAGGACAGTATTCCCGAGAGTTTTACCCCGCCAGAACAACCTGGCTGAACCACAACAAGTCGGTCGGTAAACGCGGAGAGCTGGCAACGCACTTCGAATGGGCCCACAATGACCCGCTTCAACTGACGTCGGAGTTAGGTCTTATCGGCGTATTCTGGATGGTCTTTTTCGTTCTGTCTCTCGCTCGATCCGGACCACTGAAAGATCCGGTCATCGTCCTCGCCTCTCTCGCCTGGACACCGTTTCTCCTCCTCCACTACCCGACCCATCTGGCCATCGGATTGATTCCGGCAGTCCTGCTGCTGGCCGAGCGGCTCCACCCGGCTCCTCGAGTTCCAGTGCTTTTTGGACGTCCGGCCGTCAGGCGCGCCGTGGCAGTCATCGTTGGGGCCGTTGCTGTGAGCGTTTGCGTCAGCCAGATAATAGACCTTCGTCTCGACCGGTGGCGAGGCCAAACCGAAGCCCTGCTTTCTTTGGCCGAAAATGCTCCACTCCCGATGCGCCGGCAGATCATCCAGAAAATCGAGACCGAAGCCGGGTCCAGAATACTGCACTCCAAGAACTCAGCACCTTGGCTGTGGCGTATCATCGGCAGGGGCCGGCTCTTGACCGGCGTTCCCGAAGAAGCCGAGGCAGCCTTCCGTCGGTCCGCGGCCCTTGAACCTCATGAGGAAGCGGAGATGGGGCTGGGCCTCTCATTGGCGGGTCAAGGGCGAACGACCGAGGCCGTTTACCACTTGACCCGGGCCTGTCGAGTCAATCCCGCACTGATCAGCTTCATTGCCCAGGACAGTCTTCGAGAGTCGGTCAGAACGAACCTCCACCGTACCAACACGAGAACCAGGTAGTCTTCCGGAGGCCCGGATGCTCATTCAGAAGAGGATGAAGGAAATTCTCAATTATCATTGCATCCGTCTCATTCCAAAGCCCGCGTGTTTCCAATTAAAAATTTAAAATTGAGAATTAATCTCCCCATCTCCCCTGCTCCCCCGCCTCACTCCTCCGGTTCCACCCTCTCGGCCTCCCCGGTCATTGGAACAAAACGGACGGGAATGACCGACCTCTCCGCGATCTCATCGCCGTCACGGGTGATCACCTTCAGCTCCTGATAGAAGGCCCCGACCGGAATTACCAAGTGAGCGCCCTGGGCCAACTGATCCAGCAGCGGAGCGGGAATGCGTTCCGGGGCGGCGGTTACCACGATACCGTTAAACGGCGCCTCGTCAGGCCAACCTCCGTAGCCGTCGCCACAATGGACGTGGACATTCTCGTATCCCAGTTCCTCCAGGGTCTCCGAGGCCCTGCGACAGAGTCCAGGACGGATCTCTATTGAGAAGACTTCGACGCCCATCGCCGCCAAGACCGCAGCCTGATATCCCGAGCCCGTACCAATCTCCAGGACACGCGCCCCCGGCCCAACCTCCAAGAGCTCGGTCATCAAGGCAACGATGTAGGGCTGGGAAATCGTCTGCCCATCACCGATAGCCTGGGGCGAGTCGTCATAGGCGTGATCCCGATATCCCTCCGGAATGAACAAATGCCGTGGAACCGAACGGATCGATGCCAGCACACCCGGATCCCTGACGCCCCTGGCTTCGAGCTGTCGCCTGACCATTTCCGACCGAAGAGCCGCCCATCGATCCGGCTCAGTTTCGGCTGCGTTGCACGCCATCATGGCCCACCATCCTCCCATCAGCAGTATCGCCAGCCTTCGCCAGGGCCTTCGGCCCGCACATCGTGGCTCTTTCGGTATTCTCATCCATCCAGTGTACCTCTAATCCAGCCGAGCCCGAGCCCGTTCCCGTTCCCGTTCCCGTTCCCGTTGTCGTGCCCGATGTCAGAGGTCTGAGAATAAACAGGCTCGGGCTTGGGCCTGGGGAGGGCACACTCTCCGACCGTCCAAGAAGAAAGGCTACAATCAACTTGAGGTATTTATGAGGTTCACGCACACGGCATTCATGATGATGGTCATTCTGTTTGGTCTGGCCGGGTACCCGGCAGAGGGCGCGGTCCGGGAGTTTTTTGGTTCCGACAGTTTCGTTGTCAGGGACGGTGGCCAGGTCGTGGTCAATGTCTGGGACGTCGATCTCTTCATACGGGCCGCAGACACGCCCATGGTCCACTGCACAACCGATCTCCGCATCGCCGGTACCGGGGCCGAGAAAGCCGACCAGTGGATTCAGACGAGGGTCCCGAAATTCACGGAGAGTGACAGCGGTCTCAGACTGAGTCTCGACCCGGGAGACGAAGGATTCCTCGGCATCGGCGCCTTTACGCGGCGGCGCCGACTGGGCCTCCTCATCCCCCACCCGGTCATCCCCGATCTGACGACATCCTCCGGCGCGATTTCTGTTGAGGGCGACTTTTTCAACGGCGACCCGGTGAGGCTGAGGACCGGGAGTGGACCAATCAGTTTCGACGGCGCCGCTCTCGCCCTCGAGGTTCGAACGACCTCCGGGGAGACGGCAGTGCGGGTCGTCAGACCGTTGGACCGGTTCTGGGCTCGCACCTCTTCGGGAGCAATCAGCCTGAACGGAGGCGCTCGGAAGGTCGAAATCGAGACTGCCTCAGGGGACGTCACACTCACCGCCCTTTCCGGTTCGGTAGCCGTCACCAGCGTCGGGGGGTCCCTTGTCCTTGACTGGGACAGTCTGCCTTCCGACGCCGTCGTCACCATGAGGTCACTCAAAGGGGACATCACCGTAACTCTGCCTCACAGCGTCCGCCCCCAGGGGGTTCTGACGACCACAAGCGGGGAGATCAAGTCTGAGTTTCCGGGCGAGGTCAATGAAGCGGGAGACACAGTCACTCTGGCCGGTGACGGCCCCCGGCTCGAATTGGAAACTGCCTCGGGAGCCATCCTCCTCAAGGCCGGCCGAGGTTGGTTCGCACCTTAGAAACTCCCGCTCCAGGAAATTCGAAAGGCGAGGCAGAAACCAATCCGACGTTATACAAATGGCGGCAGTTGGAGGGTATGCCGGTGATCGTACACCGTGGGGTTTCCCCGAGCCCGAGCCCGTTCCCGTGCCCGTGCCCGGCTCTTCTCGGGTTCGGCCCCAGCTGAAAAAGTCCACAGGAGCCTTTGCCCAGGTTCGGCTTCATGGGGCAGTGACAAACACATATCGGGAACGGTAACGGGCTCGGGCTCGGGTTCAAGGCGATCCGCTTAGTTTTGGCCCCAACCCCCCCGGGTTTCAGAACTTTTCGGCATACTCTCCGTTTCTTGATGCAGCAGGAGGAATGACGCCATGAATCACACCAGGATTATCGTCTTGATTGCCATCCTTGGAATCGCGACCACAGTCGGTGCGGCAGAGGTTCGAACCCTGTCGGCCGAGGTTGAAAGCACAGCCTTGAAAGCCGTGCGGCTCGAAGCCGGAGTCGGCGATGTTGACGTTACCGTCGGTGGCGGTTCTCTCATCGTGGCCTCCGTCGAACTCAGACCCCGCCGCGGAGGCCTCTTCTCCTCCCTCAAGGCAGCCGAAAAACAGGTCCAGGCAATCAGGCTCGAACCCAGTGTGACCGGCGATACCCTGGTGCTGACGCTCAAAAGCGTTGACGAGGACCGACGATTCGAAGAAGACTGGATGCTGACACTGCCTTCCCATCTGGCCCTCAGTATTGAACTGGGAGTGGGCGATATCGAGGTATCCAATGCCTCAGGTGGCCTCGATCTGGAGTTGGGCGTCGGTGATGCCACAGTTCAGGTCATCGGGGGGCCGGTCGACATCGAAGTCGGCGTCGGCGACATCACGGTTCATGGCGTCAGTGCTGCCTTTCGATCGGTCGAAATCGCCGCCGGTGTCGGAGACGTTCGAATCATCGCCGAGGGGCGTAAAATCACTGGCGAGGGCTTCATCGCCCATTCGGCCGAGTGGCGAGGCTCGGGAGACTCCGACCTTGATGCCGAGAGCGGCGTCGGCGACATCAGGGTCGTCTTGGAGTAACGGCAGGGGGTTAGTGCGGGCAAGGACCTCGGAGTGGGGCGCTTCGCACGGAGAAAGAAACCAGGTTGTAGCGATGGGCGTCTCGCCCGTCGCATCAGCCCTCACCCTGAAAGACAATTGAACGCAGAGACGCGGAGGCGCAAGGTCCGTTTCACTCCTTTTCAGAAGATGCCGTCGCCCCCGAATCGGTTTTCGCCGGGTCGTCGTAGATACTCCGAAACCTCCCCGGGATCGGCGTCATGAAGGCCGGGTCGTTGCGATCATGGACCCCGGAAAAAACCTGGGAGAGGTAGGCGTAGTAGGGGCGATCGTCGCTTTCGGGGATGATGTTGAGCATTAAAGTCGAAGCCGCGTTGGCTGTAACGTAGCCCCACGGTGTTCCCTTTTCAAAAAGATAGTCGATGCTGTTGACCTGGGTCCAACCCCAAGGTGGCAATTCAACTTCCAAGAGGTTGAAATCGTCCTCGCCCTCGTGGTAGTTGCTCTCGCCACCAACACTCGGACAAATCCCGGACTGCCCCGGGATGGGACAATCCGGATCCTGCCCCTGGTAAAACGGCACCGCAAAGAACATACGGATCTCCATGGTCAAGGTGAAAGGATCCGTAGTCGGATTCACCAAGCCGACGTTATTGCGCCAATCACACGGGGTCTGCGCAGAACATCCGTTTGGACTGTAAACCCCCGCAGGTCTCCCCGGGGTCACTCAGGGGAAATGTGTGCCTCCCAGCAAAGGCCTCGACCCCGCCCGAATCAACTGCCCGACTCCCAGCAGCTGAAAGGGTGAATGCCATTGATCCCAGGCTTCACCAGCCTCATCCCGGACGTTGGCGATCCTTGCAAACACCTCCGCTGAACCCTCAATCTCCAAGGCGACCGCCCCGACATTCGTTCCAGATCCCTGCAAAAGCGAAGCTCCATCGAGAAAGATAATCCGACGGTTTTCCATGAGGATCGGGTAGTTATAGTTCTCATGAAAAATCTCGTCACTCAGACGCCACACCGGCGCGGTCGCGGGATCATCCTCAAAACCGCCACCCTCAAGGCAGACCCACTTCCGACGGACCACCAGATCCTCGCCGGGATTGAGAGAGACGATCCGCACCTCGGTATCCCACAGGCTATTGTTGCGTCCCGGCACGTTGTCGGCTACCACGGGCAGGACGTGTAGTTCCCCGGCGACACCCGAACCGGTCGCCAGCATCAGGCTCAGCACAACAAATACGATTTTGGTTTTCATTGGCCACCCCCCGCCTGTAATGCGTTGACGACATAGAGCGCGAAGACCTGATTATACGCCCCTCCGTCGAGGCCCGTCACTATCGACGACGGCAAGGTTGAGTCAGTCAACAACTGTCTCAATATAGGTCGATTCAAACACCATCGCCCCCTCTGGGAAACAGGACCGAAGACAGGAGCCATCGACCATTGACGGAGACCATGGCCGTTGACCGTCGTCCGTTGACCGGGGCCGCCGGCCGTTAACCGGGTTTGGCGCGCTCGAAGGGTTGAGTGTATCCACACGCCCAATCGAGACCGATCGGTAACGAAAACGATAACGGGCTCGGACTCGGGAGGGGCGCGCTCGTTGGATTGGGGTACACATCGGACACGGCACGCCGTGCCCCTACGGCCCCAATGAGTCGGTTTCCCGTGGGCCGGGTTCTTCCACGATCAAAATGAGACCTTTTTCAAACCCTCCGATTCTGGAGGATGGAGACGTCGGTCCATCAGCAGTTATTGAGCCCCCCCAGCGTCTCTATCCTTCAGAATCGGATAACGACACCCTCGCCTCGGGCAGAAGTTGATTAAAGAATCGCCGCAGTTCGGCTTCGTCTCCCAAATCACAGAGCTCCCGGAAACGTTCGAGTGCGGGCTCGCCTTCGGCGTCGGTCCACGTATTGATCTTGCCGATGAAGATCTTGGGGTGGCGAGTCTTGGTGATCGTTTCTCCCACCGTCTCCAGTTCTTCAAAGAGTTTTTCCCCGGGCCTCATCCCGGTGAACTCGATGTCGATGTCCTCGTAAGGTCTCAACCCACACAGGGTGATCATGTCTTTGGCCATGTCCACAATACGCACCGGCTCGCCCATATCCAGGATGAAAATCTCGCCACCCCGGCCGATCGCACCCGCCTGAACGACAAGTTGCGATGCCTCGGGAATGGTCATGAAGTAGCGAACCATATCGGGGTGAGTGACCGTGACCGGGCCACCCTCTTCAATCTGCTTGCGAAAGATCGGCACCACAGACCCTGCCGAACCCAACACATTACCGAAGCGAACAGATACGAAGTGTGTCTCAAAGCGTTGATTGAGGTCTTGGGCAACCAGTTCGGCAGCCCTCTTCGACGCACCCATGATCGATGTCGGCCGGACCGCCTTGTCCGTCGAAATCTGCACAAAGGTACCGACGCCAAACTCTCCGGACAACTCCGCAAGCATCCGGGTCCCCAAAATATTGTTCTTGACTGCCTCTCCGGCGTTGTCTTCCATCAGCGGAACGTGCTTGTGGGCTGCAGCATGGAAGACGACAGCGGGCCGATAGGCCTCGAAGAGAGCTCGCATTCGGCTTTCGTCACAGATGTCGGCGACCAGAGGCACTATTTCCGTTTCGGGGCAGCTGGCGCGCGTTGCCCGGTCGGCATCAAAAAGGGCAAATTCCGCCCTCTCCACCATCAGTACTCGACCGGCGCCGAAACGAGCTACCTGACTGCATATTTCAGAGCCGATCGAACCACCGGCGCCGGTCACCATGACTGTCTTGTCCTGGAGAAACTCCGCCAGAGATGTCTCATCGAGGTTGACCGGATCCCGACCCAACAAGTCCTCGATCTCAACATCCCGAATGCGGCTGATCTCAACCGTACCGTCGATCAATTCATACAGCCCCGGGATGATCCGTGCCCGGACCGGAATGGCTTCGCAAATGTCGATGATGCGGCGCAGGTCCTTTCGATCTGTCTGGGCGATCGAAATCACCACGTGATCGACCCCCAACTCCGCCACCAGATGAGGCAACTCACGGCTTGAGCCCAAGACTTTGACTCCCTGGATCACTGAACCATGCTTGTCCAAATCGTCATCGACAAATCCAAGGATTTTGATCCCCATATCGCCACGCGCCTGGATCTCGCGGGCCGCAAGAACCCCGGCACGCCCCGCTCCGACCAGCAACACCGGTTTTGCCACTCCCCCGGCGCCGCCCCTGGCCCGCCGCTGCTTCTCGAAGCTCTCGAACATCGCCCGACGCAACACCCGAAGGCCGAGGACCCCGCCAAAAGCCAGAAGTGTATCAATCAGGGCAATCGACAGCGGTACCCGCCATTGTGCAAACTCGTTTGGAAGTCCCAACCGCATCAAGACGATGGGGAGAAACGACCACCACGCGGCCTTGAGAAAGGGCCTCAATTCGGCCATGCCGATGTAACGCCACACAAAGGCGTAGATTCCGAAAAGATTGAGCGCACCAAACTGGATCAATACGACCAGAGGCAGTTGCGCCAGCATCTTGTGTAATTCAATTTCAGTGATCGTGAACTCGAAGCGGAGGTTATAAGCGATGACAAAGGTCAGGGCCAACACCACCAGGTCGAAGACGTACTGAACCGGCCGGTTCAACAGCCGCTGCCATATGCGAATCCCGGCAGGACGGTCCGAGCCCCGGCGGCCTTCATTGAGTGTCACCTTCTCGTCGATCATCGGCCCCTTCCTGCCATCACCAAACGACATTCTAACCCGCTCTTCTTCCCCCATGCGCGAAGCGCACCAAGCGATTAACGGCCGGCCTTATTGGCGAGGCGCCTACTGAGCAAAAAGACAAATTCCAAAGCCAATAAGGACGACCGTTAATCGCTACGGAAGCCGCTTAAGAAACCGATCAGCCCTCTCAAACCCGGTGATCCTGAAGACCTCACGCCCATTAGCAAATACGATGACGGTTGGAACTCCCCGCACCTCGAATTTTGAGGCAACACTTCGGGCTTCATCATCCTGTCGAGTCTGATCAATCTTGAATCGGGCGTAGCTGTCCAGTATTGCAGCCACCCGGGGGTCAGCAAAGGTCTTCTCGTCCAGTTCGCGGCACGGGACACACCAGTCGGCTGCGAAGTCGAGGATCACCGCTCCCCCACCGCTGATCGCCGCATCGACCCCGGCAACATCGTAGGGCTGCCATTGAAGGTGTTCACCTCCCGCGCCGCTCCTGTTGATCGGGGCCATCCAGAGGCCGACGACAATCATGATGACTGTCAAAAGGCGCATCACACGATCGACGCCTGGTTGTTCGGATCCGGTCCGGTCGATGACCAGCAGGTAGAGTCCACCCAGAACCAGCGTCACTGCAAGCAGCCACTGTCCCCAGTTTCCCGGCATCATCGGGGCGGCAAAATAGGCCGCCATCGCGATCAGGATCACACCGAAGACCCGACGCACACCGACCATCCACATGCCCGACATCGGAAGGCGGTTGACGGCGCCGGTGAAGGTACCCAATATCAAGTAGGGCAACCCCAGACCCAGAGCCAGGGTGAAGAATGCGACAAAACCGAAGACCGGATCGCCCTTCTGGCCGACGTAGGTCAAAAGACCCAGGACGAAGGGCCCGATGCAGGGCGCCGCGACAAAACCCATCACCAGCCCCATCAGGAGCGAACCGACGATCCCGCCGCGGGCGCCTGCCGCCTTGTGAGCCCAATCCGGCGTCTTGAACTCCCACAGGCCGAACATCGAAGCGGCTAGGCCGAGGAGAACCACAACAATGGAACCAACGACCCACGGGCTCTGCAGGGCCGAGCCGAAGAGCTGACCAGTCAAGGCGGCCACGACACCCAGTACCGAATAGGTGAATGCGATGCCCATCACGTAGGCGAATGCCATCCAAAAGGTGCCTCCGCTCCGGTTCTTGGCCTGTTGAGCGAAGAAACCGACAGTGATGGGAATCAGGGGGAAAACACAGGGCGTCAGGTTGAGCGCCAGGCCTGCAAAAAATACGCCGATCAGAAAGAGCAGAATGGACCGGTCGGCCAGATCGTTCGAAACATCGGCGCTCCCGTCTCCGTCAGTCATCGAGTCGGCAGCATCAGTTGCTTCCGCTGTGGCAAAAAACTCCTGATTGATTGCGTTGAAGGAGGTATCGGCAGCGACAATCTCAGTTTCCAAATCAGCGGCGACGGCAAGCGGAGGGAGACATTGGCTGTTGTTGCACGCCTGGGCGGTTACGCTGACGCCCAACGTAGTCATACCGGTCGTATCAGCCGGTACCGAGACCGTTCCCACCAGTACGACCTTATCCTCCCACACGCTCAGCGGCGTATCGGAAAAATCAAATATGATCTCCTCACCCTTGGGGAAGTTCAGCACGGCCTCCGGCCACCCTACGGGCAAAGCCCACTCGAGGGAGGTCGGCACCATGAACTCGTCACCGGGATCGTCGGTGTTGATATGCCACCCATGGTCGATGTCGATAACCACAGCCAAACGAAGGACTCCGCCCGCAACGACCGGTGTCTGATCCGCCTTCAGGGTGACACCAAAGACCGGCTCCGGCCGAAAGCCTTGGGCGCCGGCGGTCGCGGCAATCGCGATGGCCGCCACCAGGGCCATTCCACGAACGACGATGTTTCTCAGGTGTTTCATATTTTGGTTCTCCTCACGTTCACATCTCATTCCAGACTCTCCGCCAAATCCGGGTCATACCTCCGGATGAGCTTGCGGATCTCTTTTGGGTAGTTCCCCCAGCTCTTCTTGATCAGATCGGGGCGTCTGGTTACAGTCGCCTCGACCGAGCGCTCCAAACGCCAACGCCTGATCTTGGCGTGGTTGCCGGATCTCAATACCTCCGGCACCGTACGTCCTTCGACTTCGGCCGGCCGGGTGTAGCACGGGTAGTCCAATAGCTGGTTGGTGAAAGAATCCTCGACCACCGACTGCGGATCACCAACAACGCCCGGGACCAAACGGGAGACCGTCTCGATCACGGCCATGGCCGGGACCTCACCGCCCCCCAGGATAAAGTCTCCAAGCGAGAGTTCCACCGGTCGGAGAATCTCCGAAACCCTTTCGTCGAAGCCTTCGTAGCGACCGCAAAGCAACAGGAGGCGGCCCTTTTGCCGAAGTTCGTCGGCAAAGGCCTGGTCGAACACCCTCCCTCGAGGCGACAGCACGACTGTCACCGGAGGATCGTCCCCGGTCGAGACAATCTCGTTGACGGCCTCAAGTACCGGCGGCGCCTGGAGCACCATTCCAGCCCCACCACCGTAGGGTTCATCGTCCACCTGGCCCCAGCGGTTTCCGCTCCAACGCCTGAGATCATGAACATCGATTGTGACCAGATCCTGCTGGACAGCACGGCCCAGAATACCCTCCCTGCGGAATGTTTCAAAAAGCCCAGGGAAGAGGGTCAGGATGTCAAACTTCACGGCTCCGACAGGCCAATCACGCCATCTCGGCGTCGTCGTCGAGCAGACCTCGGGGGGGATCGAGGGTGACTACGCCACCTTCAAGGTCAACGTTCCGAACGATTTCCGGAACCCACGGCACAAGGAAGTCACGGGTTCCACGGCGAACAACCGCACGTATCTGACCTGGATCGTGTTCCAATCCAGTGATCGAACCCAGAACCTCACCATCCGGCGACCGGCACTCAAGACCGACCAGATGATGTTCGTAGAAATACCCCTCCGGCAGTTGATCCAGACTCTGTTCGGGGAGAAAAAGGTAGAGTCCACGCCACGCTTCGACTTCGTCTCGATAGCGGATTCCTACCCACTCGATCAACCACCGACCGCGGTGAAGCCTCACAGAGTGAACGCCGACGGTCCGCTCGGTGCCTTCCTCCGGGCCCAGACCAACCTCAATCCCTGCGACCATTCGCTCCGGAAAATCGGTAATGATCTCAACCAGGACACCACCGTGCACACCGTGTGGCTTGCCCACCCGGCCGATGATCAGCCATTGGGAAGTATCCGTGGGGCTTTCGGAAGAAACCACTACTCGAGGATTTCGAGCACGAACCGCTTGTGGACCTTCATGCCCGCGGCCGACAGCAGAGTTCTCAGGGCCCGGGCAGTCCGGCCCTGACGACCGATTACCTTGCCCAGGTCTTCCTCTCGAACCCGCAACTCCAACACGGTAGTTTGTTCGCCCTCGACCTCGGTGACATTGACGTCATCCGGATTGTCGACAAGGGCTTTCGCTATCTCGACGAGCATGTCTTTCATCGCGCTCACGCGTGACTCCTTTTGCAGCAATTACGGCACTGGTACTCGGTGCCGCTGATCTCAAGAATCGGCAGGCGCCTCACCCTGATGGCGCGCTTTGCGAATCAGGGAATCGACGGTTTGGGACACACCGGCGCCCTTGGCCATCCACTGGTCAACTTTCTCGAGGTCGATGCGGATCTCGGGTGGTTCGACATTCGGGTTATAGATTCCGACCTGGTCCAGATAATCCGCCGTCGGCGTCTTTCGTGAATCCGAAACGACGACCCGATACATCGGGTGTTTCTTGGCGCCACCACGGCGCAATCTGATCATTAACATCTCTTTGCCTCCTTGCACGGTCCCCTGGACCGGCTTTCATTACCATATTTGAGAAGACCAGGCGCAATGCCGGCCCTCGATTTACTCAACCGATTCCCAACTGCCGCTTCAGCTGTCTGGGATCGGCTTTCCCCAGGCGCTTCATCAGCTTACGCATCTGTCCGTATTGCCGCAAGAGGCGGTTGATCTCTTCGACCGACGTCCCCGACCCTTTGGCGATGCGCCGTTTGCGAGGTCCATTCATAATCTGGGGATGGCGGCGTTCCTTGGGCGTCATCGAGTCGATGCACGCCTCCATTCGTTTCAACTGCTGTTCCTGTGCCTCGGTAGCACCACCCTCAGGCATCATCTTGTTCATTCCAGGCATCATCTCCATCACCTGCTTCAAGGGACCCATCTTCTTGAGGCTCCCCAACTGGTCACGGAGGTCTTCGAGGTCAAAGCGGTTCTTCCGCATCTTGGCCTCGAGTCTCTTTGCCTTGCGCTCGTCAACGACATCCTGGGCTTTTTCAACCAGGGTCAGGACGTCACCCATGCCCAGGATCCGGCCCGCCATTCTCTCGGGATGGAAGACCTCGATGTCCTCGAGCCTCTCACCGATGCCGGCAAAGAGAATCGGCCGTCCAACGACTTCCGAAACCGACAAGGCCGCACCACCGCGGGCGTCACCGTCCAACTTGGTCAGGAAAACACCAGTGATATCCAACTGTTCATGGTAGGCCCGGGCTGAACGGACGGCATCCTGGCCGGTCATCGCATCAGCGACGAACAGGATCTGCTTGGGCTTGAGGATCTCTTTGAGCCTGAGAAGCTGAGTCATCAACTCTTCGTCGATGTGCAGCCGGCCCGCCGTGTCGAAGACCAGGACCTGATAGCCCTTGATCATTGCCTCCCGCATGGCCTTGCGGGCGATCTCCTCCGGGTCGTCCATGTCACGCGTGTCAACCGTGGGAATTCCGGCCTTCTCACCAAGGATCAGCAGCTGTTCACGGGCAGCTGGGCGCGAAGTGTCGGCGGGGACCAGCAGAGGGAAGAGCCCCTTCTTTTCCTTAATCCAGAGTGCCATCTTGGCGGCATTGGTCGTTTTTCCTGCACCCTGAAGACCGACCATCATCACCACAGCCGGTCGGCCCTTGAAGTCCGCTTCAACCGTCTCGCTGCCCAGGAGCCGGACCAACTCCTCATGGACGATCCTGGTCACCATTTGAGCCGGACTGACAGAGGTCAAGACCTCCTTGCCCACAGCCCGTTCCCGAACCCTTTCAACAAACCGGCCAACGACTTCGACATTGACATCCGCACCCAGAAGGGCGGTACGGATCTCCTTCAAGGCCGAGTCGATATGATACTCAGTCAGGTGCCCTTCACCGCGAAGGGTCTTTGTTACACGAGCAAGCCGCTCCTGAAGGCTCTCCAACATAAGATGGGGATTCTAGGGAAATGCTGGTTGCAGGTCAAGCACTGCAATGGCAGACCACTCTGAATGGCCAATATGATCTCTCTTCTGGCGGACAACCGGTCATACAGCTATACTTGGTTTTCAAGGAGACGATCATGAAACTTTTCATTTCAGTCTTATGTGTGGTTGCAGCCTTGGTCGTGGCCGTTGGCGCCGCCGGTGGCGGTTATATCGTCATCCTGAAAAACGGAGAAAGGCTCCGCTGCAACGAGCCACTCGCCGTCGACGGGAACTTGGCGATCGTAACGCTGAGCACCGGTCAGGTGACCTCTCTCCCGATCGACCAGGTCAATCTTGTTGCCACTGAACGCTACAACAAGCTGGGCCTGGGCAACGCATTGACGATCGACGAACTGGAACGGACCGAAAAAATCGGGCCGACGCCAACCCCTCGGCGAACTCTGGGCAATTACGCCACACTCTCGGGAATCGGAGATCAGGTAGAGCTGTCTTCCAACCTCCCCCCGACACCAACGCCCACGCCGGGCATCAAGCTCCAACTCAATCCCTACAAGGACCCCAAGATCAACGCAGCCTTCATCGAAATTCTCGACAAGAAGAACCTCTACCTTTACCGCACCAGTGCGGGCTCCCAACCGGAGTACTTCTTCATCCAGGCTGTGACCGACACCCAGCGCGAAGTGTTTCATGCCCTGAAGACGGTGGCCGAGGCGTTTGACATGATTGCGACGCGGCGGCCCGACCTGGCCCCAAGCGCAATCGAACTCCGCATGATTGAAACCTCCGGCCGAACGGCCGGCACCTTCAGAATAACTACGGAGGATGCTGCAACCCTGGCCGGCGGCACAATCCCGCCCGAGAAGTTCTACGTCGAAAATGTTATCTTTTGATGCGTGACGTCGCCGTCGTGGGAGCGGGATTGGCAGGTCTGACAGCGGCCTACCGTTTGGCCCAGGCCGGTCTCAAACCCCAGGTATTCGAACGCTACCCGGTGCCGGGAGGTCTGGCCAGGGTGATCGAGGTAGGTGGAGAGCCCTTGGAGGTCTTTTACCACCACCTCTTCACCAACGATACGGCGATCACCGCCTTGGCTGACGAGTTGGGCCTCGGAGACGACATCGAGTGGCTTCCGTCAAAGATGGGTATTTGGACCGGCGGACAACTCTGGGATTTCGCCACACCGGCCTCCCTTCTCCGCTTCCGGCCCCTTTCCTGGCCGGCCAAGATTCGATTCGTCATCGGCACCCTCCGCCTTCAACACTCGCAAGACCCAACCCCCTTCGAGAACGTCACGGCAGCCCAGTGGATACAGGACCACCTGGGAAGCGAAGTCTGGCGTACCGTCTGGGCCCCCCTGCTCAATCAGAAATTCGCCGAAATGTCCGAAGAGGTCGCCATGGTCTGGCTGTGGCGCAAAATCTGGCTAAGGGGCCGTTCAAGATCCTCGAGCGGCATGGGCGAACGCCTGGGCTACATGCGAGGATCCTTCGCCAGGGTCGCCGAAGGCCTGGCGGACGCAATCCGCAGCATGGGAGGATCACTTCACCTTGCCGATCCCGTCAAACGAATCGACTCAAGCGAAGGTGGCGGCTTCGAGATCGTCACGACAGCAGGCGCCGTTCGGGCGGACACGGTTCTCGCGGCCATTCCGGTCCCCGATTACCTGAAGATTGCCGGACACATAATCCCTCCTGAAGAACAGGAACGACTGGGGTCCCTTCGAGCGACCGGAGCCCTATGCACACTCCTGGAACTCAACCAATCCTTCATGTCCTATTACTGGCTTAATATTGCGGACGAGACAATGCCCTTTGGAGGGTTGATCGAGCACACCAACTATATCGACCGAAGCCGGTACGACGGCACATATCTGCTCTACATCTCCAACTACCTTTTCCCCGACCATCCCCTCTTCGGCGCCGGCAAGCAGGAAGTATTGGACACCTACCTTCCAAGCCTGAAACGCATCAATCCCGCCTTCAATACCTCCTGGATTCAACGATCGCATCACTTCCGGGCAGACTATGCCCAACCGGTCGTTACCCGAGGATATCGTCAACAGATCCCCTCAATGAGAACACCGATGGACAACCTCTACCTCTGCACAATGGCCCAAATTTATCCTGAAGATCGAGGCCAGAACTATGCTGTGGAGTACGGGGAAAGGGTGGCGAAGGTGATGCTGGAAGACCACCATGCCGGGTGATGGGGACCTTTTGAAACTGGATACTGGAAACCCTTGCCTCGATGTGTGCCCCCAGGCTCCAAGATGGTGTACCATGCGCCCGTTGCCAAAAACGGCAACCTAAAGACCCGCGAAGGAGCAATCACATGGCCGGAAAAGCAATTGAAATTACCCCGAACAACTTTGACGAGGTCGTCCTCAAGGCCGCTGTCCCTGTCTTGGTGGATTTCTGGGCGGAGTGGTGCATGCCATGCAAGGCGATCGGTTCGACGGTCGAGCAAATTGCCGACGAGTACGACGGCCGCGCCATAGTCGGAAAGATGAACGTCGATACGGCTCGGGAAATCGCCTTGAAGTACGACATCCGTGCGATCCCGACTCTCTTCGTATTCAAGAATGGCGAGGTCGTCGACAAAGTGGTCGGCGCGGTCGCAAAATCCAATCTGACCAAAGTCCTCGACGCCGCACTTTAGCCTGGCCTTCTCACCACCGACCTGCTACGAGGCCCAATACACCATGAGATTCGACGCTTTCTCGATTCGCTCGCTCAACGTACCGCAAGTACGCCTTTGCTCACTCATCTTGCGAGAACGCCTAATCTCACTGCGTCTTGAGCCTCTCGCGACGACCCGTGCTGAGAAGGCCAGGCTTGGCCTTCGGCCGAGACCGGCTCAGCAATGAAGACAATTCTCACGTCTCCGATCGAGCGATTAGGCATTGTGGGTGCCGGCCAAATGGGCGCCGGGATCGCCCAAGTTGCCGCAATCGGCGGTTTCGATGTCCTCTTGACCGACATCGATGATGCCGGATTGGAACGAGCACTCGAGTCGATCGCCATGGATCTCGACCGGCTTCTCGAGAAGGGTGATCTGAATCAGGATGAGATCACAGCCGCACTCAAACGGATCACAACCTCGACCTACCTCAAAGAACACAACCGCTGCGATCTGGTCATCGAGTCTGCCATCGAGGATTGCGACATCAAGAGGGGCATCTTGCAGCAGTTGGACAATGTCTGCTCGGCCGAGGTCGTCCTGGCCACAAACACCTCATCCCTGTCGATAGCACGCTTGGCTGCCGCCACCGGCAGGCCTGACCGCGTCATCGGGATGCACTTCATGCT
>Ga0164318_10002074_pt1 | contig 18396 bp, 14 predicted proteins | sample GuaBasSedimGuay9_FD_113734 | JGI IMG/M metagenome (GOLD analysis project Ga0164318, IMG submission 113734) | Subseafloor sediment microbial communities from Guaymas Basin, Gulf of California, Mexico - Guay9, Core 4571-4, 0-3 cm | ecosystem: Environmental > Aquatic > Marine > Hydrothermal vents... | reverse complement strand
TTATTGCTATTTTCATAGCTATTATCATATATATTATTTTGAATAAAACAATATTTGGCTACGAAGTGAAAGCGTGTGGATATAATAAGAATGCCAGCTCTTATGCAGGTATTAAGGCTAAAAAAACTATTATTTTAACTATGATTATTGCTGGAGGGTTGTCAGGAATAGCGGGAGGAATTTATTATTTAGCAGGAACTGCTCAATTTGCTGTTCAAGATAAGTTACCTATTATGGGATTTAATGGAATTCCGGTTGCTTTGCTAGCGAATTCGAACCCTTTAGGAATAATTGCTTCGGCTATATTTATTGGATATTTACAAGTTGGAGGACAAGCATTTGAAGGTGTGTATAGTTCTGAAATGACAAATGTTATTTTAGCCATTATTATTTACTTCAGTGCATTTACATTGATTGTAAGTCAAACGATAAGAAATATTATTAAAAAGAAAAATAGAGGAAATATGGTGGATTCAAGTGGTGATGATGAATTGCTTGAGCCTAATAATAACCCACCAGATAGTAAACAGAAAAAGGGAGCTCAGAAAAATAAGATGGAGGTGAATAAATAATGGATGTTGTTGCTATTATTATTTCTAAAACTATTTTATTTGCTATTCCATTGATTTTGGGTGCTCTTGCAGGTATGTTTAGTGAAAGAAGTGGTGTTATTAACGTCGCTTTGGAAGGTATTATGGTTTTTGGTTCATTGTTTGCTTCTATATTTTTAATTGGAAGTTTTGGACAAACCACTTTTGCTCAAAATAATCCACAGATGTTTGTATTAATTGCTTTAGTAATCGCAGGAGTTTCAGGATTGATTTTTTCATTAACTTTAGCGTATGCTGCCATTAATCTTAAGGCTAATCAAATTATTAGTGGTACAGCTTTGAATATGTTTGCTCCAGCATTTGCGTTTTTATTCGCAAAAGCTGCATTAAATATTAATACTGGTAGTATTCCTTTGCCAAAAGATGTATTAAAATTAAGTTCTGAGTCATTTGGTATTGATTCTTCACAAATAGCAGGTTGGGTGGATATTTTATTCTTTAAGAATTTATACCTCTCCACTATATTAGCGTTTGTGATACTTATTATTGCTTTTGTTTTATTATATAAAACTAGATTTGGGTTACGTTTACGTGCCTGTGGTGAACATCCTCAAGCCGCTGATAGCGTTGGTATAAAAGTATTAAGAATGCGCTATATTGGTGTTGCAATTTCAGGTTTCTTAGCAGGTATAGCTGGATTTTCATTCAGCATCGCTAATGGAGCTGCCCACGAAGTAGATGTATTAGGTTATGGTTTCTTAGCTTTGGCTGTTATGATTTTTGGTAATTGGAAACCATTTAAAATTTTATTTGCTGCTTTATTCTTCTCATTCTTTAAGTCTTTGGCAGTATTAGCTGATACATTACCACAATTCCCTGATTTTGGATTGAATGAGAGTCAATATTTGTATAAAATATTACCATACGCTATAACTTTAGCAGCACTTGCATTTACATCTAAAAATTCAAGAGCTCCAAAAGCAGAAGGTATTCCATACGATACTGGAAAACGATAAAATGAATTTTTGATGTAATAAATATAAACATGAATAAAACTTCACATCAAAGTGGAGTTTTTTGTGTAAAATAGACACTTTTTGTTGTTATTATTTTATCAATATGTTACAATATGTGTTGGTGATTTTATGATAAATCAAAAAAACGTTGAAATATTATTTGATTATTTTGATACTTCAGCGATATTGTTTTATAAAAAATATAAGAAAACTTATTTAGAAGGTTTAGTAATAGCATGTGAAAATTTAATGGCTAATTCTATTGAAGATAAATACAAAGAAATTAAACAAGATTTAAACAATATCTTAAAATCGGTTTCATCAATTGAATTTCAAAAAGAAGAGATAAGAAAGGCATTTCAGTTTGCTTGCTTAAGAGGATTTAAGCATAAAAATATTACTAATCAAATGATTACACCAGAAACTATTGGAATATTTGTTAATTACTTAATCGCAAGATTATATGATAAGCAGGATTTAATTTTGTTAGATCCATTAGTTGGAACTGGAAATTTAATAACTTCAATAGCTAACAATTCAAATCAAATTAAAGAGATAATTGGAATCGATAATAACTTAACTGCTTATCAATTATCTTCAGCTCTGTTTGATATATTAAATTATGGAGAACATGTATTCTTTCAAGATACATTAACATTTGAGTATAACAGTTCGGATGTTATCGTTACTGATTTCTCTGGGGTAGAGGAAGATGTGATTTATAATATTATTGAACATTACAATAAAAGCATTAAAAGCGGAGGATTTTTAATAGGATTATTTGATTGTGAAGTAGTAGAACCAGAAAAATTAGTAAAACAATCTGTTAATCTAAATAAATATTGGAAATTATTTGGAATGATTAATTTACCTAAAAATATCCTAAAGAACAAAGGTAAATGTATTGTTATATTTCAAAGAGAAGGTAAAGTTGTAATTCAACCAAGTAAATTTTTATTAGTTGATTTACCTGAATTTGATAAAGAAGAAGAAATGAAACATGTTATAAACCAAATAAATAATTGGTTTGATAATACAGAATTTTATAAAATATAGGAGAAAAGAAAAATGAGAAAAATAATGGCTGTAAATGCTGGGAGCTCATCTTTAAAATTTCAATTATTAGAAATGCCGGAAGAAAAATTAATTACTAGTGGAATTGTTGAAAGAATTGGAATGGAAAATTCTGTTTTTTCAATAAAATTAAACGGGAAAGAAATTGAAGAAACATTAGATATTAAAAATCATAGTGTAGCTGTTAATATTTTATTGAATAAGTTAATTGATTTAAAAATAATTAAAGAATTTGATGAGATTTCAGGAGTTGGACATAGAGTAGTTCATGGTGGAGACAAAATTAGTGAATCAGTTGTTTTAGGTGATGATGAAATTGAATATTTAGAAAAAATCGTTGATTTAGCACCATTACACTTAGGTCCTAATTTAGTTGGGATAAAGGCGTTTAAAAAGTTATTACCACATGTTAAAAACGTTGGAGTATTTGATACAGCGTTTCATCATACTATTCCTGAAGAAGCTTTCTTATATTCAGTTCCTTATGAATGGTATACAGATTATAAAGTAAGAAAATATGGTTTTCATGGAACAAGTCATAAATATGTATCTTATAGATGTGCTGAAATTTTAGGAAAGAAACCTGAAGAAGTAAATGTTATTGTTGCTCATATTGGTAATGGAGCTTCAATATGTGCTGTAAAACATGGTGAATCAGTGGATACTTCTATGGGATTTACTCCACTTGAAGGTATACCTATGGGAACAAGATCTGGTAATATTGACCCTGCAATTATAGAATATATGATGAATAAGAAAAATATGACGGTTAACGAAATAACTAATTATTTAAATAAAAAATCAGGGTATATTGGATTATCAGGACTTTCATCTGATTCTAGAGATTTAGTTGAAGCTTCTAAGAAAGGGAACCATCGCGCTCAATTAGCCATTGACGTTCAAGCTAAAAGAATAGCTGATTACATCGCTAGTTATTATGTATATATGGGTGGAGCTGACGCAATTGTTTTCACAGCTGGTATTGGTGAAAATGCGATAACAACTAGAGAAAACATTATTAATCGATTAGCTGTTTTAGGAGCTAAGATTGATAAAGAAAGAAATAATTGCCGTAGAATAGAACAACTTATTTCGGCAGACGATTCCAAAATTAAAGTATTTGTTATTCCTACAAACGAAGAGGTAATGATTGCTAGAGACACTTTGGCTTTATTATAAAAGAAAATATAAACTCCTTTCAGTAATATGTTACTGAAGGGAGTTTTTTTATGTTGTATATATATTTTTTTATTAATTTAGTTTTATCCTTAGCCAATATAGGAATAAATACAATGTGCGAGAATGATTTACAAGTTTTAAATGGATATTATCATAATGAAGAATATTATTTAGAATATGGATCCATATATTATGAAAATGGCGATACTAATGGATTTATACGCATAAAAGATAGTGAGAACAAAAATTTAATAAAGGAAATAGAATATGATGGAAATAACATTGAAATATTTAAATATTTAGCTGAAATAGATGATGATTCTTTTTTAGTTGTTTGTGAACAATATAAACAAACTAATGATTATGAAATTCCCACTTTTAATCAAACAATAATACTTAGATATGATTTTTATGGAAATTTATTAGAAGAATCAGTATTTTATGAAAAGTATATAGAGTATCATAATCATAATCATTATTTAGTGATGATTGATAAATCTAATAAAGCAATATACTTAAATTCAAAAGGTAAACCATTAGATAATCCTGAAATTAATAATGAATATTATGATAAATATAAAGATCAATTTCAAGGAATGGCTTTTATAAACGGAGATAGTGTAGATAGTATTAATATAGATTACCCAGGTATCTATTCAATTGAAATTAAAGATAAAAATTACAGCTTTTCATACTTAGTTACAATCATACCTAAGGTAAGTATTATTGGTGAAAAATATCAAGATTACTATATAGGTGAAATAAAAATCATAGCTAAAGGTATTATTTATTTAAATAACGAAGAATATATAAGTGATTCAATAATTGATATTCCAGGAAATTATAATATTACTATATATGGTGAAAATGAATATCAATATTCAAGAGACTTTACTATATTACCAAAAATATCATATTTTGATGGTTCTAATAATTTTAATTTTAAGGATAATTTAGAAATCAAAAAACCGATTAAAATATACTCTAATGGTACTGCTATCTTAATTGATGGAGATATCTATAATTCTGAATATATAAATAAAATAGGTCATCACACATTAACTGTATATGGAGTTAGTGGTTATTATGTTTCTTTAAGTTTTACTATATTTCCTTCAGTTAGCGGAATAGAGGACGGTAAAACATATGATTCAGTTAATCTTCATATTTTTGGAAATGCATATTTAAATGATGAATTAATTACAGGAGATTTATTACTTACAGAACCAGGAGAGTATAATTTAAATTTAATGTTTGAAGGCGATGTATATAAGAGCTATTCATTCATTATTAACATAGCTGAAGAGAATAAAGAAAAATCTAAACCTTTATATTCTACTATCTTTTTTATATTTGTTATTTCTGTAGGAGGATATTATATTTTTCGTAAGAAATAGAGTTTTATTATCGATTATGTTATAATAATTTTGGTGAGTAACGTGATTGATTTTAATCTATATGTTCAAAGTACATATTCCATGAATGGAAGTATAATCGATATTGATAAATTTGTATCTCAAGCAAAAAAAATGGGATATAAAACACTTGCCTTAGTGGATCAAACTCATATGTATGGAGCACTTAAATTTTATAAAAAATGTCTTGAGGTTGGCATTAAACCTATTATCGGATTACAAACATCTGTCAAATCCGATATTTTTGGGTTGTATGATGTTTTGTTAATTGCGAAGAATATCGTTGGTTATAAAAATCTTATTCAGTTAAGTTCAATAGCTGCTTTTAAAGAAAATATTTCTTTGTCGGACTTAAAAAAATATCAAAGTAACTTAGCTATTATATTAAAAACAGATGAAGGATTAATTAAAGATCATTTAGTTGAGGATAACATTAATTTAGTTAAACAAATTATCAAGGAAGTTTCAAATGAAGTTTCTTTATTTTATATAGGCTTAGATTTAAATGATTATCAGTTTGAATTACAAGTAGCTCCTAAATTAAAAACACTTGGAAATTTAATTATCGTAAATAAAGTAAAATATTATAATAAAGAAGATAATAAAACATCAAATATTTTAAGTAAGATATTACATGAAAATTTTAGTGATATTGGTATATTTCAAAACGATGAAGTATATTATCATTTAAAGACATTAAAAGAAATGGATAATATGTATTTGCAATATACACAAGCAATTAAAAATAGTATGGATTTTATTAATTCCTGTGATTTGATTATTGATTTAACAAAGCGACATTTACCTAAATATCCAATAAGTGATGCTTATGAAAGGCTTATTTCACTTGCTAATAAAGGATTAAAACGAAGATTGATGCAAAAAGGAATATATGAAGCATCATATAAAGAGTATAAAAAAAGATTGGATTATGAGATAAATATAATTCATAAAATGGGATATGAAGATTATTTCTTAATTGTATGGGATTTTGTTTTATACGCAAAAAAACATGATATCTTAGTAGGACCAGGGAGAGGTTCTGCGGCAGGGTCTTTAGTGGCTTATGTATTAGGCATTGTAGATGTTGACCCTATAGAACACGATTTGTATTTCGAACGATTTTTAAATCCCGAAAGAATTACAATGCCTGATATTGATATGGATTTTCCTGATGATAAAAGAGAAGAAGTTATCCAATATGTTATGGATAAATATGGAAAAGATAAAGCAGTTTCAATTATTACTTTTGGAACATTTCAGGGAAAATCAGCCATAAGAGATGTTGGAAGAGTTTTAGGTATTGATACTGTTGTTTTAGATGAGTTAAGTAAAACGTTATCTAAAACAGATAATTCTATAAAAATATTTAAGGAAAAATATGTAAAAGAATATACTTATTATACTAATATACCTGAAATAAAAGAATTGATTGAAACAGCTGAAAAATTGACCGGACTTGTAAAGCATATTTCAACACATGCAGCTGGGATTATAATTTCAGGTGAAGATATACGCGAATATTCCCCAATACAACCAGGACTTATGGATGCTTATCAAACACAGTTTGAAGCAACTGATTTAGAAAGTATAGGTTTATTAAAGTTTGATTTTCTTGGATTAAGGAACCTAGCAACTATTAAAGAAACCCTAGATTTAATTGAAAAAAGTGAAGGCAAGAAAGTAAATATTTATAAGGTGCCTTTAGATAATCCGAAAACCTTTGATTTATTAAGAAGAGTACAAACATTAGGCATTTTTCAATTAGAATCGAGAGGTATGATGGATTTAGTTAGTGGAATGCAGATTTCTAAGTTTTCAGAAATCGCAACTTGTATTTCTTTATATAGACCAGGCCCTATGGAAAATATACCGTCCTTTTTGAGAAGACATAATAATGAAGAAAGAATTACTTACCCTCATATAGATTTAAAACCTATATTAAAATCTACAAATGGTATAATAGTTTATCAAGAACAGATAATGGCAATAGCTAATAAGTTTGCTGGATACTCATTGGGCGAAGCAGATGTACTTCGTAGAGCCGTTTCTAAAAAGAAAAAAGAAATTCTAGAAAACGAAAGAAAGAAATTTGTTCAAGGATCAATAAAACAAGGATATTCAGAAAAAGTAGCCAATATAATTTATGATTATATTGTTAAATTTGCTAATTATGGATTCAATAAAAGTCACGCTGTAGCTTATGCTTTAGTAGGATATTGGATGGCTTATTTAAAAGCTAACTATGGTAAATATTTCATGTCTGTTTTATTAAATTCACAGATTGGTTCAGTTAGAGGAACTAAAGCATATATAAAAGAAGCGAAGAATTTGGGTATAGAAATACTGCCTCCAAGAATTAATAAGTCAAATATTAATTACATTCCTGAAAACGGTAATTTAAGATTCCCAATTAAGGGAATCAAAGGGGTTGGACAAATCGCAGCTAAACAAGTCATAAGTATTCAAGAAGAAAAGCGAGTTGAAAGCTTAGAAGATTTTATTTTAAGAAAAAAAGATTTACATTTAAATGTAATTGAAAGTTTAATTTTTGCTGGAGTCTTTGACGATTTTAAATTAAATAAACGTACAATGATTGAAAATCTTTCTAAATTAATTAGTTTTGTTAATTTGAACTATAAAAACGAATCTTTTAATTTCATAGATTATGAAGAATATGATTATCAATATCTTCATGAAAAAGAAAAAGAATTATTAGGTTTGAATTTTAAATACGATATAATTCATAAATATAATGATATAATTAAAAAGGAAAATTATGGATTAGTATCTGATGTTTTAGAATCAAAGAACAATTATGTAAGCTTTGTTGGAGTTATATCGAGAATCAAAGAAATTATTACTAAAAAATCAGAGGAGATGGCTTTTATTGAAATAGAAGATATGTTTCAGTCAGTTGATACAGTTTTCTTCCCAGAAACTTATAGAAGATATAAATCTATTATTAAAAAGGGAGAAGTCTTTCTTTTTCAAGGCAAAAAAGATATTAGAAATAATAAAATACAGATTATAATAAGAGAAATGAAAGAATTAAAGAGGTAGAATTATTGTGAAAATAGGAGTATTAACATCAGGTGGAGATGCACCAGGAATGAATGCATGTGTAAGAGCTGTAGTTCGTTCAGCAATACATTATGGATTTGAGGCCTATGGTGTCTATGATGGATATAAAGGTCTAGTGGAAAATAAAATAAGAAAATTAAATCATAATGATGTAGGGCAAATATTAAATCGCGGAGGAACCATATTAGGTTCTTCTAGATTAGAGGCTTTTAAACAAAAAGAAGTTAGGCAAATTGCGATTGATAATTTAAAAAGCAAAGATATTGACGCTTTAGTTGTAATAGGTGGAGACGGAACTTACCGTGGAGGTATGGCGTTAGATGAGATGGGTATAAAAGTTATAGCTATTCCCGGAACCATTGATAACGATATTGCCTCTACAGAATATACAATAGGCTTTTTTACGGCTTTGGATACCGCAATAGATGCAATTGATAAGTTAAGAGATACTTCATTTTCTCATCAAAGATGTACAGTGGTAGAAGTAATGGGAAGAGATTGCGGAGATTTATCTATATATTCTGGTATAGCTACAGGGGCTGAAATAGTCATTACTAAAGAAACAGGATTTAATAGAGAAGATGTCATAAATCAAGCAAAAAGAGCTCAAAGCATGGGTAAGCGTCATTTAATTGTTGTAGTAGCTGAACATATAACAAATGTATTTGATTTAGCTAAAGACATTCAAAAACATGCTGGATATGAATCTAGAGCTACTGTTTTAGGATATATTCAACGAGGTGGAAATCCTAGTGCATTTGATCGTATTTTAGCTAGCAAAATGGGAGTACATGCCGTAGAGTTATTAAAGGGTGGTATAAGCGGAATGGCCGTATTTACGAAGAGTTTAGAAATTGGACATTGTCCAATTAATGAGGCTCTTGAAATAAAAGATGAAATAACTGATTTGTATCAATATTTAAAAAAATTAAATTAAAAAGCTTGATTTTAAAATCAAGCTTTTATTTTATAAAATACCGTTTTATTAGGATAATATATAGCTAAAATATATCCGGAATAATCAGAAATAACAACGCTGTATTTATATAAAGAATCAATATTATAATTTGAATGAGATTCGTGAAATTTTCTAATTATTTTATTTTTAGGAACTAAATTATTCCAGTATATTTTAGGCTTTATTTTATGATATTTTAGATAATCATATCTTATGTCATATATATACTTATTGTGATTAACAAATATTTCTAAAATTTGAAATATATCAGTTAACTGATATCTATGAAATGATTGGTTTTTCTCTAAAAACAACTTACCTAAGCCATAAAAGAAATCAAAAGGAGAGAGAACGTTTTTAGTTATAATCTCTATTGAATGATTTAAGAATCCTTTATTCCAATATATATTAAGAGCTTCTTCAACAATGTGAATTACTTCTAATTCATCTTTAGTAATAAATTTATTATCTATTATTTCATAAGGAGCTTTTGAATCTATAGAATAATTAAAATGCTTTTTTTGATAAAAAAGTTTAGTTCCTTTCAATAATTTTAAAAATCCTAATTGTAATTCATCACCATATAAACGAAAAGTTTCATTGAACGTATTTTTAAAACTTTCAAAATCTTCATAAGGTAATCCTGCAATTAAATCTAAGTGCATGATAATATTACCTTTTTTGAGTTCTCTTATATTATGCAATAATTTTGAAGTGTTTTGCCTTCTTGATACAGCTTCATTAACTAAATCATTTGTGGATTGAATACCAATTTCAAAACGAATTTTATTTGGTGGGCAGGTTTTATTAACGAAATCAATAAAATCTTCAGACAAAATATCAGCGTTAACTTCAAATTGAAATATTGCATCTTTAAATTGATTATCAATAATATATTTCAATAAATCTTTAGCTAAATGTTCTTTTACGTTAAAAGTTCGATCAAGGAACTTAAATGTTCTAGCCCCTTTTTTATATAATTTAACAATATTGTTTTTAACCCTATCTATTGAAAAGAATCTAACTCCGTTATCTAGAGACGCAAGGCAATATGTACAATGAAAAGGACAGCCTCTAGATAATTCTAAATAAGCTATTTTATGCCGATGATTATCTAAATCAATATCATATGGATCTCTTAAATCATTTAAATTAACTATATCTATTATTTTGTTTTGTTTAATAATTCCATTTTCAATGTATTTTAAATTAGGAATATTCTTAAGTGAGTAATTAAAGCTTAATGCTTTCAACAATTCATTAAATGCTATTTCACCTTCATTAATAATGATATAATTTACATTATATTGAAAAAAATAAATATCTGATTCATAACTTTATTCAGGGCCGCCTAAAATTACAGTAATGTTTTTTCCGTTTTGTTTAATTTTTGTCAATAATTTTTTTATGATTTCTACGTTCCATATATAAACACTAAAAGCTAATATATTAGGGTTTGAATCCATAATAGTTTGATATATTTTAGATAAATTATCTTTAATTGTAAATTCAAGTAAATCTACATCTAAATCGCAATTAGCTTTTAAATAACGAATTGCGATGTTAGGATGTATATATTTTGAATTGATTCCTATTAAAACTGTTTTCATAATTTACCTCAAATATATTGTAACAGATTATTACTATAAATAAAATTAATTATTATATGTTATACTAGTTATGGAGGTTTAAATGGGTATTTTTAAATTAGTTTCTGAGTATAAACCTAAAGGAGATCAGCCCAAGGCTATTAAAGAATTAGTTAATAATATTAAAAACAATGAACGAGAACAGGTATTACTGGGGGCGACTGGTACAGGAAAAACTTATACCATCGCAAATGTAATAAGTGAATTTGATCGTCCCGTTTTAGTTATGGCCCATAATAAAACCTTAGCTGGACAATTATATTCCGAATTTAAAATGTTATTTCCAGAAAACAGAGTGGAATATTTTATATCATATTATGATTATTATCAACCTGAGGCTTATATTCCGGGAGCGGATATATATATTGAAAAAGATGCAAAGATAAACGATGAAATAGATGAAATGCGTCACGCAGCTACATCTAGCTTGTTAGAAAGAAGAGATGTAATAATAGTAGCTTCCGTATCTTGTATATATGGTATTGGTGATCCAGAAATATATAAAGCCGGCATGTTAACACTGAGGCGTAATGATGTTTTAACAAGAGATGAATTATTGAAACGCCTTATTAATATACTATATATTAGAAATGATATTGATTTTGTTAGAGGAAGCTTTAGGGTTCGTGGAGATGTAATAGAAGTATTACCTCCATATAATAAACATAAAGGAATAAGAATAGAATTTGATTTTGATCAAATTAAAAGGATAAGAGAATTTAATATTATAACTGGAGAAATTTATGAAGATTTTAATGTTTTAACATTATTTCCAGCATCTCATTTTTTAACTCAAGCTAATAAATTAGAAGAAGCTTTAAGAAGAATTAAAGAAGAACTAATTGAACGAATTCAATATTTTAAGGATAATAATCTTTTATTAGAAGCAGAACGAATTGAACAAAGAACTATGTATGATATTGAACTTTTAAGAGAAATGGGAACTTGTTCTGGAGTGGAAAACTATTCGAGGCATTTAGCTTTAAGAGAAAAAGGAGAAACTCCTTCTGTTTTGATTGATTTCTTTCCAAAGGATTTCTTATTAATTATAGATGAATCTCACGTGACAATACCGCAGATAAGAGGGATGTATAACGGGGATCAATCAAGAAAACAAACATTAGTTGATTATGGTTTTCGCTTGCCAAGTGCATTAGACAATAGACCACTTAATTTTAAAGAGTTTAATTCTAAGATAAATCAAGTTATTTATGTATCAGCTACGCCAGGTGATTATGAGTTAGAGAGAACTGATAAGGTTGTAGAACAAATTATTAGACCAACTGGATTACTGGACCCGGAAGTCTTTGTTAGAAGCACTAAAAACCAGATAGACGACCTTTTATTGGAAGCCGATAAAACGATTAGAAGGAACGAAAGAATTCTTATTACAACCCTTACAATAAGAATGAGCGAAGATTTGGCAGAATATCTTAAGGGACTTGGTTATAAAGTTGGATATCTACATTCTAAGATTAAATCATTAGAAAGAATGGAAATTATAAGAAAATTGCGTCTAGGAGAATATGATATCTTAGTAGGCATAAATTTATTAAGAGAAGGATTGGATTTACCAGAAGTTTCTTTAATTGCGATATTTGATGCGGATAAAGAAGGGTTCTTAAGAAGTGAAAAATCTTTAATACAAACTATTGGTAGAGCTGCGAGAAATGTAAATGGGAAAGTAATTATGTATGCGGATAGGATAACCAATTCAATGGAAAAAGCAATTAATGAAACTTATAGAAGGAGATCTATACAAAAACAATATAACGAAGTAAATTCAATAACACCAAAAACAATATTAAAAGCAATACACGACAAAATTTCAATAAAAACAGAAAATAATGAAGAGACAACTGACTTCACTAAATTAAGTTATACAGAAATAACTAAAAACATAGATATGTTAGAAAAACAAATGTATATATACGCAAAAGAATTAGATTTTGAAAAAGCAGCTGAAATAAGAGATGTTATATTTGAAATGAAAAAATATTTAAAAGAAAATTAATAATATTAATATTAAAATTAAATATAATGATAAAAAAGCCTGTTAAAATGGCTTTTTTTAATAAAAAAGTAAAAAATATTAAAATTATCACTTGACAAAGTGAATATTATTGATATAATTAAGTTACAAGTTAATAATATTTATAAAAAAATTGATTAAAGTAGTAAAAACTAATTTGATAATAAAATATATTCTGGGAAATTATATTTTAATTAGCAAAATATGAAATGAATTTAGGGAGGATATTATTATGAGGTTTAAAATGAAGTGTTGTAATAATCAAAATGATAAAAATACGATTGATAGATGGATACTATTCACTACATCGTGTAATTATTGGGATTTGTTAAAAGATTTGAAACGTTGATTAAGAAATAAATTTGATTAATGTATGTTAACTTATAATATGATATAATTCATTATATGAGGTGACTTACTATGAAATATACTACTTTATCAATTTCAATATTATTGACATTATTTGTATTTTCAATGTCATGCGCTTCAGCTTCAGATTCAAGTATATTAAGTTATGGTATTACAAATAATATTTATAATATTTTAAATGTATTATTCAAGAATAATAATATAGATATTGATGTATTGCATCATATAGTTAGAAAATTTGCTCATGGATTTGAATATACAATGTTAGCTATTTCTTGGTTTTTTACAGTTAGAGAATGGAATGGATCGCTTGCGAAAGTTCTAGTAATTGGGATTCTTATTGCAGGAATGGATGAAACAATACAGCTTTTTGCTATAAATAGAGGGCCCAGTATTGTAGATGTTCTACTGTTTGATTTCCTTCCGTTTGCATTAACTAGTTATTTATTATGGTTAATATTTAACAAAAGAAAAGAGGTAAAAATGGAGGCATCAATATTAACAGAACTTAAAAATAATGAGATTAGTTCCAAAGAAGCTTATAAAAAATTATATAAGAATAAAAATAAGAAACAAATGCAAGTTTTTAGCAGAGCACATTTTATTAAGTTTAAAATAATTATTCCAGAAAAAAAGGGTGTTAATAGGCTTTTGAGTTTTGTATTTTTAATTCCTTTCCCAATTATTTTTCTAAAGATTATTTTATCACTAGTTAAAATTGATAAATACAGCGATGATATTCCGCTTAGTAAAAGGGAAATAATGGATCTTATATCACATAAAGGAATTAAGATTCATGTAAACTCTCATTCCGGAGAGAAAATATTGATTAAAACCATATAAGGAGGATAATATGGCAAAAATAAATTTCGATAAAGATTTTGGTATACTTAAAACTGTAGCTAAACACGCTACTAAAAATTTAGCTAAATATCCAGTGATTTCTAAATGTCCTGTATGTCAAGGAGATTTAGTAGTTACTGAATTAGAATGTACGAATTGTGGAACAAAACTACAGGGAAGTTTCACTTTATCTAAATTTAATTATTTAGATACAGAAAAATTATATTTTATAGAAATATTTGTTAAAAATCGCGGAAATATAAAAATGGTAGAAAAAGAAATGGGTTTATCTTATCCAACGATTAAAAAAATGCTAGAAGAAGTTATAGAACAATTAGGTTATTCTTCTACTCCCGTTGAAGAAGAACAGGAAGAAAAATATACCGGACCAACAAGGAAAGAAATTTTAGATAAAATTGGTAGCGGAGAATTAAATGTAGAAGAAGCTGCTAAATTATTGTCTAAGATTAAATAAGGAGGGATAGAATAATGAAAAACTCTGAATTAAAAGAAGAAAGAATGAAAATATTAGATTTATTATCAAAAGGCGTTATTTCCGCAGAAGAAGCAGAAAAACTATTGGGAGCTTTATCTAATGATGAAAAAGAATTTGAAGTAATTATGCCTAATAAAAAGAAAGATCAATTTAAAATGCTTAAAGTATTAGTTGATTCCGCTGATGGTGATAAAGTTAGAATTGAATTGCCAATTGAATTTGCTAAGCTTTTAAAAAACAAAAAATTAACTCGTATAGATGAAGATGATTTAGATATAGATATAGATGCATTAATTCAGATGATTAATGCAGGAGTTGTTGGAGAAATTGTTAATATTAAATCAGCAGATGGAGATATTGTTAAAATTATCGTTGAATAATACACTGAAATGAGGAACAACATGAGAAATGAAGAGATGGCAAGAAAAAATGTTTTAAAAAATAAAAACTTCGCTTTATTATTTAGCGGAGTTTTAGTTTCAAATATTGCTCATATTTTATTTTATTTCGCAATGAGCTTATATGTTTTGCGATTAGCTACTGCATATGTTGGTGAGGATAACGCCCCTTTGATTCAAGGGTATTATTTATTAACTGCAGGAATAATATTATTAATATTGATGCCATTTGGTGGGGTTTTAGCTGATCGTCACAATAAAGTAAAAACTATGTATATTACTGATTTTTTTAGAGGTTTTACCATTTTAGCTGTTGGATTAGTTATATTTCTAACAGATAATCCTGGAACTAAAATTGTACTTATCTTTATTATGGCTATTATATTAGGAATTAACGCTGCTTTTTTTCAACCAGCAAGTCAATCACTGTTAAAGTTTATAGTTGATGAAGAAGACTTGCAACAGGCTTCTAGTTATATGCAAGGGTCAATGAGTTTACAAAATCTTATAGGTTTAATACTTGGAGGTATTTTATATGCAACTATAGGAATATATTATATTTTTATAATAAATGGTGTTGCATATATAATATCAGGTATAACAGAGATTTTTATAAAATACGAAGTTAAAAAGAATGAAGAAGCCACAACTTTGAATTTAGTAATAAAGGATATTATTTCTGGAGTTAAATATGTATTTAAATTCAAGCTGATCTTTGTCATTATTGTTGTAGCTTTGTTTTTAAATTTCTTTATCTCACCTATTTATGAAAATGCTATGCCATATTTTATAGAATTTGGATTGAAAACAGAAGAGAGCTATTTATTTGATAGTTTTATGTCGGTTGAAAATTGGTATTCTGCCATATTGATTGCGAGTTCAATCTCGGGAATTATTATGTCATTAATTTTATCAGCTCAAAAGCCTAAAGAAAAATATCATAAACAGATTAATTTTTCTTTAATCTCATTTGTTATATTATGTTCTTTAATAGGGGTTGTTATGTCTCTATATCAAAAGGATATAGTTAGTATTAATGTAACTTTAGTAGCTACTTTAGTTTTAATGTTTTTAATGGGATTTATGAGCGTAAGTTTTAATGTACCAGTTAATGTTACTATTCAAAAAAAAGTTGATAAGGAACATTTAGGTAAAGTTCAGAGTGTATTAAGTGTTTTTTCTCAAGCATTAATTCCGCTTTCAGGCCTTTTGGGTGGGGTGTTGATTTCTAAAGTTTCTATTATTGCATTATATATTTTTTCCGGAGTAGGAATGATTATTTCAGCGTTTTGGTATATCTTTAATAAAAATTCAAAATTGATATAAAACTCGTAAATTTACGAGTTTTATTTTTAATGAATTTACATATTTATTAAAGAAATGTGGTATAATATAATGTGTGATATAGTGTTTTTTGCCCTGATGTTAGGAAAGGATAAATCAAATGGATAATGAAGAAAGAGAAAATTACATAGTAAAAGCCATAGATTTAACGCATGATGCATTAGGTGTTGTAAGGCTTGAAGATGGATATACTGTTTTTGTAGAAAATCTGCTTAAAGGTGAAACTGCTAAAATAGAAATTATTGAACGGAAAAAGAGGTATGGATTTGGTAAGGTTGTGGAATTTTTCTCAAAGAGTCCATATAGATTAGCTCCTAAATGCAAGCATTTCTACGAATGTGGTGGATGCAGATTAATGCATATGGATTATGATGTACAAGTTGCATTTAAGAAATATCGATTAGATTTAATGGTAAAAAAATTAAAACAAGATCCAAGTGTTGTTGATGATATTATTTGTATGGTTAATCCTTATTATTATAGAAATAAAGTAGAGATTAAATTTGCTCAAGAAGAAAATGGAATCAAAGCTGGGTATTTTAAAGCAAAGTCTCATAAGGTAGTTGATTTAGAAGAATGTTTTACTATGTCAAAAAAATCTTTTGATGTTTTAAGACTAATTAAAAATATCGCAAATGAATTAAATATAAAAGCATACAATCCCGAAACAAATGAAGGGATTTTAAAATCTTGTGTTATTAGAGAATCTTATAAACATAAAGAAATTATATTGTTATTTAATATCGCAAAGAATTCTTTCAAACTCGAACAATTATTTGCAAGTAAAATAGTTGCAGCTAACGCTCTCGTTAAAGGTATAGGTGTCGTTAATTCTATAGATGAGTCTTCTTATTCAACAGAAGAAATACGATTGCTTTATGGCAAAAGTTATTTAACAGAAGAACTTTTAGGAAATACATTTGAAATAGGATTTAGATCCTTTTTCCAAGTGAATACTATTCAAACAGAAAGGCTTTATGCAAAAGCATTAGAATATGCTAAATTTACTAGCAAAGATAGAATAATTGATGCTTATTGTGGAATTGGTTCTATAGCATTAAGCCTTGCAAAAAACGTTTATAAAGTGTTTGGAATAGAAGTTTTTGAATCAGCTATAATTGATGCAAAGAAAAATGCTGTAATTAATAATATAAGAAATGCATTCTTTGAAGTAGGAGATGCAGAAGTCGTTATTCAAAAATGGAAAAAATTCCATTTTGATGGAATTATAATAGATCCTCCTAGAAAAGGCTGTAGTAAGCGGTTTATAAATACATTGTTAAATATGAAAATACCTAAAATTGTATATATTTCATGTAATCCAGCAACTTTAACTAGAGATTTAGAATATTTGATTCAAGGTGGATATACAATAATGGGAATTACACCTGTAGATATGTTTCCTCAAACAACGCATGTTGAAAGCGTAACATTGCTTGAATTGAAATAACGCTAAATATAGCTATTTAAAGGCAAATTATAAGAGGTGATATTCCTACCATTTTATAGGAAATCACCTTTTTTATTGAATTATATAGTGTTATGCTAAAACTTAAATTATGGGAACATATTTTGGCTTTTATATGTTACTTGCATACATTATTTTGTTACGAGTTTTATATAAAAAGAAAACAATAGACAACACACTCGGGGCAGATAGTAAGTATTGATTTTATAGCTTTTTTAGTGAATGTATGTTATTCCAATACACACAACCCTACATTTTGAAAGCAATCCCATATACTCAACGCATGTTAAAAGCGTTACGACGTTTGAATTAAAAGATTAATATAAAAAATAGGTATTTCTTTTAAAATATACCTATTTTTATAATTATATATAATAAATCACAGATAAAAATAAAATATAGAAAAACATACAGTCATTAGAATTAAACCAATTAAATTATACTTTATAAAATTCAATCGATATTTTTTACCATCATAATTTTTTGCATAAAATCTATAAGAAATTAAATTTGCTAAAGA
>Ga0164318_10002073_pt1 | contig 18402 bp, 19 predicted proteins | sample GuaBasSedimGuay9_FD_113734 | JGI IMG/M metagenome (GOLD analysis project Ga0164318, IMG submission 113734) | Subseafloor sediment microbial communities from Guaymas Basin, Gulf of California, Mexico - Guay9, Core 4571-4, 0-3 cm | ecosystem: Environmental > Aquatic > Marine > Hydrothermal vents... | reverse complement strand
GCTGAAATAAAGCATTAATCTCACTATCCAAAGGGATAATTTCACTTTTATAAAGCGTGGCTGTTTTTTTAACTAAATCTCCTCCACATACTATCGTCTCTTTACTTGCCAGAAGGATTCGGCGGGTATTTTTTAAATTCAAAAGTAAAGGTTTAAGTGAGGCGATTCCTCCTATAGCCATAACAGAAATATCACTTTTTATCTGAGAAAATTCCTCCACTCCTTTTTCCCCAAAAAAAAACTTTATTTTTTTAGAAAAAAAAGATTTATTTTTTTGTGCTACTTTTTCATCATAAATGCAGATATATTTGGGAGAAAATTCCTCAACCTGCTTTTTTAAAAGCCTTATATTTTTATTTATACATAATCCTTCTACCACAAAATCTTTTTTATTTTCTTTTATCACACTTAACACACTTCTCCCTATAGAACCAGTTGAGCCAAAAATTAAAACTTTCTTCATCTTACCATCACTACATATAAATAGAAAGTGGGGGCAGTAAAAATTATGCTATCAATTGTATCTAAAAGCCCCCCCAGACCAGGCAAAATTTTTGAAGAATCCTTAAAATTACAATCTCTTTTAATTAATGATTCAAATAAATCTCCCAACTGAGAAATTATCGCCAGAAGTGAAGAAAGGAATATTATCTCCCAGAAAGAAAAAATATCTTTAAGAGGGAAAGCAAAAAGTATTCCTGCACAAATACTTAAAAGAAAACCTCCAACTGCTCCTTCTAAAGATTTATAAGGACTAATTCTTTTAATAAGGGAAGTTTTGCCATAAAATTTTCCTAAAAAATATGCTCCGATATCTGAAGATTTTGTTACACTGAGTAAAAAACCTGAAAGCCACACCCCCTGAGGCAGTTGCCTTATACGAATAAGAAAACTGAAACACCAAGATATATATAAAACCCCAAAGATAGTTGCCGAAATAGAAAGCACAGCCTCATAGTTTTCCTTTTTTGTTAACTCCAATAAAAAAAGAGTAAATAATCCTACAATAACAAATAAAAATTGACCGGTTTCATTAATAGGTAGTCTAAAATAGATAGATACAGGAATCAAACCTCCCACAATTATCCCAAAAGATTTAAAAATATTTACCCCTTTATTCTCTACCATATTGAAAAACTCTATTAAGGCAATGATTATAAAAAGAGTAACTACTATTCCACAAATAGGATAAAAAAGAACAGCTAAAACTGTAATAATAATTAAAATAATTGAAGTTAAAATTCGCTTTTTAAAATTATCCACTTTTTAATCCTCCAAAACGGCGTTCTCTCCTCTTATATTCTTCAACAGCTTTCTCTAATTCTTTTTTATCAAAATCCGGCCATAAAACTTCAGGAAAATAAAACTCTGTATAAGCAGATTGCCAGAGAAGGAAATTGCTAATCCTTTTCTCACCTGAGGTGCGAATTAAAAGGTCAGGATAAGGAAATTCTCCTAAGGCAAGATATTTTTTAAAATCTTCCTCTTCAATTTTTTCTAAATTAATTTTTTTTCTTTTTGCTTCTTTCCAGAGTCTTTTAGTTGCATTTAAAATATCCCATCTCCCTCCATAATCAATTGCTAAATTTATTATTAATACATCATTATTGCAGGTTAACTTTTCTATATTCTCCATCTCCTTAAGAAGCTCCTTATCTAAGCGGTCTCTTCTTCCAATAAAGTTTACTCTTATTTTTTCCTGAAGAAGAAAATTTTTTTTTCTCTTAAGAAATCTTTTAAGATAAGAGAAAAGAAAATTTACTTCTTTTTTAGGACGGGACCAGTTCTCGGTAGAGAAGGCAAAAAGAGTAAGAATTTTAATTCCTAATTTTTTTGCATGTTTAGCAATCTCCTCAATTCTTTCAATACCCTCTTTATGCCCTAAATTACGAAGAAGGCCTCTTCTTTTTGCCCAACGACCATTTCCATCCATAATGATTGCTACATGATAGGGAACTTTCATCTCTTTATAAAAATTTAAGGGGGGTAAGCCCCCCTTCTTAAAAAGAATTTTCTTGATTTTTTCCCTTACTCCTCCTTCATCAACTCTTCTTTTAAACTTTCCTCTAACTTTTCCTTTAAACGACGCGTTTTTTCTAACTCTATTTTTAAATTATTTTTTTCTTGAGTAAGCTTAATTATTTTTTTATCCAATTCTTTTATTTTATTTTTTAAACCTTGATTGGTTTTTATTAATGCTTCTTTTTCTGCCTTTAAATTCTCTATTGATTTCTCCAATTTTAAATTTTCTCCTGCCACTTTTTGATAACTTTTTCTTAACTGATTTAATCTTACCGAAAGAGATACGCCTCCAATAATAAGAATAACAATTATTCCCAAAAGAATACCTAAAAGTAAAGGCTGATCCTTCATTTCAATACCTCCTCCCCAGTTTTCTCTATTTCCTTCTCAGGCACAAAAACTTTTTCCTTCCTTACCTTACGAATAGTTGTAGGAATTATAACAATTTCTACTCTTCTATTTAAAGCTCTTCCCTCCTCTGTCTCATTAGAAGCTACAGGATGATATGGACCAAATCCGGTTGCCGAGAGTTGCGAAGGAGTTATTCCCTTCTTTTCTAAATAATGCAGAACACTTAATGCACGATGGCAAGACAATTCCCAATTTGATTTCCATTTTGAATATTTTATTGGCTGATTATCGGTATGACCTTCTATACTTATACGGTAAGAGAAAGGGATTTTGTCTTTTAATACTTTTGCTACTTTATCTAAAATATATAAACTTTCTTTTTTAAGTTGAGCTTTTCCAGGATCAAACAAAATTTCTGCAAGAAGAGTAACTACCAATCCTTTCCTTCCCATACTTATTTTCAACTTTTTCTTCTTTATCTCTTTTGCCAATTGCTTCTCAAGAATAGACTTTGTATTTTCCAACTCTCTAAGTCTTTCCTCCAACAATCTTATCCTTTCTATATCCGAACGCCTACCTTTCTGGACCACTACGCTACAACTGGTAGCAAATAATAAAACGGATAGAAAAATCAATATTCTCCTCATTTCTCCTCCTTTTTTACATCTCAAAATACCACACTATTCTTTCTTCGTCAAGACAAAATGGACCTGGGGAGATTTGAACTCCCACTCCCCTGCCTGCGAAGCAGGTGCTCTCCCTTTAAGCTACAGGCCCATTTATAATTAGAAAAATCAATGAGTACATCCAGAAGGAGAGGGCTCACTCATAGTTTCAGAAATATACCAGTCAGTATGCAAAGTCTGACCCGCCACTCCTTCAGCATGAGCACAGAATTGGTTAGCACCAGGAACATCCACTTCGTAACTCCAGTACTGAGAAGGAAGATCTAAACCTAATTTAGCATTGCAATCTTTGGTATCTACACAACTAACATACTCCTCATAATCTAAATAATAGCTTCTTTCTGCCTCTTTAATTAACTTCAACATTGCCTGCGCCTCCCTATCTCTTGCTTTCAATACTACTTTACGATATGTAGGAAACCCTATCATTACAAGAATACCTATTATTATTACTACCATTATAAGTTCAATTAGAGTAAAAAAATTCTTCATTAATTCAAACAATTTTAATGGATAAAAATCTATTTAAAACCCGCAGGGCATTTAATACCTGTGCTACTATCACATTTTACTTCTCCATTTTCATAAATACGTAAAGTATAAGTTCCATAACCTGGATTTTGAAAAGTATTTCTTTGAATATTAGCCAATTCATTAGTTCCAGAAGTCCCTCCATAAGAAGTTTGTTTTAAACAGTTAAGAGTAGAAATATCAAAGTACCTTAAATCAGGAACATCTACATCTAACTCGCTACAGTTATCTGTAGTAATTGCATGCTCTGCATAATATCTTATCTGGGCACTTCTGATAACCCCTAAGAGATTAACTGCCTCTGATGCTCTTGCACGTTCTGCAGCTTTAAAAAACTGAGGGATAGCTATTGCTGCCAGAATTGCTATTATAATGACAACCGTTAACAATTCCAATAAAGTAAAACCTTTACACATTCTGCCTCCTTTCTTTACCTTAATTCTATTTTATCACATTACTTCCCTCTCTATCAATCTCCCAAGGTAGAAATTTTAAATAAAGGTAAAAATAAAGAGATAACGATACTACCTACAATTGCCGCCATAATTACAATCATCACTGGCTCAAATATATAGACTAATCTTTCAATACGTGTAGATAACTCCTTCTGATAATAAATAGAAAGTTTCTCAAACATTTCAGATAAATTGCCTGCCTCTTCTCCTACATGGATAACTTCTGCTATTAAAGGAGGGAAAAGAGAAAGTTTCATCATCTCTGAAGAGAGACGTCTTCCTCTTTTAACTTCTTCTTTAATTTGAAAAATTCTCTCTTGAAAAATCATACTCCCCATGCTTTTACCTACTATCTCAAGAGCATAAACTATAGGAATGCCGCTTTCTAAAAGTATATACATCAATGAACAATATCTTTCTAAATATATCAATCTTGTTATTCTGCTTAAAAGAGGTAAATTCAAACTTAACTTATCCCAAAAGGCCCTTCCCCCTTTAATCTTTCTCCCCCACCAGAATATGAAAATACTCCCTACAACAGCTAAAATTATTAGCCAAATATACTCATTTACAAATTTACTAATGTTAAAAAAAATCCGTGTAGGCAAAGGAAGAGAAATGTCAAATTGCTTAAGTATTTCATTAAATCGAGGGAGAATAACTTTAAAAAAAACAAAAACTACAACCGTAGCAATTATAAAAAGAATAGAAGGGTAAATAAGAAAACTTTTTATTTTTCTCTCAAAATCTACTCTCATTTCTAAATAATCAGCTAATTTTTCCAAAGTAAACACAATATTTCCACTAGCTTCCCCACTCTCAATCATTCCTATCCAAAGAGAAGAAAATGCTTGGGGAAATTTAGCTATTGCTTCACTTAAAGAAAACCCTCTTTTTATCTCTTTTATTACGCCCTGCAATATTTTACTTAATTTTGCACTCTCTGTTTGAAAAGATAAAATCTCTAAGCTTCTCACTAAAGGTAATCCAGCAGAAAGAGTAATAGCTAAGTTTCTGGCAAAAAATACTAAGTCGTGGGGCTTTAAACTTTTTCTTTTATGTTTTAGAAAAACTTTTTCTTTTTTTTTGCCTAATTCTTTTATCGAAATAATAAAGAAATTCTGATTCCTTAACTTCTCAATTAATTCTTTTTCAGAAGAAGCCTCTTCTACTTTCTTTAATCTCTTTCCCTCTTTATCCTTAACTACACACTGATATAAAGCCATTAGAAGGCAGTTACTGATAATATTTCTTCTAATGAAGTAATCCCTTCCTCAACCCTTCTCACTCCACTTTCCAATAAAGTATTTGTTCCTTTTTTTTTCGCCAATTGCATAATCTGAGAAGTAGAAAGCTTCTTATAAATAGCCTCACGAATCTCCTCATCAACAAGAATTACTTCGCTAATTAAAGTTCTGCCTTTAAACCCAATAAATCTACAATTCTGACAACCTTTAGGTCTATAAATTATTGAGGTAGAAATTTTCATATGCGAAGGTAAATCTTCTTTCTTTACTTCATAAGGCTCCTTACAAAAAGAACACAACTTCCTTATCAATCTTTGGGCAACAATTAACCGTAAGGAAGAAGAAACAAGATAATGAGGCACCCCCATATCCACCAGGCGTGTAACCGCTCCTACAGCATCGTTAGTATGAAGAGTGGACAAAACTAAATGTCCGGTTAAAGCCGCTCTTATACAGATTTCGGCAGTCTCTAAATCCCTTACCTCTCCCACCAAAATTATATCCGGATCTTGCCTCAAGAAACTTCTTAAAACATTAGAAAAAGTTAAACCAATCTGTGGCTTTACCTGTACTTGATTTATCCCCTCCAATCTATACTCCACTGGATCCTCAATGGTGAGAATATTTTTCTCAGTGGAGTTAAGCTCATTTAAAACAGCATAAAGAGTTGTTGTCTTTCCACTTCCTGTAGGACCAGTAAGAAGAACTAATCCGTAAGAAGCAGAAATCCCCTTTTTAATTTTTTCCAATTCTTCAGGGAAAAATCCTAATTTAGACAAATCTAAAGGGACTCTTGATTTATCCAATATTCTTATTACCACCTTTTCTCCATCGTCAGTAGGAGCAGTAGAAATTCTTAAATCAATCAATCTATTCTTTATCTTCACCATAAAACTTCCATCCTGAGGAAGACGCCTCTCGGCAATATCCATTCCCGCTAATATCTTTATTCGAGAGACAATAGGAAGATGTAAAGATTTTGAAGGAGGAGGCATCTCATATAACACCCCATCAATGCGATACCGCAGACGTAAGCTATCTCTTTGAGGCTCAATATGGATATCAGAAGCGTTTTCTTCAATTGCTTGATGAATAATCAAATCTACCAGTTTTATTACCGGAGCTTCTTCCGCACGAGCAATAAGCTTATCTAAGCTTAACTCTTCCTCTATACTTATCTCCTTTTCTTCTATTCCCTCCCAACGAGCTGAATCGATTGCTTCTTTAAAGATTTTTTCTCTACCGTAAAATTCCTCGATTGCCTTGATAATATCACTTTTTGTAGCTAAAATAGGATTTATCTCACATCCAGTTAATTTCTTCAAATTATCAATCAATATTAAATCTAAAGGATCAAAAATAACTACTGTAAGAAGATTCAAATTCCGAAATAAAGGCAAAACCAAATTCCTTACCGCAAAATCATAAGGGATAAGTTTATCTAAATCTTGCTCAGAATCTGGCTTTAATTTTCCCGAAGCTAAACTCACATAAGGAATATGTAACTGTTTACTTAAAGCACTTAAGATTTGCTCTTCATTTACATATCCTAATCTTACAAGAATATCTCCTAACCTGCCTCCTTCTTTTTTCTGTATCTTTAATGCTTCATCAAGTTGAGAAGATGTAATCATCCCTTCCGAGATAAGAATTTCTCCTAATTTCTTATATTTGTAATTCATTTTGAAAACTTATCTAAAAAAGAAGTTATAACTTTCTTTCGCAATAAAGAAATGCTCTGCTCCCTCGATTTTAACTTACCTCTCTCAGGCAACAAATATCCAGTTTCCTTTACAATATGAGGAGTAATAAAAATGAGCAATTCTCTTTCTTTTACATTTTTATCCTCTCCTCTAAAAAAACTTCCTAACAAAGGAACACGAGAAAGGAAAGGAACACGAGTAGTATTTTTTGCTGTCTCTTTTCTTATTAAACCTCCAATTAAAAGCACCTCTCCATCTTTTAATCTTACTACTGTGTGTGTGCTTCTCTCTTCTGGATTTTTGATTGTCCCAGTTACAAAAGCTGATGCGGTAGTAGTAAATCCACTATCTTTAGCTACTCGTTGAACAGTTTCAATTGCCAAAGTTATTTCTCCTGAAGGCTCAACCTGAGGAGTTACCCTTAATCTTGTTCCTGTCTCTGTGCGCTCAATAGTATATTCTACGTTTCCCTGTTCATCTTCTGATTTAGTAATCCCAATTGCTTCATCAGTAGTAATCTTTATCTCTGCTGTCTCTCCCGATAAAGTTAAAACTTTTGGACGCGCTAATACCCTAGTATCAGCCTGAGACTTTAAAAACTTAAGAGCTAACTCCGCTCCTAAAACATTAAGAATTGAGGGGGCAAATTTATTTGCTGACCACTCAATCGTCCCATAAGCTGAATCTATGCTTAAAGTGGATGAATTGGCAGATACATTTTTTTTACTTCCCCAAAAAGGAAAAGAAGTTGCTCTTGTTCCAATAACATTTAGTGTAGCTAAAGTCTCGGGCCAATCTACTCCTAATTTGTCAATTGTTGTTTTAGAAACATCTAAAATTTCTGTTTCAATTAATATCTTTGGCTGAGGTTTATCTAAACTTTCTATTACCTTATCAATTATAGGAAATTGAAGGGGAACGTCAACAACGATTAAAGAATTTGTAGAGGGTTCTTCAATAACTTTTCCGTATTCTGATAAAACCCCTTCCACTGCTTCTTTAATATGAACCTCAACATTTCCTCCACTCCCACCACCCCCTCCTTTTTTCCCTATTTCTCCTCCTGCTGATTCGGAAATGTTTTTTATTTCTTCCTGTAAACGTGAACCTTCAATCCTAATATATTTCAATCTATATACTTTTGTTTTTAACTCAATCGAAGGTTTCCCTAATTCTTTTACTACAAATAGATTTGCCTGGGGATAATAATCATAAGTAAGATTGTTTGCTTTAAATATTATATCTATCGCTTTTTTTAAAGGCACGTTATCTAAATATACAGTTAATTTTCTTTCTTTTACTGCCTCACTACAGATAAAATTGAGTCCACTTTGAATAGATAAAGCCTTCAAAAGATCTGTTAATTCTACATTTTCTAAATTCATAGATATCTTTTTTTCAACTTTATTAAGAAGATATTCTCCATAGATATTATCTGTTTGAGAAAACAGATAAAAATTTAAAAGAAAAGTAAAAGCAACTATACTCACTATATTTTTTTTCATCTCATCTCCTTTTTTGTTTCTATTTTTATTCTATAAATCTTCCTGTTATATTTCAAATCTACCCCTTCTTTATTAATATTCATAATCTGCACTCCGTATTTTTCTATGATATCTCCCTTTTTATATACCTTTCCATTAATAATCGCACACGCTTTTTCTTCTCCTAAGATTACTCCCTCTAATTTTATCCCTTCAATATTTAATAACTTCTCTACTGTTTTTATCTTTTCTGGTCTCTTAGGAATTAAGGAAATAAAAGGATTCACTTTAACTTTTCCCCAGCCTTTTAACAAAAATAATAGAATTATACCCATAAAAATTTTCTTCATCTTAATGTTCTTGCTAAAAATTCCAACTCGACATTCAATTTTCCTTCTTTGCTTATAGACTTTATGGAAAAAGATTTTATTTTAACTGAAGGATATTTTTCTAAATTTTTAAGAAATTCTATAAAATTCTCATAAGTAGCATAAAAGACTATTTTCCCTCTATGTTGAAAAATAAGATTCTTCTTTTGAGAAGATAAAATACGCCAATTTTCTATTCTTATATCTTTTGCAAGCTCCTCTATCTTTTCTCTAAGAGAGGAAATATCAGAAAATAAAAACTCCTCTGCATATCTCTGCCATTCCCTATCTACCTTCTGAAACCGCTTAATTACTTTTATTCTCTCCTCAATCTTTTTTAGCTTTTCCTCTTCTACTTTCAATCTTTCTTGATAGCGGGAAAAAACAAATATGCTCCCCATAAAGAACAAAAAAGCTATAGCCATTAAAATATAGATTTCTCTATCCTTCATCTTTTCTGCCCAAGGTGATCTTAAAATAGGTAACAGGAAATTTCTCAATTACTTCTCTCTTCTTAACAGTTGTATTTATCAAAAAGGAAAAAAACCTCATTTTTTTATTTCTATTCAATCTTCTTACAAATTTTTCTATTGCTTTCTTCTCTTCATAAGAATTACCTAAGTATACATATCCGCTTATAGATCCCTTTTTTCTTTCAAAATCAATCTTTAAACTTTCTAACCACATTCCTTCAGGAAGAGCCTCCTCTATACTTTTAAATATAAAAAGTGTGCTTTCTGACTTACTACTTTTCAACCTTTCTATAGTCATTTTTTCCCTTTCTATCTCATTCTCAATAACCTCTCTACGCTTATTCCCCCACGGCAGCGAAGACAACTTTTTTCTTTTTTCTTCTATCACTCTCTTTAAATTATTAATTTTTATCTGAAAAAATATGTTCAAACTTATCAGAAGAAAAAAACCTAAAATAACCTCTACTATAAAAGGCATGTAGGTAAATTCCTTCTTCTTCTCAATATACAGAAACCCTTTTGTATCTCTACGTAGAGAAGGAAATTTTATAGGAAGGTAACTAAACTCTACCACCCCATATGCTCTTAGCACATTTAAATCTTCTTCTAATTTTGCCAGCTTATCTATGGGAATTATTTCTATAGGGACTTCTATTTCTTCCTTCAGAGAAAGGAAAAAATCCTTTTCATGAAAAAAATCTTCTTTCGCTATTATAATCAATCTTTCTAAAGGAAGTTTGCTAAATTCTCTTCGAAAATATTGTAAAGAAAACCTCACCTCTTCTCTAATTTTCTCTTTTAAACCATCCGGTTTAACAAAAAGATTCTTGATTAAAAAAGAGCGATTAAATAAAGGTAGATTTTTAAAGAAAAAAGTGAACGAACCTTCCTGAGAAGTAAACTCTAATATTCCCAATCCTTTACATTCAGAGTACTCCTTCCTACTTTTTATAATTCGAAATAAAGAAAAAAAACAAGGCTCAACTAACAAAAGATTCATATCTATGGTAGCAAAAATTTCTCTAAATCGCCTAAACTCCTCCCTTTTAATCGCCAAAAAAGAAATAATAACTTTCTTCTCCCCAGGTATCCTTGTATAAGCATAATTCCATATTAATTCATCAATCCCAAAAGGAATATACTTTTCTATTTCAAACGGAATTCCTCCTTCAAGTTCTTTCCTTCCCATTAGAGGAAGTTTAAAGCTACGTAGAATAAATTTTTTCTCAGGAAGAGCTAAATATACTTGATCTTCTTTTTTAATATTTAAAATTCGCCTAAGTTTGTTTATCATCACCTCCATATTTTCCAGCTCTTCTTTACTAAAAATGTATCTTTTAGAGAAAATAATTCTTTTCTCCTCAACTATTGCTACTCCTGCTTCTTTTTCTCCCAAAGCTATTCCAATTTCTCTCATATCTTTTAGAAACTATACTTTATGCTTCTTTAACCATTTATCAATCTCCCTTTTATCAAATCGCCAGACTTTTCCTATCTTTATTCCACTAATTTTTTTATTATGCAACCAATTATAGATAGTTTGCTTTCGTAAATTCAAATAGTGAGCTAATTCTTCCACGCTTAATAAGTGTCTATTTAATTTTCTCCTCATTCTTACTTTTTTTATAATTTTTTACAATTTCCATTAAATTATCATAATTTAGCTAAGTCAAGTCATTTTTTCTAAAAACTATTTCTATTTTCATACATATTGTATATTATATTTTTTAACCCTATATATTGATTAGATTAGCGAATTGCAGTAACAAATATACAGTAATCGGAAGGAGCATTTAGGCAGGAGTAAGAAAAAAGGGTTTTACCATTTTCTACTATTGCCACCTTTACATCAAATCCATTAATTGTTCCTAAATTATACTGAGTAGAAGAAGTAATACTTCCCTTTCTTAATTTTTCAAAAGCATCCACAACCCCAGCCTGAAGAGCAAACTGAGCTTTTAATGTTCTTAATCTTTGACCAGAAAGTCTCGCTCTTTGCGTAGCTAATTTAATAGCAATTAAAGCTAAAAGACATATTACAACCAGCGCTCCCATAACTACAACTAAAACTATCCCTTTCTTCTTCTTTCTCAATCTTACATTATATGTATCCTCTTTCTTTTCAAGAATAACATGACCTTCCCGTGCCAACCACCCTAAACTCATCAAAGTCACTTCCTTAGGTCTATCTATCTTTTCAAAAAGTTCTTCCAATACTACTTTCTCTTTTTCTTCTAAAAATCGCCAAATTTCTCCTGCTACTATCCCAATCTCAGTGATCATCCTCTAACTTATTTATGCTTAAACAAAACGGACAACGAGAATATCTTCTCTTCTGACACACAAAATATACTCCCAAACATACTGGACATTTTAAAACTTTCATCTTATTTTCTCTTCGTAAAGAAAAAACTTTTTTTCTTTCTTTAAAAAAGCTAATTATCAAAAAAAACAATATTAAGGAAAATAAAACTCCTAAAAAGAGAGCAATATCTATTTTCATTTTATCATAACTTTTATTTCTGTCCAGAAAAGATTACTCTTTTTAAGAAAAAGAAAATTATGTCTTAAATGAGTATTTGTATAAAGAAGTGTCAAATCTTCATCTAAAATTTGAGGAATAAAAAATAATATTCTTTCTTCTTTGTCTGTACTGATTCTATATTTTAAATTTAAATTTCCTTTTTCTAAAAAAGTTGGCTTTTCTAAGAAAAGTAAAAAATAATCTGGAGAAGTTAGATCTTTAGAAAATTTTTTATTTTTTTCTGGCATAGCTTTTATAGACAAAAATAGAAGAGATTTATAAATAGAGAAAAAATAATTTCTAAATAAATCTATAGAATTTCTTTTGAAAAAATAATCTTCGCTTTTTACCTTGGAAAACCAATTATAGATTTTATGATTAATTTTATCCTCTTTTTTCTTGCTTACTAAATCAGAAGAAGATAAAACATCTAACCAGCTAACTATTACCGGTGCAGATTTTTTTTTAATAGTGGGGGAGACGCAAACAAAAAAAGATAAATGAAGAAACAAAGAGATGAAGAAAAAAGTATATTTCATTTTTCTTCTTTATAAGTGGTAGCAATTCCTATTTTATCTATACCTAATTTTTTACATATATCCCAAATCTCTACAATTCTTCCCAAAGATGCATCTTTATCTGCTTTAATAAATACAGACTCTGTCTTTTTTTTCTTTAATATCTTAAATAATTCTTTTAAAGTAATAGGCTTGTCTTCAAAATAAATTATATCTTCAGAAGTAACAACAATAACTACCCTACGAATACTTATCTGCTGACTTGTTACTGCTTTAGGAAGTTTTACATTGATTCCAGGAACAAGAATGAAACTGGAGGTAAGCATAAAAAATATAAGAAGCAAAAATACACAATCAATTAAAGGAGCCAATTCTATAGTTTTAAAAAGTTCCTCACTTTTAATCTTTCTTTTAAATCTCATAAGGTCTCTGAGATAACACCTCAATTAATTCACTACAAGTTTTTTCTGCAGTTAATATATAAAGATTTACCCGATGGACAAAGTAGTTATAAGCCAAAATTGTGGGAATTGCTACCGATAATCCTGCCGCCGTAGTAAGAAGTGCTTCCCAGATTCCGGAAGCTAAATCAGAAGGGTTAACCACCCCATATACACCTGCTTTCTGCTCAATCACATAGAAACATTTAATCATTCCCACCACTGTTCCTAAAAGTCCTAATAAAGGAGAAATATGAGCAATCATATTTAAAAAATTAAGGTTTTTCTCTAACTTGGGAAATTCTTCTAAAGAAGCTGCCTCCATCGCCTCCCTTATCGCCTCTTTTGATTGATCGTAATGAAGAAGGGCTGCTTTTAATATATTACTCAAAAAAGAAGGTAGTTTCCCTGTTTCCTCAATTGCATCTTTAATTCTATTCCTTCTTACATAATCAAAAATTTGAGAAAGATTTTGAAGTTTGTTTAACTTGATTGTAGAAAAATAAAAAAAACGTTCAATAATGATAGCTAAAGAAATTACTGAACAAAAAATTATAGGAAGCATAAGCCATCCACCATGAGTAATAATAGAAATCATAGACCTCCTTTCATTTTTATTCTCTTCAATCTTTCCTGAGCAATTTTACTCTCTTTCACCCCCAAGGAAATTATTTTTTTATAAATTCTTGCTGCTTCTTGGAATTTGTTTTCTTCCTCATAAATTTTAGCAATGCGAAAATAGGCTTTAGTCTGATATTCAGGTTCATCAAAAAGATAAATAATCTTAAAATAATTAACTAAAGCATTTTTTTTATCTTTCAACTTCTCCCAACAGAAACCTAAGGAAAGAAAAAGAAGAGGATTCTTTATACCTTTTGTCTCTGCTTCCTTAAATAACTTAATTGCTTTTTTATATTCTCTTAATTCTTTAAGAAGATATGCCTTTTCTAAAAGAGCAAAAGAAGAAAGAGCATTATTTTCTTTTATCACCTCATCATAAATCTTTAAAGCAGAATCATTTTTATTTTCTTGAGAATATAATCTTGCCAGGAATAACTTAGCTTTAGAAGAGATTAAAGAAGGTGCTTGTTTTATAATTTTATTCAAAAACTCTTTTGCCTCTTTAAACTTATTTTTCTTTTCTAAAATCATCGCTATTCCTATCATCGCTTCATACTTCAAATCATTTTGAGAATAATTTTTAATAATTCTTCTGTAACATTTTTCTGCTTTCCTTAATTTATCTTTTTTAAAATAGAGATTACCTAAATCAAGAAGCACAGAAGGAAGATATTCAGAATAAGGAAATTTAATTATAAATCTTTCTAATATTTTTCCTGCTTCTTCCTCTTGAGAAAGATTAAAATAAACATAAGCTTTATCTAAAAAAATCAGCTGCTTCAGCTCTACATCTTTTGTTTTTTTTAAAAGTTGATCAAAAATTCCATCTGCTTCTTTATATTTTTTTTGGTTAAAAAGAGTCTTTGCATAAAGATACTTTGCTTTCTCTTCAAAAGGTGTGAATTTAAATTTTTCCCAGTTCTCTTCCAAAATCTTCTGACAAAGCTTATGTTTTTCTTCAGAAAAATAAATCGTAGCTAAATAATAATTTGCCTGAGGAATGAGTTTAGAAGAGGGAAAATTTTTTTCCAAATTACGAAAACATAATCTTGCGGATTCTTTTTGATTATTTTTTAAAAATACTAAACCAATCTGGAATTGAATATAATCAGCATAGATATTTTCAGGATATTCTTTTAAAATACGATTATAATTTTCTAAAGCTAACTGATATAATCCTTCTTCTTGATAAATATCTGCAATCTGTATCTGAGAACTGAGTCTTAAAAACTCATTAGTTGTTGTATCTATAATATTTTCAAATTCTTTTATTGCTTTCTCGTATTCGCCTTTTTTTAGATAACACCAAGCCAGACCATAATGAGTTTTATCCTTAATAATTTGAGGGATTTTTGCAAATTCTTCCAATATTTTTCTATAAACATAAAGAGCATCGTTTACTCTTCCTAATTTATAAAACACCTCTGCTTTATCCAAATATACATAAAGATAATATTTACTCTCAGGAAATCTTTTTAAAAAACTTTCTATAAGATTTAAAGCCTTTTCATAATTTTGTGATTCTAAATAATAACCAATATAAGCAAATTGGCGAATTTCTACTGAAGAAATCTTATCAAAATTACTTTTTGCCTCCTCAAATTTCCTTTCTCTCAGTAAACAATCGCCAATTCGCTTTTTAAGAAGGTCGCTTAAAAAAGATTGAGAGGAAACTTTTAGTGCTTTTTTAAAAAACTTTGAAGCTTTTTTGTAATTCTCTTTATAATAAAAAACTTCTCCTTTATAAAAAAGAAGAAAACTTTTCTTTTTTGAGTTTTCAAAATAAGGAAAAAACTTTTGGGTATATTCCTCTAAAGAAGTGAAATCTTCTTTTAAATATTTTCCTTCAAGTAATTTTAAAATTGCCTCTTCTTTAAGCTCTCGTTTATCACATTCATCAATAATCTTTTTCCAAATAGAATCTGCTAAAAATTTATCTTGAGAAAAATAAATTTCTGCCAGAAGATAATAAGCTTTCCAGAAATAAGAGGAATTTTTGAAACTATCAATTATTTTTTTTAAATATTTTTCTGCCTCAGAAAATTCTTTCCCTTTAAAATAAGTTTTGGCTAACCAATAATAAAGCTCATCTAATCTTTCTTCAGGCTGATTCATTTTTTTTAATTCTTTTAAAATTTTTAAAGCCTTAATATATTGATGACGGAAAAATAAAGATTTAGCAATATAAAATTTTGCCAAATAAACTTTTTTGCTTTGAGGAAATTTATGAATGAATTTTTCAAAAAGAGTTTGACTGGCAGCATAAAATTTATCCTGAAATGCTTTCTCAGCTACATAAAAAGCCTGTTCCTCAGGAGTTGGTTCTTTAAGAAATACCTTCAAAGAAAAAAATAAGAAAATAAGAATAAGAATTACATGCCTCATTTACTTACCGCTATCTTTTCTCTTTCCAATTTTTCTTCCAAAAATTTTCCTGTATAAGAACCCTCCACATTAATTATCTCCTCCGGCGCTCCACAGGCTACCAAATACCCTCCTTCCTCACCTCCTTCAGGTCCTAAATCAATTATATAATCCGCACACTTTATCACATCCAAATTGTGTTCAATCACAATCACCGTATTTTTTTTATCTACAAGTCGTTGTAATACAGCCAAAAGCTTTTTTGTATCATCAAAATGAAGTCCGGTAGTAGGCTCATCTAAAATATATAAAGTCTTACCGGTAGCTTTTTTCCTTAACTGTGAGGCTAACTTAATTCTTTGTGCTTCACCTCCTGAAAGAGTAGTGGCAGGTTGTCCTAACTTTATATAACCTAACCCTACATCTTTTAAAGTCTTTAGGATATTTCTTATCTGAGGGAAATTGGAAAATACTTCATAAGCCTTATCTACACTCATCTCCAGCACATCAGCAATAGAGTAACCTTTAAATTTCACCTCTAAAGTCTCTTTGTTAAATCGCTTCCCTTTACATTCCTCGCAGGCAACATATACATCAGGTAAAAAATGCATCTCTATTTTTTTTGTTCCTTCTCCTCTACATGCCTCACACCTTCCTCCAGAAAGATTAAAACTGAAACGAGACGCGGTATATCCCCGCATACGTGCTAAAGGAAGTTGAGCAAATACCTGACGGATATAAGTAAATACTCCGGTATAAGTTGCTGGATTTGAACGAGGTGTTCTTCCAATAGGAGATTGATCTACAATAATTACTTTATCAATATGCTTAATACCCTCAATTTTTTTGTGCTTTCCGGGTTTCTCTTTAGAATTATATAATTTTTTTGCTAAAGCTTTATAAAGAATTTCCTCAACAAGCGTTGATTTTCCACTTCCTGAAACCCCTGTAACACAGACAAATACCTGAAGAGGAATTTTTATATCAATATTTTTTAGATTATGTTCCGATGCTCCTCTTATTAAAAGATAAGGTTTATTTTTATAAGATCTTCTTTTATAAGGCACCTCAATTCTTTCCTCACCTTTAAGATACTTTCCTGTCAAAGATGAAGTATTGAAAATCCCTTCTGTCTTTCCTGAATAAACTATATATCCTCCCTTCTCACCTGCATAAGGTCCTAAATCAATAATCCAGTCGCTTTCTCTAATCATCGCCTCATCATGCTCAACAACAATAACTGTATTTCCTAAATCTCGCAAATTTTTCAAAGTAGAAATTAACTTTTTATCATCACGGGCATGTAGACCTATCGTTGGTTCATCTAAAATATAAATTACACCACTTAAAGAAGAACCAACCTGTGTAGCTAATTTAATTCTTTGCGCCTCACCCCCAGAAAGTGTAGAACTCAACCTATCCAGAGTAAGATAACTTAATCCCACATCAATACAGAATTTTAATCTTTTTTTTATCTCTTTAATAATATGATAGGCAATTTTTTTCTCATATTCAGATAATTTCAAGTTAGAGATAAAATCAAAGCAAGCACCGATACTTAATCTCATAATATCCCAGATAGATTTTCCCTGAATATATACAGATAAACTCTCTTTTCTTAAACGTGCTCCATTGCATTCTGGACAGGGCAATTTAGACATATACTGTGTAAGCTCATGTTTTATATATTCACTATCTGTCTCTTTGAACAACCGTTCTAAATGAGGAATTACTCCCTCAAAAGGTTTAGACCAAATCCATATATCCTCATCACCATAAAGAATTATCTCTCTAATTCGCTTAGGTAATTTATAAAAAGGGGTATCTAAGCTGAAATTTAACTCATCTGCTAATTCTCTTAGAAGTGAACGATAATAAAGAATGTAGCCCCGTGAACCCCTCCTCCAAGGATCAATTGCTCCCTCCCTTAAAGTTTTTGTTTTATCAGGCACTACCAAATCTGGATCAAACTCTAAAAGAGTCCCTAATCCATTACAGGCAGGACACGCTCCATAAGGAGAATTAAAGCTGAACATTCTTGGCTCTAATTCTTCTAAATAAATCCCACAATCAGGACAGCTAAATTTTGTATTAAAAAGATATTCTTTATTCTCTGTTTCATCATAAATTAAGACTAAACCTTGCGAATACTTAAGAGCAGTCTCAACAGAATCGGCTATCCTTGATTTATAGCGAGAATCAACAATAATACGATCAACGACTATCTCAATATTGTGAACTTTATATCTGTCTAATTTAATCTCCTCATCTAAATCAAAAATCTTTTTATCCACACGAACACGGGAAAATCCTTCTTTCAAAAGACGGTTAAATAAAGCCTGATAGGTTCCTTTCTTTCCTCTTACTACAGGAGAAAGAATATATATCTTATTTCCTTGAGGCAAAGATAATATTTTCTCAATTATTCCGCTTGAAGTCTCTTTTTTAATCGGCTTTCCACATTTATAACAATGAGGCTTCCCAATGCGGGCAAAAAGAAGACGAAAATAATCATAAATTTCGGTTTGCGTGGCTACAATTGAGCGAGGCGAGCCTCCAGCAGTTCTCTGCTCAATAGCAATTGCGGGAGATAAACCTTCAATATAATCTACATC
>Ga0164318_10002072_pt1 | contig 18408 bp, 13 predicted proteins | sample GuaBasSedimGuay9_FD_113734 | JGI IMG/M metagenome (GOLD analysis project Ga0164318, IMG submission 113734) | Subseafloor sediment microbial communities from Guaymas Basin, Gulf of California, Mexico - Guay9, Core 4571-4, 0-3 cm | ecosystem: Environmental > Aquatic > Marine > Hydrothermal vents... | reverse complement strand
TAACAACAAGTTGTGGCCGATCAATCTGCTGGAACTGGTGATCCGTCACAGCAGCGGGAACCACAAGCGGGAGACCATCGCCTGGTCCAAGCGTCGTCAGGGGAGTGCGGAGAGATTGGGGGTAATGCTCGTCTGGCGGAATTACATCAAGGGTCGCAGGGAGAAAGAGAGGGGTAGTCCGACGCCTGCCATGGCGCGGGGGATGCTGGATAAATCATTGAGTGTAGAGGAGATACTGAGCGAGAGGATCTTCCGGACTCGTTGCGAGTTGCCTCCACGTTGGGCGAAGTACTATGACCGGGCGGTGGAAACGAGGGCCCTGCCGAGGAACAGGAGGCATGAGTTGAAGTACGCGTACTAGAACCGGCAGTTGAAAACGAGGTCAAGCGTTGGTCACTCCGAGAGAAAACACAATCTCGGCGGCACAACTTAAAAAATAGCTGTACATGTGTTATTTTTTGTTGTATCCTTATTAAAACACGGTTCCAACGGCTTGACGCATCAATGGTTTTGATGTTGATTGCCTTAAACATTGATTGGGTTCGAACGTGGGGATTGGGAGGATTAACATGAAGCGAATGATCTTGTTGTTGACCATGATGGTTCTTGTCATAGCCGCCGGTTCGGTGCTGGCGGGGAATGACCTCGTGATCACACCGGTTTCCGGCGAAGTCCAGTATCTCACTCTGGGGTCCGTCAGCAGCCTCAGCGCCCAGGGTGATGTCTTCTGCTGCAAGCTGGGCAACGATAATCCCGCCGTCTACGCCGTCGAGGACTTCGTCACCGGCAACCAGAAGTTCAGCTATCAGTTCTTCGCCGAACCTTCCTGCGGCTGCGAAACCGGTTTCTTTTCCGAGAAGATCCAGATCACCATGCGCTTCGGCCCCGAGGACGTACCGGTGACCCTGGAGGTCAACGCCAGCTTCGAGGAGACCCAGTTCGATGCCACCGGCGACCACCTGGTTCCCGGTCCGCCGATCTGCACCTCCCCCACCTTCAGCGGAACGATCTACGAGCCCGGCATCTACATCGTCGAGGTTCCCCTGCGCCAGGTCAACTGCCTGTGCGCGCACTGGGGTTACGACTACGCCGTGACCATGAACTTCCTCAACACCTTCGAGAACAAGCCCGACCTGATCATCGACGCCAATCCCGTGGGCGGGACCAGCTGGATGAGCCGGGGCGACGGTTGGGAAGACCTGGTCGCCGACTACAGGTTCCTGGGTGAGTTGAAGATGAAGACCAAGATCCAGTGCTGCTCCAACCCCGTGGACGACGTGCAGCCAAGCTGGGGCTCCCTCAAGGCCCAGTTCAGGTAGACACTGCCGCCACAGGCAATGAAAAGGCCCGGGAATGTTCCCGGGCCTTTTCTTCATGATGCCGGATAAGGCGGGCGTCGATCGCCCGTCGGCGGTCAACTGTTGGTCATCGCCTCCAGCTTGAGCAGCTTCTGCCACTGTTCATCCACCCACTGCTGGCTTTTTTCCAGCAGGTGCTCGTTGCCGGGCTTGAACAGGTGCTTGAAGCGGCCCTGCTTCTTCATCCACTCGGCCACCGGCACCGGTTCCTTGGGCTTCTTGTTGATGGTGTAGACCCCGTTCTCCACCTCGAACAGCGGCCAGAAGTTGGTCTCGACCGCCTCGCGGGCCAGGTCCTGGCCGATGGCCGTATCGAAGTGCCAGCCCACCGGACAGGGCATGAGGATGTTGAGGAAGGCCGGGCCGTCCACGGACAGGGCCTTCTCCACCTTCTGAGCCAGGTCCTTCCAGTGGAAGGGCGTGGTCTGGGCCACATAGGGGATGTTGTGGGCCACCATGATGGAGGTCAGATCCTTGCGGTTCTGCTCCTTGCCCTGCTTGACCGAGCCGGCCGGCGCCGTGGACGTGTGCGCCCCCAAGGGCGTGGCGCCCGAGCGCTGGATGCCGGTGTTCATGTAGGCCTCGTTGTCATAGCACACGTAGAGCATGTTGTGTCCGCGCTCCATGGCGCCGGACAACGACTGCAGGCCGATGTCGTAGGTGCCGCCGTCGCCGCCGATGGCGATGAAGTTGATCTTCTCCCGCTCCACCGGGAGCTCTCCGCGCTTCTTCAGGGCCCGGAAAGCGGTCTCGGCACCGCTTATGGTGGCGGCGGAATTCTCGAACGCGCTGTGGATGAACGAGGTCTTCCAGGCCGTGTAGGGGAAGATGGTCGTGACCACTTCCATGCAGCCTGTAGCGCTGCCGACCACCGAATCGGGCCCGGCCGTCAGCATCAGCTGCCGCAGGATGCTGGCACCGGTGCAACCGGCGCAGGCGCGGTGTCCTCCCGAAAGGAGGTCTTCGTTCTGGGTCAATGTCTTGAGATTGACTGCCATGTTCTTGCCTCCTTTCCTAGGACCTTACGCCCAGCAGGTTGACGTCCTTGATCTCGCCGCCCGCGGCGACATTCTGCAGATTCTCGATGACCGTCCCGACCTGGCCCAGGTCGAAATCCCGACCCCCGAGGCCGTAGATGTACCCGTGCACAGGAACCTGCTGGCCGTACATGGCCGAGCGGATCTCGGTGAAGACAGGACCGCCGAACCCGCCGAAGCTGGCCGAGCGGTCGAGCACGGCCACGGCCTTGCGACCGGCGAGTATCCCGGCGATGTACTCGGCGGGGAAGGGCCGGAACATGCGCACCTTGAGCAGGCCGACCTTGACGCCCTTGGCGCGGTACTCGTCGATGACGTCCTTGGCCGTCCCGGCGCTCGAACCGAGGATGACCATGACTACGTCTGCGTCGTCCAGCTTGTATTCCTCGCAGAAGTCGTAGGTGCGACCGCTCAGCTCGCCGAACTCCCGGCTGACCTCGCGGACGACCTCGGCCGCCTTGGCGTAGGCGGCCATCTGGTCGGCCTTGTGCTCGAAGTAGTAGTCCGTCAGGTCCAGCGGTCCCACGGTGATGGGATTTTCGACATCCAGCAGGGTGTAGCCCGGCTTGTACTTGCCGATGAACTGGTAGGCGGCGTCATCGGGCAGCATGCGCAGGGCGTCGGCCGTGTGGCTGATGATGAAACCGTCGTAGGTCACCATCACCGGCAGCCGGACATCCTTGTGCTCGCCGATGCGCCAGGCCATGACGGCGTTGTCGTAGGCCTCCTGGGCGTTCTCGCTGAACAGCTGGATCCAGCCGGCATCCCGACCGCCCATGCTGTCGCTGTGGTCGCAGTGGATGTTGATGTTGCCGCTGAGGGCCCGGTTGACCAGGGCCATGCAGATGGGCAGCCGCAGTGAGGCCGTGATGTAGACGACTTCCCACATCAAGGCGAAACCGGCGCTGCTGGTAGCGGTGAACGTCCGCGCACCGGCGGCGGCCGAACCCACGGCCGCGCTCATGGCCGAGTGCTCGCTCTCGACCAGGATCATCTCGGTATCGGTCTCGCCGTTGGCCACGAACTCGGCGTATTTGTGCATCATCTCGGTCTGGGGCGTGATGGGGAAGGCCGAAGCCACGTGGGGGCGGGCCTGCTTGAAGGCGTAGGCCACCGCTTCATTCCCCGACAGCGCCACGAGTTTCTGTTCCATGACTCTATCCTTTCCTGCGCTGGGCGCTACTTCTCTTCACGGACCATGACCAGGGCCGACTTGCCCTTCTTGGCCGGCGGGCACTCGTGGGCGCAGATCCCGCAGCCCTTGCAGTGGTCGGCGATGATCCCCTTCATGACGGGCTTGGGCCCGCTGGTATCGATCTCGATGGCGTTGTCGGGGCAGTAGATCCAGCAGAACATGCACTGGATGCAGTTTTCCTCGATGAACTGCGGCACGAAGGTGCGCCAGTCGCCCGTCTTGTAGTCATGGGCGTTGCCCGCCTCACGGATGATCCCGCCGGTGTGCAACTCGGAATTCTTCAGGAAACTCATTCGGACACCAGCTCCTTGTTGGCGCGGTCGACCGCGGCCAGGTTGCCGTCGATGATCACCTGGGAGAACTTGCTGCCCAGGCGACTGACCAGGGCCTGCTTGAGGTCCTCGACGGTCATGACATCCTTGACCGCCAGCAGCGCGCCGATCATCGGCATGTTGGGAATGGGGCGGCCGATGGTATCGAGGGCGATACCCGTGGCGTCCACCGTGTGAACGGTGGAACCGCTGACGCCCAGTTTCTCCTTGATGACGGAGGGGGCCTCGGTCGTGTTGATGATGAACACGGTGTCGGCATCGGTGCCGGCGGTCACGCCCGCCGCAGGGGAATCCAGCAGGGTCGGGTCCAGCACGATGACGAATCCGGGCTTTTCGATCATGCAGTGCCTGCGGATGGGTTCGACGGAGATACGCGTATAACCGCGCATGGGAGCGCCGCGACGCTCGGGACCGTATTCGGGAAATCCCTGACCGTACATACCGGTATCCAGCACCGCTTCGGCGAGGAACATGGCAGCCGTCTTGGCTCCCTGTCCGCCCCGCGCGTGCCAACGGATTTCGACCATCCGGTCCGTGGTGGCTGCGGTTTTTGGTGAAGTCATGGAGATCGCTCCTTTGGTGGAAATCCAGGCCGCCGGAACGTAGATTCACATCTCCGGCGGATCAAAAGTAGTGCCCGGGGATAGGGGAAACAAGGGAAACCCCCGCCTGTTTGTTCCAGGCGATATTGATCGCGACTATCAAATGAAAATGACGTAAAATCCATCCCGAACCAGGTGCCTAACCATGAAGGATGAACCCCTTGAGCGAGCTCAGCTTCCAGATAGCCATGACCCTGGACGGCCGGTCCAGCACCTACATCATGGGCCCCTTGGCCGGACTCGAACTGGCCCGCTTCATCCCCCATCCCCCCCCGGTCTTCCTCCTGGATGATGCCGTATCCTCGTTGCACGCTCCCTGGCTGGAGCAGATGCAGGCGGCCTGCACCCCGCAGGATCCTCCCATCATGATCATACCGGGAGGTGAACAGACCAAGACCCTGGCTAAGCTGGAGGAAATCTACAACTGGCTGGCGGAAACAGGTACGACCCGCGACAAGACCCTGGAGGCCGCCGGAGGCGGCGCCGTGCTCGATATCGCCGGCCTGGCCGCGGCGACGTGGCGACGGGGCCTGGATTTCGTGGCCATCCCCACCACCTTGCTGGCCATGGTCGACGCGGCCATCGGAGGCAAGACGGCCCTCAACACGGCGGGGCTGAAGAATCCCGTGGGTTGCTTCCATCCCGCATCGGGCATCATCGCCGACCCGGGTTTCCTCATCACCCTGCCGTGCCGGTGCTGGCGCGACGGCATGGCCGAGCTCATCAAGACCGCCGCCATCGGCGACGAGGACCTGTTCCGATCCATCCACCGTTCACGGGCCAGGTTGAACAACCTCTTCGCCGGCGAGGGGGATGATGACCCGGTGCCGGGCGTCCTGGGCAGCATCGACTGGAAGTCGTGGATCGCCGGCGCGGCGGTCGTCAAGGCCCGCATCGTCCAGAGGGATTTCCGTGAACAGGGACTGCGCCGCAGCCTGAATCTGGGGCATACCCTGGGCCACGCGCTGGAGGCCCTGAGCATGGGCACCGACCGGCCCCTGAGCCACGGCCAGGCGGTGGCCGTGGGCATGGCCGTGGTGTTCAGGATCGCCGCCGAGCGCAACCTCTGCCCTCTGGACGAGGCGGTCATGATGATCGAGATCCTCGAGGCCTGCGGCCTGCCCACACGGTGCCGGGCGCCCGACCCCGCGGCCCTGGACCGGGCCCTGCTGGGGGACAAGAAGAACATGTCCCGCGGCGGGCTCTACTGGGTGCTGCCCCGCGGCATAGGGCGCATGGACATCCACGGCCTGGTAGAGACCTCCGAGCTGCTCAAGTGGCTCGACTGACGCCCGCTACTTGGCGAGCACCATCTTGGTCGTCTTCAGCCCGGTGTGATCCTTCAACCGTGCGAAGTACACGCCGCTGGCCGCCTCACGTCCGCCTTCGTCCCTGCCGTCCCAGGTCACCGCGTGATGGCCCGCTTCCCTGGACCCGGATACGAGTTCCCTGACCAGGCGGCCCCGCAGGTCGAACACCGCCAGCTGGACCAGACCGGCAGTCGGCAGATCGAACTCGATCCGCGTGCTGGGATTGAAGGGGTTGGGCACGATGCCGGTGATCGCCAGGAAAGCCGGCAGATCGGGCCTCGGGGTCGGCGAGGCGCCGCCGCTGCCGTCGAACGCCGCGGCGTCCGAATATCCGCCTCCGTGCCCGGAGCTGTCGGTCGCGGCCACCAGGAAATAACCCTCGGCGTACGGCGGTGCGTAGGTGAAGGTTGCCGTGGGGTGATCCACGGTTCCGGCCACGTTCTCTGCGCTCGGTGTGAAGACCGTCGCGGAATCGCAATAGATCACGTACGAAGCCAGATCCTGCTCGGTACCGGGAGTCCAATCCAGACGGTACGAGCCTCCGCCCAGATCGGTCAGGGCCAGACCCGTTACCCTCCTCGGCGCCACGAATTCCGCCTCGGGACCGCCGCAGAACCCCACGTCGGCCCGCGAACCGTCGGGGTCGACGCAGGCGGCGTCGGGATCCCCCGCATCGATGCAGGGCGAACCGGTGCCCAGACCGAAATCCCCTTCCACGGCGTCGACGAACAGGGGGTCGCAGGACAGGTCGTGGGCCCCCGGGGTCGTCGAAACGTAGTCGCCGCCGGTGTTCTGCCAGAGGTCGTTGTAGTCGGCCGTCAAGGCCGTCCCACCGCCCAGCAGACCGCCGCCGGCGTTCCCGGTCAGTATGCAATTGCGCATGACCAGACCGGTGTCGCTGCTGACCAGGGCTCCGCCCACCAGTCCTGCCGTGTTGTCGTTGAACAGGCAGTTCTCGATGGTGCCGCTGCAGCCGGAAGCGGACAGGCCGCCACCCAGGGAAGCCCCGCTGTTGGCCGACCACCTGATGTTGCGCAGATCCAGGTCGGTTCCGTTGAGGTTGCAGCCGGCGCCGTACCCCGAGCCCACGGTGTTCAGGACCACGGCCATGAGTGTCATGGACAAGGTTCCCCCGTCGCTGTACAACCCGCCGCCGTCCTGCAGGGCGCTGTTGCCCACCAGGGAGCAGTCGCTCAGATCGCTCTGGCTGGCCGCCAGGTAGATCCCGCCGCCCTTGAAGGCGTCGGCACCATTCCGCACGCCCGTATCCTGGAGATGGACCACCGAATCCTGCGCATACAGGTTGCCGCCCAGATTGGTGTCGGCCGAACCCGTGCAACCGTTGCCGTCCAGCTCGCACCTGGTGAGGGTCAGGCCGGTGCAGCCGAAGGCCGCCACGGCGCCGCCCTTGGCGCCGGTGTTGCCGGTGAACGTGCAGTCGACGATGGTCGGAGCGCCCCCCACGCAGCAGATCGCTCCGCCGACGCCGTAGGTCGAACCCGTCCCCGCCTGATTGTTCTCGAACACGCAGTTGCTGATGGTGGGCGAGGCTTCCACGCAATAGATGGCGCCGCCGTGCTGGCCGTTTTCCGGCTCGGTGTAGTTGCCGCCCAGGCAGTCATGGAACACGAAACCGTCCACCATGCCGTAATCCCCGCTGCCGGAGAAGAACCTGATGGCGGAAGATCCGCCCTGCATGCGCGTGGGATGGGCGTCGATATCCTGGGTCGTGAACGTCTCGTCCCAGGAGCCCAGGAGCCGAATGGTGGACGTCACCGCCACAGTGGCGACGTAATCCCCCCCGACGACCATGACGGTGTCGGTGCCGGTGCAGGCGGCCACGGCGTCGGTGATGGTGTGGGCCGCGGTGGCCGGGCTCTCGTACGGAGGCGTGTCGCTGCCCGTGGACGAGACGTAGCGCACCTTGTGCCCGATGATGTGCAGGGGGCTCTGGTTGAATCCGTAGCCATCCAGGGGGTCACCCGCCGCCGCGACGACCAGGCTCCCGTTATCGGTGCCGGAATTGGGTACGCTCAGCGTGTAACTGCCCGTGTTGGGAATACCTTGGGCCATGGGGATATTGGTGCATCCGTCCAGACCCAGGTAGATGTCCACCAGGGACAGGGGATCGCCGCTGGTGGTCCAGTCGACCTGGACCGTCTGGTCCCCGTACAGGGGTTCGGTACCGAAACCCCCGTCGATGGTGATGGTTGTCGGCGGCGCGTAGTACACCATATGGGTGCAACCGGAACCCACGGAACCGGCGCCGTACTGGACGGTGATGTAACCGCCTTCGCCGAAGCTCGGACCCCAGCTGTTCTTGATGATCCAGGCCCCGTTGCCCCCGCAGGAACGGTCGTCATAACCCACGATCAGCACCAGGTGGTTGGTGCTCCCGCCGGGAACGTCGTAGCAGCCGCCGCCGTAGGCCTCGAATTCCGGTCCCGCATCCACGGCCGTGCACACCGGCCCGTACTGCAGGGCCGCCTTGATCTGTTCCACGTCATTGCTGATGTAGTTGTAGTCGTGGAGGGTGGCGAACTTCAGGTAGTTGTCCTGGGTGCAGGGGACCGTCGGGGGATCCATGGCCTGATAAGGAGCGCAACCCTCGAGAATGCCGCCCTTGTACTGCCAGACGTAGTAGGCCGCCGAAGCCCAGCCGCCGCTGCAGCCGGCCCCGTAGGGATTGCAGGACACGACCTGCTGTTCCGACAGGTCCAGTTCCACCCCGTAGTAGATCTTCACGAAGGCTTCCATTTCCCCGGTGGCGGCGAACGCCCAGCAGGCCCCGCACTGCCCCTGGTCCTTGACCGGAGTGATGCCCCCCACGTCCCTCCAGTCCCAGTGGGTAGGCAGGTCCTTGTCCACGGGGTAGATCTTCAGGTGCTTCTGCAGTTCTTCCTCGTACCCCGGCGGCGGGTTGAACCCGCGCAGATGAGCACGACGCTCGGGAGTGACCGAGTTGATGAAACGGTCGGTCACGGTGAAGTTCCAGCCGTTGGCGTCTATCTCCTGCTGGATGGCATTCAGATCGGGAGCATCCTGGGCCATGACCGGCACCGACAAGGCAAGAAGAACAGCGGCAACAAGCCAGCAGAAGGCGATTCGGGTGGAGAACTTCATGAAAAACCTTTCCCGGGCAACGAGGCCAATTCAGCTAGGGGTCGAAGGGGAGCTGCATAATCTTAACAAGCTCCGCCCGAAATTACAAATGATCTGATAATATCGTCAGGGAAGGCATCTTTCTTGAGCTTTTCCCGGGTCAAAATACCATGACCGGATCGATGTCCAGATAGGCGTCCAGGCCCTTGTACGCTGTCTTGAGATCCCGCAGGCAGGCGGCCAGCCAGGCTTTCTGGCGTCGTGTCAGGTCGCCCTTGATGAGGATCTGGAAGCGGTAACGATCCTGGAGACGTTCGAACACCCCCGGAGCCGGCCCGAGGATCGTCACCTCAGGCCCTGTGAGCTGGCCCCGCAGCACCTCGGCCAGGGCCTTGGCCGCATCCAGGGTCGTCCCCTGCCGACGGCCCAGCAATCCCACTCTCAACAGGCGGCGAAAGGGCGGATAACCCAGGGACTCCCGCACCGGCAGTTCCAGCTCCAGGAACCTTTCCATGTCGTGGGCGGCGGCCGCCAGGATCACCGGGTCCTCGGGACGCCAGGTCTGGAAGATCACCTTGCCCGGCCCGATGCGGCCGGCCCTACCCGCCACCTGGGTCAACAGCTGGAAGGAACGTTCGGCGGCCCTGAAGTCGGGCATCCCCAGCCCGTCGTCCGCCGCCAGCACCCCCACCAGGCCCACAGCGGGAAAGTGGTGTCCCTTGGCCACCATCTGGGTACCGACCAGGATATCCGCCTCGCGGTTGGCGAAGGCGGTCAGGATCTTCCTGTAGCTGCCCCGGCGGCGGGTCGTGTCATGGTCGAGACGCAGGATGCGGGCCTCGGGAAAATGGGCCTGCAGGTTGAGTTCGATCTTCTCGGTGCCTCCCCCGGCGGGCAGGAAGCTGTCGCCGCCGCAGGCCGGGCAGGACCGGGGCACCGGGGCCGTGTAACCGCAATAGTGGCACAGCAGGCGTCGGGGACGCAGATGCAGGGTCACGGCGATGTCGCAGTTGGGGCAGGCGGCCGCCTCGCCGCAGTCGGCGCACTGCACCACCCGGGCGAACCCGCGCCGGTTGTAGAAGAGCAGGACCTGGCGATCATTCTCCAGCTCCTCGGCCATGGCCGTCAGCAGGTCGTCGGTGAAGCCCTCCCGGGCCGTCGTTCCCCGCATATCCACCACCTGGACCGGAGGCAGACCGCACCCCTGGCGCTCGGGCAGGGCGAACAGGTCGTAGCGTCCCTCCCTGGCCCGGGCCATGGATTCCAGGTCGGGAGTCGCCGAACCCAGGATCACCACCGCCTTGGCCAACCGGCCCCGCACCAGGGCCGTGTGCCGGGCGTGGTAGCGCGGCTTCTCATCCTGCTTGTAGGACGAGTCGTGTTCCTCATCCACCACGATGACACCCAGGTCGCGCACCGGAGCGAACAGCGCCGAACGCGGCCCCACCACCACCTTGATCTCGCCCCGCGCCGCCGCCTCGTGGACCCGGCACCTTTCCCCGGCGGACAGACCGCTGTGGATCGCGGCCGCCTCGTCCCCGAATCGGACCTTGATCCGCGCCAACGTCTGGGGCGTCAGGGCGATCTCCGGCAGCAGATAGATGGCACCGCGCCCGAGGGCCAGGGCGGAGGCGATCACCGCCAGGTACACCTCGGTCTTGCCGCTGCCGGTCACTCCGTGCAGCAACAGGGCGCCTGATTCCTTCTGTTCCAACAGGGACTCGGCCCTGGCGATGGGAGACCGCTGGGCGGCAGTCAGTTCGATGGAGGCCGGATCCAGATCGGGGTATTCGGGTTCGGCCGACTTTCTGCGGGGCCGGGCCACCGTGCCCGGGGCCGGGGGATGGAACAGGGGCACGACTTCCCCCACGGGCAGGGCGTAGTACCCCGCCATCCAGCGGGCCAGTTCCCGGCGCACCGGCCCCAGGCGGTACTCGCCGGGCAGGATCCGCCGCACGTCGCGCAGCTGAACGCCCTCCACCGTGGTCGTGTCCGGAGGCAGGGGCGATGCCGTCGTGACCAGGCCGATCACCTCGCGCCGCCGGCCGAAAGGAACCACCGCCAGGTCTCCCACCTCGGCCGGCGATCCGTCGCCGGGCGCATGACGGTAGCTGAAGGTGCGCGGAAGGGGCACCGGCAAGGCGATTTCCAGGAGCTGGGAGACGACCGGCATGGATCAATCCCGTGCAAGAAGACAAAAACGGGGGACCGGCCTCCCGGCTCGGTCCCGTGGGCGGGCAGATACTAGCGCGAATGGAACCGCTTGGCTAGCGGGCGACCCCCAGCAGATCCTGGACCGCCTCGACGACCTTGTGCGGACTGAAGGGCTTGGTGATGTAGCGCGCCGCGCCGGCCTCCAGTCCCTCGCGGCGGTCGTCCCCGCTGGAGCGGGCAGTGAGGAGGATGACCGGGATGTGAGCCGTGCGGACATCGGCCTTGAGACGGCGGCAGGTCTCCACACCACCGAGCCCGGGCATCATGACGTCCAGGATGATCAGGTCGGGAGCTTCCGACAGCGCCGACTGGAGGGCCTGCTCGCCGTTCTCGGCCTCGATCACGTCCAGGCCTTCGGCGTGGAGACTGAACTCCAGGATGTTGCGGATGTTGAACTCGTCGTCTGCGATCAGGATCCTGCGCAAGGTGTTGCTCCTTTCGGATGTCTTGTCGGTGGAATCACCCTCGGACGGTGACCATGCCCCTCTGGTCCAGCCCCGGACGCGCCAGGTCCAGGTCGTCCCCCGGCAGACCCTGCAGGGCCTCGATGCGCCGGCGCCGGGCCAGGGTCTCGCGGAAGAACACCTCCGCCATGCGCGGACAGAATTCCCCGCCGACGCCCTTGCGGATCTCGGCCAGGGCATCGTCGAGTCCGTACGCCGGCCGCCACGGCCGGGGGCTGAGCAGGGCGGCCAGGGTGTCCGTCAGACGGATCAGACGGGCTCCCAGCGGGATGGCCTCACCCGCCAGCCCGTCGGGATACCCGGAACCGTCGAAATTCTCATGGTGGTGCAGAACGAGCTGCCGGACCTTGGGCTCGGGCAACAGGGGATCCAGGATGTCCAGGCTGAACCGCACATGGCGCCGCACGAGCACCATCTCCGCCTCGTCCAGGGGCCCGGGCTTGTTGAGCAGCTGAGGCGGCACACAGCTCATGCCCACGTCGTAGAAATTGAGGGTGAAGGCCAGGTGCTGCAGGTCCTCCTCGGCCAGATGGATGCGGCGGCCCGCCGCCAGGCAGATCTCCCGGCAGATGTCGAGGATGCTCTCGCGCGGCAGATGGCCCACGGGCGTGATGGTGCGCAGGGAATCCCGGATCACCTCGAAGTCCCTGGCCTGATCCCGCAGACGCGTGCACCCGGCCAGCATACGGCCCAGCCGCGGGGACAGGGCCTCCAGCAGCAGGCGGTCGTCCTCGCCCAGCGGTCGGCCGTCGAAACGGTCGTTCACGACCACGACACCGACAACCTCCCCGTTCTCCGTCACCGGGGAACAGAGCAGGGACGGCGAGCCGTATCTGATCTCGTCCTGGTCCCGGTCGAAACGGCTGTCCAGCGTGATGTCCTCGATCAACAGGGGACTGCCCGCTTCCCAAACCCGGCCCGCCACCCCGATCCCGCGCCTGATCCTGACGCTCTGGACCACGGATTCCGGCAGACCGATGGCCGCCCTGATTCCCAGGTGCTCGCCGTCGTCAAGGGGAGTCATCAGGGATACGACCCGGACACCCATGCTCTCGGCGATCCAGTGCATGATGCGCTGGACGAATTCGCCCGGCTCGAGGGAGAAACGCAGGATCGGTTCCGGAGATGTGGCCTGGTGCACGGCCGGACGGCGCGGCAGCAGGACAGTGAAGCGGGCGCCGCGGGGCTGGATGTTCTCGGCCCAGATGCGGCCGTCGTGATGGGTGACGATGTCGTGGCAGATGGCCAGCCCCAGGCCCTGCCCGTTGTGCTCCCGGGTGGCCGAACCGTCCACCTGGTAGAAGCGCTCGAAAATGCGGCCCAGTTCCTCGTCGGGAATGCCGATACCCGTATCCTCCACCACCAGCCGCACCGCCGTACCGGTCTCCTCCAGGGTGATGCTCACCCGGCCTCCATCCCGGTTGAACTTGAAGGCGTTGCTGACGAGCTTGCCCAGCATCTGGTTGATCATGGTGGAGTCCACCGGCAACAGGATGCTGTCGGCGCTGGTGGTGACTTCCAGGGTGATGTCCCGCTCGCGGGCCCTGCTGCTCCAGCTGTCCTCCAGGTGCCTGACCAGGGAGACCAGGTCGGTCTGCACCTGGACCAGGCCCGGCCGGCCGCTGTCCATCTCGTTGATCTCCAGGATATCGTCGATGATCTCGGACAGCTTGACGCTCTCGTTGTGGATCACCTTGAGGAACTCGTTGCGCTCCTGGTCGCTCATGGAATCCATGCGCACCTGCAGCAGTTCGGCGTAGGCGGAAATGGAGGTCAGGGGCGTGCGCAGCTCGTGGCTGACGTTGGCCACGAAGTTGGCCTTCATCTCGGCGAGGCTGCCCAGCTTTTCCGAGGCCTGGGACAGTTCGGCGTTGTTGCGGGCCAGGCGGTCGTAGACCAGTGCCGATTCCATGGCGATGGCGCCCTGGTAGACCAGGAACTCCAGCAACCTGATGTCCACCTCGTCGGGAGTCCTGCCGTCGGACGGCTCGTCCAGGGTCAGGTAACCCAGGGTCTCGCCCGAGGGCGTGGTCAACGGGACGATGAGCAGCCGGTCGGCCGGCCAGTGACCGGCGGGCGCTCCACCGGATCCCGACAGGGACGGCTCCCCCGCTCGGCGATCCACGAGGTAGCAGTTGCCGTAACGGTACGCGGTGCTGCACGTGGACTCGAATTCGACCCGTGAGACCTGCAGGTCCGTCAACCCGGCGACGCTCTTCTCGCTCAGGCCGGCGAAGCCCCGGGCCTCGAAGGCCTCCGTGACCTCGGACCAGAGGTAGAGCACGGCCTTGTCGAAACCCGCCAGTTCCCCCACGGCGGTGGTGATCCGCGCCGGGAGATCCGACAGGTTGCGCGTGGCGTTGAAACGGGCGCCGGCGGCCAGGATCTTCTCCATGACCCTGGTGCGCTCCATCAGCAGATCGGTTTCCTGTTCCCTGGCCCTGGCCTCGGTCAGGATCTCCTTGCGTTCCATCGCCGCTTCTGCCGCTTGCGACCTCGCCTCGGCCAGCTCGGCTTCCAATTCCTCGTTGTGGGCACGCAGCCGCGCCAGGACGGCGGCCGACCTGCGCGCGGACATGATGGCCCAGACGGCCAACCCGGTGAATGCCACCAGCACCACGACCACGGACAGGGGAACCGACACCGTGCCGGGAACACCTACCATGATTCCCTGCATGGAAGCCGATCCGCCCACCAGGGCCAGGACGACTGTTGTGGCCAGCACCGGTTTCATGCCCTAGATCATCCCTGTTCCGGTCGCGAGCATCCTGCCTATCCTGTCCACGAGCTTGCCCACGGAAAAGGGCTTGCGCATGAACAGGTTGGCGCCCGCTTCCTTCATCCTCGTGCGCGTCTCCTCGTCGCTCCTGGCCGACAGGGCCACGATGACCGTGCCGGCATAGCTGCTGTTGCGGCGGATCAGACGCGTGGTATCGATCCCGTCCAGCTTGGGCATCATGATGTCCATGATCACGATGTCCGGCCTGAACGAGGCCATCTTGTTCATGCACTCGATGCCGTCCTGGGCGGTCAGCACCTTGTGCCCTTCCTGGGTCAGGGCCTGTGAAAGCAGGTCCACCAGGGGTTTTTCATCGTCGACGATGAGAATGCGTGCGGATTCTGCCATCGCTACTCCTGTTTATGAGGCGCTTTGCCGTCGGAGGAGGCCTGAACCGTCTCCGGTCCCCGGAGCCTGTCCTTCAGCGCGGAGACGACCGCGGGGTCGAACTGGGTACCCGCATGGGCCTCGATTTCCCCCAGCGCCTCCTCGAACGTCATTCCCGAGCGGTAGGGACGGTCGGTTGTCATGCTGTACCAGGCGTCGACGACCGCCAGCACCCTTGACCCCAGGGGGATGGCCTCGCCCCGCAGGCCGTCGGGATGCCCGTTGCCGTCGAACCATTCGTGGTGATGGCGAATGATGGTGGCGACCTGCGGCTTCCAGACCAGGGGGGCGACCAGATCCAGCCCATGAGCCACATGCCGGTCCACTTCGTCCTTCTGGTCCCAGGCCAGGGGACCGTCTTCCTTCAGGATATCCTCCTCCAGCCGCGTCATGCCCGCGTCGTGCAACGCGGCCGCGCACTGGACCATCCTGATCTGGTCCTCGGTCTGTCCCAGAGCCGTGGCCAGGTCCCTCACCAGTCCCAGGGACTCGGCCGTGGCCGTGGGGATGCCCCAGCGCTTGACCTGGGCCAGGGCCCTGACGGCGGACAGGATCTTGCCCGGACCGTCTTCCAGGTTCGAGAGCGCCGCCGCCGTGATCCGTCCCAGCACCGCCGCCTGATCCCTGTCGGACAGCCCGTAGGGCTCCTGCCCCGGACGGCGGCCCAGGATCACACAACCCAGGGACTTGCCGTGTCGGCCGACCGACATCAACAACCTGGGAGTCTCTTGGCGCCCGGTGGACGGCAGCCAGGACAGATTGCCCGTCAGCCCGGCCAAACGAGGCCCATCGGTTACCGGACCGGACGATTCCAGGGCGGCGGACCAGGCCGGTGTCTCGGGCCAGGGATCCGGATCCTGCATCAGGGGATCGAGGCCCAGGGCACAGACCGGCGCCAGCCGACCCTGGCCGTCGCGCAGGATCATGACCGCAACCGGGGAGTCGGTGAGTTCGGCCAGCAGGCGCAGGAGGTTCGTCACCAGCGCCTCCAACTGATCGCTTTCCCCGTGACGGACAAGATATGCCGGCACGGAACCCAACAGGGCGGCCGCCTTGGGCAGCAAAAAGGTGAACTCGGTCCCCCTTGTCGGGCGGGGGCCGACGGTGATGTGGCCGCCGTGCAGGTTGACGATGTGGCGGGCGATGGAGAGCCCCAGGCCCGTGCCTTCCTGGCCGCTGCTGGCCCGATAGAACTCGTTGAAGATCCGCTTCATGTCCTCCGGGCGAATACCCGGGCCGTTGTCGCGCACGGCCACAGCCACCATGGCGGCCTGTTCACTGAGGTCAAGCTCGATGGATCCGCCGTCGGGTGTGTACTTGACGGCGTTGCCCACCAGGTTCACCAGCACCTGCCGGATCAGGTCGGCATCGATCCTTACCCGCGGCAGGTTGCGCGGCGCCGAGATCGTCACCTGCTGGTGCTTGCCGTTGATGCCCGGCATCAGCGACCGCACCGTCTCGCGCACCAGGGGTTCCAGGTCCAGCAGCTTCAGATTCAACAGGCGGGACCCGAATTCCAGGCGGCTGAAATCGAGGATGCGGTTGATCATGCGCAGCAGGCGATCGGCCTCCTGCTTGATGACACCCAGGAACTCGGTGGCCTGGGGAAAATGCTCGTCCGTGACCCGGCCGAGCAGCACGTCGGCGTAGGCGGTGATGGAGGTCAGGGGAGTCTTGAACTCGTGGCTGGCCATGGCGACGAAGCGACCCTGAAGCTGGTTGATGCGCACCAGGGCGCGCGTCTCCGCGGTCACCTGGCGCAGGCGGGTCCGCAGCACCGTGGCCTCGGCCCACACCGACAGGACCGGTTCCATGACCATGACCATTTTATCCAGCTGGCCGGTGCATTCCCGGTGCTGATCCGCAGTCGCCCCCTGCTCCAGGATCATCAGTAGGGCCAGCAACGGCTCTCCCTGCACGTCGACCCTGTGGACCAGCCAGGGGCCGGCCGGAAGGTCGGCCGGTCCGTCGGCGCCCCCGTCCGCCAGGAATTCCGAGCCCTCCTTGGGCAGGGATCCGGACTCTCCCTCGACCAGGCTCCAGACCTTCTTCTCCCATGTTCCGGCAACCTTCACCCACCCGACCTCGGAGGATCCATGACTGCGCAGAGCGCAGCGTGTCCCTCCTCGGTTCCGGTTGTCCCGGGTAATCCCCACGGCGTTACCGCTCACCAAGGTCGCCGCCCCGGCTGAGCCGGGCAACCCTGCCAGGCCCGCGACCATCCCTTCTATGAGCTCCTCCAGCGTCGGCAACCGATCCAGGTTGCGACAACCTTCAAGGGCCGTGGCCACGGGATCCAGGTCACAGGCGGGAGATTCGGTAATCAGATCATGGCTGGACATGGGAACCCTTCACTCATGAATCCTCATGCTGGGTCGATGCGGCCACCATCAGTTCGCCCTTGGCCGTCGAATCCGCACTCCGGCGTTCACGCACCACGACACTGAAAGGCTTGGATTTCCCGTAGCGTTTGAGTTCGGCCAGGGCGTCGCTCAGCTCGGCGGGATGGGTGTAGCGTCCCTCCATGTGGTCGACCAGGGCCACCGTCAGGGTGATCAGGGGGAAGCGCATGGACATGCCGTTGCGTCCCTTGACCGTCAGGTAACCGCGCTTGCGGTCCTCCGGTTCGTGCAGGTTCCCCACCCCGTGATCGAATTCCTCGATGATGCGCCGGGCCAGGTCCTCCGCGCTCGCCGCCTCGGTGACGACCACGAAATCGTCGCCGCCGACATGGCCCACGAAATCCTGCTTGGAACCGAATTTCTGGGTACAGCCCACCAGGACCCCCGCCAAAAAGGAGATGGCCCTGTCACCCCGCGAATAGCCGTAGAAATCGTTGAAGCTCTTGAAGCGGTCGATGTCGATGTACATCAGCCCGAAATCCACGCCGGCGTCCAGCCGACGCTTGATCTCCCGCTCGATGGCCCGGTTGCCCGGCAGACCGGTCAGGGGGTTCGCTTCCCGCTCCCGACGCGTGGTCTCCAGCAGGTTGGTCACCCTCAGCAGCAGTTCATCCGGCTGGAACGGCTTGATGATGTAGTCGTTGGCTCCGCCACGCAGACCCTTGACGCGGTCCTGGACCTCGCCCTTGGCCGTCAGCAGGATCACGGGCAGGCGGGCGGTCTCGAACCCGGCACGGATGATCTCCAGGACGGCAAATCCATCCATGCCCGGCATCATCACATCCAGCAGGACAAGATCCGGTTGAAAACCGGCCACCGATTTCCAGGCCTCCTCGCCGTCCTCGGCGGTCTGGACCTCGAAGCCCTCCTGTTCCAGCAAAAACCGCAATATCTTGCGGATATGCGGATCGTCATCCGCCACCAGGATACGTGCGTTTCCGGACATTTCTTTCCTTTTCGTTGGGCGAAATGCGGCAATTCGGCCCCCGGCGGAACCGCTGCTTTTTGAATTCACGCAAGCTCTATGCCATGTATCGGCAGGAAAGAAAGGGACTTGATCAGCGCCAGGAGGTCAGGGGAGAGCGGGCGAAGCTGTCGAGATACAGCTCATCGCGGCGACCGGAGACCAGGTGGTGGTACCCGGCCAGGGCGATCATGGCGGCGTTGTCGGTGCAGTACAGCGGACGGGGGGGAACGAAGTGCAGCCCGCGCCGGTCGGCCTCGGC
>Ga0164318_10002071_pt1 | contig 18411 bp, 17 predicted proteins | sample GuaBasSedimGuay9_FD_113734 | JGI IMG/M metagenome (GOLD analysis project Ga0164318, IMG submission 113734) | Subseafloor sediment microbial communities from Guaymas Basin, Gulf of California, Mexico - Guay9, Core 4571-4, 0-3 cm | ecosystem: Environmental > Aquatic > Marine > Hydrothermal vents... | reverse complement strand
CAATAATCAGGCTGAGCGGGACGTGCGCATGATGAAACTGAGGCAGAAGATATCAGGCACCTTCCGGACTGCTGTAGGGGCAGATATATTTTGCAATATTCGCGGTATATATCTACAGTGCGGAAGAACGGACGTCGTATGCTCGATGCGATTCAGGATGCGCTTAGAGGCGATCCGTTTATTCCATCCGGCTGTGTAGGTGAGTAGTTACATTGGAGGTTTACAATGAATAGAGAAAAGACAAAAATCTTATTCGTATGTCCTTCTTTTTCTTCATTCATACAAAATGACCTGGACATACTCAGGAGGCATTTTGAAGTGCGGGTTGCGCATTATAGGGGTAAGAAAAGGTTGCTGAAATTCTTGATTGGAATGCTAACTGGAGTTTTTGCAGATGTTTATGCTTTCAGAGCAGTTTTGTTCTCAAAAATATTTAGAAGGAAATCGATCGTAGTAGTCAGAGGATGTAAAGTAGCAAATGTTCCGAAAATGGGGTGGATGGATATATGAAAATATGTTATCTCGCGGAGGCTAGCAGCATCCATACACAACGATGGGTGAAATACTTTGCAGAAAGAGGACACGAAGTCCATTTAATTTCTTATAACCCCGCGCATATAGAGGGCATAAAAATATATGTGTTACCAGATACAAAAAATCGCTTTTTAACGTTTATTTTGCGATTCTTCGAGGTCAAGAGACTTATTAAGAAGATAAAACCTGATTTACTTCATGCGCATTATATTGATGGATATGGATGGTATGGTGCACTTACCAGATTCCATCCGTTTGTCATGTCCCCTTGGGGTACTGATGTTTTAGTTGCTCCAAAAAAATCAAAAATGATTAAACTTGCTGCGAAATTTGTATTGGCTAAAGCGGATTTGATAACCACTGATGGTGAGAACTCAAAAGAAGCGATAATGGATCTGGATGCAGATATCAAAAAGATAAAAGTTATTTTTTATGGAGTGGATACAAAAAAGTTTAGTCCTGAGAAAAAGGATAGAAGTATTATGAAATATTTATTTAAAAATGATTTTCCAGTAGTTATAAGCATCAGGAGTTTTGAGCCAATTTACCATGTTAAAACGTTAATTGAATCAATACCCTTAATTCTAAAAGAGATTCCAGATGCAAAATTCATAATAGCGGGAGAAGGAGAACAAAAGGAATATTTAATAAGCTTAGCAAAATCTCTTGAAATCATGGATAGTATTAGATTTGTGGGGATGATACTGCACGATGCACTTCCAAAATATCTCTCATCTTCTGATGTTTATGTTTCGACGTCTCTTTCTGATGGGGGAATGCCACTTAGCACCCTGGAAGCGATGGCATGTGGGTTAGCTCCAGTTGTAACAGATGTAGCTGATAATAAAAAATGGATAAAAGATGGAGAGAGTGGATTCATTGTTCCTACGAAAGATCCAAAATCGTTAGCTGAGAAAATTATTTACACGCTTAAGAATAAAGAGTATGTGATGGAATTTGGAAGGATCAACAGAAAAATAGTTGAAGAAAAACAAAATTATTATCGAGAAATGGAAAAGATGGAAAAGCTATATAAGGAGTTAATCTAACAGTGATAATGATGAACGAAGAAGATTTAGAAGAGTGTGGGTGACGAGTAATGAACCAAAAAAAGGTGTTGCTGATTAATCCTCCCTTTTACCGGTTGATGAACAGTCATTTTAATGGACTCTCGTTGGGGTTGAGTTACATAGCTGCAGTTCTGTCAAAAAATGGACATAAGGTTAAGATATATAATGCAGATTATGAAAGTGGTGAAAATTATGCTAATCAAAGAGAGATATTCCAAGGCTATGACAATTATAAAAAAATATTATCCAATTTAAATCACCCTTTATGGTTGGAAGTTGAAGAAAACATTGAAAGATTCTCTCCCGATATCATCGGCATTACAATGCTGACTGGAACTTACAAAAGCGCAGAAAATGTTGGGAAGATTGCTAAAAAATTGAATAACGATATTGACGTGGTTGTGGGAGGTACACATCCGACAGTTTTACCAGAAGAAACTATTAAAAATGAGTGTTTCGATTATATCATTCGTGGAGAGGGTGAATACACTTTTTTAGATTTGGTAGATGGCGTAGGGATTGAGGAGATTAAAGGTTTAACCTATATTAGTGAAAAAGGTGAGATTGTAAATAATCCTGATCGAGAGTTTATAGATAATCTTGATTCGATTCCATTTCCCAGTAGGAACTTATACTTGAATGACACTAAGTACATGGATTATGGATATATACTAACCGGCAGAGGGTGTCCCTTCGAGTGTACTTTCTGCGCGAGTAAGAAAGTTTGGAAGGGACATGTTAGATTTCGATCTCCAGAAAATGTGATTGAAGAAGTTAAGCATGTGTGCAATAAACATGGTACAAAATTTTTCTATTTCGTCGATGATACTTTCACTTTGAACAAAAAACGAGCAAAAAAAATCTGCGAGTTATTAATCGAAAACAATCTGAATATAAGATGGATATGTGATACAAGAGTGGATACTATCGATGAAGAAACGCTAAGATTGATGAAAGAATCGGGGTGTGTCCGGGTGAAGATTGGAGTAGAATCTGGGAATGAGAGAATGCTTAAAATGACGAAAAAGAAGATTACTAAGAAGCAAATCCGAGATTGTGTATCCCTCATAAAAGAGGTGGGAATTGATCTCACAATCTACTTGATGATTGGATTTCCAACTGAAACTGAAGAGGAGATGAAAGATACATTGGACTTTGCAAGGGAATTGAACCCCACATATTATAGTCTCAGCATATTAGCACCCTACCCCGGTACCGAGATATATGATGATGTAATCAGAAGCGGAGTTGAACTGCCAAAGGAACATTGGGAGTATTTTTTCCATCAGAGTAAAGACATGATACTAACAGATAATATTGACGAGGCTCTTGTTGATGAGTGTCTCTCGTTAAATGAGATAAGTGATAAGGTGAGGATATGAGAATACCAATCTTGAGGATTCCTTTTACGGATGACGATGTTTCGTTCGTACAGACCGCAGTCGGAGAAGTGCTTAAAAGCGGACAGCTCGCAATGGGCAAATATGTTACAGAGTTCGAGAGACGATTTTCAGAGTTTATAGGAGTCAAGTATGCGATAGGTGTTAACAGTGGGACAAGCGCGCTGGAGATATGTCTTCGTGCCATAGATGTTAGAGACTCCTCTGTAATCGTTCCAACCAACACATTCATGGCAACTGCAACATCGGTTATACACGCAGGTGGAAAGGTGGTTTTCACTGATGCGCAAAAGAAAGATCTGTGTATGGATCCAGAAGATCTGAAAGAGAAAATACAGAAAAATACAAAAGCAGTTATACTCGTGCACATCGGTGGTATAATTCCTGTCCAATTGAAGGCAATTCAAGAAATATGCGATGACCACAAACTTTTTCTGATAGAAGATGCTGCCCATGCCCATGGCAGCACTATTGATGGTAAGAAGGCAGGAACATTGGGTATTGCGGGAGCTTTTTCATTCTACCCTACTAAAGTCCTGACCTGTGGGGAAGGCGGCATGATCACGACAGATGATGAGAGAATATATAATAGTGCATTGATGTTAAGAGATCATGGCAAGCCCGATCATCGATTTAACAAGCATACTGAATTTGGGTATAACTGGCGACTTAGCGAGATTCATGCAGTCATTGGATTAGAACAGATGAATAAGATTGATTGGATATTGAGTGAGCGGAGGCGAGTGGCAGGAATCTATGATGAAAAGTTACGTGACATAGATGGTATTGAGCTAATACAAATATCACCAAAAGTGGAATCTTCTTATTATAAATACATAGTCTATCTCAAAGAAGGGGTTGACAGAGATTATGTAAAGAACAAAATGAAGAACGAATACGGAGTCGAATTGACAGGGGAGGTTTATGCGGACCCGTGTCATTCTCAACCAGTCTTTAAGAAATACCCGGAGATAATGTTAAACAAAGAAAACGACGAATTTCCAGGGGCGGAATACGTCTGCAACAAGCATGTATGTTTGCCCTTATATCCTGGATTAACGGAAGGGGAAGTAAGTTATGTTGCAGAGTCGCTGAAGAGCGTAATAAATTCAGATTAACATGCAACACTATGGTGGTAACATGAGCGTATTAGTCACAGGCGGAAGTGGTTTTATAGGCAGCCACATTGTTGATAAGCTTATAGACCGCAATCTGGGTGTGAAGGTTTTTGATGTCAGAAAACCTCATTGCGAGGATGTGGAATTCATACCGGGGAGTATCGAATCGCTTGAAGATTTGACTGCTGCCATGAACGATGTGGATTATGTCTTTCACATTGCTGCACTCTCTGATATAAATAAAGTGGTTGAGACTCCTCTTACTGCGGTAGATTTGAACATAATGGGCACTGCAAAAGTGCTTGAAGCTGCTTGTAATGCAGGAATTGAACGCGTGATATATGCAAGTAGCTATTTTGTTGGAAGTGAACAGGGGCATTTGTATACAACCACGAAGGCATCATCTGAAATGCTTTGTAAAAATTATTATACCTTGTATGGATTGCCATTTACTATATTGAGGTATGGTACTGCTTACGGTCCAAGAAGCAGGGGCGAAGATGTGATTTCGATATTTGTGAAAAAGACATTGCACCACCAGATGTTAACCATCCATGGCGGGGGTAACCAATCACGTAATTTTATATATGTAGAAGATTTGGCGGAAGGTAACGTTTCTGCGCTAAATGACACTGCGAAGAATAAAACGTATAATTTAGAGGGTATTCGATCAATAACTGTGAAAGAAGTTGCAGATACTGTAAAGAAGTTAATAGGAGATGTTGATATTGAATACAATGCGGAAAGAGTTGGTGACTTCGAAGGAAAGAAAGTTTCAGTGGAGACTGTAAAAAGAGAACTTGGTTGGGAGCCAAAGGTTGATTTTGATGAAGGTGTCAGGAGATATATTGAGTGGTATGTGAGGACTGAGAGTTATGAAAAATAGTATTGAAAAGTTAAGAGATGAACTGCAAAAGCAACAGTAAGGATATAATGAAACTCTCAATAGTCATTCCAACATATAATCGAGTAAATGATTTAGATGAATGCTTAGATTCTATTATTTCTCAAACAACCTTGCCAAAAGAGATAATAATGGTAGATGACAGCGATGATGACGAAATAACTGATCTGGTGGATTACAGGAGAAATGAATTTAAAGCGAAAAAGGTATTTCTGAACTATATAAGAAATGAAAAAGAGAAGAGTTTGACAATAGCAAGGAATATTGGGGTAGAAAATGCTGCTGGAGATATAATTTTGTTTCTGGATAGTGATGTAATTCTGGATAAAGACTATATTAAGGAAATATTGAAGATTTACAAAGAAAAGCCCGAAGCTATGGGCGTTCAAGGATTTATACGCAACATTAAAGAGGGAATGAAGGTAAGACATGTATTCAACAGGCTGTTTTATCTTGGTTTTAATGAAAAAAATGGGTGCAGAGTATTGTCTTCATTTTATAGCACATATCCGCGTTCCATTGATAGAGTCATCAGCTGTGAGTGGCTTTCTGGTGCAAATCATTCGGTTAGAAGAGCTGTTTTAGAAGAATTCAAATACGATGAAAATCTTAAAAAATACTCGTATAGTGAAGACGTGGACATATCTTACAGAATCTTTAAACGATATCCGGATTCGCTATTTATGACCCCGTATGCAAGATTAATACATAAAGTATCGCAGGAGGCGAGACTTCCAAAAAAGGAATTGGTATATATGGATGAAATTTATAACCTGTACCTTTTTCATAAAAATATAGATCAAAATTTGAAAAATAGAGTGATCTATTTGTGGAGCAGAATTGGAAAAATGACCTACAGTATGATTCTCTTGTTTTTAAAGCCATCCAGATCAAAACTCACAAAGATTAAGTACCTTATTGGAGCATATATTTATTGTATAAATCATATAGGCGAGATCGAGAATGGGAATCTGGAATTTTTTTAATAAGAGGTTGAGGTGACTGGAAACATGCCGAAAACAGCATTAATAACGGGAATAACAGGACAGGATGGATCACACTTAGCTGAACTGCTGCTGAGCAAGGGATACATCGTTCATAGTCTGGTCAGAAGATCAAGCACATCAAGAGTCATTCCGCCGTTGTTTCCACATCATTCGCAACGGTTAGGTATGAGGACTTCATCGCAATTGCCTGTTTGTGGTACGGTCGCCATTTTATCTTCGTTTTTCTTTCTTCTTAAATCACCGCTTCGCGGGAGGGGTGTGAAACTTCACATAAGTTTAAACATGACGCAAAAAATTAAAAAGGCAAAAACCTTTTTAAGTGATGTAGATACATTACGATTGGTGATGTGATAACATGAAAGTCTTAGTTACCGGCGGAGCAGGATATGTGGGTTCAGTTTTAGTCCCGGAATTACTAAAAAAGGGTCACGAAATTAGAGTATTAGATAATCTGATGTACGGACAAACATCTCTTCTTACTTATTTTATCGAAGATAATTTTGAATTCATTAAGGGAGATGTTCGAGACGTTGAAACAGTGGAAAAGGCAGTAAATGGCATGGATATGATAATCCATCTCGCTGCAATTGTTGGTGCACCTGCATGCAAAAAAGATAGAAAAGTAGCAGAAGCGATAAACTATCAAGGAACAGTGAATGTAGATAATGCACGTGATAATTCGCAAAAACTAATTTATGCTTCAACCGGAAGCGTATATGGTGCATTAAAAGAGATATGTACTGAAAAATCACCTACAAAGCCATTATCAACCTATGGAATAACAAAATTAGAAGCAGAGAAACAGGTGCTGCAATCAGGTAATGCCATTGTTTATCGGTTTGCAACCGGATTTGGTTTATCAGCAAGGTTAAGATTGGATTTATTACCAAATGATTTTGTATTAAACGCTTTAAAAAACCGATATTTAGTCATATATGACAAAGATTTTAAGAGGACATTTATTCATATAAAAGATATGATCAGATCGTATATTTTTGGAATAGAGCATTTTGACAGATTAAAAGATGAAGTCTACAATGTTGGATCTGAAACGATGAATTATACAAAGGAGGAAATTGCCGAGGTCATAAAAGGAAAAAGCAACTTTGAAATTTATTATGCGGATAAAGGTATTCCCGATCCTGATCAAAGGAATTATGAAGTTTCTTATCAAAAAATAAGGGATAAAGGATTTGAAACAAAAATTTCCCTTGAAAAAGGAATTGATGAATTGATAAATGGATTTCAAATGTTATCGATGAAAAAGAATCCTTATTCAAATGTAGTTGAAGAATGGTGATACAAAGCATGGAGGCTAAATGATGAAAATCTTGGTTTTAGGAGGGCACGGTTTTGTCGGTAAACATCTGGTGAATGTTTTGAATAAAACGGAGCATGAAATACACCCCATATCTCAAAGAGATGGCATTGATCTGAGAGATTATACTAAAACAGAAAAGTGTTTTAATAAGATTAATCCCGATGTAATCATAAATTGTGCAGCGCATGTAGGCAGTGTACACTATGTGACAACTTATGCTTCAGATGTTTTTTATGATAATGCTCAGATGGCTCTAAATATCTATAATGTAGCCGCTAAAGTATGTCCTGATGCAAGAATTATCAACCCACTTTCAAATTGTTCTTACCCTGGCGATAGTGACATCCAAAGAGAAATGGACTGGTGGGCTAATGAAGTGCATGAGTCAGTTTTTGCATATGGCAATGCAAAAAGGTTCATCTATGTTGTATCAAAATGTTATAACAAACAAAATGGAATAAAAAGCATCAATTTTCTTATTCCCAATACTTTTGGTCCTGGTGATTCTACTGATCCAAATAAAACTCATGCTCTTAATGGTATGATTATACGAATGATTAAGGCGGAGCGACATGGAGATACGGAATTTGAGATATGGGGTACAGGCAGCCCCATAAGGGAATGGACGTACATTGATGATGTAGTCAATATAATTATGGAAGGTGTATATACAAAAGAAAATTTAATCTATCCGGTAAATTTAGCTCAAAATAAAGGTTATATGATTAAAGAATCTGCTGAAATGATTGCTGACGCCGTGGGTTTCAAAGGCAAATTGACGTTTAACACGAATTACCAAGATGGAGCCGAAATAAAAATTCTTGATGATGAAAAATTCAGACAATTTTTCCCTGATTTTCAATTTTTTAATCATAAAAAAGGTATTGAGGAAACAGTAAAATATTATAAATCTGTATTATGATTCATTAAAAATGGCACAAGGCGATAATATGAAAAAAGATTATGAACCGGATGTAGACATTTACGCATGGTCAACTTTTGTTCCTGAAGAAACTGGTATTGAAGTTCAAAAGATTCTCAAATCCAAGTGGATAAATACCGGAGAACAAGAAAAACTATTCAGGAAGAAAGTTCGAGAAAAATTCAATATCCCTTATTGTGTGGCGACTAATAACGGCACAGCAGCATTGAGGACCAGTCTTGCAGCACTTGGTGTCGGTCCGGGAGACGAGGTTGTATCGACACCCTATACGTTCATCGCAACCAATACATCCATCCTAGAACAAGGCGCTACGCCGGTTTTTGCAGATATTCAATATGATACGCTTAATATTGATCCAGAAAGTATTCCTGATAAAATAACTGATAGAACCAAAGCTATAATGTGCGTACATTACGGTGGTAACCCCTGCGATATGGATGAGATTAGAAAAATTGGGCGGGATTACGATCTGCCAATAATCGAAGATTCTGCTCATGCAATGGGTTCTAAATATAAAGGAAAATATATAGGTTCAACTGGAGACATAATCTGTTTTTCATTTCAGGTTGTTAAAATAATAACTTGTGGTGACGGCGGTATAGTTGCTACTACTAATGAAGAATATTATAATAAACTAAAGAAATATGTTTGGTATGGTGTGGACCGAGAAGAAAGGGATTCACGTTCAATAGACCCTCTTCCAGATCAAATCGACGTATTGGGTTTTAAATATAATATGAATGACATAACTGCTACTATTGGTCTTGTCGGCTTAGAACATATTGACGAAGCATTTCAAAGAAGAAAAGAGATTGGAGAAAGATATAGGAAAGAACTTGCTAACTGCACAAAAATCAAATTGTTAGATTATTCTTCAGACAGAACACCCAATTATCAGATATTTCCTGTACATGTAGAAAATCGTTTAGAATTTGCAAAGCATATACAAGAACATTCCATAGAAGCACGTGTTAATAATCGAAGAAATGATAGATATTCTATTTTTGGCGGGAAACAAGACTTGCCAGTTACCGAAAGAGTGGATAAAGATGTGATTCTCATCCCAATTCACGCAGACCTTACAGATGCACAAGTAGAGAAAATCATTAAAACAGTATGGGAATACGATAAGAAGAAACTATGAATAACATTCTCATAATTGGAGGTTCGGGACTATTGGGTAGTAGACTTATAGAATTACTTACTGCAGATGTCAATAACATATCTGCCACATATTTTTCTAATAAAATTGTTCATAAAAAATGTAAAACATTCCAGTTAGACATTACGGATAGCCATAAAGTTGATAAAGTCATTAAGAGGATCCAACCAGACACAGTAATTAATGCGGCAGCTAAGAGAAATACACGATATTGCGAAAAGAATCCTAGTGAAGCATACAAAGTAAATGTTGAAGGAACAAAAAATATTGTAAATGCGTGTAAAAGTATAAATGCAAAGATGGTCTTTTTTTCTTCAGATCAGGTATTTGACGGAACCAAAGGAAAATATAGTGAAGAGGACGAACTCAATCCTTTGAATACTTATGGTGAACAAAAAGTAATGGCAGAAAAAGTTATAACAGATAATTTAGAGAACTGGTTAATTATCAGAGCGAGTCATATTTATGCTTGGTCTCCTGGAAGTGATAATTTCATAACTTGGATAATAGAGAACCTTAAGTGTGGGCGTGAAATCCATATTAGTTATGACCAGTTTGTAACTCCTATTCATGTAGAAAATTTTGTAGATGTACTGATAAAGTTATTAGAAAAAGATAAATGTGGTATTTATCATATTGGTGAAGGAGAGTGTTTAAGTAAGTATGAATTTGTTAAAAGGATTAAGGAAACATTTCTGTTTGATGAAGCCCTAATTAAATCAATTTCTTCTGAAGCATTAAATCAGACTACTGTAAGACCAAAAAATAATTGTTTGGATTTAAGCAAAATAAAAAATGAATTGGATTTTAGTAAATATAGTATTAAAAACGGTTTAGAGATTATGAAAAAAGAGGGATACGGGGAATTTTAATTAAATTCTAATAGAGGGGGATTTAGTATAATAAATGTATGCATATCTCCATTTCCAAGTGAATATTGCTATAATAAACTCTTCAGTTCTGATAAGACTCTTAACAGAGACCAAAGACGTATGAATAAAGAGATTAATGCAGTATTGATACATGAAAACAAAATGATGGAAATTATGAATAAAGCACTGAACAGAGCAAATAAAATATTAGATAAAATTTATGGTAGATTAGATAATCGCTCAATAGAGGTATTGATGGATGAAGAACTTGAAAAGCATTTAAAACATGGTAATAAGACTATTTTATATATAGGAATTAGATACGATTACGGAAATAAAGATTGGGGATTAAGTTACGAACATTATAATTTTTATCACACGCTTTTGAACATGGATTATTCTTTGATATATTTCGATTATGATAGAATAAAACAAAAATATGGAAACAAGAAAATGTCAGAAATGTTGCGTGAAGTAGTTTATTATTATCAACCCGATATTTTATTCTATTACCATTATCATGATCGGATTGCACATGATATTTGGAAGGAAATATCAAAAGAGCTACCAACAAAAACGATTATTGGATTAGGCGATGACCATTGGCGATATGAAGAAACACGGCCAGTGTGGGAATTATTCAATCTTGTTGTTACTACGGATGAAAAGGGCTATGAAAGAAGAAAAAAAGAGGGTTTTGGTAATGTATTTTTAAGTCAGTGGGCTTGCAATCATTTTATGTATAAGAATCTAAATTTGCCAAGAATATATGATATAACTTTTGTGGGGCAACCCTATGGAAAAAGAGCAGAAGTTATTGAAAAACTAAAAAAGCGGGGGATAAACGTAACCGTTTTTGGTAGAGGGTGGAAAAATACAAATATCGCCCCTTCGCAATCGGAATTTATAAGAATATACAATCAAAGCAAAATCTGTCTTAACATGCAATATGCGTCTGTAGGAAGCAGCATGCAACTAAAAGGAAAAGATTTTCTCGCTCCTGGATGTGGTAGTTTATTGCTTACGAATGATACAGAGCAGATTAAAAAGTATTTTACCCCCGGCGAGGAAATTATAACTTATAAAGATGCGAACGATGCTGCAGAGAAGATTAAATATTATTTGAAAAATGAAGACGAAAGAGAACGAATTGCTCAGAAGGGCTATGAGCGAGTTATGAGGGAGCATACATACGAAAAACGCTTTTCAGAGATATTTGATTTTGCTCAAAATATAGAGGTGGAATGATGAATGTAGTTGAAAAGATTGGAAACCGTCTACCAAAACCTATTAGAATGCCTTTAGCCCGACTGTATCAAAAATGGAATGCAAGAACGGTATTAAACAAAGAAATGATAGAAGACCTAACTGAGTTTTACAATAAAAGTTTCATGAATAGCGAATATAAGTTGAGTTATGAAGAAACAATCAACCTGTGTAAAGTAGCGGTAAGAATAAATGCGGACTTATGGTCCATATTAAATCCGAAAACCGAAGAAGAAATAAAAACGTTTTACGAAATTGTACCATATTACCCATTTGAATTAGCATATTGGCACATGAAGAGGTGGCAGAAAAAGTTCAGAGAGTGCGTGGTAAGTCTTTCTTCGGGCAATGTTCTGGACTATGGCGGGGGGATGGGTGATTTGTGTATTGAACTTGCTAAAACGGAATTAAACGTTAGTTATGGAGACGTGCAGGGCAAAAACTGGGAGTTTGCAAAATGGTTGTTTGAAAAGAAGGGTTACAATATAAAAATGATTGACTTAGGGAACGGTGGGATTCCGAAGAATATGATGTTTGATACCATTATTAGCATAGATACAATTGAGCATGTCCCCAATCCAAAGGTTGCATTGGAAGATATCGCAACACATCTAAAAAATAACGGAAAGTTGGTTATAACAGCTTTGAATTGCCCCGGGAAAACGGCGAACAACCCAATGCATCTGACGATGGAATTTGATGCAGACGAATATCTAAATTCATTAGGGATATTTAAAACAGATTTGGATTGGTTGTGGACAAAGAAAGTTTGAAAAGAGGGGATCAGAATAACACACATTTGTTTTGTTGGATATGACCTCTACCCACCATGGACTGAAGGGATGAGAGTAGTTACAAGGAATTTGCGAGAAGCACTTCAAGAAAACACCGATCTCGAGATTTCTGTGGTTTCTTCATTGGAAAGAGAACAGATCTATCTTCATCTTTCCAGATTTGCAAAACATATTATAAAGAAAAATGTTTATTTATATGAACTTGACCCCTTGCTTAACGCCTCTATGCTGAAACTGATCAATTCCATTAACAAAAGAAGAAATGTGGATATAATTCATCTCTTCTTTGCCAATCATCCACTATTCGCCCTATATGGGAAAATACTTAAAAAGCCGGTGGTTGTACAGCATTTCGGCAATCCACATTTCAATCTCCTGAAATCTACCCGTATACCAAAAGGAATCGACGCATACATCACCACTTCATCCGAGACCGGATATTTTGATGAATTGGATATTAAAAATATACATAAAATAAAACCACCTATCGATACCAACACTTTTAAAAAAATGGATAAAATAAAAGCTCGAAGACATTTTGGTCTGTCAGAAGACGATTTTTTGATCCTATATATGGGGGGGCTGAATGAAATAAAAGTTCCGCTAGAGTTCTTGAGGACAATTAAAGACCTGCTTAGAGGTAGAAGGAAGATACTTATAATGGGGAGGGGAGAATGTGATTATGCACAGAAGATACAACAGTTAGCAAAAAAAGAGAGCATAGATATGAATGTGATGGTGAGAACGGAGAGTCTGAACGAAGAACAAAAGGCTCTTATTTACAATGCCGCAGATGTATTGATTCTACCTTTCAGCGAAGAGATGGGGTTGTACAAACATGTAGCGGTCATAGATCCACCAATTACGATGCTTGAGGCGATGTCTTGTGGCATTCCGATCATAGCTCCAGGGATATTATCGATTCCAGATATAATCAAAGATGGTTACAATGGTTTTACCACTCCCCCGGGAGATTTCAAGCTGCTTGGAGAAAGAATAAGTGATTTAATAGCGAATGAGGATATGGGAATAAGAATCGGTGAAAATGCACGAAAAACGATTTTAAATGAATTCTCGTATGAAAAAGTCGCTTTTAAAATGGAAGAAGTATATGAGGATATTCTAAATGGATACACCAATGTTAAGCGAAGAAGAACGTGCCATTGTGGACATTATAAATCTGGAAAAGAAAGAGAACAGATTGCCTGAAAATCTTCCGGTTGATTTCATAATCAACAACAGAATCTGCTATCTGCTATATGAACAGATGGGCAAAGAACTTGAGTCTAAATTCGATCGTGAAAAACTGAAGCGAGTGAGTAAAAAAGCAGAAAATATGAAATTCTCAACCGAAGCGGCGTATAAATTAGCTGAACACTTTAAAAATAACAATATCAATTATGTTTTTGTATATAAAGGCATTATATCACAGTGTGATAGCTCTGATATCGATGTGGTTATTGAAAAGGAACAGGACGAAAAAGTGAGAAATTTATTAGAGAAACTGGGTTATCACCACATCACCACATGGGGTGGTGGGAATGTGTATGTTAAATCCAGAGGCGACAGGGCAGTTCAAATAGAACTCGGCTATGAAGAGGTCTCTACTTATAAATATCCTTTTGAAGAAGGAATACAGATTTTGAGCAATAAAAGAGAGCATGGTGGCACACACATCCCCTCCCCTGATGATGAGCTGGTTGAATTGACATTCAAATTAATTGCTGGACGCCGCCCAATCAGGCTGTCTGACATAATTCATCTGTCCAACTTATTAAAGGAATCTAATGTAGAGTATATTAGAAATAATATTAAAAAAGGTTTACTCATACCATTTCTTCATTTTATTTATATAATAAATACCATTTACAATGAGTTGTATGGCAAAGATATAGGATCCCCACTTATCGATATGGCTGATGAACTTCATAACAATTCAAAAGTGCTTAAACGTATATCTGGAATCGAGACAAGAAAGTTGAAATTGCCTTTTTATTCCAGAATTCTCACAAACACATGCATTGGATACAAACTGCTTTATGATATAAAATCTCTCGAAATTAAAGAATTTGTCGGAGATATAAAACGTTTTTTTTATCTTCCGATAGTTTACAATTATATACAATTTTTCAAATCTGTATTGACTGCAAGAGGGATAGTTGTTTCTTTTTCGGGGATAGATGGAACTGGAAAAACAACGCACGCAACGAAACTCGTAGAGATATTTAAAAACATGGCTATTCCCTGCCAGTATGCCAGATGTATTTTCGAGCCGAAGATTTCTTATCCCTTCATGGCGTTTGTTTACCTTGTAACTGGCGGATATAGGAGAAAAGATTATCATAAAAGCAAGATCTTGAGAAAAACCTGGAATTATATCATAATTCTTGATTTTATTTATATCTATTTAACTAAGGTTAAAATTCCGCTTCTTATGAGCAAGAGCGTGATTTGTGATAGATATGTATATGATTTGATAGTAAGTCTCAGGTATAATGGATTATATAATGAAAGAGCATCGAAAATTCTGTTGAAACTTATTCCAAAACCAGATCTGGTGTTTATACTGGACATCCCGGAAGATGTTTCAAATTTACGCAAAGACGATACAAAGGATGCTGTAAACATCAAAGATTCGGACAATGCAACTGATTATCTGAGGTTCCATAGGAAAAGTTTCTTAGAGATTGCCAAGTCTCTAAATATTCCAGTAATAGATGCCACAAAGGATTTTAAAGAATTAAACGAGGAATTCTACAGGCAGGCTATCCAGACGTATATGAACAAACAAAAGTAAAAATGACGCTTAAATCATAAAAATTTCCTGATTATCCTCCGTATCCAATCGGATTTTAGACCCAACCGTTCGTCCATTGCTCGCATAATCATTAGATCTCCCTCTTCGAAGCTTTTGAAAAACAGAAGTAAAAAGAAATAAATGATTAAAAAAAGAAAACCCATCACGATTAAAGATAAGACTGACACTCCTATCACATATTTTGTTGTTGTATAAACAACCGAAACTGCAATCATCGATGCGACAACTGGCTTAAGATAGTTGAATCCAAATGGCTGCATCCCACCAATCCGGTAAACAGAGAGCAAAAATATAGCACTCACAAAGACCGCAGATATGCCTGTTGCAACTGCTGCTCCGTTTATACCATATAGCGGTATAAGTAAAAAATTCAGGATGAAATTAACAAAAGCTCCGATAAAACCGCATCCCATAATCACTCTTGTTCTTCCATAACTTTGAAGAAGTGGTGCGGCAAGACCAAATAAAGAAGCGATGAAATAGCTAAATGCTAAGATGCTTAATGCCGATGCACCGATGATATAAGCAGAGCCAAACATTATATTGATTATTTCTTCAGAAAAAAGAGACATCAAAAGAAAAAGAGGTAATGTGAGAGAGAAAATCCACTTCGTCACAGTAGAGAAAACATTTCTTAAATCCTCGACTTTGTTTCTTGCATACAACTCTGATACCACGGGCATAAAGATGGTGGCAAAGGCACCACTGCCTATGCCTATTAACTTTGCAGTTGGCTGCGCTGCATTATATATCCCCACTTCAAAAGAAGTGCAGAAGTATCCAAGCATAATTGTGTCTGTCCATGCTGATATCGCCCCTGCCAAACCAGCGAAAATCAAAGGGTAGGAAAAGTGGAAAAGCACCCTTTCCATTGGGATCGCTTTAACGTTCGTGCTAAAAATCGGAAAAACTTTCTTTTCGAGAAAATAAAATGCTAAGAATGGCATTAATATAATAGCGAGAACCCAGCCCCATGCCGCTCCGATAACTCCAAATCCCAATAAAAGCAGAGAAACAATTGCTACTAACTTAAAAACATTCTGGAATAGATCATTCACATAAACACGGCATCGCACATCCTGGAAGCCAATTGCGGCGGACCAAAAATTTTGAGCTAAAACCAAAAAGGGGACACCGAGTGTGAAAATTCTCAAGATAGGTGTTAATTCCGCATCGTGAAAAACATGAATAGAAATCCAATCGGCATAAACGAAGAAAAGAAGTGCTAAAACCAAACTCGAGGGAACGCTTATTTTTAATGCACTTATAATCGTACCTTTTATCCTCCCTTTATCTCCTTTTCCCTTGTAGAAAGAGATATATCTCTTTATCCCTTCTGGCAATCCTACTGAAGAAAGGGTCACTGCGATTAACATCCCTGCAAAACCGAGTGAAATCAAACCATAATCCCCGGGACCTAAAAATCTCGCGATAACCATTCTTGAGAAATATCCCAGAACTAATCCGATGAACGTTCCAGCAAAGCCTATCCCTGCACCTTTTGCTATTTTTCTTAATGATTCATTCAGATATCCTTCATCTGGCATTGTTGCACACCTCAGTATATCTCCTTCGTCCGGCTCCTACTGGCACATTCGGTTAATCGCACACCCATGCATAAGATTAAATGTCACAAGGTTTGATAAGAGTATCGTACATGATTTTAGATTAACGATATAAAATGAACTACCGACAACTGAAAACAAAAGGTACTTTAGCCGCAAAAACAGCAGCAAAGGTAGCTTCGGGATATGCGCTCTGTTATCTGCCGTATATCGGATTGGCCCCTAAGCCTTCCCGAGAAAATGGCATAAGTGTGAGGATAACGGTTAAAAATGAGGCAGAATGGATTGAACTCAATTTAATCTCGATAAAGGATTTTGCGGATGAAATTGTGATTGTGGATGCATCTACAGATGAAACGCCTGAAATAATTGAAAAGGTCGCATCCAGATATGATCTGAACCTGAAACTGATTCATCATGAATCAGAGCAAATGATGGGAGCAACAAAGGAACATACCGAACATGCCAATATAACCTTGAAAAACACAAGCTTTCGGTGGGTTGTATGGTGGGAAGGAGATTATATCGCAAAAAGTTCTATTATGGATCTGAAAAAAGAAATTCTCAGTTTAAACCCGAACGTGTATCACGCAATATCCATCCCTGCTGTGAATCTGGAAGGGGATGTTTTTCATCAGAGATACGGTGCACCGTTGAATATCCAGAGTAGAGTGCACACGTATTCGGATGCTTTGATGTATGAGGATAAGGGGCGGTTTGAAGTCCTGCATATCCCACTTTATTACAGGTTGAGCTACAAACATGTCTTTAAAAAAGAATATTATGTATTTCATATGGATACTGTAAAGAATGCAAAAAGATTACTTTTCAGAGAATTTTGGACAGATTGGCGTGAATTGAACAACTATACTAAATTCCCGACGCTGGACGATTATGTAGTGTACCGAATTAAAGAAGATTGGAACATAGACGATCTCGATGAAGCTGCAAGGTATTATGTGAACGAAATACTCTGCAAGTCTTTTTTAGTGCCGTACGATAAAGAGCAGTTTGGAGACTATCCGGAATTATTGAAAGAAGAACTTGAAAATCCAAAATATAGGGTAATTTATAAGGATGGTGAGATAATAGGTAGGAATGATACGCTTTAAGCTGACAATCGGTTCACGGATATCATGAAACTATTAGTACTAACCACCTATTATCTCCCTGAAACAAACGCAGCAAGCGTGCGTATCTCCCAGATGGTTAAAAGGTTCTCCTACAAAGATATCGAACATATAAGGGTCATCGCGTTTAATCCCCTGTATAAATGCGAACATGAAAAAGGTGTAACCAAACAGGAAAATCCCGAAGTAATCAGGCACACAAGAAAAATCTTACCTGCCTTCGTTTTCATGCCTCAGAGTTTAAATCCACTAACGCTGATCATCTGGACATACATCGCTCTAAAAGAGATTGTTAAATACAACCCCGATATAATACTGGCGACAACCCCCCCATTCGCACCTGCAATAGCTTCGTATACAGCTTCAAAGATTCTTAACAAACCTTACATAATCGATTACCGAGATGATTTAACAAGCGTTATAGATAGTATCGCAGAAACAAAAAAGTTTTACATCAGATATCCACTGAAAGTTGCGAACAAGTTCGTATCAGCATTATTATCTCAT
>Ga0164318_10002068_pt1 | contig 18420 bp, 32 predicted proteins | sample GuaBasSedimGuay9_FD_113734 | JGI IMG/M metagenome (GOLD analysis project Ga0164318, IMG submission 113734) | Subseafloor sediment microbial communities from Guaymas Basin, Gulf of California, Mexico - Guay9, Core 4571-4, 0-3 cm | ecosystem: Environmental > Aquatic > Marine > Hydrothermal vents... | reverse complement strand
TACTGATTTTTCCCGAACGCAATGCTTCTTCAGGTGTATAAAGCAGATACAAACCGGGGTAGCGCAATTGACGGCTATTGTGTATAATAGCCATCCCTGTGAGCTTCTATGGGTTCAACAGGTGCATAAGAGTTTCAGGTGCTTGCACGGAAGTCCATGTGCTGTGGGCAGATGGCGTTCCCTGCGGTTGCTTTTGTCAGGCGGGTCCGACTCGCCCGGTTACAGGTTGTTAAGGAGTTGCATTGAACGAGAACAGGTTGCGGATCAGGCTCAGAGCCTATGATCATCGTCTTCTGGACAGATCGGCCACAGACATAGTTCGCGGTGTTGTAAACACCGGTGCTCGTGTTGCCGGGCCTATCCCTCTGCCTACAAGGCGTTCGGTTATAACTGTTTTGAGAAGCCCTCATGTGAACAAAAAGTCACGTGAACAGTTTGAGATCAGGGTGCATTACAGACTCATTGAGATCGTAGACCCCAATGAGCAGACCACAGAGGCATTACGGAAGCTTGATGTTCCGGCAGGTGTTGATGTGGAGATCAAGTAGTAATTAGTTTCATTCCTTACTGATCCGGTTTTTCCGGGTTAAGAGGAAAACCGCACTGGCAGAACGGGGACGGTCGATTCTCCTGGCGGTAAAACAGAAACGCTTGTCCCCCCGTTCCATGGGGACTTCAGCGATGGGAAGTGGTTATGAGCGGAATAATGGCTCGTAAACTTGGTATGACCCGTGTCTTCGCGGAAGACGGCCGGGCTATACCTGTTACGGTGCTTGAAGCTGCCCCCAACCCGGTGGTGCAGGTGAAAACCCCCGAAACCGATGGATATTCCGCGGTTCAGGTGGGTTACTGGCCGAAAAAGGAGAGCCGTATAAGAAAGCCTCTCAAGGGTCACCTTGACAAGGCAGGGGCTCCTCCGGTTTCAAGACTTGTTGAATTCCCCGCTCCCGCGGAAGAGGTCAAAGCAGGAGATTCTTTCACTGTTTCGATGTTTGTTCCAGGGGAGAAGGTAAATGTTACCGGTCTTACAAAGGGCAAGGGCTTTCAGGGTGTAGTAAAAAGGCACGGGTTCTCCGGCGGTGATGACACTCACGGTTGTCATGCAAAGCGTATTCCCGGTTCCATCGGTCAGTGCGCAACTCCGGGGCGGGTGTGGAAGAACAAGAAGATGCCCGGCCAGACTGGAAACACGAAAAGAACTGTGAAAAATCTTGAAATCATACAGGTTGATGTAGAGAAAAACCTTCTGGTTATCAAGGGTGCAGTGCCCGGGGCTAGAAACGGTTACATCATGGTAAGAAAGCAGATTCGCAGGGGGGGTGAGAGCTGATGGCGGAAGCCAGGATATACACCATGAACGGTGAAGAGGTCGGCGCTGTAAAGCTCCCCGACGAAATCTTTGCAATGGGTGTTTCAACACATGTTCTCTGGGAAGTTGTTCGTGCGGAACAGAATAACAGACGCCAGGGCAACGCAAGTGCTCTCACCAGGGCAGAGGTTCGAGGCAGCGGCAGGAAGCCGTGGAGACAGAAGGGTACTGGTCACGCGCGATCAGGTTCATTCAAAAGCCCGATCTGGCGCAGCGGCGGTGTTGCCCACGGTCCAAGACCGAGGTACTTCGATATAAAGATAAACCGGAAAGTACGCCGCAAGGCACTTGCCGGTATTCTCAGCGAAAGACTTTCCGAGGGCAACCTCAGAGTCATCCGCGATCTTTCAGTTGAAGGAAAAACCAGTGAAGTAAGAAAAATGCTTGGCGGCAACGGGCTCACAGGTAAAAAGGCTGTGATCCTTACCAACGGCGACAACATGGTTGCCAGAGCTGCCGGAAACATTCCAGGAGTATTTGCAGTGGCTGCAAGCCATGTGCCGGTATCCACCCTTGTTAATTCAGAGGTAATACTGGTTGCAGAGAATGCCCTGGAGCAGCTGAAGGCGAGGGTGAACTAATGGACCCGCGTCAGATTATTCTTGAGCCTATCGTAACGGAGAAGTCCACAATTGTGCGCGAGCTGTACAACAAATACAGCTTCAAGGTGATTCCAAGTGCTACAAAACCTCAGATCGCCAGTGCAATTGAAGCTATCTTTGATGTGAAGGTGCTGAAAGTGCATACGGTTAACATGGACGGTAAAGTTAAAAGACTGGGTAGAAACCTGGGTCGCAGATCAGCCTGGAAAAAGGCAATTGTAACTCTCGCCGAGGGTGATTCTGTAGACTTCTTTGAGGGGGTATAGCCATGGGTATGAAAAGATGGAAACCTATGACCCCCGGAACCAGATTCAAGATATCACCAGATTTTGCCGAGATAACCCGTGACCACGGAGAGAAGTCTCTTATGAGTCCTCTCAAAAAAACAGCAGGCAGAAACAGCAACGGTCGGGTTACTGCCAGACACCGCGGTGGCGGTCACAAGAGAATGTATCGTGAAATCGACTTCAAGCGCAATAAAATCGGTGTTCCGGGAAGAGTTGCTACTATAGAGTACGATCCCAACCGTTCGGCTAGAATCGCTCTTGTAATTTATGCCGACGGTGCCAAGCGCTACATACTGGCGCCTGAGGGTCTTGCTGTTGGTAACGAGATTCTCTCCGGGCCAGATGCGGCACCTGAGATCGGTAATCATCTTCCCATGAGCAGAATACCTCTGGGAACCATGATACACAATGTTGAGCTCAAACCGGGCAAAGGCGGTCAGATGGCAAGAAGTGCCGGAACCGCCGTTCAACTTATGGCCCGTGAAGGCAACTACGCCATGCTTAAACTTCCTTCAAGAGAGATGCGCAGAATACCGGTGACCTGTGCAGCTACGATAGGAACTGTTGGAAACATGGAACACAACCTTGTTGTACCGGGGAAAGCCGGAGCCAGTCGCTGGCGCGGCCGCAGACCCCATGTGCGTGGTGTAGCCATGAACCCTGTAGATCACCCAATGGGTGGTGGTGAGGGCAAAACCAGTGGAGGACGTCATCCGTGTTCTCCATGGGGACAGCTTGCCAAGGGGCTTCGAACCAGACGAAACAAGAAGCAGTCTGATAAGCTGATATCAAGACGCAGACCAACCGGTAAGAGGAGGAAGTAGTTATGGCCCGTTCACTGAAGAAAGGCCCATACATCGATGCGAACCTCCAGAAGAAGGTAGATGTACAGAAGGAGTCGGGAGACAAGAGAGTAATCAAGACCTGGGCACGCAGGTCCGATATCCCGCCTGAGTTTGTTGGTCATACCTTTGCCGTTCACAACGGCAGGAAATTCGTACCGGTGTTTGTCGTTGAAAACATGGTTGGACACAAGCTCGGTGAGTTTGCTCCGACAAGAACCTTCCGCGGTCACCGCGAGAAGAAGACAGTAACCACTTAGGAAGGGGGAGCATGGAAGCCGTAGCAAAGGCAAGATTTGTAAAGGTTCCTCCCAGAAAGGCTCGTGCTGTAGCCGATCTGATAAGAGGTAAGTCTGTCAACCAGGCTCTGGCTATTCTTCTGACCGTTCCAAAGAACGCGTCGAAGATCCTTGGTCGCATACTCGACTCTGCAGTTGCCAATGCAGTGGTCAAGGCCGAGGGAGCCCACCTGGACATTGATGATCTCAAGATCAATGTGATAACAGTAGATGAAGGACCTACAGTGATGCGCTGGAGACCCAGGGCGCGCGGTAGAGCAACAAAGATTCGCCATCGGACAAGCCATATAGTGGTAAGAGTTGCCGACGGCGCCGAACCTGGAGAGGAGTAATCGTTTGGGTCAGAAAACCAATCCGATCGGTCTCAGGCTCGGTATAAGCCGGAGCTGGGATTCGAACTGGTTTGCAAGAGGCAGAGATTTTGCAAAGTTCATTAAGGAAGATGACCTGATCAGGAAGTTTGTGTACAACCGTCTGGAGAGAGCACAGCTCTCGAGGATCCTCATTGAGCGCAAGCCTCAGGAAGTACAGGTTGTTATCAGCACTGCCCGTCCCGGTCTCGTAATCGGTAGTCGCGGCAGTACCATAGACAGTCTTACCAGCGAGCTTAAGCACATCACAAAAAAGACAGTCAAGATCAAAGTGAACCAGGTGGAGAAGCCCGAAGTTGATGCCATGCTTGTGGCAGACAGCGTGGCCCGCCAGCTGGAAAACAGAGTCAGTGTAAGAAGAGCCATGAAAAGAACCATTTCCGATTCCATCCGGGCAGGAGCACTTGGTATAAAGATTACATGTGCCGGTCGTCTGGGTGGCGCGGAAATGTCCAGAGTTAACACTTACCACGAGGGAAGAGTACCCCTGCACACTCTCAGGGCGGATATTGATTTCGCCAGAGGTGTTGCCCGTACAACCTACGGAGTGATCGGCGTTAAGGTGTGGATCTACAAAGGCGAGGTACACGAAGTACCTGTTTCGGGATTCTAAGAGAGCGGTGATATAGAATGTTAATGCCGAAAAGAACAAAGTTTCGTAAGCATCACCGGGGCCGCATGCGCGGCCGCGCCAAAGGTGGGGATACTGTTGCCTTTGGTGAGTTCGGTCTGCAGGCCACAGAGGCCAGCTGGATAACCAGCGCGCAGATTGAATCCGCTCGTATTGCTTTGACACGACATGTCCGTCGTGGAGGAAAAGTGTGGATCAGGCTCTTTCCTGATAAACCGGTTACCTCTACACCAGCGGAAACCAGAATGGGTAAGGGAAAAGGAGCAGTTGATTTCTGGGTGGCAGTAGTCAAGCCCGGAAGAGTGATGTTCGAGATCGAAGGTGTTCCTCTGGATGTTGCCAGGGAAGCAATGAGGCTTGCAGGCCACAAACTCCCTCTTAAAACGAGGTTTGTTGCCAGGGACAGGGAGGTTATTCAGAGATGAAAATACGTGATCTCCGGTCTATGAGTTTTGAGGAACTTCAGGAGCAGGTGCATGATATGCGTGCCGAGATATTCAATCTCAGGTTTCGTATGACAGCCCATCAGCTTGATAATCCGCTGAAGATCCGTGACTCGAAAAGAAGTCTTGCCAGAGCTCTCACAGTTATCCGTGAGAAAGAGCTTGGCCTGATCATCGACGAGGAAGGGAGCTGACTGTGGCAGAAGCAACAAAGACAAACAGGAGGGTTCTCCGGGGAGTGGTTGTTTCAGACAAAATGGATAAAACCATCGTAGTCGAAGTAAGCACAATCAAATCCCACCCTGTTTACAGGAAAAGGTTTAAAACGAGCAAGAAATACTATGCCCACGACGAACAGAACCAGTGTGGAGTAGGCGATGTGGTAACCATATCGGAGACCCGTCCTACTTCAAGACTTAAGCGCTGGAGACTGCTGGAAGTCGTGGAGAAGGCACTTTAGGAGGACTATAGGATGATCCAGGTGGAATCCAGACTCAAGGTGGCCGACAACTCCGGCGCCCGCGAGGTTCTCTGCATCAAGGTGCTTGGCGGCACAAGACGCCGTTATGCCAGGATTGGCGATGTCATTGTTATTACAGTGAAAGAAGCCATTCCAGGAGGCACAGTGAAAAAAAGTGAAGTTCGCAGGGCCGTTGTGGTTCGCACAAGAAAGGAACTCAGCAGGTCTGACGGTACAATTGTTCGTTTTGACGACAATGCGGCTGTTATTCTTGATGAGGCAGGGCAGCCCGTTGCCACTCGCATCTTCGGCCCGGTGGGTCGTGAACTCCGTCAGCGTTTCATGAAGATAGTGTCGCTGGCTCCGGAGGTGGTATAGATGCATGTGAAGAAGGGCGACAAGGTAAAGGTGTTATCTGGAAACGAGAGGGGCAAATCCGGGAAGATCCTCAAGGTTTTCCCCGGTACACAGAGGGCTATTGTCGAGGGTCTTAACATGATCAAGAGACACACCCGACCTTCTCAGAGAAATCAGCAGGGTGGCATAATTGAGCGTGAGGCTCCGATACATGTATCGAACCTCAGGCTGATATGCCCAGGATGCGGCAAGGCCACAGGTATCAGCCGCACCCGCGATGCCGAAGGCCGTCTCAGGCGTGTATGCAAAGCCTGTGGCGAAACAATTGCTGTCGGTTAGGGGGCTGATTTATGGAAAAGAAATATACACCCAGACTTAAGAGCATCTATCGCGATGAAATCAGGGGAAAAATGCAGGAACGGTTCAACTACGCCAACCCCATGCAGATTCCCGGACTCACAAAGGTAGTACTCAACATGGGACTGGGCAAAGAGGCTATGGACAACGCGAACAATGTTACAAATGCGCAGAGCCAGCTGGAAGCGATTTCAGGGCAGAAGTGTGTTGTGTCAAAGGCTCGTTTATCCATTGCGGGATTCCGGCTTCGAGAGGGAATGCCCATAGGTGTTTTTACCTCGCTCAGAGGTGATCGTATGTGGGAATTCCTTGACAGATTGATAAACTTTTCTCTTCCCAGGGTGCGAGACTTCAGAGGTCTTTCTCCGAAGGCTTTTGATGGAAGAGGAAACTACAATTTCGGTATTGAAGAACAGGCGATTTTCCCTGAGATCGATGTTGACAAGATCGATAAATTCAGGGGAATGAACATCACCATAGTCACCACTGCCAAAACCGACGAAGAGGGCCAGGAACTTATTAAGTTGCTTGGGATGCCTTTCCGTCGCAGCGGCCGGGGAGGTATGTAATGGCAAAAAAAGGCCTGATCGAAAAATGTAAGAGAACACCGAAGTTCGCAGTCAGGAAATACAACAGGTGCTCACTGTGTGGAAGACCCAGGGGTTACCTCAGGAAGTTCGGCATCTGCCGCATTTGTTTCCGGGACATGGCCAATCGCGGCCTGATACCGGGCGTGCGCAAAGCAAGCTGGTAGGGAGAATAATATGTCAATGACAGATCCTATCGCTGATATGCTGACCCGCATCAGGAATGCTTCTTCAGCCGGGCACAAGATGGTTGATATTCCGGCCTCCAGGATGAAGGCGAGCATCGCGAGAGTTCTCTACAATCACGGGTATATCCGTGGCTTCAGGAGAATGGAAGACAACAAGCAGGGAATGCTGAGAATCTACCTGTCTTACAGAAACGGACAGTCTCTCATCCTTGGGCTTAAGCGTATTTCCAAACCGGGATGCAGGGTTTATGCAGGCGTTAATGATATCAAGAGGGTTATGGGAGGTCGCGGTCTTGCCGTTCTGACCACCCCCCGCGGTGTTATCACAGACGCTGAGGCGAGAAAACACAAAATCGGCGGCGAAGTGCTGCTTCACGTCTGGTAGGGGGGGATAATGTCACGAATCGGCAGACTTCCCATCCCTGTTGAGGGTGTTGAAGTGAAAATCGCTGACGGAACTGTTTCGGTGAAAGGAAAAAGGGGAGAGGACAGCTATCCGCTTCCAGAGGGAATTACAGCCGAAATGGAAGGTTCTTTTCTGCACATAAAAAGAGCCGACGACAGCCAGGAACAGCGCAGACTCCACGGAGTGACCCGCGCCGAGATCAACAACAGAGTTGTGGGTGTGTCAAAGGGACATACCCGCACACTTATAGTTCAGGGAAAAGGTTACAGTGCAGAGGTTAAGCCGAAAGCTATCGATATGCAGATCGGGTTCAGTCACAGGGTTGTGGCTGCCATCCCGGACGGCCTGGCAGTTGAGGTTAAACCGGGACAGAATACTTTTACCCTGGAAATTACAGGCAACGACAAGCATCTTGTGGGTGCATTCGCATCGACTCTTTACAAGCTGCGCAAGGTGGAACCCTACAACCTTATAGGTTTCCGCTACAGCGACCAGCAGGTGAAGCGCAAGGCTGCCAAGTCGGTAGTCACATAGAAAGGGGAGGTGTAAAATGGCAAAACTGACTAGAAGAGAAAGCCTCTCCCGCAGGCACAGGCGTCTCAGAAAGAAGGTTTCCGGGACTGCTGACCGGCCGAGACTTTTCGTTAGAAGATCTCTCCGGCACATGGTCGCCTGTCTTATTGACGATGTTGAGGGGAAAACCCTTCTTGCTCTTACCACGGATTCCAAAGAGTTCAGGGCTTCAGTCAGCGGTACAAAAACCGAGATGGCGGAAGCACTTGGTGCAAAACTTGCCGAACTGGCAAAGCAAAAGGGAATCAACACCGTGGTGTTTGACAGAGGTGGACATCCCTATCACGGCAGAGTAAAAGCTCTGGCGGAGAAGGCCCGCGAAAGCGGACTGGAATTTTAGGGGGCACTGATGGAAAAAAGAACAGAAAGAAATGACAGAAACCCCAGAGGCGGAAAGAATTCAAGAGATTCCAGAGGCAAAAAGGGGCAGAAAAAGGAACGCAGGCCATCTCCTCTCGAGGAAGAGGGTCTTATTGACAGGCTGATCACAGTCAACCGGTGTGCAAAGGTTACAAAAGGTGGTAGAACCTTTGGTTTCAATGCTATCGTGGCTGTTGGAGATCAGAATGGCAGAGTTGGAATAGGTCTGGGTAAAGCTACAGAGCTTCCTGAATCCATCAGAAAAGCAACGGAGAATGCCCGGAAAACCATGATAAAGGTCCCGCTGGTAGACAACCGGACCCTTCCACACCTGATCATTGGTAACTACGGTGCCGGTAAAGTTCTTTTGAGACCTGCCAGCCCCGGTACCGGTGTGATTGCCGGAAGTGCCGTACGAGCTATCATGGAATGTGCCGGAGTCAAAGATGTGCTTACAAAAGCACAGGGATCCAACAATCCTCACAACGTGACAAAGGCAACCATGAGCGGTTTGAGAGATCTGATCACCATTGATCATGTCAGCTCCGTCAGGCGGAAGATCGTGGCTGAAAGGAGCAAGGCGAATGGCTGATAAGAAGCTCCGGGTAACCAAGGTGCGAAGTGCTATCGGTCGTGAGAAAGGGCAGAAGAAAACTCTTAAAGCCCTTGGGCTAGGCAAGATGAACTCCTCAAAGGTTCACAACGATACACCTCAGATCCGTGGAATGATCTTCAAGGTAAAGCATCTTCTGAAGGTTGAGGAGGTGGACGAATGAGAAGACTTCAGCATCTTCGTCCTGCAGAGGGCGCAAAGAAGAACCGCAAGCGCAGAGGCTGCGGTACAGGAAGCGGAAACGGCGGAACTGCCGGTAAGGGTCACAAAGGTCAGAAGGCCAGAGCGACAGTTCATCCCTGGTTTGAGGGTGGTCAGATGCCCCTTCAGCGCCGAATGACACACAAGGGCTTCAGCAATGCCCGTCATACGGTAAAGTACCAGGTAGTGAATATCGGCATGCTCTCCAGATTTGATAAAGACTCTGTGGTAACACCTGAGATACTGAAGCAGGCAGGGCTTATCTCTTCGAGAATAAAACCTGTTAAAATCCTCGGACACGGAAAACTTGAGCACAGTCTTACAGTGTGTGCCGACGCGTACACTGCCAGTGCTGAGAAAGCAATTACCGATGCCGGAGGTACAGTGGAGGTGCTCAGCTGATGCGCGGCTTTGATAACGTATTGAAGATCCCGGAGCTCCGGAAGAAGATTTTCTACACGTTCGGGCTTCTGGCGATCTACCGCCTTGGCGGTTTTATCCCGGTTCCCGGTATCAACAGTCATGCTCTCCAGGAGGCTTTCGCAAGTGGAGGTGGCGTGATGGGAATGTTCGACCTTTTCGTAGGTGGAGCACTCAGGAGGGCAAGTATCTTTGCCCTTGGTATCATGCCGTACATCTCCGCTTCAATCATCGTTCAGCTTCTGGGATCGGTTCTTCCCTACTTTGAGAAATTGAAGAAAGAGGGAGAGGCCGGCCGTCAGAAGATGACGGAGATAACCAGGTACGGAACGGTTCTGCTGGCAACTATACAGGGCCTTGGAATCAGTCAGTACATTATCGGGATGAACTCTCAGGTTCCAGGTGTTGTGCCAAACCCCGGTCTGGCTTTTACGATACAGACTGTTATCACGCTTGTAACAGGAACCATCTTCGTGATGTGGCTTGGCGAGCGTATTGGTGAGAGAGGTATAGGCAACGGAATAAGCCTTATCATTTTCGCCGGTATCGTGGGAAGGATACCCCGTGACATAACCACGCTGTACAAGGACATATTTGTTCTTCAGCAGACCAGTTTTATCACCGGTGTTTTCCTGATTGTGTTTATGTTTGTAGTGGTGGCGTTCGTCGTGATAATGACTGAAGCGCAAAGAAGGATCCCTGTGTCGTATGCGAAACAGGTCAGAGGAAGAAAGGTCTATGGAGGCCAGAGTACTCATATACCACTGAGATTGAACACAGCCGGTGTTATACCGGTGATCTTTGCCCAGTCTTTCATGATGTTTCCTTCCACCCTTGCCATGTTCTTTCCGAACAGTGACATCTCTGGATGGGTGAACACATGGATGGCACCTGGTGGAGCGCTCTACATAACAATTTATACGATACTGATCATTCTGTTTGCCTATGTATACACCGCCATGGTGTTCAATCCTCAGGATCTGGCAGACAACATGAAGAAGCAGGGTGGGTTCATTCCTGGTCGCAAGCCGGGAAAGAGTACTGCAAAGTACATAGAGAAGGTGCTGGTAAGAGTTACTCTGCCGGGAGCACTCTTCCTTGCGGCTGTTGCAGTTCTTCCTATGTTGTTGATGCGTTATGTGGGTCTTAACTTCATGTTCGGTGGAACAAGTCTTCTGATCGTTGTGGGTGTTGCCCTTGAAACACTCAGACAGATAGAAACTCACCTTCTTATGAGGCACTACGACGGATTTCTTGCCAAAGGAAGGATACGGGGAAGACGATGAGAATAGTATTCTTCGGTTCTCCCGGATCGGGTAAGGGCACTCAGGCAGCTGAGCTCGCGAAGGCCTACAGCCTGATTCATGTATCAACCGGTGAAATATTCAGGGCGAAAGTTCTTGATGGAACCCGGATTGGGAAGAGGATCGGAGATACCATAGCCGCGGGTAGTCTGGTGGATGATATCACTACCAACTACGTTCTGTTCAAAGCTATTGAGGGCCTGAACAGGTTTCTGGTTGACGGCTACCCGCGGAATATTGCGCAGGCAAGATCTTTTGATGTTCACTTGAAGAACACACGTAGAGAATTGACCTGTGCGCTGTTTCTGGACGTTCCCATGGAGGTTGCTGAAGAGCGCCTCATGCTGAGACGGAGCCAGAGGCATGACAAGGTAGAGAATTACAGAAGAGCTGATGACGCCCCTGCGGTGATCCATCGTCGGTTCGATGTTTACAAGAGGGAAACCGAGCCCCTGATTCAGTACTATTCAGACAGAATAATCAGAGTAGACGGAACAGGAAGTCCTGCTGAGGTGACTCACAAGATCGTAAAGGCTCTTCAGAAATGGGGATAGTTACCCTTGAAAAAGATGTGACCGCGGTGAGAGAATCGTGCAGAATAGTAAGGAAAGTTCTTGCTGAGCTTGCACAGTTTATTCAACCGGGTGTCGCAACGGCGGAGATCGATGCACTGGGAAGGGAAATTATAAGATCAGAGGGTGCAGTTCCTTCTTTTCTTAACTACAATGGTTATCCTGCCGCGGTTTGTGTTTCTATAAATCGTGAAGTTGTGCATGGCATTCCATCCGCTGAAAGAATCGTTGAGGACGGAGACATAGTGGGTATTGATGTTGGAGCCTACAAAAACGGTTACCACGGTGACGCGGCAGACACTGTTATGGTGGGTAATGTGTCACCGGAAGCCGGAAGACTTGTGGAAGTGACATACGAAGCAAGAAATCTGGGGATAGCTGCTGCTGTTCGAGGTAACCGTACCGGCGACATCGGTCATGCCGTACAGACTTATGTGGAGGCTAACGGATTCAGTGTTGTCCAGAGGTTTATTGGCCACGGAATTGGCAGAAAACTTCATGAGAGTCCCCCGGTACCCAACTATGGAGAAGCGGGTATGGGTATGAAGCTGATTGACGGGCTTTTGCTGGCAATTGAACCTATGGTTAACGCCGGTACTGCGGAGGTGAGCTTTCTGCAGGACGGCTGGACTGTTGTTACCGGAGATGGAAGTCTCTCAGCCCACGCTGAGAACACCATTATGATCAATGGCAGTCACCCGGAAATATTGACGGCTTAGTCTTTTATGAAGATATTTGCTCTTCCCTGACCAGATAGAGAGGACAAAATGGCGAAAGAACAGGGCATAGTTGTTGACGGAACGGTTCTTGAGACCCTTCCAAACAGCATGTGTCGAGTTGAAATTGATAAGTCGAAGGGACAAGTCGTTCTCTGTCATGTGTCAGGCAAGATGAGGATGCACTACATTCGAATTCTGATTGGCGACAGGGTTACAGTTGAACTGTCCCCCTACGATCTGACCAGAGGACGAATCACTTACAGGTATAAGTGAGGTAAAGACAATGAAAGTACGCAGTTCAGTTAAGAAGATTTGCGAACACTGCCGGATTGTAAGACGCGAGGGGCGGGTATTCGTTATATGTTCCCGCAACCCCCGTCACAAACAGCGGCAGGGATAGCTGCAGGGCGGCATTAACGGAGGTATCAAGTGGCGAGAATAGCAGGTGTGGATCTGCCGCGTAACAAAATGGTGGTTTACGCGCTTCCATACATTCATGGTATTGGCATGACCTCTTCAAGAGAAATTCTGACGAAAGCAGGAATTCCTTTTGAAAGAAGTACCGATACCCTTACGGAGACCGATGTTGCAGCTCTTCGTAAAGTTATAGAGAACGATTACAAGGTGGAGGGCTCCCTCAGAACAGAGGTTAACATGAACCGCAAGAGGCTGATGGATATCGGCTGTTACCGCGGTCTCAGACACAGGAAGAACCTTCCTGTGAGAGGGCAGCGTACTCACACAAACGCCAGAACACGAAAAGGTCCCAAGCGTGGTCATGGGAAGAGGAGGTAGGTGAGTCATGCCAAAGGGAAAAGCGCGCAGAGCTACCAAAAAAATTGCAAAGGTCTCTGACATACATGGTGTGGCACACATCAAGTCATCTTTCAACAACACTGTTATTACCATTTCTGACAGAACTGGAAATGTAGTTACATGGGCAAGCGGTGGTACAACAGGTGTTAAGGGAACAAGGAAGAGTACCGCATTCGCAGCCAGCCAGGCTTCTGTACAGGCTGCGGAAAAGGCACTTGAGGCAGGACTGAAAAAAGTTGAAGTCTGGGTTAGAGGACCCGGGTCAGGTAGAGAAGCGGCAGTCCGCGCTCTTCAGTCAACAGACCTGGAAGTAACCGGAGTGAAGGATATTACCAGAATACCGCACAACGGCTGCAGGCCTAACAAGAGGCGCCGGGGCAAGTAACGGAAACTTCAGCGATCAGGGAGATACGATGGAATTCATGAAACTTCATCTGCCGGATATCATAGAGTGGGATAGTGAAACGCTTACCGATGTTTACGGTAGAATGACTGTTACTGCTCTTGAAAGAGGGTTTGGCAGAACGCTGGGTACAGCTCTTAGAAGAGTCATGCTCTCGTCTCTGGAAGGAGCAGCAGCGGTTTCTGTTTCAATTAAGGGTGCCGAGCACGAGTTCAGTGTATTGAGTGGCGTGATGGAAGATGTTCCGGACATCATACTTAATGTGAAGTCGCTTTCAGTCAGGTATGACGGTGAAGATACTGCTCAGCTCCTGCTGAAGGCAGACAAGCCGGGAGTGTATACGGGTGCATCGTTTGAATGTCCCGAGGGTGCAGCTATTTCCAATCCCGACCAGGTTATTGCTGAGATCACGGACAGCGATACAGAACTTGAGATCACAGTTGATGTTGAAAGAGGAAAAGGTTTTGTAACGCAGGACGAATGGTACAACGCAGGCAAGGGTCGTGAAATCGGCACAATACTGGTTGACTCGTGGTTCTGCCCTGTAAAGAAGGTTAACTTTGAAGTGAAGAGTGCCAGAGTCGGAGACAGAACCGACTATGACCGGCTCAGTATAGAAGTAACCACCGATGGCAGTATCTCACCGAAAGATGCCATAGAAAACGCTACCAGAATTCTTATGAGGCATTTTGAGATGGTTCTGGGTATCGGTCTGGAAGAACCTTCTCCGGAAATTGTTGAGACAGAGGAAGAGGAAACAGTTGAGGTCACCGCACCTGCGATTGAATCTGTTGCAGAGGATGTGGATCTCGCCGATACTGACCTCTCTAAAAGGTATGTAAAAATACTGTCAGCAGGTGGTATCGCCACCATCGATCAGCTGGCAGCGAAGACTGAGAGCGAGCTTCTTGAACTTCGCAATTTCGGGGCGGCATCTTTGAATGTTGTCAGGGAATTGCTGGAGACTCACGGACGCTCACTGGCTGAGTAGAAAGGAACGGGAGTTTAGATGCGCCACAGGAAAACAACTCCCAAGCTGGGCAGAAAGAAGGACGCCAGAACCAGAATGCTCCGCAATCTGGTAACATCTCTTTTTCTGGAAGAGAGAATTGTTACCAGTCACGCAAGAGCAAAGGTGACCAGAAGTCTGGCCGAGAGAATAATAACAAAGGGCAAGAAGGATACAGTTCACTCCCGCAGACTGGTTGCCGGTATGGTTTACGGATCTGACGCAGTGAAAAAGTTATTCAACGAACTTGGTCCCCGCTATGCGGACAGACCAGGTGGTTATACCCGTATAATAAAGCTTGGCCCCCGTCACGGAGACGCAGCCGAAGCTGTTATTCTCGAGCTTGTAGACTCTCCCGCCGACAGCGGGAAGTAAGAACGCTTGAAAGCTATTGCCGTTCTAACCAGTGGAGGCGACTCTCCTGGAATGAACGCCGGAATCAGGGCCACTGTGAGAACCGCTCTCACCGGTGGCCTTTCCGTATTTGGTATCAGGCGCGGGTATCAGGGTCTTATAGAAGATGACATGATATCCATGAAGTCCACAGATGTAAGCAACATCCTTCAGCGGGGTGGTACCATCCTTCACTCTGCCAGGAGTGAGGAATTCAGAACAGCGGAGGGCAGGGCGAAAGCTGCTGAGAATCTGAAGAATCGCGGTATAGACGGACTTGTGGTTTTTGGAGGAGACGGCAGTTTCCGCGGAGCCAACGATCTGCAGCTTGAACACTCCATCCGGGTTGTCGGGGCTCCTGCGACAATAGATAACGACATCTGGGGAAGTGATTTCACAATAGGTTTTGACACGGCAGTGAACACAGCCCTTGAAGCAATAGACAAGGTAAGAGACACAGCCGCCGCCCACGACCGACTTTTCATAGTTGAAGTGATGGGCAGGTACGCAGGCTTCATTGCCCTTGAAGTTGGTATTGGTGCCGGTGCGGAGGAAATACTGATTCCGGAAACGGTTACAGATATACCGGCGATCTGCCGCAAGCTCACCGAAAGGTACAAAGGTGGCAGAACTTCAAGTATCCTGGTTGTCGCCGAAGGCGATGAGGAAGGCAACGCCTACGAAATAGCCGAAAAGATAGAGAAACACTCCGGTTACAAAAGCCATGTTACCGTTCTTGGCCATGTACAAAGAGGTGGAAGCCCCACAGCAGCAGACAGAATGCTTGCCACAAAGCTGGGCTACGGAGCTGTAAAAGCCCTGCTGGACACTGCTGCCCCCTGTATGGTCGGCGTACAGAACGGCGTGATCAATCGCCACCCACTCGCCGATGCCTGGACCCGCAGGAAAAACCTGGACAAGCTGCTTGTTCAGCTCAGCTCTGGTCTGGAGTAAAGTACTTTTAACAACCTGTTGCCACTATTTAATGCTTCTGCCATATTCAAACCGGCCAGTCAGCATTTAGCTGCAGTGTTCTGAAGTGGAGATGAACACGCAGGAAGACGCAAAACTGGTGTTGAAGCATCTTGCAGTCAGATTTCTTATTTCACTTCCTTTTTTTGCAGCTGGCCTGTTTCTGATGACTCCGGTGACGTTTGTTTCCATTCCAGGTCTTCTTCTTCTTGTGTTCGGCTCTCTGTTTCTGATTCGTCCTATCACAGAGTTACTGACATTGACATCGGGATCAGTCATCTTTCCACGGAAAATGAACAGCAAAGCCGGTCTGATGTTCAGTATTGCAGAAACGAAAATAATGCAGAAGGAGTACGATGAAGCCCTTCGGCAGCTGAAGGAAATGATACAGGAGGATCCAGACAGACTTGAGATATACACACGGATCATGAAACTGGCAGTTACCAGAATGAAGCAGCCTGAGATAGCAAAGGATGCTTTTCACACAGGTCTCCAGAACCTCACAACCCAGAGGGATCGAACTGTACTTGCGGATACCTACAAGGAGCTTGTGCTCCAACCGCCCGATGAATCAGAAAAAGGGCTAAGCAAGACCAGCAATCTTTTGACACATTGAATACACGGAGATGACTTCTGTATCTTTATCCAGAGGAAAATTCTCAGATCCCGCATAAACAACAAACTGTTTCTCCGGCTTCAGATCGTTACAGGCGTAGAAGAAACCTTTTGAGAGTTTCGGTTTGAGACTTCTCTTAATTTCAATCGCCCATTTGTTGCCTTTTGGGAAAACCAGTATTAGATCGATCTCAGCACCGGAAGATGTTTTGTAGAAGAATGGTTCTGCAAAATCCGGGAGCAGAGAGACTATCTGTTCAATTACAAATCCTTCCCAGCTCATCCCTAGAATCGGATGGGAGAGAAGAGCTTCAAGATTGCTTACAGATAGAAGTGCGTGGACGAGACCGCTGTCACGAACATAAACTTTTGGAGACTTGACAATTCGCTTGCCAGTATTGGAAAACCAGGGCTGCAACTGTCTGACAAGAAGCAGATCAGTCAGCAGGTCGATGTATTTTGATACGGTTTTGTTGTCAACATCTATATTCCGAGCCAGGTTGGCTTTGTTAAGTATTCCGCCCTGATTGTGAGCAAGCATAATCCAGAAACGCCGTAATCTCTCAGAGGGAACTCTTGAGCCAAACTGTAAAATATCTCGCTCCAGATATGAGCGAATGAAGTCTGTTCTCCACCTTAGACTGATGGAATCTGAATCTGCCAGAAAGCTTTCGGGAAAACCGCCGCGTATCCAGGTTCTGTTAGAACGGTCTTCTGTTTCAATAATGTTAAAAGGATTCAGTTCAAAATAGCTTACTCGTCCGGCAAGGGTTTCTGCGGATTGGTGCAGCATTTCAAGTGCCGCGGAACCAAGAAGAAGATACAAACCATTGGAATTCCCCTCTCGTCTCGCTCGATCAATAATGCCTCTGAGAACCGGAAACAGGGCTGGAGCCCGATGAATCTCATCAATGATTACCAGCTTATCCGTGTGTTCCTGAAGATACAATTCAGGCTCAGATAGTTTTGCTCGGTCCAGTTCAGATTCCAGATCAAGATATATTGAAGGCCTGCCTTCTGAGATCTTTAAGGCGAGAGTAGTTTTACCGGACTGTCTTGCTCCCAGCAAAACCACCGCCGGAACTTCGTTCAGTCTCTGGTTAAGTGCTTCTGTTATTCTTCTTTTTATCATCATGGTTGCAAATATGGAGGAATCTTCCATGAAATGCAAGGATGACAGCAGAATTTTGTAAGACTATCGGATTGAAGTTCAAACGACTTTGGACAAGATCGATTTGCATGATTTTAATCGGCGGGGAGAGATGCCTGCTGAAAACGGTATCTGGCGGAGAAAGCGGCACAGCCGTATCTTCTCCCCGCTACAATTCGAATGCACAGTAAGGAGCAGAAGTGAAAAAAATAGGAATAATTATCTGTGACAGGTACCGTACATGCGCAGGAGGCAAGTGCCTGCGATCCCTCCGTAACCGTGAGGGGGCTTTTGCCATGTACAAAGACCAGGAAGTGGAACTTGTGGGTTACACCACATGCGGGGGCTGCCCGGGCGGTAACATTGAATATGCTCCCGAAGAAATGAAGAAGAACGGTGCCGAGGTAATCCACCTTGCCACTGGGCTGATTGTCGGATATCCACCGTGCCCCTATCTGTCAGATTTCCTCAATTTCATTCCCGCAAAATATGATATTGAAGTGGTGGCAGGTACTCATCCTATACCGGAGAAATATCTTACTACCCATCTCCAGTTAAAAACCTGGGAGTCAGAACCGTGGCCCACTCTGATTCAGCATGTTCTCACCGATGAGGAAACACGGATAGCATACAACTGAGCAACCGATGTGATATGGAACGGGAGCTGATGAATTGACGGGGCTGATTCTTGCCATGTGCCTTGCACCCGCTGCAATTACGGTGGGTCTTGTTCTGTGTAGAAGTGCAGTGCTGACTTTTCTTTTTTTCTATGTGGGGGTATGCCTTCTGCTACCTGTTCTGGACGCTTTTATACACAATACTTCCACTGCCGCATTCTTTAAAAATTACGGTTTTAGAACAGGCAGGAGCAGTGTGGTTTCCCTGCTTTTATATGGTGGGTTTGTTTTTGCAGCTGTTTTTCTGCTGTTCTCGCTTCTTCAGGGAAAAATCTGGGATTCTACGGAAATTTCTCTTGTACTCTCCGAATGGGGAATTAACAGAATGAATCCGGTTGTGTTCGTTTCTGTGATGGTTCTGGCAAATGCTTTCCTCGAAGAGTTCTTCTGGCGTGGTTACATCATACACAAACTCTCTGTCTTC
>Ga0164318_10002067_pt1 | contig 18421 bp, 25 predicted proteins | sample GuaBasSedimGuay9_FD_113734 | JGI IMG/M metagenome (GOLD analysis project Ga0164318, IMG submission 113734) | Subseafloor sediment microbial communities from Guaymas Basin, Gulf of California, Mexico - Guay9, Core 4571-4, 0-3 cm | ecosystem: Environmental > Aquatic > Marine > Hydrothermal vents... | reverse complement strand
CATATTGTATCACCTATAAAATAATTTTTATTAGAAATATATTTTACTGTTAGAAGTATATAAACTTTTATATGATACAATATATATAATAAAAAATAGAATTAGAAAAAAAGAAGGGTTATTCAATCTACTTTTTAATTTTGTTATATGCTTCAGCTTTAGTCTTGCCTTCTGCTCTGTCTATGATTGGCTGTCCAGCCATGGCTAATACTCTGTGTTTATTCTTAATAAAACGAATTATAATTCCTTTATAATCCATTGGTTTTAAGTGTTGTCTGTTTGGAATTGATATTTTTATCTTTAATCACTTTTATCATTTTAACTTCGTGCCAAGAAGTCCTTTACTAATTATGTTTTAATCTTTGAAGTTCTTTTTGTGAAATGCTATTAACTTATCAACAACTTCTTTATATTTTTGAGGTAAGTTTTTTAATTTAATATAGTTTTTTTGAATAACTTTTATCTTTGCTGTGAAGTATATAATTTTTACCTGAATATACTTCAGTTCCATAATTTTGTCCTTCACGATAAAATGTTATCAATTTTTTAATACCATTTTCTTTGATAATTGCAAAAACTATATCTGTTATATATCCTCTGTGTTAAGGATCTGCACATTCCACCTTTTCTATTTTGATTGCCATTTTCTAATCATCTTTAATTTTATTATTCCCATTTTTTCTTTCTTGGGAAACTAACTTCTTTATTTATTAAATAACGTAATGCTTTAGTATTTTCCTTTATACTATTATCTTTTGCATATACAGGAAGATCATCCCAATCGTAATTAGTACCACTGGTATTTATCATGCAAGTATATGTTTTACCATCAGTTCCAAGATAATTACTAAATTTGAATCCTTTTATTATTATCTTGCTTTTATAGCTCTTTTTTGATTTCGGTCCCATATTGCCTTCTTTGTCACTAGAATAAATTATAGTTTTGCCATTTCCAATTACCATTTTATAATTTTATTTAATAAGTATGTTTTAAGATTTAAACTTTATATGTCTATGGTTGTAATTGGAAAAATATCTAAGAATGGACTCTGGTTCATGCTCCATCGTACTTTCGTGCCTGGTAGTAGCTTGCTAGCAGTTAATCTAAAACATAATCCTTCGATTCTATTTAAATTACCGTTATATAATTTAACTCGATAGTAGCTTTTACCTTTTTTGGATACAGCTGGACTTGCAGCTGTTATGTATGCTTCACCACCTTTTAAGCTATTATCTAAAAATATCTTGTCTATATTATTGCTTTTATAATTACCATCTACTACTTGAATTATATCACAGTACATCTTCTTATAGTCTTGGGCAATTGTGCCTAGTACGATTAACGGACAGCCAACTAAATTCTTAACATAGTTTTGATATAGTTCATAGGTATGGGGTGACATTACCACTGCTAAATTACCTGTGCCATCATTCAGATTTAAGTATATTGTATGTCTTTCGAATCTGTGAGTGTGTTCCAATAAATCATTTCTGGTTATCTTATCTTTATTTACCACTTCAGTAATAATTCCACGCATTAAGATTTGTTTATTACTGTGCTCTTCACCTAAATCCATTACATTAACGAAATCATAATTACCAAAATCGTATGACTCGGCGATGTTAATCCTAGGTTTCAAGGTTGTATGCTGGTATAGTAATTGCACATATTCGTTATCGGTATAGTCTTCTATCTTGGGCTTTACTAGTGGCTTAGCAAAATCAGTCATTAAATTAATCTGGGTCTTCTTAGCTTCCAGTATAGCTTTTTTATTACTGTTAAATTCACGAAATGCATCAGCAATAACAAGACCTTTAAAGATGTTTTCATTTACTTTTGTCTTTTTCTTGAATTGTTCGATACTAGTATAAGGACGGTTTTTAATGATTTTCTCGGATGCTTTAGTACCTAATCCCACTATCGAGTCCAAACCTGCATAGATTTTCTTATTTACTATATCGTAACTAACTAAAGATTTGTTGATTTCGGGATACTCGATGTAAATCCCCTTTCCTTCTGCTTCTTGGATGAAATTCTGGATCTGGACTGGATCGGATTCGAATTTCAAAATACTCTTATAAAAATATTCAGGATAGTATACTTTTAGCCATGCACAGTAGTAGCTTATCATCGAGTATTCCACTGCATGGCATTTATTAAAGCCATAGGAATTATGGCTGATAAAACTATTAGCAGCAAAGTTTCGTGGTGCACCTACCATTTCGATATCATAAGTGTCTTTTTCACCTATCTCTTTAATCTCTGTTATTGTCTCGTAATGAGTACTAATCTTATCGTTTTGCATAGTCATAATGCAATCTCCAACCACTATCTGCGATACCTTTTTCCAATCATCATCTATTAAAAATCGATGATTTTTTGTTGCCTGAACTATTTTATTACTTACAGTTTTAATCTGGAATACTTTTTGTCGTCCTGTATAGTGGATCTTTTTAACAGAATTATATTCCATCTTACCTGTACTGTTCATAGCTAAAATATCTATATTATATTGCAAAAAGTGATAAACATCGTGTATGGTTATCTTGCCTTTAAACTGGCTGTGGATTATCGTATCGCCAGGAAGACAGCCAAATGTAGACACTACATCGTATAGTTTTTCAGCTTCTTCAATTGGCATCTTATGTAGAGAATTAGCATTAGTAACAAATTCCTTTCTGAGTTTATTGAATGCATCTGCACCTTTGCTTTTGGTAATTACTTTCCTAGCCATCTCTGCTGTTGCCCAACTCATATTACCTACTTGGTGCATTACTTGCATTACTTGCTCCTGGTAGAGTATTGTATGTTGTGTTTCTTTTGTGATATTATCTAAAATAGGATGCATAGATTTTGCTTTATCTTTACCTAGTTTTCTATTCGTATACATCATCGCTTGTCCAGAATGTAAACTGTTATGGGTAATAAAACCATTAGCTATATAACTATGACTAGGACTATCAACATATAAGTCATAGGATTTGCACATACCTACTGGTACGATTTTAGCTATTTTAACTTTGTATTTCTTCATCTTTATCACTATCATCTTCAGGAATCGCACGATATATCTCGTCTCCTGGTCGAAGGTCTTTTAATTTTTTCCATCCGTCATCCGTTAGGAATTTATGGTCTGGAGATGCATCTATTATATTACCTTCTTCGTCTATTATCCTGAATAGTTCCTTTTCACCACATTCAAAAGCACAAGCTTGAGATTCAACGAATTTTTTTTTACCTGCTTCAAGTATTTTTAAATTACTGCTATGTCTACAACGAATAATAGGATTATTTTCAAACATTTCAGGATATTGATGCTTTGCAATCCTAGTCTGACCTGAAATACACCCGGGACGATAAAGTGACGTAGCATCATACAATTCGTGGAAATTCTCGACCTGTAAATTCTGGGCAAATTTCTGCATGCCAATAGACTGAAATTGGAATATGCCTCCTGTATCACCTTTGCGAAATAGTTCAAATACTCTTGGATCGTCGAACTCTTTTGGCAATTCGCATTTAGCACTTTTAATACAATCGTCGATTATACTTAATGTCTTAAGTCCAAGTATATCAAATTTAACTAATTTCATATCTTCAGTTTGCATTTTCTCCCATGAAGTTACTATCTCACCATGGATTTTAGAGATAGGTATGTAACTGCTTATATCTCGTTCTGTTATTACCATTCCAGCTGCATGGACACTGCAATTATGGACGATTATCTTATTGCAAACAAAATTATGATTATTGCTTTCCATTATAATATCATAAACTTCTTCTAGTCCTGTTTTTTCGATAGATTCCAAAGAATAATATTGCATTGTATTCTGTGAATTTTCTATTGCAATATAATCTCCTATTTCTAATCGTCCTGCCTCTATCCATCCTTTTCGAGTAAGAACTAAATGGTCTTCAGTTAGTTTTAGTTTTTTATCTTTTACTTGAATTTCAACAATGTCTTTTTTGCCCATATACATAATCTCTAATACATTATCAAAGAATAGCACATCATTAGCAAAATCATACGCTCTTATCTTGCCTTTGAATCCCTTTTTATAAAGATTCTTTATCTTATATTCTTTGCAAGCTGTTCCATCATCACTCGGCACCAAAACATGAGCATTACCATTTACACAGTGTCTATTATGTCCTTCGATTTTCGTCGCTATGTCAGATGCTTCTGGATATTTTTTCTGGAAATTTTGGGCTTCAGCAAATTCAGCAAAAGTATCTAATAATCCTAGGCTCGCTCGAGCGTCTCCACCACTTCTTTCCAGTACCACATTACACACCTTATTTATCTCTGGTACTGGTATATCGAAAATCCTACCTACATCACGCAAGGCACTCTTGGGATGGAATTTTGAATAGGTAATGACTTTTGCACAGTGGTCATGTCCGTACTTATCTTGTAGATATTTGAAGATTAGATGGCGTTTAGTGTCCATGAAATCCATGTCTATGTCAGGTGCATCACGTCTAATTGGCGATAGGAATCGTGCAAATAGCAGATCGTATTTAATCGGGTCGCATTCTGTTATATTTAAACACCATGCTGCAAGGCTAGCACCGCACGACCCTCTCCCAGGACCTACTCGGATATCGTTTTCCTTCGCCCAGTTTATTAAATCGGATACTATCAGAAAATAATTTTCATAGTTTTTCTCTACCATTCGGTCAGTCTCCATGTCCAACCGTTCTTTTATCTTGCCTTCATACTTGTAAGGTGTGTATTTACTTAGTCCTGCTACACACATCTGTTTGAGTTTATCCTTTGTGGATATCCCTTCAAAAGTAACTTTAGGTAGGGTATCATTCTCTATTGGAGGTTCGATTGTGAAATTACACTTATCATAGATTTCATTTGTATTGTGCAAAAAGTTATTGTAGAGATTGTCTTTCACCATCCATCCAGCGGTCTTTTTGAGCTTGGCTTCTATTTCGGATTGTTGCATGAGATAAAAGCAATCATCGTCAAAGCCTGACTCGTGATACTTCTTTCTTAATCCTATTGCCTTAATAGCGTCATGGTATTTCTTATCTTCAGGTTTGGGATAGTGGCTATCGGTAGTGAATATACATTTTACATTATGGTCTTGACACCATCCATAAATAGTCTGTAAGTGTTTTTGGTTGTTCAAAATATCGTGAGGTTGCATCTCCATATAGAAATCGTCTTTGAATACTGATAGGAATTTCAAAAATACCTCTTTGGCTTTGTCGGGTTGGTTAGCTGCTAGTAGTTTCTGGACCATGCCGTCCATGCATCCGCCAGTAACTACTAGTCCTTTATGGTGTTCTAGGAGTTTGTCTAAAGTTATTATAGGCTTATAATAGAATCCATCTCGGACTGCGAAAGCATTCAATTTAAGTAGATTCTTCCATCCTTGCTGGTTCTTGACTAAAATAGTTGAATGGTATCGTCCTTTTTCTTCTTTGTCTAAAGTGAATTTCAGATACGCTTCCATACCGATTATCGGCTTGAGGTTTTCTGCCAGCATGCACCGTTGGAATTGCAGAGCTCCCCCTAAAGTTCCATGGTCGGTAATAGCACACCCTTTGAACCCTCTTTCCTTTAAGGTCTGTACTAGATATGGAATAGTACCAAATCCATCTGCTATGCTATATTCCGTATGCACGTGCAAAGGTATATAGTTTTGTTGGACGATTGGCTTTGCTTTTTCCTTCTCGCTTTCGTATATCTGTATCAAGTCCGATATAGGCTTGTACTGTTCAGCAAAAATCCTTCTTATGTCTTTACTAGCTGTCGTACTACTTTCACCAATCATCTGTACTATCCTGGTATCAGTAACTATATCCTTAGTTACATAACCCAAATAGGTATACTTACCACCCATAATCTTACAACACACATACAAATCTATTTCAGGATGTTTTTTATAATAGTCGTCATATACCAGCATGTCTTCATCGTTCATAGCAGTACGAGTGTAAATCTTGACTTTCTTATCGCCCAATACACATTCGTCTTTTTGGTTGATGTCCTTAAAGAATATCTTACCTGCTTTTGCAAATGAATGCAAGCCTGCTAACAGCCCATTAATCATCTCGGTATGACCTAAGTTCTCTGCTAATTGTTTGTTGATAGTGAAATCCTTTTTCAATACTAATTTCTTCGGAAATCTAAAGCATTGCAAAGTATTAACATTAGTATCATGGACTATATGGCATGGTTTACCGTTTCTGTAAATATCGCGAGCAGCAGTACTCTTTAATTGATTCTTAGTGCACCATCCTGGTATGCGAATCCGTTCGCTACTTGTCTTAACTAGTAGATAGCAATCTGCACTATCGATTTCAGTTTCGTCGACGATAATATCGTCACTATGGCCATAGGGATGGGAATCTATCTTCCATGTCTTGTCTTGGTATTTGAAGGTTTTTTTATCAATTTTTTCAGCTCTGATTTTAGTAATGAAATCTTCTACTGCTTCGTCTTGGCTTTTGTTTTGGTATTCCAATTCGGTTTTATAAGTATCTAATATTTCTACAGGCTTATTTCGCATTAGGGTCTTGAAGTCAGCAACACCATTCTTGCCATTACGCAAATAATAAGCAGGATGGTATATGCATCCAGTATTATCTATCCATTTACATAGCTTGAAATCCGTTTGCAAAAATACAGCTGAAGTCTTACCGATTGCAATAATATAAGTAGGATTTAAAGCTGTGATTAGTGCTTTTGTATAGGGACGAAAGTATTCTACTTCTTCTTTAGTCGGTGCACGAATCTTGTTATTATCGTCTAGAGGTATGATAGGTACTGCATTAATAATCGCATAGTTAGCTATGCCAGTACTAGTTATCCAATTGTGCAATATCTTACTGCTAGCACCAATAAAAGGTTTGCCTTGCTTATTCTCGGTATGTCCTGGAGCTTCACCTATAAACAGTACATGGGGTGTCATGCTGCCTGTACCTATTACGATCTTACCATTGGTCTTAATTATGTTCTGGTACAGACCTGACTTTTCAGCTGCATTTAGTAAATTAGCTCTAGCTAGTTTTAATCGCTCTAGATTATCATCCATTTTTTTCACTTTATTAAATTATAGTCTACTTTATTTAAATACTCTTTATCTTTTTCAAGTATAAATTCTATTTCTTTAAAATATTTTGGACGATTATCGGGAATTGTAACTTTATTTTTAATTAATCGAAAACAACATTTAATACCATAATCAAGTTTATATTTTTTTAAATACTTTCCACAAAAAAATTTCATGCTTTCTTCATTCCAATATCTTTTATGAGTAGGATCTTGCCATGCAAGAGTACAATTTAAATGAGGAACAACAACAATCATTTTACCTCCAAATTTTAAAACTCTCCAACATTCATTCATAACCTTAATGATATTTTCAATGTGTTCAAAAGTATGATGGGTATAAATTTCATTTATAGTTTCATTTTCGAACGGTAAATTATCAAATTCTAAATTACATTGGAAATCTGCTTCTGGAATAATATCAACATTTTTATAGCCTGGTTTTGGATTTCGTCCTCCTCCTAATTCGATCTTTATATTTTTTTCAATTTTACGAATTTTATTTTCTTTTTTATTTTCCAAAAAAATACAAGTAAGATAACAATAATTAGCTAAATCGATAAGAGTATCTTGTAAGGTTTCATTTTCAAATTTTATCTTTTTGTCTTTTTCCATTATTTTTTCAATTCTTTCCCATTTTCTAAGTAAATCATGATATGCACCTTCATAAGTATAATTCAAAAAATGGTTTCCGTAATCTTGATTTTTCGCATTAAAAATATCATATCCAGTTTGTTGGTGTTTTTTAAATGATTTATGTATATCTATCATTATTGACCACCTGCAAAATCTATAATACTACCAGTTAAATAAGAAGTAGCCTTTTCATATATGTTTATAATAAAATCAGCTGCTTCTTGAGTATTAGTCAGTCTATTAGCAGGAATATTAAACAGTTCATATTTTTTAGTGTATTTTTCATCCCATTTTCTGACTTTCAATATTTTTTTATCAATACGCAATGACATTTCAGTTTCAGGCATCCTTCCTAAGTTAAAACCAAAAACAGTAATATTTTTAATAGCTAATTCTCTAGCCATCTGTTTAGTCATCATAATTTGTGCAGCTTTAGAAACATTATATAAACAACTTGCACGCATTGGAATCTTTCCTGCTATACTGCAAATATTTATTATAGTTCCTCCATGGATATTCATAGAATGTTTAAGTACACCTTGTACCATTCTAAAATAGCCAATAACATTAGTAGAGATTACATTTTCTTGCTCTTCTATACTGGTGTCTTCTATCCAATTAATATGTTCTACAGCTGCATTATTTATTAAAAGTTTAATTTTATAGTCTTTAGGAACTATTTTTTTAATAATATTTGCATCTCTAACATCACTATCTATTTTTAAATCTACCACGAACACCTTGTTTTTTTTATTACGAAATTTTTCAGTTAGAGTTTTTCCCAGTCCACTAGCTCCTCCTGTTATAACTATACAATCTTTTACCATTTTTAACCACTCCTTTTCGGTTTTCTAATATTTCTAATAGGTTCTTAATTCCAATTCCATCTATCTTGTAAGACTTTTTTTACTTCCAGTTCAGTTTCAGTAAGTTCTTTAATCTGTTTTATTATTATCACCTTTTTGGAAAAACACAGCTACTCTTGGTAAATGATATGTTCTATTGCCTATAAACACTCTTTTAACCACTTTATACTTTTCAGGATTAGGATTAGGCATAACATATTTATGATAGACTATTAATAATCCATTATCATCTAAAATCTTATCGCATTCTGCAGTCCATTTTTTATAATGTAATTTATCAGTTCTGTATAATTCTTTGCTTTCTTCATTTGAATAAGGTGGATCAGCAAGAATAACATCGAAAAGATTTCCTGGCATAAAACATCCACTAACTTTATGAGCGTCACAGATATAATCAGGATTAACTTTTTTTTTAATGTCTACTCTAACTCCTTTCTGATTCATGCCGCAAAACAGATTCAATAATTTAATTTCTTGTCTGTGCAATACATCTTTTGCTAATTGTATTAGCCATTCTTCACAATATAAAGGCATACCACCTTTGTATCGGTCTTTCTTAGGTCTTGGCAAGAACCAGGCTATGTTTTTTTGTTGAGTTAAACTTTTATATCCTTTTATCATCATTTTCACCCGAAAATATACTTTACAGAAGTAAGTATATAAACTTTTATATGATGTAATATATATAATAAAAAAAATAGAATTAGGATAGAATTAGGAAAAAAAATAAAATTTTATTTATATGAACTTTATTCCCACCATTCTTTTTTACTTGTGGCAGATGCAGACGAATACACATAAAATGTGCCATATACGTCTGCTAGTAATCCATAACCTTTTTGCCAAACTTTCATTCTTTTTCTGGCATAATTAAGATATTCTGGATTAATTTTATCTCTAACTAATAAAACAGATTGCATTAATTCAACATCATCTGATGCATCTTCTGCTATAGGTTTTGATATTTTCATTTTTCTAAGTTTATCCCATGCTATATTACTTGCCGAATTCCGAATTATTTTATCTCTCCCTGTTTTTGAAATTATAGCTTGAGCTGTTACTTGAGTCTTATTCCATAATTTATCTTTATGAGTCATTCTTGAATCATTATATTCTATGTCTCTTGCTGCAAATCGCGATTTTTTTTGTAAATGTTCTAGGTCTTCAATAGCAATTTGAGCTATTTTTTTGCCACGAAATACCTTCCAATAAGACAATGGCTTTCCATCTGGTTTAAAATATTTTATTTTCGAAACATCTTTAATAAATGCATCTACTTCTCTTAAATTTTGTTTTGGAATGTTCATTTTCCAATCACCTTATTTTATATTTGATGTTTATCTTTCGAATATTTTCCGAAAGACATATCCTTATCATCACCATAAACTATTGCAGTCCTGTTAACTATTGCAGTTCCGTTGATTGTTGCAAAACCACGAACCTTTGCATTACCATAAACTTGTGCATTACCAAAAATTTCTCGACAGCTAACTTCGGCATTATCAGAAACTTTTGCATTATCAGAAACTTTTACAAAGTCATAAGCCTTTGCATTATCGTAAATCCAACAATTATTTTCGTGAGATAAATTACTTTCTGACTGAATAAATCCTCCTAAATCTCCTTTTCTTACATTACCAAAACTTTTTAATGCTCTAATTCTATATAATTTTCTTTTAGAACTATTATGTGCATATGGATTTTCATTTGGATAATACATAGGTATAACCTTGTCTATCATTTCATATTTTCTATTAGATTCTAAATTTTTTCCCATAGTCTCTCTAATAAAATCTTGAACTTTAATAGCTACTTCATTTTTATTTTCAGCTAGAATGTTACCAGTTTTTATTAGTTTTTTATCAGATTTTGAAAATAAACTTACGTGATATAAAAATGCTTTTTTTATCTTTTTTTTGGTTCTAAAAACCTCTGCAAAATATTGATTATAATCTATTTTCGTCATTTTTTTTAATCATTGCCATTTTTAATCACTGTTATAATTTTAATAATTATATTTTAAGGTTAAACTTTATATGTTTATGCTTTCTCTAAAATTTCCATTAAACTATTAATCCTAATCACATTCTCATGTAGTGGATGTCTGTTATATGGATTATCTAATAGATAGACCTTATAGCCTAACTTAGCAACTTCATTGGCATTGCTATGATTATCTTCAACTAGGAATTCAGTATCGGGAAAGTATTTCAAGATCTGGAAGTGTTTGTCCTTACCCCAGAATATCAGATCGTGTTGAATGTTATTATCTTTAATCCAAAATAGAGTATCAGCAAATAATTGCTTATATTTCAAGAACGGTCTTTTCGTTAGTAGTACAATGATATATCCTGCTTGTCTAAGTCTTTTAGTAATATCCGAGGCACCACTAATAGGTTTTAAGGTCCTTTTAATACCGGAAATGCGATAGTCTTCCTTTAGTTTTTTGTAAGTGTTATAAGGTACTTTTTGCTTTAGTTCATTTAAATTATCACTCTGTAAATCCTTAGTTACATGGTCATTTACAAACTTAATCCAAGCCTTAGGATAGCTACACAGTACTCCATCTATGTCTAAGATACATATCTTAACTTTGTCCATGGTCTTTAGCCTCTCGTATTACATCTTCGGTTTTGATATTGTGATTCCAAGTACCATATCTACCTGAAAAAATTATATTAGAAAATTTATCTGTATTAAGATTAGTTCTAATCTGTGTACCAGCAACTCTTATACTATCAATAATTTTAACATCTATATTATTTTGGATGAAATACTTTTCCAAGTCGCATATATCATACTTTTCCGATAGTTCAAAGACTAAATTCTTGCTTATCTGGTCTATCTTGCTCACTCGATGGAAGGGTGTCTTATCATCACTTACATAGACATAGTTATAACCAATATACATCGATTGGGGATAGTCAGTTAAAACAAATAACGTACTGGAACTTTGATAATTACTATCTGGAATTTTAGCTAAATTGCAAAATATTTTTTTAGGAATAGTGGATATTACTTTATTATATTTAAAATTACTATTCTCAGTACAAACTATTTGTTTTTTAGTATCTATAGATATTATTTTATCTTGAACTATATCGTTATGGTTAATATTTTCAATTAGCGCTTTAACTAGTTCATCCATTTCCACAGTATAAGCTAAATAATAACTTTTATTACCAGTCATGACCGATTCATCTAGATTATTTACTTTTGTTTTATTAAGATTCCGAGATTTAAAATAGTACTGCTCTCTAAAATTCTTTCTAGGAAACATGGTAGGAATCGGATAGCCATATCCCACACTAATTTTCTTCTTTGTTACAGATAGTCTTAATTTCTTTAATAGCATTTCAGTATCAGGATTAACATGCAATAACCTCGGACCCAGATTGAATTTACTAGCCATCTGGCCACCTATGTTCTGAGTTATTATTTTATATTCTGGACGATAATATTTCCAGATTAACCCTGTAATGCCACCACCTAATATATAATTCATTTTCTTCTCTCCTTTTTATTATTCAGTAATTGTGACTGTGATAAACTTTATCGATTTTCCTTCCCATAATCCTTCATCAGTATTTTCATTTTGTAGTTTATGTTGTCTGTAGGATAATTCGAATAGTGCTGAACCACATAAAGATACAAATTCATCTTTATTGTTTTGCAGATTCTTTTTTTTTGTTTAGTTCTTGTTTTAATTCGTCTTCGTTGAATTTTGAAAATAGAGTTTGTTTGATTTTTGCTTGTTTGATTTTTGCCATAAATATATCACCTTTTACTTGATAATTATAATATAAAAAAAGATTGTTTATAAACATTTATATGGTTTAATATATATGTTTACAAACAATCCTTAAAATTCATTTTTTAATTCTCTTTTCGATATTCAGGATATCTGTTATTTTTCTGTTTGTTATATCTTCATAAAATCCAGTCTTAATCACATCGCAATACTTAGACGAATCACATCTCAAAAAGAACGTTGTCTTATGACTCTTTTGGTCGTATATCTTTTCAATCATTAGCACAATATCAGTTTCCATTAAGATATCCGATACGTAGTTCGGTACATCTGTCTTTGTTATTGTTGTACCGTCTTGTACTATTTCATTGAACTGGGTATATGTCGTATAGATTACACCTTTATCAGCAATTGCAACTGCTTTCTGGTGTATAGTATCTAAGACTGCATTCCTGATTTTCCAAACACTACGATTAGCAATACCCTGATATGGTTGTAGTTTCTCTCTATGTCGCATTACAAATTCTGCCATTTTCGCTTCTATGCCAGCTCCATCAAAGATAATCCAATCTGGTTTCTCATCTTTGAACTTATCTAAAAGCCATAAGATATATTTGTAACTCTTGGTTGCTGATTCACGTACAAAATTCGAGTCTGGAGTGTAGTATTTGACTGCATCAAATACTTTTATTCTGGGATCGCTATCATAGTCTGAGTCCTTAACGGATGTTGTCTTTCTATCGAAACTTAACGCACATATCTTACCGGGAAATCCTAATGCTAATCTAGTCTTACCACATCCTTTTTTAGCTGCAATTGTTACGATGGTCTTGCCTTTGTCCAATAGCTCTTCATATTCAAACTCTTCTTCTGGTGGTTGAGGTTGCACAGTAGATGTTGGACTGGTTTGAGCTGTTGGTAACGGATTCGGTATGGGTGGATTAGCAGATGGAGTATTAGCTCCACCTGTTGGTTTATTAACTGTTTCAAAATCATTTGTCATTTTCAATACCTCCTAGTATATATATCCAGAATCTAACTGAAATCCATACCATCTCCTGCTGGTGGTGATGTGGATTTCACTTCTTCTTTAGGTGGTATTACAGTCTGTGCAGGTGTAAGTGTTGGTGCAGATGTAGGTGCTTGTGGCATGGTAGCTTCTGATGGTGCATTACCTTCCAATCTAAATACTTCACCTATTGGACAAATACCCATCACACGACTGAATTGTATCTCTGTTTCACCAGTAGGATTCCTATCTTTATCCTTTATTTCAATTCGTTTTACCTGGCCAATCAAATATATTTCCTGGCCAGTTGCGTAATTACAGTCTATGTCAGCTATGTTCTGTACCCATGCTGTTATGGTAGTGTCTTTATCACCCATTATATCCTGTACTTTCATTACCGCTTTACTGGAGTTAGATTTACCTTCTTGCTCCATTATCGGTGTATTACTCATGATGGTGCATCTGGTTATAACTGGCTGGTAGCTGTTTGGGTGTTGGTCAACATATGACTCTAAATCGTCTATCGCTATAATGTATTTCTTGGCATGTGTTTCAATCGCTTTTGGTACATCTACCTTAGCACCTTCTCTCGGTACGAACATGGTTGTAGATGATTGGTTAATAGTATATTCATCAGCTCCGTTTAGAGTTTTATCAATACCCTTCCAATCACATTGTAGGTTCTGCGGTATAACAGAAAACGCTTTCTCGTTGTTAAGTGTCATATTACCAACCTTAACATCACCACCTTCGGGCTTCATTAACCCAAATACATTTTTGAGAAAATTTTGTTGTAGAGGCTTACCATAGCCTTGGTTTTGGGTACCAGTTCTCCATGTAGCTCGATTGTCTAATGGTACAGCTACGTTTTTATTCAATTCTGTATTAAACTCTTCCATTACCTTTCCATCCTTTACTGCTTGCTGTGGATTCTCGGAATATGCCTTTAATGCTTTCTCTCTAATGGTACGTGTTGTGTCGATAGGTGCTGTTACTCCTAATATAATACCAGAAATTGGCTTGCCTTGCGTCATGCCAACATTTTTGAACCTACTTAAAAGTTCATCTGTTGCTATTTTTATATGTTCTTCTTCTGTTTTACCTGGATTGTTTTTCTTTGCTTTATTTACGAATTTTTTCATAAATGCAGGTACTGCATCTTTATGCATTCCAGTCTGTCCTGCTATCGTTTCTATTAGTTTTTGGTCCATTTTTTATACACTCTCCATAGTAGTTTTTATATTTTTTAAGGTTTTTACATGGTTTTGTATCATATAATTATTGGTAAAGATATATAACCTTTTTTATGGTTAAACATTTTAATATCTAATTATATATCCAACCAATTAAACAGTTATTTATTTGTTGCAATATATATAATAGAACATATAAATACATTTAAAGACTAAGAACAATAAAATAATATAGTGCTAAAATTTTTCTTAGGTGAATAATATTATGATAGGAATAACAAAAGAACGGAGATACAAATGCAAATACTGCAACAGAACCTATAAATCCTTTAGTGCTTGGATTTTCAAACACTTCAAGAAATACCATCCGTATCATAAGAGAGCTGTAAAAGAAATATATGTAGAAATCAAAGACAAGGACGTGAATAAAAAATGACAGATAAAATGATAGATATAAACCACAAGAATGATTTTATGGCTAATAACATAATCGGATTCTTTATGCCAGCAAAAATCATGTATGTAATAGAAAACGGTATGAATATAACACAAGTATATAAGAAAATGCAAACAAAAGACCAGCTAACATCACAAGCAGGAATAGCAAAGTCGATAGCACATCTGATTGATAATAAGTACATTATCAAAAAACAGATGGACGGAAAAGAATATAGTAAACGAGATAGATACCTATTTTTAACAGAAAAAGGCAAACAATTACAAAAAGATGTAACTAAAATTTATACGATGATTAGAAGCTGGAGGAAAGAAAGAGATTGAAATAATTTCTCCAGCTTCTACAATATTACTTTTATAGATGCTTTGCTTTAACAACTGTTTTGTTATTCGATTTGCATCTCCTAACTGCTTTTTCGATTAGCTGTTCAACTTCATTAGAAAGTCCTTCTGCTAGATCGCCACCCATTTGCATCTGATGTTTATTTTTAATATGGTCAACGATTTTTGATTTTACTACTAGTAAGTCATTCATTTTTCTTCACCTCCGATTTTGTTTTTATGAATATATAGATTGAATTTGTATGGTTTTAATTTTCCGTCTGTCCTTAACAACAAAAACACATTTAGGAAATCTGCCAATAATCGAAATTGCCTCATCGATACTCGCCTCTGTGGTGACTACATCATCAATCAGACAATAATCACCCTTGATTCTACCTTTGACCTCGCCGTCTTTTATCATAGCAAACAGTGTTAGATGTGATGCGATAATTGCACCACAAGTAGCAATACCCACATAGCAATCACATTCTGGAATACTTCGAAGAATGTTATGTAGATGTTTCTAGTTAGTAATCAAAGCATTAACATCATAGAAAGTATCTGATACTTCACCAGAATGTAAAGTAAATTTACCTTTTTTGATATATTCTTTTGGAAACTGCATTCTATCAACTTAATTTATTTCTTCAACTCTTAGTTTTGTTTTACATATCTTGCATACAGTAGCACCCTCAGTCATATAATTATATATTTCATATACATCTTTCGCTTCAACAATCACATTATAATTGCACTTAGGACATGATACTTTAATTTTTTCCATCTTTTACTACCTTACCATAATTATGTTTCTCCATAATGCTTAAATAAAAATGGCGCATGCTATTGGTCAACTCCTTGTTTTTAATAAAATGACTTTTGCAAGACCTGAGAAATCTTGTCTCCCATTCTGATAACTCGTTTTTCTTTACGATTAAGTCTATAACTCCTATCCGTTGTTTGTATTCTTCTGGTTTACTTACCATATTTTACCACCTTTGTTTATTGTCGAATGATTAATGTTATTGGATGGACAGACAAGGACAGAAGATACTTTTGGAAGTAGTCCTCTGTAAGAGAGAAGGGAAAGTACGACGATGGTCGTAACCTTATCTGCCATTCATTTAACATTAATCATTCACCATAATATTCCAGCACACTACATACTGGTGCTATCCCTCTATAAAACCTCAACATCGAATTATAATCTTGCATATCGTTAACATTACGCTTTTCAAAATAACCACTAAATATAGTTCTGGGTTCTGGCGCAGTTACTTTAAATACTTTTATATTGTTTTTATTACTAACTAATATCCCGTTTTCTAATTGTTTTTCCATTACAAAATAGCACATGGTATGGTGCTTGCCTATCGTTATATTCGTCCACCATATCTCAGTTTTGCCTCTATCTATATAGGTATCTACAGTACATGATTTCAAGACACTATCACCTTTCAAAACAGATGTACAGTTATGTAAATATTCTTCTGTATCTTGCTCTTCATATAGTAATTCCACTAGATTAATTGCCTTATTACTATATATCTTATGTGTAAAACTACTACATCCATTTTTCCAATATGAAATATTACATGTTAATGGTTTGGCTGTATTTGTTGCATTAGCATTATTACCAAGAACTAAATTGTTTATATGCCCTACATCACTAACAAAATCTTCGATAATAACTATAGACAACACACCAAAAAACATTAATAATATTATCAATATGTATTTAGTGTGTCTGTTAAACCCTTTTCTTGTTTTGATTTTTATAACCTCATTCTCATTAACATTTATCATGCTTTCGCCATATTCTTTGAAAAATTTTATGGTAAACATTATACAAGTATTTATTCATTTTGCATATACTTCTTCCGGTATTTTATATTTTACTATTGCTGTTGGATACTGACCAAATTCTTCGAGCATTTCAATATCATAGTCTGTTAGCTCTATTATTAATTGATATTTTCCGATTCTGTTGTCTTCTGCTTTTTAGATTAGTTTGCTTGTAATGTACTTCATGTTAATACTCTTCCATATTTTCAAATTCCTTTATTATGAAATCCACTAAATCCTCTCTACTGATAATCCGCTTACTATAAACTTTGCTTTTGCACTCATAATTTTGTCACCATACTAACTAATTATTTTTGTCATATATAAACATTTATATGTTATAACATATATATTACCAATCATTAGCATCGTCACCATCTTCAAATCCTTCTTCATATATTGCTTCTAACATCAGCTTGACTTTTTCTTTATTTGTCTCGTTCATAATTCTATTTATTCTATCATCATTTACTACATTGTCTAATCCCATATCTCACCACCTTCCATAATCTGTTATATCATATCTCTTGTTGCACGTCTTGCAAACCATAATAAAAGCAATACCTATGCCCCTACCACCAACTTCGTCTATCCTAAATTCTTTCTCTTCATATGACTTTTGTAAACATAAACATGAAATCAATTGCAAAAGTGTGTTACATCTGTGTTTACGACATACTACACTAAATGCAAACTGCTCTTCTTTATTCATTTTTTTTTGATAAATTTCATAGCTCATCCAACCAAGTTTTTCTTTTAGGTTTGTTTCTTGATGGTTCTTCATTGCTTTATTGATTTTGTCCATGCCAGTTATCATTTCATTCATCATTCATCAACATCCATATAATATATTATAATAACGACAAGCAATCCAACCAATCATTATTATTAGTCTTATTAGTATAGATATATTTGGTGGTATGTATGACATTTTTTAATCACCAAATTTTGTTGTTCCAATGGTTGTTCTAAGGTTGATTGTTTATTATTATTTATTAGACCTATACTTGTACATACAAATATCCCTACCATAAGTCCTATTACCATCGAAGTAAATTTTATACTTTTTATATTTTGTTTTTCCATTTCTAATTACCTAAAATCCAATCTTTAAAAACTCTAATACTATACTCTCGCTTAAATCTTCTAACATAATTTATAACCAATAATCCTAAAAACAATAATGATAATCCAGCTACTATGCATGAAACCATTGTAAAATCATCCATTCTAATGTCAATCAAATAGTCCCAATGTGCTATAGGCAT
>Ga0164318_10002066_pt1 | contig 18422 bp, 16 predicted proteins | sample GuaBasSedimGuay9_FD_113734 | JGI IMG/M metagenome (GOLD analysis project Ga0164318, IMG submission 113734) | Subseafloor sediment microbial communities from Guaymas Basin, Gulf of California, Mexico - Guay9, Core 4571-4, 0-3 cm | ecosystem: Environmental > Aquatic > Marine > Hydrothermal vents... | reverse complement strand
ATAGGAAAAAATCGATTATTAAGTTATAGAAATATAAATGGTATAGAAAGTGTGCTAAACATAATGCCAAAACATACTACCTTACCCAGTGCATCGGAATTTGCCATTTCGGTTCTTCAAGATAATAATGAACTCATTAAAGAAAATTTTCTTCTTTTTTACGATGAATTAAATCAGTTTACAAAAATTGAATTAGAAAAAATCTATATTTTAGATTAAATTAATTTGCTAAAACTGCTCTTTTCTGGAGGCATCTAATCTTATAAAAATAAATAATAAAATAGTAAATGACCAAAGTGATGAACCTCCATAACTAAAAAATGGAAGAGGAATTCCAATAACAGGAGCCAAACCTATAGTCATTCCTACATTAATAATAATATGAAAGAACAAAATAGAAGCCACTCCGTAACCATACAACCTTTTAAATTTTGATTTTTGTCTTTCTGCCATATAAATTAGCCGTAACAGCAAAAATAAGAATAGGGATATTACTGTAGTTGTCCCAATAAAGCCCCACTCCTCTCCAACTGTACAAAAAATAAAATCAGTATCTTGCTCAGGAACAAAATCGTATTTTGTTTGTGTTCCCTGCAAGTAACCTTTTCCAAAAACACCACCAGAGCCAATTGCAATTGTCGATTGATTTACATTGTAACCTACACCTGTAGGGTCTTCCTCTAAACCAAGTAAAACATTAATTCGTGTACGTTGATGCTTTTCTAAAACACTATTAAACAGATAATCAACTGAAAAAGAAAAAGCCATTGAACCAATTAGTATTATAGATAAAATACCAAAAGTTTTAAGCTTAAATTTATAAGCAGGAAAAATAAATACCAGAATAGTTAAAAAAACACTTATAAGAATTATATAGGTATAATCAATTGACAAAGTATATTTATTTAAAACATATAATGTACCATTAATTACAATAAATACAATTAAAGCAACTAAAGCATAAGCTCTATTTTTTTCAACAATATAAAAAATAAGAATACCTAAAGGTGGCAATACTAATAAAATATAAAATATATCAATCATCAAAACCGATATAAACAAAGTAGTAAGTACAAGCCCCAAAATTATTAACCATGTCCAAAGACCTTCTCTATAAAAAACAATAATAAAGCTAGCATATACAAGTGCTGAACCTGTATCATTCTGCAATACAATTAAGGCTGCCGGAACAAAAATAATTAATCCGGCAATAGCCAAATCTTTCATTTTTGTAATTTTAACCCCAAAAGTACTTAGAAACCTGGCTAATGCCAATGCAGTTGCAAGCTTAGCAAACTCGGCCGGCTGAAACCGAATAGGACCAATCTCAAACCAGGAACGTGCTCCATGCACTTTAGTTCCAAAAATCAATACAGCAATAAGTAGAAAAATAGTTGCCAGATAAAGGAGATAAGCAAAATTTTCATAGAAATTATTATCTATAAGTAAAATAGTGATAATCAGAATAAAAGCTACACTTATCCATATGAGCTGTTTTCCATAACGCTGCGATATATCAAAAATACTAATATGCTCATCATTATAAACCGCAGCATAAATATTTGCCCAACCCATAATAATCAGGACAAAATACAGCAACACTGTAATCCAATCTATATTATTTATTACATCTGAAGATCGTTTCACTTTTTAACATCTAATAAGTTTGCATTTAGTATTCGTTCTTCCACATAGGGTCTTGATATTGAGTCGTTCAAAAATTTTTCAATCATTAAACTTGCAATTGGTGCTGCCCAGGTACCACCATAACCAGCATTTTCTACATAAACAGCAATAGCAATTTTAGGATTTTCTCTGGGTGCAAATGCAGTAAATATTGAATGATCCACACCATGAGGATTTTCAGCAGTTCCTGTTTTTCCACAAATACTAATACCAGGAATATATGCACGCCTTGCTGTACCCGCTTTAACAACCAACTCCATTGCTTCAATTACAGGTGGAAAATAAATTGAATCAATTCCCACATAGTTTTTTTTGTAGAACCTAGCATCAATGCTATCCCTATCCTCAATTTCATGAACAATGTGAGGAATATAATAATAACCATGATTTGCAATTGCAGCAGTTATATTTGCCAATTGCATAGGAGTTATACCAATTTCACCTTGCCCGATAGCCATAGAGACTAAACGTAAAGGGCGCCATCTTCCTTTAAAGAATTTATCATAATGTTCTTTTGTATAAATAATCCCCTCACGCTCATAAGAAAGGTCTGTTTGTAATTTTCGGCCAATACCAAATTTAAGTAGGTGATTTCTCCAGTTCTGATATGCAATTCCTGTTGAGTCAAACTTATTATCCTTTAAAATCCGCATAAAAACCTGTGAATAATACGCATTACATGACCCCTGTATGGAATATATGAAATTTACAGCACCACCATGATGACAATGTTGATGAAAACTCCCTACCCGATATCCGCCATTACAAGGAAGTACCGTTTTTGTAGTTATTACTTTTTCCTGTAAACCAATTAATGCATTAACCAATTTAAAAGTTGAACCTGGAGGGTAAGAAGATCGAATAGCCCTGTTAAAAAGAGGCTTTAATGAATCAATTGCCAGCTTTCTGTAATTTTTGGTTCTTTCTCTTCCTACTAATAAATTTGGATTATACGTTGGGCTTGTTACCAAAGCGAGTATTCCACCTGTTGATGGTTCTATTGCCACAATACTTCCTTTTTTATTTTTCATTAAAGCCTCACCATATGCCTGCAGACGTGCATCAAGGGTAGTTGTAATATTTGCTCCTACTAAAGCCAGAGAATCATATTCACCATCTTTATAACTTCCTTTTATTCGATTATGAACATCAACAGTAAAGATTTGAATACCTTTATTCCCTCTAAATTCTCTTTCGTAAGATTTCTCCATACCACTGATACCAATGTAATCACCAGATTGGTAATACGGCTGATTATCAATAGTTTTTTGATTTACTTCACCTACATAACCTAATACATTTGCAGCAATCGGTTTTGCATAGGCTCTAATTGTTCGTGTTTGAGTGTAAAAACCAGAAAATTTGTACAATTTCTCCTCTAGTAATGAATATCTTTCAAAAGAAAGTAATTGAATAATAATTTGTGGCTTAAACCGTGACTTTATTTGTCTGAATTTTTTAATCAGCTCTGCTTTGTCTATTTCAACAATACGACAAAATTCTAAAGTATCAAATTCTTTTACTTCTTTTTTAACAATCAATACATCAAAAACAGGTTTATTATATGCCAGGAGTTCACCATTTCGGTCAAATATCAATCCTCTGGACGGATACTGGGTTAAATGACGTGTTGCATTATTTTCTGCAGAACGTTTATAATGATTATCAGGAACTTGCAAATAAAATAAGCGTGAAATAAATATAATAAGTACCAGAATTATAAATCCTGATATGATTAACTTTCTATTTGCATATTTATTTTCCACACGAATTGTTCTATTTTCGAAAAACAATGTACTGACTAACAATTGCAAGAATTAAGGAAACAGCACTCGCAATTATAACTTTAAATAATATTACCCCTATATTTTCAAAATTAAATGATTCAAGTAAATAGTATACAATTTGATGTATGACGATCATACTTGAAGAATATTTTAAAAACCAAATGATTCCCTGATAATAAACTCTTGGAAATGATCCAATTTCGTAACCATCTCTAGGTGCCAGATAATTCAATATTGCAGGTCGAATAAAAGCAATTAAAACACTAGCAGAAGCATTTAAGCCCAATGTGTCAGAAAAAATATCGATTGAAAGACCTATTAAAAAAGCTAATATTAACACCAGCCATTTTGGTGTTTCAAAGGGTAAAATAATTATATAAATTATATAAATTATAGGAATAACACCAAAGCTTGTAAGATGAATGTTATTAAAAATAAATACTTGTATAAATACAAGTATAATGAAACGCCCAATATTTCGTAAAAAAATATTAATACTCATCTTTCACTTCATTTTCCAGAGAAATTTGCTCTTTTCTCATCAAGTTATCAATTACGTAAACATTATAAAGATTTTTAAAATCAGTTGACAGCTTAATATCAATTTCATAAAAATTATTGCTTTGATTGGTTTTAAATTTAGCAATATTTCCAATATTAATACCTGGCGGAAAAATAGAAGAAAACCCGCTGGAAACTATTGTATCACCCTCTGCAATTTTAATATGATTTGGTATTTCAAACAAGCTCGCATAGCGGTAATTATTTTTAAGCCAATGAACTGAGCCAAAATGGTTACTTTTCTTAACTTTCACACCTATCCCAAATCGATTATTTAGTATAGAAACAACTAAAGAATAATGTTGCGAAACTGCAACAACAACCCCAACAACCCCCTTTGCACTTATTACTCCAAAGTCCTTTTTTATTCCATCAGCAAAGCCCTTATCAATGGTAATATAATTTTGCTTTTTATAAATTGAGTTATTAATAACCCGGGATGGAATATATGTATATTTTTCTGAATCCGTTTTGGAAGTATCGCTTTTAACAATATCAATAAGCTCCATCCGCTTGTTTTTATTTATTGACTTTCGCAATTCCAAATTCTCAGTCCTTAGCATTTCATTTTCATGCGCTAATGAGAAATAAGCAGACCAATTATCTAACCTTTTATAAAAAAAACCGGAAACAGCATTAGCTGAACTAAAATAGGCATTCTTCTTTTCAAGATCCTCAAAAATAACCATACGAATGGAAATTATTTCAAGAATAATAAATAAAAAAACAAAATGAAATCTTATGATTACATTTATAAGTACCTTCATTAATATTTTTTTCTGTAAAACTTAAAGCTGAACTTTAGAATAATGTGTATTTGTTTATCTGTATAGCACATATTTTTACAAGTAATTAGATACTGGCAATTAGTAATTAAGAATAATGGGTTTTCATTTCAACTACCAATTACTAATTTTCTAATTACGTATTAATTAATACAAAGTGTTAAGTTTTCATTATGTATACAATATTAAACTAACGCAACTAAAAACTAAATTTTATCGCATCAAAAATTCAAATTTATCAACATTTTTTAAGGCGATGCCTGTACCTCTGGCAACAGCATGTAAAGGATCTTCTGCGATATGAACGGGAATATTGGTTTTTTCAAAAAATCTTTTATCAAGTCCACGTAACAATGCTCCACCTCCTGCAAGGTAAATCCCATTCTTAAAAACATCTGCATATAATTCGGGCGGAGTTTCTTCTAAAACACCAAGTATTGCTGTTTCTATTTTTGCTATTGATTTATCAAGACAATGTGCAATTTCCTGATACGAAACAGGTATTTCAACAGGTAAGGCTGTCATTTGATGAGGACCGCGAACCATAAAATCTGCCGGTGGATCATCAATATCAGGTATTGCTGCACCAACGTTTATTTTAATTGCTTCGGCTGTGCGTTCTCCAACTTTCAGGTTATGCTGATGTCGCATATATTCCTGAATCTCATGTGTAAAATCGTCACCGGCTGTTCTTATTGATTTGTTAGCCACAATACCACCCAACGAAATAACAGCAATCTCACTTGTTCCACCACCAATATCAATAACCATATTACCTTCAGGTGCTTCCACATCAAGCCCTATTCCAAGTGCCGCAGCCATAGGTTCATGAATAAGAAAAACCTCTCTGGCACCGGCATGCTCAGCAGAGTCACGTACTGCCCGGATTTCCACTTCAGTGCTTCCGGAAGGGATACAAATTACCATTTTTAATGAGGTGGTAAACATATTATTTTTAGAGCTAGCCATTTTAATTAACTCTCTAATCATTAATTCAGCTGCATTAAAATCTGCAATAACTCCATCACGTAATGGACGAATTGTTTTTATATGTTCATGTGTTTTCCCCTGCATTTGCCGGGCTTTTGATCCTATAGCTATTAATTTGTTTTTTATTTTATCAATTGCCACTATGGAAGGTTCATCAACAACCACTTTATCATTTTGAATGATAATTGTATTTGCTGTTCCTAAATCAATTGCTATTTCTTGCGAAAAAAATGAAAATAATCCCATGTTATGTCTAGCTTACTTGTTTTATTATTTAGTATCGTTTTAGTTTCAAGTTTCAATCTGCTTACTGAAAACTGTCTACTAAATTAATGTTTAAAATGTCTTATTCCTGTAAATACCATTGCCATATCATGTTCATCGCAATAGTTAATTGAATCTTTATCTTTAATTGAGCCACCCGGTTGAATTACCGCATTAACACCTACCTTGTTTGCAATTTCGACTGAATCAGCAAAGGGAAAAAATGCATCAGAAGCCATTACTGCACCTTCTAAATCAAATTTAAAGTTTTTTGCTTTCTCAATAGCATGCTTTAATGCATCAATCCTAGATGTTTGACCAACTCCACTAGCAATTAGTTGCATATTCTTTGCCAAAACGATTGCATTTGACTTTGAATGTTTAACTAATATGTTTGCAAAGGCTAAATCATTGTACTGATTTTCAGATGGTTCTTTTTTTGTAGCAAGCTTCATGTCATTTTTAAATTCTGTATTCTGGTCTTTATCCTGTACCAAAACTCCATTTAAAAGTGAGCGAAACTGCTTTTTATCTATGTCAGCATCTTTTTTTATCAGAATAATTCTATTCTTTTTTGCTTTTAAGATATCTAAAGCACCACTCGAATATGAAGGAGCAATTATAACCTCATAAAATATTTTATCAATTTCTTCAGCCGTTTCTTTATCCAATTCTCTGTTGGTTATCAAAACTCCTCCAAAGGCAGAAATAGGATCACCAGCCAAGGCATCTTTCCACGCATCAATAAGCTTTTCCCTAACGGCAAGCCCACATGCGTTATTATGTTTTAAAACGGCAAATGTGGAATCTGTAAATTCAGAAATTAAACTTACAGCAGCTTCAATGTCTAACAAGTTATTATACGAAATTTCTTTACCATGAACTTGTTCAAAAAGTTCATCAAAATCACCATAAAAATAACCTGCCTGATGAGGATTTTCACCATATCTTAATTTTCGCTGAGGTTTTACAGATATTTTGAATGTATCTGTTTCATCGCTTGCAAAATATGAATAAATAGCTGTATCGTAAGAAGAAGAAATTTCAAAAGCAGCTTTTGCAAATTGCTTTCTGTCTTCAATGGCTGTTTCACCATTTTTGGTTTTTAATATTTCAAGCAAAGCTGCATATTGTGCTTTAGATGGTACAATTACCACATCTTTAAAGTTTTTTGCCGCAGCCCGAATTAATGAAATACCTCCAATATCAATTTTTTCAATTACATCCTGTTCTCCAGCACCACTCTTTACGGTTTCTTCAAATGGATATAAATCAACTATAACCAAATCTATTTCAGGAATTTCATATTGCTCCAAATGCTGTTTATCTTCTAAATTATCCCGCCGTGATAAAATGCCTCCAAAAATTTTAGGATGCAATGTTTTTACCCTGCCACCCAATATTGATGGATAAGAAGTTACATCCTCAACAGCCTGAACTTCAACATTTAACCCTTCAATAAAAGACTTTGTACCACCTGTTGAAAAGATTTTTACACCCAATCGGTTTAATTCTAAGATAATATCTTCCAGCTTATCTTTATGGTAAACTGAGATTAGTGCCGACTTTATCTTTCTCATCCGTAAAATTATAATATTTAAATACTGTTAATTGCAATATTAATATGCTTGTTTCAAATTGTTCATTTTCAAGCCTTTTAATATAATTTACAAAAGTATTAAATTTCATATAATTTTTCAATTTTAATTTACAAATAATCAAATAAATTACCCACAAACTTATGAACAGGCTTTTTGTCAATAAAATTAGGGAACTCAGACTAAAAATAACTTAAAAAAATACGTACTTGTTTTTGCTTTTATATTAAAACCTTTATTTTTGTCTTATGATATTTCTACATTTATTAAAAGAGAGTTTGTATTTTGCTTTCAACTCATTAGTTGTAAACAAACTACGTACATTTTTATCTTTACTGGGAATAACCATTGGTATTTTTGCAATTATTTCTGTTTTTACAGTAATTGACACATTAGAAAGTAGCATAAGAAACAGTATTGCAAAACTTGGTGATAATGTTGTTTATGTGCAAAAATGGCCATGGGTTATGGATAGTGATTTTAAATGGTGGGATTATATGAATAGACCTGTTCCTAAATTAAAAGAAAAGGATAAACTTTTAAAACGTTCACATTTGGCACAGGCAGCTACTTTTAGTATTCAAACCAGAAAAAACATTCAATACAAGGATAATTCGGCAGATAATGTTACAATTATTTGTGCAACACATGATTATGAAAATATTCGATCTTTTGAAATTGCCCAGGGACGATATTTTTCTCTTTTTGAATCGAATACGGGAAAAAACAAAGCTATTATTGGTGCTGTTATCGCTGAAAAACTTTTCCCTGATGTTAACCCTGTTGGGAAAACTATTAAAATTATTGGTCATAAGGTTCGTATTATTGGTGTCTATAAAAAAGAAGGTTCAGACCCATTTAACATTAGTTCGGACGAACAGATATTGTTACCGATTAATTTTGCAAGAAATATATTTGATGTGAAAAATGAAAGGCTTAACCCAATGATTATGGTGAAATCCAAAGCAGGTATAAGCTCAAATGAGTTAATTGATGAGTTAAAAGGCATTATGCGCTCTATTAGAAGAATAAAACCTACAGAAGATGATAATTTTGCCCTTAATCAAACTAGTTTAATTTCTCAAAGTTTTGATAGCCTTTTTGGTGTACTTGATGTTGCAGGATATATAATTGGTGGTTTTTCTATTTTAGTTGGTGGTTTCGGCATTGCAAATATTATGTTTGTTTCAGTAAAAGAGCAAACTAAGTTAATTGGAATACAGAAAGCACTTGGTGCAAAAAGTTATTTTGTACTCTTGCAGTTTTTATATGAATCAGTTATTCTTACTCTACTAGGTGGTATTTTAGGACTTTTGATTATATATATTGGGACTTTAATTGTTTCTACTGCTTTTGATATGGATTTTAACCTGACAACCGGAAATGTTGTCTTCGGTATAGCAATTTCCGTTTCAATAGGTATTATTTCAGGTATTATACCAGCATACAAGGCAGCTAAATTAAACCCGGTTGAAGCTATTGCATCAGCTTAGTGTTTGTCCATAAAGGCCACTATCTTCGTTACGCTCGTATTAAAAATCAATTATTTACAAAAGTAAACTCCTAATTTTCAATACTTCACAAGCCTTAATTGTGAACATTCTGAACGAAACACTAACTTGAGAGACAGACTCGACTTAGTATTGTTCTACTGTTCTGCTTATTTAATGCTCGTCTTTGCGGAGGAAGTGAAGCAACGGCTTTAGCCCTCACGCAAGTAATCTCAAATAATTTGAATACAGGTTTATTAAAAGGTAAACTACCACTTTCTTAATAAGGAGAAGACAGCTTCGTAGCTAGCTGTGACGCTTTTTTTGTTGTTATAGCCCAACCAACCTTCAGCAATACACTCTGTAAAAGCATATTACTCTTCTACCCTGCCAAATTGGAAAAAGTATAGTGAGCAAGGCTTAAATAAATAAATAATCCTGTAATATCGTTTACCGTTGTAATAAAGGGGCCTGTTGCCAATGCCGGATCAATATTAAACCGATTTAATGCCAATGGTACAAAGGTTCCAAAAACGGATGCAAAAACAACAACAATTACAAGAGCTCCACTAACGGAAATTGTTAAAGCCATTGAATCATAAAAAAAGTAACTAAATAAAAATATGAGTGATGCTAAAATAACAGCATTAAGTAAGGCTACGGCCAACTCTTTCAGAAGTCGTTTAAACAGGCTATCAAAACCAGCTGAATTGCTTGCCAATGCCTGCACAATAATTGATGAAGACTGTACTCCAACATTCCCACCCATCGCAGCAATAAGAGGAATAAAAAATGCCATAGATGCATATTCTGCTAAAGCACCTTCATATGAGCTAATTACCTGTGCACCAAATATACCTCCCACCAAGCCAATCAATAACCATGGAATTCTTGCCCTGGTTAAAACCCAAATTTTATCAGAAGGCTCAACATCTTCAGTAATACCAGAAACCATTTGGTAGTCCTTTTCTGCTTCTTCCTGCATTACATCAACAATATCATCAATTGTTATTCTACCAACCAAACGTCCAATACTATCAATTACAGGTAAAGCAACCAAATCATATTTTCTGGCAATATTCACAACTTCCTCTTCCTCAACATCTACTTTAACAGATATAATATCTTCCTTGCTAATATCTTTCACCTTTTTTTTACTACCTGCAATAATTAGCCTTTTTAGTGATAAAATACCTTTCAGAATATTATCTTCATTTACCACATAAACATAATAAATCTCATCAATTTCATCGGCAATTTTTCGTATTTCAGCAATACATTTTTCAACGTCCCAGGATTCTTTTACCGAAATAAGCTCTTTTGCCATCAAGCCACCTGCTGTATCTTCATTATACTTCAGAAGGTCAACAATATCGCCTGCTTGTTCCAAATCATCAATATGGGAAAGAACCTCTTCCTGTCGGTCGTCTGGTAAATCAGCAATAACATCCGCTGCATCATCAGAATCCATGTAATCAATAAACTTACGAGCAATTACATCACTTGGAAGTGATTTCATAAAAAGTTCACGATCATCGTCTTCTAACTCTGCCAGTACATCTCCGGCTTTATCTCCATCAAGTAACAAATACAAAAATCTTGCTTCATCAACATTTAATTCATCGTAAATTTCAGCAATATCTGCTGCGTGAAGCTCTTCCATCAACATAACAGCAGCATCTTCATCATGATCTGAAATGATTTTTTTCAGATCATCTATATATTTCTTACTTAATTCAAAATGCATCTTATTCTATTGTTTTATAGTTAAAGTCCACAAACCTGTCCCGAGTTTTTCGGAAGCCGTGCAGCTCTACCAATTACCTAAAAAACTAAATCTAACTCACCATCCACCCCGAACAAACTTATCAAAAATTAGCCAGGCTTTGGCTGAAAATATTTTCTTTTGGTCATTCATTAAATTTTCAACTTCCAGTTTGTTCATTAAAAATGTTTCTATTTCTTCTGACTCTTCATTACCATCCTGACCAATTTGTCCTTCTGCCCTTGCAAAAACAATTGATACAACCTCGTTTGTTAAACCCGCCGAATTCGTCATAAAAGGTGTTTTTTCAACTATTTCTAAAAGCTCAAGATTTGTTTCTTCTTTCAACTCCTTTTTTGCGGTTTTCTCAATTGTATCTCCCTCTTCTACTAAACCTGCTGGTAATGCCCACTCATAATCACCAATTGCAACTCTGAACTCTTTTAATACAACAAGTTTATCATCAACAGTAGCAGCAACTATTACTGTTTTTCCTCCATTATTTCGTTCAACAGAATACCAAACACTCTCAATATTATTTTTGTTTACAAAAGTAGTTGCAACAAAGTTTAGATATTTTGAGCTGCTAATTATTTTCTTTCCTAATATTCTCATTATAAAGAGTCTAAATGTTTTTTCACTTCATTGGTTAATCTAACAAATTCCTCAACCGAAAGTTGTTCAGGTCTTTGCCCTAAATATTCCGACTGAAAATCAGTAATGTTCATTAAGCTTTTTAACGAATTTCTTATGGTTTTACGCCTTTGATTAAAAGTTGATTTTATCACTCTGAAAAATAGTTTTTCATCACAATCTAATTTTTCAATATCATTTCGCTCTAGGCGAATAACCATAGATTTTACTTTTGGTGGTGGGTTAAAAGCTTCAGGTTCTAATGTTAAAACTTCAGAGGTATTGTAAAAAGCTTGTATTAAAACACTTAAAATGCCATATACTTTATTGCCAGGTTTGGAAATAACCCGTTTAGCAACCTCCAGCTGGAACATTCCCACAAGTTCTTTTACCTTATTCCGATTTTCATATAGTCTGAAAAGTATTTGACTTGAAATATTATAAGGGAAGTTACCAATTATGGCAATATTATTAGCTTCAAGACTTTGAATATCCATTTTCAAAAAATCCTGATGAAGTATTTTACCTTCCATTTCAGGAAAGTTTTGATTGAGATATTCAACCGACTCATCATCAATTTCGATAAAAGATGTATCATAATCCTTTTTAAGAAGAAACTCACTTAAAATACCCATGCCCGGCCCAACTTCAAGAACATGCTCCAAATTTTTACAAGTGAGGCTGTTTACAATTTCCTCAGCAATTTTCTTATCTTTTAAAAAATGTTGACCTAAAAACTTTTTAGCTTTCACTCTATCCATTTATCCTATAATTTTACAGTTTTAAACTTTCTTCAATATTAATTAACGGATCACTAATAATCGCTTCTTTTTCTTCTGCTTCTAACTTTTCGATTTGTTTTAGTGATTTTCCTTTTTTTTGTTTATCAAATTTTTTCCTTATCTGTTCTTTTCTTTCTTCAATCTCTTTTAATTTCCATCGCTGTATTTTAACATTATTTTTTACTAGTTCAAGCGAATCTGATACTATTTCTTCAAAAACCAAATTCTCTTCCGTTTTGATATTATTAAGTATACTTTCAAAAAACATTTCTGTAATATTATTTACAATATCGGTATTTTTTGCAGAACTAATATCTGTTAAAAAATCATTTATGACATGAAATACTACATCTGAAACAATTTTTTCAATGGCAGAACTAACAACTGAGCCAAATACCGGAACTTTATTAATCACTTTAACTTCAGGCGTTTTTTTAATTGACAAACTAACTCTATGATTTACATACTCTTTTAACTCATTCTCATATTTAGGATGTGTATCCTTTAAGACATCCCGAATTTGAACTGTAATCATTTCTACAAGGATTTGCTTTTTAGGATAAATTATTTCATCAATAATCTTTTTGATTACAGGAGTCCCTTTATCTAGTTCATCCTGCACACCATCAATCATATTAACAATTACCCTATCAGATACCTCTTCCATTAAAACACCAAAATACTTATTAATTTTCTTTATAATAAAGTTTTTGGATAAATCTATTATTTGTAAACGTTGAAGTCGAAGCAGTATTGAAATAACCCTTAAAATCCTTAGCATACGCCAGGAACCAATAGGTATACAGCCCAATGCATCGTACCAATGAATAAAAGGATAAAAAAACCAGCGGTGATATGTTCTATTTTTAATTGCGATACCCCACCGTACAGTTAGTTCTAATATAAACAACCCTACAAACAAATAATCATAAAACCAAAATTTGGCATGAATAGGAATATAAAAATTATAAAACCCATTTAAATACTCCGACAAAAAGAGATCTACTGATATGAAAGTAAAAATCCAATCAAAAATAATCCAGAAAAAATTTGTTAATAAAATAGTAATCATTAACAAATCCCAGAAAATAATCCAAAATGTTTTATTCTTATATAATCCTTTAAATTTCACCCGAAACTCTTATATTTAAAAGTTAATATTATATTTGTTCCCTCAAAATAATCATGTAAAGATATACTCAATCAAACTATTTATCAATTTATCATTAAATTATCTTGAAAAGTAAAATTACATCAGGTATAAGGATTGCCTTATTTTTAACCATTGGTTTGGTTTTATTTTGGTTAGTTTATAAAGATCAAAACGTAAATGAAATTATTGCAGCCCTTAAAGGTGCAAATTATTTTTGGATTGGTGTATCACTGGTATTAGCATTACTAAGTCATTTAAGCAGAGCAATAAGGTGGAATCTTTTAATTAATCCTTTAGGGTATAAACCCCGACTTTTGAACACATTTTTCTCAGTTATGGTTATGTACCTTTCAAACACAGCCATACCTCGCTCAGGTGAAATTGTACGTTGTTCAATTTTAAAAAGATATGAAAAAGTACCTATATCCAAATTATTAGGAACAGTTGTAGTTGAAAGAGTTATGGATTTTGTTATGCTTTTCATCTTATTGTTTGTAGTACTTGTTACACAGTTTGGAGTAGTACTTGAATTTATTCAGAATAATCCGGGAATTGAACAAAAAGTTAATTCTATTTTGCAGATAAAATATTTGATATTGTTAGCTGCTTTGTTTCTTGCCTCAATAGTTTTTACCTGGTATTTTAGAAAACGATTTAAAGAAAGTGTAGTATATAAAAAACTTCGTGAATTATTAATGAGTTTCATTGCAGGGCTTGATACAGTACGAAAAATGGATAGAAAATGGGAATTTATTGGCCATTCAATATTTATTTGGACTATGTATTTTTTGATGATATATGTAACTTTCTGGAGTTTTGAATTTACTCAGCATTTGACTGTTATGACAGGATTAACCGTTTTTGTAATGGCTAGTTTTGGTATGGTTGCTCCTTCACCGGGTGGCATTGGAACCTGGCATTTTATGGTTATTGAAACATTAATGATTTATGGTATTGAGAAAACACCTGATGCAAATGCTTTTGCTTTTGCCGTGCATGGTGCAATGACACTCCTTTTAGTTGGCGTTGGAGTTATTTCGCTTGTTATGCTACCAATTATTAATAATAAAGTAAATAACAAATTAACTGATGTTCCTACCAGTAGTGTTAAGTCAATGAAAAAGTTCGGGTAAGGCGAACTTATGTAAACCCGTCAGACCGCTCGGAGCGGTCAGACGGATAAAGTTGCATCTGAAATGCCATACATGACTTGACACTAGTCTTAAATAACCATGATGCTTAAAGTTATATATTTCACCTTAACAATTAGCTCATTTGAAATTGCAATTTTAATAATTAACTACTAATCACCAATGTGTCAATTGTGTGCAAAATATAAGTAATACCTATATTTAAAATCCCCTGTTAGTATAAATACAAAAGCAAATCCTATTCAAACCCTATCAATGACTACACTCTTTAAGAAAAAAACAAACTTTCGTATTCTTAAAGTATTAATAGTATTATCAACTTATACTTTTGTTATTTATAAAATAAATAATTCGGTAGAAAGCTCACAATTTATACTTGACAATTTTTCATTAAGCAGAACTAAATACGCAATACTTATTATTGTACTTCAACTTATGATTGTAAATTGGGTATTTGAAGCTGTAAAGTGGAAAATACTTGTTAAAGACATTAAAAGAATAAATTTAAAATATAGTTTACGTTCCGTATTAGCCGGGATTAGTATAGGAATATTTACTCCTAACCGAATAGGCGAATTTGCCGGAAGACCCTATTTTACTGACTCTTCAAAAATGGTTTCCGGTGTTTTTGCATCAATTGTTGGTAGCCTTAGTCAGTCATTCATAACTATAACTGTTGGTGTTTTTGCAATAAATGCTTATTTAATTGATACTGAAAACAAGCTATTCATAAGTAAATATTATATTTATTTAATACTTACTCTTTCAATTTTACTAATAATACTTATTGCATATGCTTTTTTTAAGCCCAGCTTTTTAATAAAGTTAAAAAGCAAATTTGGCTTACTAAAAAAAAAAGAAAAAGAATTGCATTTTCTCAAATTTTATAAATTTAAAGATTTACGAAACATTTTAACTTTTAGCTTTTTCAGGTATACAATTTTCTTTACACAATTTTATTTATTATTAATATTCTTCAATATAGAAATTAGCGTATTCCATGCATTTATTGCCGTCGGATTAATTTATCTATTCCTGTTTATTATTCCGGGCTTTGCATTATCTGAAATTGGTGTACGTGGTTCCTTAGCCATTTTCTTTTTAGGATTATATAGTTCAGATTACCCTGCTATTCTGTCGGCAAGTATTTTATTGTGGATTGTAAACCTAGCATTTCCAGCAATTTTGGGCACTTTTATTGTTATGCGAGAACCCTTAAAGAAAAATTTAAGCAGGAAAGGTTAATTTTGATTGCCAAACAGTATTTTTTTTTAAATTTGCCTTTCTAATTTAATAATATATAAATAATAAGCCAACTAATGCCCAAAGCTAAAAATAGTTGGAACAATTTAAAAAATGGACATATGAAACAAGTATGATTAAAATAATTATTAAACATTCAAGGCAATGATTATTTTACATCATGTGGTAACATGTGGCAAATAAAAACATTTTAAAAATAGACACATGAAACAAGTCCCGATTTTCTCAGGACGGTAACATGTGGCAATTAAAAACAATTAAAAAACAAACACATGAAAAACATTTATCTACTAAGTTTAATTACTTTATTTTTCTTTGCTTGCAATGAAAACACATCAACCAATGAAAACAAAAACGATGCTGAACAAAAAGAAACTACTAATTCAGAATCAACATCTTTTAATAAATACCCTATTAAAGCGGGCATTGTTAAATATTTACAAAATGCAATGGGAGAAAAAACATACATAAACTTGTATTTTAAGAATTATGGTACTGAAGAATGTATTATTTCTCAAATAGAAATAGATGGAGAAAAAATAAATAAACGAAATATAGCCAAAAGTGGTTATCTTTATTCATTGGAGATGACTCAGAAAACAGGAACTAAAATAAAAACTAACTCTAATTTATCACCATATAAGACTGATCTTAAAATACTTGAAGCAAAACTAACTGAAGATGGTGGCGAAAAACTTGGGACAGAAGAAATTCTTGGAAAAACTTGCCAAATTTATTCAATGAATGAAAACGGAGCAAATACAAAAATCTGGATATGGAAAACCATGATACTTAAAAAGAGTACGGAACAAAATGGTATGACCATGACTATGGAAGCAAAGAGCTTAGAGGAAACCTCAAACTTACCTAAAGGAATATTTGATGTTCCTACTGATTTTACGATTACAGAAGAAGCAGAAATGGATATGGATGTTGACGATTTTGGTGACGAAAATGCAGCTGGGTAATTTAGTAATTGGTTATTAATCGTAATATAAAACTTAACTTGCAAAGTCTTTAAGATTCCGCTAAGGCGGGGCAGGCTATGCGCTTTTTCTTTGTTGGAATTGAGGCATCGAACCTTGAAGTTGTATGTTTATACTGCAAGAGGTTTGCAACAGCTTGTCCCGAACTTGATTCGGGAAAGAGTCCGACAAAGAAAAAATGCACCTTTGGTAAATTTATCATTTCTGCTATTTAGGGTTAAGTTGCAGATTGATAGACAATTAACAAAGCACCTAATAAATTCATGAATTAATCAGGTTAGACATGCTCCCTCTAATTATTGTAAGCATTTTTGTTACAGTCAGCTATATATTACTATTAACCAGTCTAATTATTGGGTGGAAACGTATTAATAAATTTGAAAAGGGTTCTGAGAACCCTTTTCCTATTTTTATAAGTGTGATAATTTCTGCAAAAAATGAGGAAAATAATATTTCACAGACTTTAAATTCTCTTTTGCACCAAACTCTAAATAGTAATTCCTTTGAAGTGCTTATTATTGATGATTTTTCATCAGACAATACAAACAATATAATTAAGGAATTTTGTAAACAGCAAAGCAGTTTCCAATTACTAAGTTTAAATGAGCATAAAGGGAAAAAATTTGCACTGGATTATGGAATAAAAAAAGCAAAAGGAGAATTAATAGTTACTACAGATGCTGATTGTGAGTTTCAGGCAGAGTGGCTTCAAACCATTAAAGATTATTACATAAGCAGTAATGCCAAAATGATTATTGCTCCTGTTTTAATAAAATCAAAAAGCTGGTTTGAACATATGCAAGCACTTGATTTTTTTTCCTTAATGGTTTCAGGTGCAGCAGCAACAGGTATAAAAAGGCCAATAATGAACAATGGTGCTAATTTAGCATTCTCAAAAGAGGCCTATTTAGGTTTAAATGATCCAACAAATAAGAAAGTCAGTTCAGGTGATGATATTTTCCTATTATTGAAAATGAAGGAAGAATATCCCTCAAAAATCCATTTCTTAAAATCAGAAAAAGCAACTGTTTACACAAAACCAAAAGAATCATTCACTGCTTATATTAACCAACGTAAACGCTGGGCTTCAAAAAGCAAGCACTATCGCGATTTCGATATTATTTACACAGCTGTTGCTGTTCTATTAACAAACGCACTTCTGTTAGCTGTCTTAGTATCAGGCATTTTCTATACTAATTTATTATTTATATTTCTTTCGTTATTTACCTTTAAATCAATATTTGATTTTACATTTTTATATGAAACCACTCACTTTTTTCAGCAAAAACCAATATTAAAGTACTTTTTATTGGTACAATTTGCCAATGTATTTCTAATACCTTTTTTGGCTTTTTCAGGAATATTTACCAAAACAAAATGGAAAGGGAAAATGATAAGATAAGAAAAGGTTAAAATCTTCTATACTTTTTTGTCATTTCAAAAATTTTGAGTAGTATTTTTTGCTCAATTTCATCAAATCCAATTTTCTTTCTGGACATTACCACATGATTCACTTCAAAAGCTTTAT
>Ga0164318_10002065_pt1 | contig 18422 bp, 13 predicted proteins | sample GuaBasSedimGuay9_FD_113734 | JGI IMG/M metagenome (GOLD analysis project Ga0164318, IMG submission 113734) | Subseafloor sediment microbial communities from Guaymas Basin, Gulf of California, Mexico - Guay9, Core 4571-4, 0-3 cm | ecosystem: Environmental > Aquatic > Marine > Hydrothermal vents... | reverse complement strand
TCCCGCTTCAGATGAGGTTAATCTTCCCGATTCCTTTGACTATGCTCCTGTTCCCGAAAAAAAATTGCTTCTGCCTTCAAATGAAATACGGGAAAACGTTGACAAATGGCTTACACAATGGACAGACAGTGTTACAAAATAAGCATTTCAGCAGAAAGATTCTGATAAGATTTCTTCTGCTCTTCACTGTTCTTACCTTTATTCTGCTCTTTTTTTATATTCCGGTATTCGGTGTGCTAAAGGGAGCATTTTTAGATAAGAACGGCTCATTTTCACTCAGTAATCTCCGGGATGTTCTCACTACTCCTTATAACAGGAGGGTTATACTTTTTACCTTTGAACAAGCGGTATTGAGTACATTCTTTGCTGTCCTTTTGGGATTTCCCGGCGCCTACATTCTGGCAAAGGTGAACTTCCCGGGTAAATCTGCAGTTAAGGCGGTCTCAATGATCCCCTTTGTTCTTCCCTCAATCCTAGTGGTGCTGGGTTTTGTAATCTTCTTCGGAAACAATGGGTATTTAAACAGAGCTGCAATGATGATACTCGGGACTGATGATCCTCCGTTCAGGATTCTTTACTCGCTTAAGGCAATTATCCTTGCACACAGTTTTTACAACTTTCCCATCGCAATGAGGATACTCTCCTCGCTCTGGGAAAAGATGAGCAGCAATCAGCAAAATGCCGCTTTTTCCCTCGGAGCAAACAGAGAAACAGCATTTTTTACCGTCACCCTTCCCCAGCTCATGCCGGCGGTCTTGTCGGCAGCAGGAATTATTTTCCTTTTCTGCTTTTCCAGCTTCGCAGTTATCCTGGTTCTGGGGGGGGGGCCGGCATACTCAACTATGGAGGTGGAGATCTACCGGCTGGCAAAGGTTTCCCTTGACGTAAGGGCAGCGAGCAGTCTTGCAGTAATAGGGATATTTTTCTCTCTGCTTTTCATGTACCTGACAATCCATCTACAGAAGAAAACCTCCAATACAGAGGATATGACAATAGCTCCACCCCAGGAAAAACCAAAGGGAATAACAAGACCGGTGCTGATCACTACTTATGTCGTTTTTATAGTATTTCTTGTTGGTGCTCCAATAATCTCTGTTATCGTCAAGTCCTTTCAGATGCCCGTATCCAGAGCCGGATCGGAAGTTTTGTCGCTGCACTGGTATCAGAAACTTCTTCCTGGAAGTCCCGGGGCCGGGGTAACGGCTGCCATACGGAACTCTATTATATTTGCCCTGTCTTCAGCAGCAATTGCAATCCCGGTCGGAACAATCCTGAGTTACTTCTCGGTAAAAAACTGGATAGGGAACAGAACCGTTACCTCGATTCTTGATTCACTATTAATGCTGCCCATGATTGTTTCTTCGGTGATGCTGGGACTGGGATACATGATCCTGAAAAACTCATTTCCAGACAGGTTTTCCGATTCCGGAATACTTATTATTTTTGCTCACTCAATTATAGCCTATCCATTCGTGATCCGTTCTGTTACCGGGGTCTTGCGAAAAATCAAGCCCTCACTGATCCATGCCGCTTCGAGTATGGGAGCATCTCCCGCATCAGTATTCTTTACCATAGAGCTTCCCTTAATTAAAAATGCTCTTCTAACAGGTGCAGCCTTCGCTTTCGCACTTTCCATGGGGGAACTAAACGCCACAATTCTTCTAGCTGGAAAGGAAACCACAACAATTCCTGTTGCCATATACAGACTGATAGGTTCCTATAACTTCTACGGAGCATGCGCTCTCGGAACGGTACTCATCGGCATTACCGTTATAACGTTCATTTTGCTGGACAGGATAAGCTTAAGCACAGGGAGAAATCTGCCATGGGTCTAATACTTACAGAGATCAGCAAAACATTCAAAGATTTTAAAGTACAGGTTGATCTGGAGGTGAATGACGGGGACCTGACTACTCTTCTGGGACCCTCCGGCTGCGGAAAGACAACAACCCTTCAGATAATATCGGGAATAATCAAACCCGATTCGGGCAGTATAATTCTTAACGGGAACGATATTACCCTGACAGACCCGTGGAAACGGGATATTGGTATTGTATTTCAGGATTATGCTCTCTTTCCCCATCTAAAGGTAGCAGAAAATATAAGTTACGGCTTGAAACGGAAGGGAACCGGTAAAAAAGAGATAACCGAAGCAGTCCGAAACTATCTTAAGCTTGTACACCTCGAGGGTTACGGAGAAAGAACCATAGACTCCCTCTCGGGAGGCGAAAAACAACGAGTAGCCCTTGCGCGGGCACTTGCTCCCAAGCCGGGGATTCTGCTTCTTGACGAACCCTTAAGCGCCCTTGATGCCTCTTTAAGAAAGAATCTTCGAAGAGAGATTCGGAGGATTCAGCAGCAGCTGAAACTTACAACCGTCTATGTAACCCACGATCAGGAAGAAGCACTGACCATAAGCGACAGCCTGGTAATAATGAATCAGGGCGGCGTCGAACAGCACGGAACCCCGCCGGATATCTTCAATAGACCGAAAACAAGGTTTGCCGCTGACTTTCTCGGCCACTCTAATCTTCTGGGTGGAAAGATTACCGCTGTTGAGGAGAGTTCAGGAATTACGGTAAGAATAAACGACAAAACAGAGATATATACCCCGTACTTTCCACTGTTCAAAGAAGGAGATCCTGTCTGGATTTTCTTCAGATCAGGAAGGACTGAAATATGCTCGTATGAAAAAGCTGGAGGGAACGTTCTTCCGGGAAGGTTACTATTAAAAGAGTACTACGGGACTCATACCCTCTTTGAAGTTGATATAAACGGGACCATCATCAAGGCAGAAAGCAGGCACCCCCTTTCTCCCGAAAAAAAGGAGCTTACTCCGGGACAAGAAGTGTTTGTCTCGGTTTCCGGAGAATACTGCTACCTCATGGAAAGATTAAGCAGAATTTGAACCGTTCCTATAATCGAACCAAGGAGTGCTCCAAAAACATTGATCCACCGGAGCTGTTTTTTAACAACAATCAGTATCAGCTCCTCTATCTTCTCAATTTCCAAACTGTCAATCTTCTTGACTACAAGGCTCTGAACATCAACACTCTTGAGAATATCAGGGATCTTCTGTGACAGAAGATCCAGAAAAACCTGAGCTGCAGGCTCTGTAATGGATGACTGAAGCCGGGTATCCATGTTTAATATTTCAGCAATGGACCGGTTAAATACAAAAGGGGCCCCCTTCCCTTCTGAGGAAAACAGTTTCTTCAGGAACAGGGCATCGGGAATTATAAGCACAGGAAGTTCTTCTTTTACAAACTCTTCGGAAAGTTTTAATTTGACATAGAGCAGTTCCCGTATTGTGAGACCGCTATTTCCGGAGATAAAATCCTTTATCCAAAAAATAAATTTCTCTCTAAACTCATCATTGAAGAGAACTGAAAAAACAGAATCCATCACCTTGTTCAGGTCCTCCCAGAAATCACCCTCCCAGGAAGCTGCAATATCCCCGACAGAATAAGATGCAAATCTTTTTAGAGCGGAAACTGCCGCCTCGTATAATCTTTCCTTTATATCAGGATCCGTTCCGGCTTCCTCAAGATTTCTTACCAGATCATCTACTATTGATCCGATATTTTCTTCCAGGGTTCTGTCATACTGCGCAGCCGAAAGGATAAACCTCTGAACCCTGTTCAGTTTGTCCAGAATATCTTTTAAAAGAAACCTTCCCCGGATCTCCAGTTCTGCTCTGGTAGATCTCTCATTCAGAAATTTCATGAACTCCGGAAAGAGAATTTCATAGAGCCTTAAAGCCGCTTTACCTGCCGTTTCAGCCCGTGCAGGAGTTAGAATTTCAGATATTTTCCTGTTGTCGTGGATCCACCTTTCAATAGTTTTTATGAGCCGGGCTTCGAGTTGTTTTCTGGAGTTTTGGGAAAGGAGAAGTTTTAATAATCTGTCAAGAATATGGATCTTCGACAAAAGCAGATCCGCAACAGTCTTCTCTTCCAGATATCCAATCCCTTTTGACAGAAATCCACGAATAATAACGGTTAGCCCTTCAGAGGAAAGAAATCTGTTTAAAAGATCGGTAACCAGGGACTGCAGTATTCCATCATCATCCTTGTTAGAAGACAGGAACTCTCCGGTAAAAGTGTTTTTAAGATCATTCAAGGGAGTATTGAGAACTTTTTCAGTCCATCGATCCAGAGTATCCTGCACCCCTTTTTTAAATAGTGGTGATGAGATCTGATTCCTTACCGCATCCTCTGTCAAAAGCTCTCTGGAAACCATGTTCCCTATATTGCCGGAAAGTTCATACCGTTCCTTCGGAATAATCCCCGGAGTCATGGGAATTTTTATCCCGAGCAATTTTTTGACAGTGTAAGGTCTGAAAAGCATTGCAATAGCAATTGCATTTGTAATATACCCTATGGCGGCACCGATAAGAGGGGGCAGCACCCACGGCAGAATCCGGATAATAAAAGCCATCAGCGTCTCAGTTCCCTGGAACTCCGTTCCGCTTCATCGAGGGAATCGAATAATTTTATATAGGAGCTGAACACCCATCCCTGGAGCCCGCCGTAGGTTATCTGATACCAGTAGCCGGTCTTGTCTTCAACCACCTTCTCATCGGAACCTTTTGAGACAATCTCCAAAATATTCCCCTTCCACAGAGTTGCTACAGGCTTACTGTCTCTATCGGGCTTTTCCCTCATCCGCAGATAAGAGGAAGTAACAACTCCCCACCTGGAAGAAAGAGAAAGGAGCGGTGTTGCAGGCAGCTCTATATCGGGATATGTTGCCTTTTTCCCACAGGAAGTAAAAAGTGATATAACGAGTACGAATACAACGATGAAACTTTTATACATAACTCCCGCCTGATCTACATAAACTGCGATTTTATTTTTTCTATCTCATCTCTTACCACAGCAGCCTCTTCAAATTCAAGGTTCTTTGCATGTTCAACCATAATCTTTTCAAGGGCTTTAAGCATCTTCTTCCGCTGTGCGGGAACAAGAATATTATAGCTGTTTTTTACAACATCGAGATTCACCGATTCTGTTGCCTGTACTGCCTCTTTTTTCCGTATAAGTATATCCTGAATTGCTTTCTTTATGGTTACCGGAGTTATACCATGCTCCCTGTTATAGTGAAGCTGTATTTCCCGCCTCCGCTCTGTCTCCTCTATTGCCTCTTTCATGGCGGGAGAGATCTTGTCAGCATACATAATTACCTTACCGTTAACATTTCGTGCAGCCCGTCCTATGGTCTGGATAAGAGCAGTGGATGACCGCAAAAAACCGATCTTGTCCGCATCCAGTATTGCAATCAGGGATACCTCCGGGAGATCCAGACCTTCCCTCAGAAGGTTTATTCCAACAAGAATATCGATTGTACCTACCCTCAAATCCTTCAGGATCTCAACCCGCTCTATTGTCTCTATCTCCGAATGAAGATACCGGACCTTCAGGCCGAGATTAAGGAGATAATCTGTAAGATCTTCGGACATCTTCTTGGTCAGGGTTGTAATCAACACCCGTTCTCCGGCTTGTATCCGCTCCCGTATCTCCGCATACAGATCCTCAATCTGCCCGTTGGTGGGTCTTACTTCCAATTCGGGGTCCAAAAGTCCCGTTGGCCGTATTATCTGTTCAACAAAAACAGAACACCTCTTTTTTTCATGTTTCCCCGGGGTAGCGGAAACGTAAAGGACCTTGTTCAGAAGCGATTCGAACTCGGAAAAGTACAGAGGTCTGTTGTCCAGAGCGGAAGGGAGACGGAATCCATGGTTTACAAGATTTGTTTTCCGGGAACGGTCACCTTTGTACATGGCTCCTATCTGAGGGAGTGTAACATGAGATTCATCTATTATCGTGAGGAAGTCATCGGGAAAGTAATCAAGGAGTACCGCAGGGCGTTCTCCGGGTTTTCTGCCTCCTAACGGAGCGGAGTAATTCTCTATTCCGGAACAGTACCCCATCTCCTGCATCATCTCGACATCATACTCTGTTCGGGCTTTGAGCCGCTGTGCTTCCACAACCTTGTTCTCTGCCATTAGCTCATTGTATCTTCCCTCCAGTTCCTCCAGAATTACCGAGACTGCAGCCTTCATCTTATCTTCAGGCATAACAAAATGCTTTGCAGGGTACACAACAAATGAATCGAGTTCCTCAAGCAGGCTGCCGCTTACCGGATCTATTTTTGTTATCCTTGATATCTCGTCCCACTCAAACTCAACCCTGAAGGCCTCTTTCAGATATGCAGGATAGATATCAACTACATCTCCCCGGATTCTCAACCCTCCTCTTTTTAAAATTGCATCGTTCCGTTCATACTGCAAAGAAACAAGATGCCTGCTCAGGTGGGAGATATCTGCAATGTCTCCTACCGAGAGTTCAAGACTCATATCCTTAAAATTCTCGGGATTACCGAGACCATAGATACATGAAACGGTGGAAACAACAATTACATCACGCCTTTCCATCAAGGATGATGTTGCGGAAAGACGCATCCTGTCTATCTCGTCATTTATTGAAGCATCCTTCTCTATGTAAAGGTCTCTGGAGGGTACGTATGCCTCAGGCTGATAGTAATCATAGTAGGATACAAAGTATTCAACTGAATTGTCAGGAAAAAACGACTGGAATTCCCGAAACAGCTGGGCAGCAAGCGTTTTGTTGTGGGATATAACAAGAACAGTCCGCTGTATTTCCTCTATAACCTTTGCCATGGTAAAGGTTTTGCCGGAGCCGGTTACCCCCTTCAGAGTCTGAATTTTATTTCCCACTTGAAATCCGGAAACCAAGGCTGCTATTGCCTCTTTCTGGTCCCCTGCGGGTGAAAACTCGGAAACAGTCTTAAACTTTCTCATAATCTAAAGAAGCAGATCCTCGGGTCTTTCTGATAAAACAACCTTTACCGTTATCCGCTTTTTCCCTCTGACCAGCTCCACCTCAACAACATCACCGGGTTTGTTGTCCTCCAGAGCACTAAAAAGATCAGCAAGAGTTGCGGTTTCGAATCCGTCCACCTTAACAATAACATCACCGCCAAAATAGATTATCGACTTACCGTACTGAACGGGATTATCTGTATCTCCTCCCTTTATACCTGCTTTGTCCGCGTTAGTGCCCCGTCCAACCTTTGAAACCAGGATTCCCCTGTCCACAGACAGCTTACCGTAACGGACAATATTGGGATCAAGCTGAACAGGATAAAAATCTATCCAGCCACGGTTTACGTGGCCCAATGTAATCAGGTCAGGAGCAACTCTCCTTGCAGTATTCACCGGAATTGCAAAACCGATTCCCACCGAACCTCCCGAGGGAGAATAGATCATGGTATTTATCCCGATCATTCTTCCCCTCGAATCTATAAGAGGGCCTCCTGAATTACCGGGATTAATGGATGCATCAGTCTGGATCATCCCCTGGATGACCAGATTCCCCGAGGTTCTTACCGGTCGCCCGAGACCGGAAACAATACCGGTAGTTAACGTCCGGTCATACCCGAAGGGATTCCCGATAGCAAGAACCTTCTGGCCTACTTTGAGGCCTGTAGACTCTCCAAAGGGAACAGTAATAAGATTCTTGCCCTTGGGATCAAACTTTACAACCGCGAGATCGTTCTCCCTGTCCTTGCCGACAACCTTCCCAATGTATTGACTTCCGTCATACAGGTTTATGTACAGTTTATAGGCATCCTTGACTACATGGTAGTTGGTAAGGACATATCCTCTCTTGTCAATTATTGAACCTGAACCTGTCCCCCCTTCGGAAGGTACCGGCTCGAGGAACCAGTTGTACCGGAGCATCTCAGTTGTTATATTTACAACACCCTTGTTCAGTGATTCATAGATACTTATGTTCTCCTGTTCTTCTACACTGAACCGGGATTCTTCCCCAGTACTTACACGGTATACTTCGGATGGAGTTTCTTCACTCGTCTGCAGCACAAAGCTGCTCTCCGCTTTTTTGGCTGCCGCTGTAGTTGCTACTGTATCGGTTTTGGGAGTATTCCCTGAACCCAGGCTGATTACTCCGAAACCCACCAAAAGGAAAAATACCAGCAGCACCGATCCTGCAGCTACAATAACAACCTGTCCTCTGCTGTAAAGTTTCATAATGCTTCATCCTCCGTTTTTTAAATATAGCTGCAAACTGATCTTTTGCCAAGTTAAAGAATCTGATTAGTAGGGGGCCCACGCTTCCTGCACGTTAGCATATGTAGGGCATATCTCATTAATCAATAATATCTTCCACAACACCACGGTCTCACCAATGCTTTCACTACCCAGAACCTTTTGAAAACTACATTTTTTAAAGATTCGCCATAGATTCTAGATAATAGACTCAAATGATAATTTTCCGGTATTAAGACCGGAAAGCTGTGTGAGAATATTAAGAAGCATCTGTCTCCTCTCTTCTTGCCATAAACTTTTTTCTTTCTTAGTAATACTGTCATTTAAACCGGAAAAATCAAAAATGTAATCTGAAAAGATCATTCCAAGCAAGATGTCTGTTAAAACCTTAAGTTTACATGATAGTTCAGAATTGTTAATGGAATTATTATCAACATTGATAAGCTCTCCCAGCTTAGTTTGTAATTCAATAATCTTCTCTTTTACAGGAATAAAACAATCAGATCCTTTTCCCATCTCAGAAAAAATGATCTTAATTTGAGGACGGTTATCCTCAAGATATTCCAAGAATTTTTTCAAAACACCCATGGTTACAGTAATATCTGTAAATTCAATTTGATCTAACAGCAAAGTAAAGCCTTTTATTAAATTCTTAGTAATATTTTCCAGAATTCCATCTTTCCCGCCAAAATAATAGGAAATCATAGAAACATTTACACCTGCTTCCTTCGATATTTCACGGATTGAGGTCTCTTTGTAGCCACGAGCTGAAAAAAGACCAATAGAAGTATTAAGAATATGGGTTTTTGTCTTATTAATAGTCATCAAAACCTCCAATCAAACACTTGATTTATAGTAAATATCTTATTATTTTTAGTCAAGTGAAATGATCAAAGAGGTCCTCTGCAATGCAAACAAGAAAGATTGATTTAGTTACTCTGTTTGTTATTTCTTATTTTATACTTGTTTCTCATCCCCTCTTCAGTTCTGAGGTAGATCAATTTACCGACAGGGAGAAATATCAGGATAGTGCTCTGGATTTTACTCCGGTACTCAACGAGCATACAAATGAACTCATACAACAGGGCATCCAAAAGTATAATGAAAAGTACAGCCATAAAAATCTGACATTAGAGGAAATACATCAAAAGACAGCCTTTGAAATTTATATGGTAACAGCTGGATCTCCTCTCGATAGAATTTTTCTTTTTATCCCGGATAAAGTAGGTCTGCCCTACGCACTTGTATATAAGAGCGGATCGGGACCTACTCAAAAATGGATAAAGAGAAAAGAAAATATTCGCTACTGGACCTTTGTGAGCAATAATATCTACTCTGACACTTATCCCGATGCTTTTAATAAAGCTGTGCTCATAAAGGTTGGCGGTGAGTTTATCGGAAGTGACAAAGTGGACCATTTCTTCGATCAAGGGTATTCGTATTTTGTTAGAAGTGATTTTGGTCGTAAGGATGAGCTAGCCAGAAAATATGGAAGAGATTCTGAGTATGGTTACTACGGTTTGAAAGCGAGTGGGGTATTTTCCTTTGGTGATTTACGGGCCAACTGGGGAGGCTATCAGTTTTACAAAAACCTTTTCTCAGGATCAAACTCTCTTCTTGTTATTTCTGAAAAGGCTTTCGTGAGTATGAGGCACAGTTTTGATTGGTCGGAATATATAGATTGGCAGTTTGATGAATTAAAGAACCCGTCAAAATATACCCCTTTTCTTGAGAAAAGAATATATAAACACATAAAAGAGAATATTAACAGCTACAGAAAAACCTATAAATTTTTAGAGGCAAGAGATATGTTCAGTCAGGCTGGAAAGCGGGACAGCTACTATCTGACAGAAGATTTGCAAAATACAAAATCCAGTATTTCCTATTTCAAGGATCTTTTTATATCCGAGGAGTAAAGACAAAGAAATTTCTTTTGTTTTTTCCAGTGATGGGGGAAAAGCTTTACCTCCTCCAGAAATAATCTCCGTCTCCGTATCTGCGGTGCTGCACAGCTTCATAGATGTGGTCCTTTTCAAGGATGTCCTTCCCTTCAAGATCGGCGATTGTCCGTGCAACCCTTAAGACCGAGTGGCATGCTCTCGAAGAGAGTTCAAGTTTTTCGGATGCCCGGGTAAAGGCCTCTTTACCGCTGGAACTCAAGATGCAGTATTCAAGAAGTGATGCAGCCGGTATCTCAACGTTCTTTGAAAAGGAGGTTTTCTTAAATCTTCTCCTCTGTATTTCAACAGCTTTTCCAACCCGCTCACGTATACTTCTGCTTGTCTCCCCTTTCTCCCCCATAAGGATCGAAGACTTCACCGACTCGACGGGAATACGTATATCTATCCTGTCCATAAGAGCTCCTCCTACCTTTTTCCAGTACTTACGGATCTCCTGTATGGAGCAGAAACAGCTTCTGTTTCCCTTCCCCAGATTCCCGCAGGGGCAAGGATTCGCCGTCATGATAAGCTGAAACCTCGCAGGGTACCAGTAATGGATATCTGACCGTGCAATATCTACCCTCCCCCTTTCCAACGGCTCTCTTAAAGACTGAAGAAGAGTTTTGTTAAACTCGGGAGCTTCATCCAGAAACAGAATACCCCGGTGAGCAAGAGAAATTTCTCCAGGCAGCTGATCCCGTCCTCCTCCTATCAATCCTTCCCTGGATGCTGTATGATGGGGCATCCTTACAGGAGGTCTTTTTACAAGCCCCTTCCTGCTGTCGAGCTTTCCGCTGATGGAATGGATTCTGGTAACCTCCACTGCTTCATCCCGGGTCAGATCAGGAAGAATCCCGGGAAGCCTGAGTGCAGACATGGTTTTCCCGCTTCCCGGAGGTCCAAACATATAGACATGATGTCCCCCGGCCGCGGCAACCTCCAGAGCACGTTTAAGGAATTTATGTCCTCTTATATCGCTGAAATCAAGTTCCCTGATCTGTTGAGAGGATTCTATCCCGGAAGCTTCTGTAACCGCACCTTTATACCTTTCCGCCCTTCCGCTGTGTATGCACCCAAGGAGGTCGGGTATCTCGGCAAGATAATCGATACCGTATACCCCCCTGTTAAAAACAGTTGAAGCCTCTTTAAGATTTTGTCTGGGAACAACTATCAGTCCGATACCGGCCTCCCTTCCCCGGGAAACAGCCGAGATAACTCCATTAACCTCCCTGATCCTGCCGGAAAGTTCCAGCTCACCGAGAAACATTATCTCCCCGGCTCCGGGGGAAACAAGCTGTCCTGACGTAAAGAGAACAGCAGCTGCAATGGAAAGATCAAAGGAAGCTCCCTCCTTCTTTACTCCGGCAGGGGCAAGATTTATAAGAACTCTTTCCCGGGGGAAATCAAACCCTGAATTCCTTATGGAAACACGGACTCTTTCCCGGGCTTCTCTTACAGCATTGTCCGGAAGTCCGACAATATCGACACCGGGAATACCCCGTCGTAGGTCTACCTCTACATGAACTAGGTCACCGTCAAAACCATGATTTACAAAACCTGCAATATTCATCACCTTCCTCCATACTCTTATACAGAGAAAAATAAAGTGCAGATTCATAATGTAATGATTTTTCCTTGAGGATGATTTACTTAATTCCTTCCATCTCTTTTTTGACCATGGCATCGCATGCCTCATTCAAGGGATTTCCGGCATGCCCTTTTACCCATTTCCAGGTTATCTTCATTTTGTCGGAAAGATCTTTTAGCTCAACCCACAACTCTTTGTTTTTTACCGGTTTACCGGCAGCAGTCTTCCAGCCGTTCTTTACCCATTTGTGTATCCATGATGTAATCCCGTTCCTTACATACTGTGAATCAGTGTGGATAACAACATTAGCTTTAGCAGAGAGGTACTGAACATATTCAAGAGCTTTTATAACAGCGGTCAGCTCCATTTTGTTATTGGTAGTATGCTCTTCATTCCCCGAATTGCTCTTTTCTCCGGAGGGAAAGCTGATAATATACGCCCATCCTCCAGGACCCGGATTTCCCAGGCATCCGCCGTCGGTATATATTTCCAGGCTATCTAAAGATGATAAATCAACACTGTCTTTTTTGTCTTCTATTTCCATTACCACCGGAACAACATCTTCCAGTTTTTCCACAGTAAAAAAACGTTCGTTCACTATTTCATCATCTATCTTTTCATGTTCCCAGGTAGACCCTCCGGGAATATAGACGGCCCAGCCGCCCAGATTAAGTACAGGGAGGATATCGGATTTCAGAGAGTCACCTACCATAATACATTCGGAAGGATTGACATCCAGCCGTTTTACCAGATCAGTATAATTTTCCTCTTTTTTCCCGCTCATAATCTCTACATGGTCAAAAAACTCACGTAACCCTGATTTTTCAAGTTTTCTCATTTGATCCAGCAGATCCCCCTTGGTCACAAGGATCAGGCGGTGCCCCGCACCGGCAAGAGAGGAAAGTGCCTCCCTTACCCCTTCTCTAAGAACTACAGGCCGATTTATAAGTTCCTTTCCCAGACCAAGTATCTTTCCTATTACCTCGGCGCTCACTTTATTTTCCGTAATTCTCAAAGATGTCTCAATAAGAGACAGGATGAATCCCTTTGCCCCGTATCCGAACAGATCAAGATTTGACATCTCGGTTCTGAACATCTCCTCCTCGATATCATCCCCCCGGTACCAGGGGGATAAAAGCATCTTTACCTTTTTTTCTGTTTCATGGTAGTACTGCTCATTTATCCACAGTGTATCGTCGGCATCAAATCCAATTATCAAATTTATACTCCATTTCGTATTATAATCTACAGCTCAATTCAACTATACTTTACTCATGAAACTGCAATTGAGTTCACTGATGCTTCAAATAAAACTCACAGCCGCTTTTATTGTTTTCGGTCTTCTCACAGGATTCTCATCTTACTTTATTTCTACGGTTTCTACAACAAGAATTGTCGTTGACACATTCCTTAATAAGGAACTTATCCCTATAAGATTTCAGGATATAAAGGAATAAGTATCCCCTTGCTAGTTTCTAACCATATTGCGGGATACTTTGTTTTTGCTTCAGACAATAGTGCTGAACGGGTAGCAAATCATGCTGTAGAAATGGCAGAAGCACTCGACCTTGGGGAAAAAGCATTACAGGAGATCAGAATAGGGGCTCTTTTGCACGATATTGGTAAATTGGGAGTTCCCGGGGAAACTGACTGACAATGAATACGACTTATTGCAAGAATAATTACCGTTGCCGACGTCTGGGATGCAATAACGGCTGACAGACCATACAGAAAGGGATACACATGAATATTATGAGGGAAGAAAAGGGTAACCTTCTTGACCCCTGCCCTTGCTGATCTATTTCTTAAGCTTGTATAGTCCGGCACACGAGTTATTTCTTCCCTGAGTAAAGGGTAAAATCCAGAGAAGACAGATTCCGTTCTATTGACGTATACCAGATCGATTTCCTGTTTATCAGATCCTTCCCTTCCATCACCTGAGTCTTGAGTTTATCGTACACGTGAAGATTCCTTTTAGCCGTAGTGTATAGTCTGGATAACTCGGAAGGGAAAACTTCACCATGACGGGTGTCAAGGATGTGTTCCACCTCCAGACGGTACTGCTCCATAATCCCCTCATACAGCTCCGTTATTTTCCGTGCATACTCAAAAACAAGGTGATCGAAGTTCTGCACATGGGAAAGATAATCAACAATCTTCCTCAACTGGAGTACAGCACGGTAATAGTTGTCCTGGCTCCGGTACATAAGCAGGGTTTTTTCGGCAAGGGTAATGATATCTTCATTACCACCTACCGAATGCTTCAGTCTGAATGGAGGCATTGTCCTGCATACCTTTATCAGGAGAAGAAGTAAAGCGGGGAAGACCTGATTGCGCCAGAGTTTCTTGCGTACTGCATCATAAAGCTCCTGCATCTCCTCCTGAAACTGCAAAACGTAGGTATCTCCGGATCTGAATACAAGTTCATAAAGGGCTATAGACGTTCCTTTAAAATCAATTATCCCTGAATTGAAAAAACGGATTTTCCCTTTCTTTTCTCCGGCATTTTCTTTTTTATACCTGAAAACAACGTGATTGGTAACGGTTATCCGTGTACTGTGAGGTGATATTTTGTTTGCTCTGGTCTGAAGCCGGGCAGCTGTATTAATAACATCACCGGACAGATTCCCGTCTTCGGTTATTACCAGCGGGGTGTACATCTTGCCTCCCGAAATGCCAGCGGAAACAGACATATCCGGAAGAATGATCTTCGCTCCTGAGCGGCTTCTCCGTAAGGCATCGCTGTTTACTACCTTCCGTTTTGAAAAATAGTCCACGATACTTAAGGTGGCGGAAACAATATCCGAAGCAGTCGTCCCGACAAGTACAATTTCATCTCCCCTTTCCCGACGGCTAATAACATTGAGTTCCTGGGTTATCTTTCCAATATCCCCCTGAATAAAATCGTCCAGAAGCTGAAGCATGGACAGGTTTCTGTTATTCTGTTTGCAGAAGGCCGTATAACCATGAACATCCAGCATTGAAACATAGATGTTTGAAATAGTAGAATTTCTTTTTATATCTCCTGCATACTTGTAGGCTGGGTGGGGTATTACAATTTCCCTCCAAATTTTGGGGTAGGAGGCGTAATCTATATCCTTGAAAAAACCCCAGTGAAGTTTACGGATCAGTTTGAATGCGCTCATCAGAACAACCTGCCGACGGGGAGTTGTAAATATATCACCTGTATACGTAATAAGCTCGGAAAAAGTACGTATCTTCTCCTCAATAATCTTTTCATACAGGTGGGATGAAAGTTCAGACAGGGTTGCAAACTTCTCCATACCCTGATTATTACACATTCTCTCACAAATACCAATATAATTGACTCACCGTATATTCTTACGTATACTTGAGACCGGAGGGGGAAATGGCAGAACAGCTGATTGTAAAAAATCTTGAGTTTATCAAGGTCCTTCCCTACTGGGCACAGGACCTGTCCTACAAGTACTGCTCAAAAACTACTAACCTGTACATAGTTCACGGCAATATACGGGATTTTCTTCCAAATAAAATGTACGAGGGAGAATTTATCTTCGTGCGGATTCAGGAATTTATATCGGAAGTCCTTTTCGGCAACAGAGATATCATTGCCTACTATGACCGTTCTTCCGGAATCAACTTCTGTACTCCGGAGATGCAGAAGGAATATCTCAGCGCCATGAAGAAAGCCTTCCCGGACAAGCGGATGGAAGATTTTCTCTCCCGGAATCCATTTGAAGCCTTCGATCTCATGGAAAAGTACTTTCTTATGAACATTCCCAACAAACTCAGGATAGTTCTCATCATTGACTATGCCGAAACTCTGATTCCAAATACAGAGATTAACCAGATGGGGGAAGAAGACCGTTACTGTCAGGTAACTCTGAACAGGTGGGCGCATGATCCAATATTCACCCAAGGAGATGTGTCAATTATTCTGCTGACAGAAAACCTCACTGATATTAATCAACGCCTTGTACGCTCTCCAAGTACCGTCAAGGTAAACATCCCCTATCCCGATGAAAAAGTCCGGCAGAGTTTTCTGGAATTCCTGGAAAGGAAGGAGGAACTCTTTTTGGAATCACACCTGACTCCTCAGAGGATGGCCAGGGTAACCAGCGGTCTGAATCTTATGAACCTGAACCAGATGGCTGCTGAAACGTTTCAGGAAGACAAACCGATCTCCATGGACTATCTTAAGATCAAAAAAAAAGAGATGATTGAAAATGAAGCAGCAGGTTTAATAGAGTTTGTTGAAACCGAACATGACCTGTCCCTGGTCTCCGGGCATGACTTTGTAAAAAAGAGATTCCGAAGCGCCGCAAAAGCAATAAAACAGGGCCGCCTCGATGTACTTCCCATGGGTTATCTTGTATCGGGACCGATAGGAACCGGAAAGTCGTTTATGGTAACTGCTTTTGCCGGAGAAATCGGTATACCCATGGTCAAGTTCAGGAACTTACGGTCCAAGTGGCATGGAGTTACGGAATCCAATCTGGAGAGGGCTTTGACTATTTTGAAAGCGATGTCTCCGGTTGGAGTAATGATAGATGAAGCAGATACCTTTTTGGGAAGCAGGCATGAAGAGGGTGATTCCGGAACAAGCAACCGTCTTTTTGCTCAAATTGCCTCCTTTATGGGAAACACCGAATACAGGGGAAAGATAATATGGTTTTTACTGACCTGCCGGCCGGATCTTATCCCCATTGACCTTAAACGGCAGGGACGGGCGGAAGAACACCTGTCCCTGTTCTATCCTGATACTGCGGCAGAAAAAGAAGACCTCTTTAAAATCCTGGTTAAAAAACTCAAAATCAAGATCCAGGATTTTTCCATCTCCGATCTGCTGAAAAAATATCATTTTCAGTCTTCCGGTGCAGATCTGGAGGCAATTCTTATCCGGGCAAAGTTCAAAGCAGCTATGGAGAACCATGTTATACTTACCAAAAAAGATGTTGAGGAAACAATTAAAGACTTTGTTCCCCCTGCGTATCCCCATGAAATAGAACTGCAGAACCTTGTTGCGGTACTGGAATGTACCAGCAAAGAGATGATTCCCAAACGGTTCCAGAATTTTGAACGGACAAAGGTTATAAACCAGATCAGGGAGCTCAAAACACTTCTCGGGGAGATTGAGTAGATGACTGTGGACGACCGCCTTTTCGGGAAAACATCAACGGGGGAAAGAGTGTTTGCATTTGATATCTCAAACAGCAACGGGCTTTCCATGACAGTTATAACCTACGGGGCCACTCTACAGTCCTTTAGCATGCCGGATAAAACCGGTTCTATTCAGGAATTGACCCTGGGATTCAGAGAACTGTCCGGTTATGAAGGGGAGCACCCCTATTTCGGAGCAACGGTAGGAAGAACAGCAAACAGAATAAAAAACGGGAAGTTTTCCCTCTTGGGAACTGAATACCAGCTGGATCTTAATAACGGGAAAAACAGTCTCCATGGCGGATTAGAAGGTTTCAATAGAAGGATCTGGGATGCCTATCCTTTTGTAATCGGCAAGAAAGCCGGAGTAAAACTCTTTCTTGAAAGTCCCGATGGTGATCAGGGATATCCGGGAACGCTGCAGGTTAATCTGACTATTTCCCTGGATGAGGATAACAATCTCGAGTTCAGCTACAGAGCGGAGAGTTCAAAAACCACAATTGTGAACCTTACCAACCACAGTTACTGGAACCTTTCCGGCGCTGGAAATGGTACTATTCTGGACCATATCCTTGAACTTTCAAGTTCCTCTTACCTGGAAGTTGATGAAGAACTGATCCCTACAGGAGCAATTACCCCCACTGCAGGAACTGTGTTTGACTTTACCAATCCCAAACCTGTAGGGCGTGATATCAAGGCAGCAGGAGATACAGGGGGATATGATCACTGTTTTGTTTTGAATAATGTAAACACGCAGCGTGCAGGAGTTCTCTTTGACCCCGCTTCGGGACGGCAGCTGGTTCTGGAAACTGATTCTCCGGGAGTGCAGCTCTATACCGGAAACTTTCTTGAAGGAGTTAAAGACCGGTCGGGAACATTATTCAAACACAGTGCACTCTGTCTGGAGACAGAAGAGTTTCCCGACGCGGTTAACCATGATAATTTCCCAAAGAATATTTTGAATCCCGGAGAAATCTATGTACGGAACACAAAAATGCATTTTGAAATAATCAAATAACAGCTCTAATCCTTCCAGGGGAAAATCATTCCCTTCAGGGATCTGGGCCCAATGTGCTCCCTCTCCTCTGCCAATAATGCATCCCACGGAATAGCGCTTCTTTTGGCATCAGGATATTCTTCCAGATAATCGTACTTATAAAGGCGGAGTTTTAAAGCAATTTGGTGGGAGAGAATAATAACCGAAATCCCGGGAATCAGAAAAGCGGTAAAGAACGATACAGCAAAGACAACAATGGTATGAAGTCCAAGAAAAATAGTAAATCCGGTGTTGTCAAGAAGGAGCATAAAGCTCTTTTTTATCTGCTTGCCCACCCCTCCTTTAAGTTGGAATCCTGCAGGGAAATAGTACTGCGATGCTAAAGCCCAGAAGAACGTTACCCAGAATATGGTAACAGCACCAGCCAGACCGGCTACCCCTCCGACAGAAAGATAGAATGGAAATCCAACAAAGAGGATTGATGCCTCAGCAATGGTAATGACAGAAAGGAGCATCCACTGTTTCCATCCGTTAACAGCAGTCTTAAAGATACTTTTCAGCTCCCCGCTTCCTGAATAGAGAATATCTTTCGTGTACCCCGCAACGCCACAGGTATAAAAATTAAACAAGAATATCAACAGAATGTACAATACAAAAAATGTA
>Ga0164318_10002064_pt1 | contig 18425 bp, 15 predicted proteins | sample GuaBasSedimGuay9_FD_113734 | JGI IMG/M metagenome (GOLD analysis project Ga0164318, IMG submission 113734) | Subseafloor sediment microbial communities from Guaymas Basin, Gulf of California, Mexico - Guay9, Core 4571-4, 0-3 cm | ecosystem: Environmental > Aquatic > Marine > Hydrothermal vents... | reverse complement strand
TTTAACTGTCGGGGCTCAGGGATTTGCAAGGGTAGATTTTTTTATTGAGGAATCCACCGGACGGATACTGCTGAATGAGATAAATACAATCCCCGGATTCACGTCAATCAGTATGTTTGGAAAGATGTGTGAAGCGGGGGGACTGCAGTACAAGGAAGTCCTGGATAGAGTAATTCTCCTGGGAAAAGAAATCCACCGGGTAAAAAGTAAACTTAAAAGAATCCCCGACGAGATAGCTTCAAAAATCCAGTAATTTACCAGTGATCGTACCCTACAATCCTTGAAAGGGATTTTCTGGTATTGAGCATTGGAGTTTCTGCCGGATGCCCTAGTAAAAGGAGCATGACGATCCTCATTGAATAGGGAATGCTCAGTATCTCTTTTATTTCTTCCTCATCAAAAGTTGTTACCATACAGGCACCAAGACCTTCGGCTTTGCTCTGGAGCAGCATGAAAGTTGATGCAATACTTATATCTACAGGATACGAAAGCTGACCGTTGGGCATTGTGTACTCAATATTTGTAGTGCATGCGGCTATTATAACAGGAGCCTGTCCGACATGTTCCTGTCCGTAGGAAGCTTCCTTGATTTTTTCCCTCACATTTTCATTCCGGCATACAATAAATCTCCAGGGCTGTCTGTTTTTTGCGGAAGGAGCCCTTCTGCCGGCTTCAAGTATTCTTTCCAGACTTTTATCATCAACCTTTTCGTGAGTGAAATTTTTAATACTCACCCATTGTTGAATTTCCTTTAAAACGTGCATTAAATACTCCAGGATCTATTTTTACCTTGACGTTACTTTAACATATCACGTATTGTTTCTTTAATGAAGAAATTCTTTTTCCCGGTTATATTCCTGATACTCATAAAAACAAATCTCTTTCCGGTAACGCCTACTCATGATATATTGTACCACATCACACAGGATATGAACAGTTTTTCCACACTTTTCCCACTGAAAGAAGGCTCGGAAAATGAAAAGAAAGTTGTACGTATGATTCTGGAGCAACTCGATTCAGGAGGAATTGAATACACAGTACATGGATTAAGTGAATCAGAAGAGTATCCTTCAGAATCGGTGATTATCGATGCCCGCTTCAACGGTGAGTCCGGTGATGAGATTTTCCTGGTCTTTCCTTTAGGCAGCAGCGCATTCAACCTGGCAGAGGCTCTTTTTTTATCCGGGCAGCTGAATACGGCACCATTGGCCAATACGGTACACATCCTGTTTATGGGAGCTGAATACGGAAAGGCAGCAGATTATCCCCTGGGAACAAATGAGTATCTAAAGATTTATTATCCTCAAGGAAATCCCGCTTTTTTTTATTTTGATATTTCAGGGGTACCGGCAAAGATTGAACTCTTAACCGCAGGAACCGGTACTATTTCGCCCTTATGGATGGTTAAAAAGAGCCTGGATACCCTTAATAACTCCCGCTTTCTGTATTCCTACAGGCAAAGACTTAACATTATTTATAAACTTGGTCTCAACGACAAACCCTCCCTCATTGATCCGTACTTCAAAGAATCGTACCCGGCGGTACTTTTCAGAGCTGAAGGAACCACGAGGGCAGACAAACAAACCGTTGAAAACTATTACAATTTTATTCGCACAATTGCAGCTGACAGGAACTGGAAGATTCAATCTGATCTCAACTGGGACAAACACTATCTCATTGTATTTGCCGGGAAAAAGATACTGTACATCTCTGAACTTAACTATATTCTTTTTCTTATAACCCTTTTAAGCCTCATTCTTCTTTACCCTTTCATGTCGACTGGAAGGTTTAGAAAGTATTTGAGAAGCATAATTCAGTATATATGGACCTTGCCAATACTCTTTGTCATGGTGTTTCTCTTTCTTTTTATATCCACTTTTGCTGTAAAATCCCTTCTTCTAATCAGAAACTTTGAATCCCTGTGGGAATATACCCCGATACTTGTCATTATATTCAAATTGGTAGTAGCAAGTTTTCTTTTTCTCATTTCTCTCCGTCTTTTCCGATTCTTTAAATTTTCTCAGCGCGGCAGTTTTTACAGTGCATCTTCCATCCTGTTTATACTGATTGACGTCCTTGCCGTTCTATCCATAGATATATCTTTTGCGTTTTACCTTGTTCCTGTATTGTTTTCAATCTTCATGTTCACCATCGTGAGAAACAGGTGGGCCAAACTGTTTTTTCTTCTCCTGTCCGCATCTATTCTGGTTTTTGCCGCATCAAAGATGTTCTATTCGGAATCGAACCGAATCGTCAGTCTCTTTATCCTTTCTCCTGTATACGGGAATCTTCTCATTACAGCCAATCTCCTACCCATTCTGCTTATGATATACAGAATCCGTTTCCTGTTTCACAGTAAAAACGGTATTCTAACAAAAAGGATGATCCTCACTCTGGATCTTTCCCTTGGACTCATTTCTGTTTTCATGTATGTTTACCTGGTTCTGTTCTCCCCTTTTTCACCCGAAAACCCTCAACCACTCGAAATATTGGAGTCGGTGGATATCGACAACGGCAGCAGTAACTTTACGTTAAGCAGTCCCGCACCATTAGGTACTTTTTCTTTTACAACCGGAAATGAGACAGTACCTTACAACACCAAAAAGAGAAGTATTATTATTGAATCATCTGGACCGGGATCTGGATTAAAATCTGCCCCTGTCATTGCATTAAGAAAAACCAGGTTCCTCAACCGCCTGGAATACACTCTTTCCTATTCATACACCGCACCGCCTGAATCTCTTGATATATCCCTGCTTTCGGACAAAGAAATCATCATTTATGACTCGAACTATCCATACTCGGCAAGCGGAGACTTTAGCCGTATTGATTTCAAAACAGGGTCTGTCCCCCATTCTGATTTTACTCTTGTTTTTACCCTTCCAAAAGATTCCAACGGGGAAATACGTATAACGGGGAAGTATAATACCTCCTCTGGGAAATCACCTGTTACCGGACATCCTTTCGCTGTACACAGATCCCTGATATTCAAAAAAAAGTTACTTATATCAAACTCAGATTGACAGCGTGGTCTCCTTCAATTAGGATACAGGTATGAATAACTATAAAAACTTTGGTTTCATTTCCATTTTTTTGCTTGCCCTTCTTTCGGTTCAGGCTTATTCCGGGGTGGTAGATACAAAACTTGGCAAGAGTTTTAGCGCCATATTCCCGGAATTATCAAAAGGGTACATTGATTTAAATGCAAACGGTCAACTGGACAGACTTGATGATATGGATGAGAAAATTCCTGATTCCGGCGTCAAGGACGGAATTATTCAGGTTCAGGAAATACTGGAGTTTATCGAAGCCAACTACCGTTTCATCCCAATGGACAAACTGCAGGGAGTTTACAATGCTCTGCTAAACACCTCAGGGGATATTCCCAAATTGATATCTCTTAATTATTCCCAGCGGATTGAAACTGTTATCACAAACAAAGAAAAACTTGGAACTGATACGCTGTATCTTACCCCTTCTGCCTTGAAAAAAGCTCAGGAAGAGATGCGGGGCTACATAGCAACCATGCTCAATGCATATAAAAAAGAAGAGAGAAAATATGAAGCTGACTTTTCAGCCGCCAGTGACCAGCTCTTTAGAATGATCGAGGCGGGGTATCCCCTTCCGGAACTGAGTAAGGATGATTACAGCCTTCTGGTAAGCCTGACAATATACACTATAGAAGAAAACAAGGACTCTACCCCTAAAAGAGTCCTTGCAGCGATACGGACCCTCGGCAAACTTAAAGCCCGTCAAGCAATCCCCTACTTAAAAAAACTTCTGGAATCCCCCCAGTACGGCTATGAAAGCTCGGTAGCTCTGGGTAATATCGGTAATTCTGATGCACGGGAAGTTCTTATCGGGAAAATACAAGAGGGAGTTTCAGGGAAACTGAAAAAAGGGATAATACAGGCCCTTGGGAATACCGGCGGTGAAGACAGTATAGAGATCCTCCTCTCACTGCTGAAAACGGGCGTTGATGAAAAGATTGATCCCGAAACAGAAAAAGCAGCTGTACAGGCACTTTCCGCTGTAACAGAGAAGGATACCCGGAACAGAAAGGTTTATTCAGTTCTTGATTCCTACCTGGATAACACTGATAAGGAGCTGCGGATTCTTGCAATTAAAGGGATTGCCAATTATAAAACAAGCGCTGCTGTCTCTTTGCTCCTTCCGCTGCTAAAAAAGGAAAAATCCGAGGATGTACTCATGGAACTCGTTAAAAGCCTCAGTGCCACCAACAGCACAAAGGCACTTCCAGCAATAACCGGTATGCTGAACGATCCCAACTCGTCTTCTGATCTGAAAAAAGAAATAATCCATGCAGTGGGGGAAAACAGCAACGGATCTAAATCGGTAATGAATATAGTTGATTATCTGGGAGATAAAAATCCTGAATTAAGAACAACTACAGCACAGACTATTCTAAAACTGTACAAACAGAACCCTGCCGCCGTAGCCGGCACAATAAACAGGAAACTGGCAACCAGGAAGGATGAATTATTCCAGAAAGAAGCATCGGCCATTCTGGCAGCCCTGGCTGATCCGTCCACGACAGTGACCCTCACAAACCTGCTTTCTTCCTCATTCCCTTCGGTAAAGAAGAACGCCACCTGGGCACTGTACCGGATAAAACCTGTAAACAACCTGAAAGTGGTAACCGAACTTCAAAAACTGGTAACTGGAGAAACAGAGTCTATTGAGGTCAGAATAAATTCGGTACGGGCCCTCGGAGCCATGGGATTTGATCCCCCGCGGACAGATGTGTGGAAAACTCTGCTTACTGCTTTCAAACTGCAGGATGAAAAATACATAATGCTTAAACTCTACGCTGTAAAGGCTATTGGCGAGCTTGGAACCGTTAATGAGCAGGTCATTAACGGTCTTATTTCCCTCATTTCCCGTGAGAAAAATGCTGCAGTAAAACAAGCTGCAGTGGAGGCCCTGAAAAACATGAACGGCCTGACCCCGGCGGTCGAAAGAATTCTTACCGGAACCTTTAAGCGGAGTACCGATGATAACCTGCGGTTGAGTATCCTGGAGGTTCTTGGGGATATGAGGTCAGAAGAAACTTCGGTACTTGCCCCGGCTCTCCTGAATAAAGATCAGAGCAAGGATAGTAAATACAGGGTAATCTACGTTCTCTCTCACATGGGGGATGAGAAATCTCTCGCCCTCCTGCTTGAATTGACAACTGATCCCGAAGTTTCTGTTTTTCTTACCGGAGTACTTGAAGATGCTGACCGGAACGTCATGAGAAATCTGCTGGCCGGACGATTAAAAACCGAAACAGACCCTCAGCGGCTTAAAGCATTGGAAGAGCTTAGCAGCAGTTTTGAAGCATCCTTCTAAAGAAAAAGTAATATTTCACGTAGACATGGATGCGTTCTATGCGTCCGTCGAACAGTACGATCATCCTGAGTACAGGGGGCGTCCGCTTATAGTCGGCGGAGCCTCGGGGAAAAGAGGGGTTGTCTCTGCATGCTCATACGAAGCACGTAAGTACGGGATACACTCTGCCATGCCGGTATCCTGGGCAAAGCGTTTGTGTCCCCAGGCAATATTTGTCCCGGTAAACATGAGAAGGTATCAGGAAGTGAGTCGGGCCATTATGAAAATCTTTGATGATTTTACTCCAGAAAAAATTCAGATTTCGGTAGATGAGGCGTTTCTTGACATGAGTGGTACAGAACGGCTCTTTGGCCCTCCGGCAAGAGCAGCTTTACTTCTGAAAGAAAGAGTTAAAACTGCAACCGGGCTGACTCTATCGGTAGGCATCGCTCATAATCATCTTCTCGCCAAACTGGCTTCCGATTTTGACAAACCCGATGGACTGGTATTCGTAAAAAAGGGCGAAGAATTGGCATTCCTTGACAAGATTGACCTCAAAGATATCTGGGGACTTGGGAAAAAGACCCTGGAGACGCTTCATTCCTTTAATATTACCACGGTACAACAACTCAGAGAAACAGACATTTCAATTCTGCAAAAGATAGTAGGGAAAGCAGCAGGAGATTTTTTATACAAGGCATCCAGAGGGATAGACCCCGGTATCTATACGGAAAGGGTTAAAAATAGATCAATCAGCAGCGAAGTAACCTTCGAGGAGGATACCAGAGATATTGAAGGTCTGCATAAAACCCTGCTCCATTTGGCGGACCAGATTATGTTCAGGCTGCTTGAACAGGGATATGTCGGGAAAACAGTGTTTATCAAACTGAGATACTCCGACTTTTCCACCTTCACTGCCAGACAAACCCTTAAACACCCGCTGCGGTCCGAAGAAGAAATCCACAAAATAGCACTGGATCTGCTTAAAAAGAAATGGGACAATCACAGCTTGATCAGACTTGTCGGGCTTGGTGTTTCTTCACTGGAAAAAAAGGGTTCACACCAGCAGATAGAACTGTTCTGTGATGCGGCTGATCAGCATTCAAAGGTTGAAAATGCTGTTCAAATCATCCGTTCCAAAGGAAGAAATATAAACAAAGCCAGCCTGATACCGCATCGCAAGAACGGAGTTTAATCTCCCTGCCCTACTTCCAGTCGTCAAGAAGTTCCCGGACCTCCTTTAAGTCGTCCAGGTCTCCAGGTTTGGCATCTGGAAGAAAACTCAATTTTTTCTCCAGCCATTGCAGGATTTGCACAGCTTCTTCCCTGTCTGAAAGTTGTGCCAGGGGCACTGAGGAATATGGTTCTTTTCTTGAATAGTCTATAATTCCTTCATAAAACCAGTTCTTTTCCAGAAGTTTACTCTTTGAATTATACTGCGCTTTTTTCTTTTTCTGCTCTTTAAGCCGCTTGCTGCTTTTCCAGTTTCTCCCCCATAAGTCCTTTGCAAGTGCCAAATAATAGGAATAATGGTACGGCCTTGCTTTCTTTTCCTGGTTGTCTATGGATTTACGGGCAAGAGATACAGCATAGTCTTTATTTCCAAAGGAAATAATCCCCGGAACGGCATAGTATAGCCGTCCGAGTACGTAGTATGAATCTCCATGTGACGGATTACTGCTTATTGCTTTCTCCAAATCATCCCGCATCGACGGTGCTTTAAAGAGTGAATCGAGAATTCCTTTGGTTTCCCCCCACCTTCCGGTGTTGGCAGAACGCCAATAATATGCATTATAGTTGTCAGGATTAAGGCTGAGCGATTTATCAGCAAAAGAAACTCCACGGTCAAATTCTGCTAATAACCTGTCTTTTGATGCGCCGTCCCTCTCCAACTGGTCAGTAAGCTCCAGGTTGGTCCTGGCCAGCCGCCAGTATATCTCCGCTTTTTCATTATCGCTGTCTGCTTTTGCCAACTGGTCGTTCAGCAGCTGATATTCCTTTGTATAATTTCCGTCTTCATGCAGCTGATCGGTATTCTTAAAAAAATCATTTCCGGCATACACCTGAATACCTGTAAAAAAAATAAATACCAGTAAAAGTCCAACAATCTTTTTCATACTTCCTCCTCAAATCAGTGCTATACTATCACATTTTTTTTACCTTTCCCAGTTATAAATTTCTATCAGGCCATCCAAAAAATCGGTAAATGCAATCGTTTTACTGTCTGGAGAGATATCCAGTCCGGTAGGCTGATTCTGTCCCCAGACCCAATCTTCAATCCTTCCCCTGCCTGTATTGTATAAAAATATTTTCCCGAAATCCGGTCCCTTCTCCAGATATCCGTTACGGCTGTTTTTACCCCGGGAGGAAACAAAAAGGTACTTCTCGTCCGGGGACAGAGCAATAGTATTCAGATTACTGCCGGCATACACTTTTCGTATAACCTTGTCGGTTTTTAAATTGATGGTAAAAATTGTCCCGTAGTACATATCTGATACAAAAAGAAGCCCTTTTTTCGGAGATATAACAAGATGCCGCGGTGCTCCGTCCCCAAGATCTATCGTTTTAACAATGGTCTCAGTCTTTGTATCTATCTTGACAACCTTCCCTTTGCTGTATATTCCGGCATAAAGATACCTGCCGTCCGGAGAAAGAGCGAGTCCGCGGGGGATCCCCGGTACTTCTATCCGCCTGAGAACTGAATGTCTGTCAGGATCAACAACTGAAATGGTCCGGGATTCCCAGTTTGAAATATAAACCCTCTTCTCCGAAGGATCAGCAGCTATAACTTTTGACCATTTCCCTCCTGCAGGAAAACTCATCTTGTAGGCAAGGGTCTTGGAATCCAGTACATGGATCATCCCGGTAGTCATCTGGCTAATCCATAACTCCCCCAAACGGTTGATAAACAGCGATTCCACAAACCCCTTTTTTTCGCTGTATTCCTTCGGTATTACCCCTTTTCTGATCTCTTTGTGAGCTTTAAAATCAAAAATGTAGATCCCCCTCCCATGCAACAATGCTGCGACGAGATAGCTGCCATCCGGTGAAAATCGTATACTCTTGGGCTGACTGCTGCTTCCGGTACCAATAGTGCTTCTGAAAATGAGGGATGTATCCAGCTTTTCCAGTTTAATTTCACGGGTCTCTTCTGAAATCTGCTGAAAATCCAGGTATTTATCCCGGTATCCCTGAGCTCTTAAAAAACCATAGTGAACGGAAGCAGGTATGTCATAGAAGGTAACACCGTTCTCTTCCCTGAACGGTTTCTGCACAGAATCATCAAGAATCAGCACCGCATCCTTTGGGAAGGATTTTATTTTGTATATTCTGCCTGAACCGTCCAAAGGAAAGAGAAAGGAAGCAAAAACTGAAATGAGAAAAAAAAGGATAACGCGGAATTTCATAGGGTAACAATTTTTTCAGGAGAGTGCTCTTCCAGAAATATGGTATCGTACCTTCCGGAATGTTCGAAATCATCCTCGGGGAAATGGGTCTTACCAAAGAAATAAAGCACATCTTTCATATCGTTGCTGCTGTTGGACAGCGAGTATCTGTAATAACAATCATGGGTTTCAAGTATCTTTTTGTGCCTGGGCTCATAGATGAGCTCAGGATCGGTGATCTTTCTCAGTCTTGATCTCAGTCCCCCATACCAAACCCAGTCAATGAACATGAGATTGAGTTTCTTCCTTTCGTCCATATAATAGAGTTCGTATACTCCGCCTACCGAGGGAACTGCTGAGGCAATATCATACTTTTCAGCCTTCCGGAATTTCGACCAGTAAACCGAATAGTATACCTCTCTTTTGTCTTCCTGTTTCACTATTAAAGGATCCATCACTATTCAGCAAGTCTAAACTGCAAGAGAAAAAATCTCAAGCTCCTTGAACTACTTTAAATTCTTTTTAATTCAAGATACTATGCCCTCATGGCAATAAATATAGTACTGGTAGAACCTGAAATTCCCCAAAACACCGGTAACATAGCCCGTACATGCGCGGCTATTGGAGGGGTATTGCATCTTGTCGAACCATTGGGATTCTCGGTTGAGGACAAGTACTTAAAAAGGGCAGGTCTTGATTACTGGGATCTGGTGGATGTCAGGTATTACAGGAGTTTCGAAGCCTTCCTTGAAAAGAACAGCAGCTGTCAATTAGTCTTTGTAACAACTAAAGCTGACCGGATCTATACGGAAATGGAGTATCTGGAAGACTGCTTTATTGTTTTCGGTAAAGAAACAAAGGGTCTGCCTGAGGAACTGCTTGTGAAAAACCATGAGAAATGTGTCCGGATTCCCATGGTACAGGAAGCACGATCCTTAAATCTTTCAAACGCTGCAGCAATTGTTGCCTATGAGGCGGCAAGACAGCTGGATTTCAGAGGATTGAAAAAGCAGGGGAACCTGCACAGACTTAAATGGGAGAGATGAAATGAAGAGTATCGGTATAATAGGTATGGGGAACATGGGATTTGCTATAGCAAGGGGAATAAAAGACACGTATGCAAATCTTCAGCTCAATGTTATCGACAAGGATAAAACCCTTGCAGAAGAGCGGGCAAATGAAATTGGTGCGTCTGAAATCAGCTCATTTGAACAGCTTGTCAAGAATTCTGAAATTGTAATTATAGCGGTCAAACCCCAGCATCTGGATGAACTATTCAAGGAGATCAGCAGTTTTACCAAAGATAAAAAGATTATTACCATTGCCGCCGGCAAAAAAATCTCCTATTTTGAAGACAACCTTTATACCGGCAACGTGGTACGGTTTATGCCGAACATTGCTGCCAAAGAATCTTTATCCCTTACTGGTATTGCCTTCGGCGAAAACGTATCTGAAGCGTTTAAAAAGGAAGCTGTGGAAACAGCAGAATCCTTTGGTACGTGTGTAATACTGCCGGAAACGCTCATGCCGGCTATTACAGGACTTTCAGGCAGCGGAATAGCCTATGTATTCGCTTTTATCCATGCTCTTGCCCTGGGCGGAACGAGCAGCGGGATCACTTACGATACATCCCTGGATATTACTGTTCAGACCATTGAAGGAGCTCTGGCATTGGTAAAGGAAAGCGGAACAAATCCGGTAACCAGTTTAACCAGAGTAATATCGGCAGGAGGTACAACAATTGCCGGTATAAAAGCACTGGAAAGCCGTTCTTTTACAGCTGCTGTCATGGAAGCAGTAGAAAAGGCTGCTCAAAAAGCCAAAGAATTCGAGAATTAAACAAGGAGTAAGATACTATGCTGGATTTGAAATTCGTTAAAGAAAACAGGGATGCAGTAGCTGAAAATATCCGCAACAGAAACATGGACGTTGATCTGGACAAAGTTATTGAACTTTACAACAGGAGAAGTTTGCTGATCCGTGAGACTGAAGAACTGAGAAAAAAGAGAAATGAAAATGCAAAAAAAATGAAGGGGAAGCTTTCCTCCGAAGAGCGTCAAACGCTTATAGAGGAGGGGAAGTCCCTTAAGTCCGCTATAGCGGAAGCTGAAGCACAGCTGGAGGGAGTTGAGAAGGATCTCTTTGCAGAGGCGGGGAAAATCCCCAATATGGCTCATCCCGATGCTCCTGCAGGAAAGGAAGAAAAAGACAATCTGGAAATAAAGCGGTTTCTTGAACCTACCGTTTTCAGCTTTCAGCCCAAAGATCACGTCCAGCTGGGACAGGAACTTGACCTTATTGATTTTGAAACCGCCACGCGGGTAACAGGTCCTAAATTTTATTATTTGAAGAATGAGGCTGTCTACCTGGAACTCGCCCTTATCAGGTATGCTCTTGATACGTTAAGGAGCAGAGGGTTTACCCCCATTACAACTCCGGATATTGCAAAAGAGGAAATCCTGGAGGGGATCGGTTTTAATCCCCGGGGGGAAGAAAGCAATATATATAACCTTGAAGGGACAGGTACCTGTCTGATAGGAACTGCTGAGATAACTCTGGGAGGCTACCATGCAGGGCAGATCATCTCCAGACAGGACCTTCCGCTGAAAATGGCAGGTTTGTCCCACTGCTTCCGAAGAGAGGCCGGGGCTGCAGGACAGTACTCCAAGGGACTGTACAGAGTACACCAGTTTACAAAGATAGAGATGTTCGTTTACTGTCTACCGGAGGAATCAGAAAAAGTGCACAATGAACTATTGGCAATTGAAGAGGAACTGTTCAGCAGCCTGGAGATCCCCTACAGAGTAGTAGATACCTGTACCGGTGATCTTGGTGCACCGGCTTACAGAAAGTACGACCTTGAAGCATGGATGCCCGGAAGAGATGAAAACGGTGCCTGGGGCGAGATTACCAGTACTTCAAACTGTACCGATTACCAATCCAGACGTCTTGGGATACGGATAAAGGAAGCGGGTAAATCCACCTATCTGCACATGGTAAACGGAACAGCCATTGCCGTATCCAGAGCAATAATTGCAATAATGGAAAACTTCCAGCAGGAAGACGGAAGCATTACAATTCCTGAAAAACTTGTACCTTATACCGGTTTTGACATGATACGCAGAAAAAAATAAAAAAATGAATGAAGCAATACTGGAAATAAAGGATCTCTCCTTCACGTTCCCCGGATATCCGGGACTGGATTTCCCTGAACTCTTCAGGGATCTTAATTTAAAAGTAGAAAAAGGAGAGATCCGGGTCATTCTGGGTAAACCTGAAAGCGGTAAAACCACCTTGTCCAGGATAATTACAGCTCTTATCCCCCGTTACAGCGGGGGAAGTCTCTCAGGACAGGTTAAGCTTGACGGTGTGGAGATTAACGGGAACCAGCCGTATAACCTTATACAGAAAGCTGGAACAGTTTTCCAAAATCCCGACGAGCAGATCATTACAACGAGGTGTGATGCGGAAATTGCTTTCCCCATGGAATCCATGGGATGGGGAAAAAAGCAGATAGCAGAAAGGATTGATTTCGGTTTGGAAAGCACCGGTATCAGTCATTTGAGATACAGGGACCCTGCAACCCTTTCAGGCGGAGAAAAAAGGAAACTCCTCCTTGCATCTCTTTTTGCCGTAAATCCGCCGTTGTGGATCCTGGATGAAACCTTTGAAGAGCTTGACCCTGCATCCCTTAGAGCTATCCTTAAGACAATACTTTCGCAGGAACGGACCATTATTATATTTATGACGAAACCTCCTGCTGTTCTGGAAGAGCACAATGTGAAGTTTTCGATACTCTATAAGGGAACCCTTTTTCATAAAGAAGATTCCCCTGAAAACTTTAAAAAGCTGATGATAGAGGAAGGTTTGCTGCTCGATCCGGAAAGATATCACTCTATACAGCCGTATAAAAAAAGAGAACCTCTACTGAAAATAGAAAATCTCTCATACTCCTACAATACAGCAGGAGCATTCACCCTTGAGATTGAACACTTCAAACTGAATAAAGGAGAGATAATTTCGATAGTGGGCAGGAACGGCAGCGGCAAGTCTACCCTGGGTAAAATTTTGTGCGGTCTGCTGAAACCTGATTCAGGACAAATTTTTGCATACAGGGAATCCGGGCTCTCTCCTTTAGATACAAAGAATCTGAATGCACTCACCGGCTTTATCTTTCAGAATCCTGATTACCAGATATTTCTTCCAACGGTTAAAGAGGAACTTTCCTATGGGTTAAACCCGGACGAGGCTGCCGTTGACAAGATAATAGAGCTGTTCAGTCTGCCCGGCAAAGAAGTCCCCCCTGCTCTTATGAGTTACGGAGCGAGGAAACGGCTTCAGGGAGCAGTTTATTACCTCTTTGAGAAAGACCTCTATATTGTTGATGAGGCTGATTCAGGACTTTCCGTTGAAGATTTTGCATCCATGATTACCCGCTTTCATCAGAAAGGGAGCACTGTACTCTTTATTACCCATAACATGGAACTCAGCAGGGTTTTCTCGGAAAGAGTCTATATAATGGAAAACGGCAGTGTAGTACAAACTGCCGATGAGGATTCTTTTAATCTGGTAAACGGGTACTTTGCGGGAAAAATTGAGGATCAGGCATGATTGCAAATTTATATCTCCAGGGGAACACTCCAGTTCATAAGTTTGATCCGAGAATAAAGCTGGCACTGCTTCTCTTTATGACCGTATCCTTTTTTCTTACCGACAGTATCCCGGTAACGGGAGGGTTTCTCTTCTTTATTCTGCTTCTTGTTTCACTCAACGGAATCAAACAGGTCTTAAGATCAATTCATTCCATTCTGCCCCTTTTGATCTTTGTTGCCATACTCACCCCGCCATTTCATCCTTCAGGAAAGGTATTCTATGCGTTTCACTCTCTCGTTCTCCTCTCTTCCGACGGGATAAGAGAAGCATTGAGACTGATAATCCGGTTCACGGGGATAACTTCTTTATTCTTTCTGTTTTTTCTTACTACAGAGGTTGATGATCTTATTCTCTCTCTCATGTGGTTTAAAATCCCCTTTACGGCTACCCTTGTCATCACCATTGCCCTCAGGTACATCCCCCACATAACACACATCTACTCAAACGTAACGGACGCACATAAACTCCGCCGTGGAACAGATTTTGAAATGAGCGGCGGTTTTAGAAACAGGATGAAAAATCTGTTTCCTGTACTTGTGTCTGTACTGATTCAGTCAATCCGGGCCATTCCTGCACTGGCTATGGCACTGGAAACAAAGGGTCTCGGATTTAATGCACAAAGACAGAGTTTTAGAGATATCAACATTTTTGGAAGTATTATCTTGCAACTTGTGATAGCTTTTGCTATTGTCCTTGTTGTAGTTTTAGTAACACTTCTCTAGGAGAAACCTATGCCAGACAATAATAAAAACAGTAGTTTTGTACATCTTCCAGCATTCAGAATTGCATCTATCGCCATTATGATTGCAGTAACAGCCATCTTTACAACCATAATAAGAATACCGACTGCACCTACCAGGGGCTACCTCAACTTCGGTGATGTGGCAATATTCTTTACAGCAATAACATTCGGTCCGTGGACAGCTTTAATAGCAGGCGGAGCAGGAACAGCCCTTGCTGATATTATTGGCGGGTATGCCCAATGGGCACCCTACACTTTCATAGCACATGGAGGACAGGGACTTGTAATAGGATTAATAGTCTACGCAGGAAGAAAAAAGACAAAGGGTAAAACAGGTATTGTTTCATTGATAATTGCTTTCGTTGCAGCTTCCATCGTTATGACGGGTACCTACTTCCTGACCGGAGGGCTTATGTACGGTTTCGGAGCTGCAGCCACGGAAATACCGGGAAATATTCTTCAGAATGCCGCAGGGATTCTTGTCGGAGCTTCTCTTTCCGCTGCTGTTCGAAAGGCATATCCTCCAGTCAGCACCTATGGGTGGTAATCACCTTTTTTTCGCTGAAAGCAATCAGGATACCATTAGATCAGTTCAAGGTCTCTATTCAGAGGCCTTGAACAAACTGTTTAAATAGAGAATTTTCTTTTCACAAACCCCTTTCAGGCTTCCCTTCTTCATGGAGGACTTAATCCGGTCTTCACTCCATAACCAGTTGAACCTGTTGTAAATCCGCTGATACTCCTCATCCGGCACACCCTTCCAGTACTTTTCCTTTTGCTCCTTGAACCTTGTATAGGAAAAATTAATCGTACCGCCCTCTATCGCAAGATACATATCCAGCGGAAACCGCGCGTTGTATTCATCCCATAGACTGACATGTTCCTCTTCGGCATAGGCGTCCTGTTTTTCCCAGAACTCCAGCACATCAATTATATGGTTGATTGGCTCGAAAGCCTTCTTTCCTCCATCGTAAATAGCACATCCTTCAAGAGCAATTATCATCTTCTCAAACTGTGAATGTTCAAACTCAGGACTTAACAGAGCACCAAGTTTGTAATTCCTTAAAAGGTCTGTATCCGGAAGCACATTTTTTATAGGGGTAGTGGTACTCCCCAGAGCAAATCTCCCCTCCAGATAAATCATAATTGTTTTTTCATATCCCGGATTCGCTTCTCTGAAACGTCTATCCCATCTTTCGAGAACCTCTTCCGCTCTGCTCCCTCCAATAGTGAGAAAAACAAAGTTTTTCAACTTTAAATTATTGGTTTCCATATACTTTTGCAGATAAACAAGACTGTTGTCGAGAGATGCTCCGGAAGCAACAATATCCGCACTATAGACGGTTGCGTTGTCCGGAACTTCGAATTTCCTGTATGCATCTTCCGAAATTACAAACTCAACCCCTTCTTTTACTCTCTGGCTTGATATATATGAGCTGGAATGCCATTTATAGCCGAAAGCCTTTCTTAACACATCCCTTAACTGAAAATTCAATCCCCCCCGCAGGATATGATAGACATTTACATTCCTGGAATTGATAACACTCAATTTTTCAAGATGATTCAAACTTTTAAAAGCATTCGTTAAACCGTTTCTCATAAGTGTTGTAAAATCACAGTTTATTATTTCCGGGAAATTCATCATATTCCTGGTATCCCGGGTAGAAACAACATAACGGTTAAGAGCCGATTGCTTTTCAGTATTTTCAATCGAATAGATTGCAGCAGTTTCATCCTTGAATTTTCTTACGAGGTAGTCATCTTTTTCCATAGTTACTCCACTAATAATTTTTATCAGTTTATTCTATTTGGATTTATATTTAAAGTATTATTTACACCTCCGTTACAAATTGCTATAGTATTTCATCAAGAGGGTTACAATGAAACGTTCCGGTTTACTGACTGATTTGTACGAACTAACCATGATGCAGGGATACCTGCTAAGAAAGAGAGAAGAAAAAGTTGTTTTTGACATGTTTTTCAGGAAACAGCCCTTTAATGGAGGATATTCAGTACTTGCAGGGGTAGATGAAATTCTTTCTATTCTGGAAGAATTTTCTTTCTCTGATGATGATATCGAGTATTTGAAAAGTCTCGGTAAGTTCGAGAAAGAATTCCTTGATTATCTTAAAACCTTTAAATTCTCGGGAGATGTCTACTCCATGAATGAAGGGGAGATTGTTTTTCCCATTGAGCCTCTGATAAGAATTCACAGCTCTATTGTTGAAGCACAGCTTATTGAAAGTATTCTTTTAAACACCATAAACTTTCAAACCCTGATTGCGACAAAAGCTGCAAGGGTGGTCCATGCCGCACAGGGTAATCCGGTACTGGAGTTTGGGCTCAGAAGAGCGCAGGGGTTTGATGGGGCACTTTCCGCAGCACGAGCAGCCTATATCGGGGGTGTTGCCGGAACATCCAACACCCTCGCTGGAAAGCTGTTCAATATTCCTGTAAGCGGCTCAATGGCTCATTCCTGGGTTATGGCTTTTGACAATGAATATCAAGCCTTCAAGGCATTCGCGGATCTGTATCCTGATTCAGCAATTCTTCTTATAGACACCTACGATACCCTGGAAAGCGGAATAGAAAATGCAATTAAAGTCGGTCTGGAACTTAAAAAAAAGGGTAAACCGATTATGGTGCGCCTGGACAGCGGTGATCTTTTCTATTTAAGCAAAAAAATCAGAAAAAAACTCGATGACGCAGGGCTTAAGGATGCAAAAATAATCGTTTCAAATGATTTGAATGAAGAAATCATACATCAGCTTGTTACCGACGGTGCACCCATTGATATATGGGGTGTCGGGACACAGCTGGTTACCGGAGGAAACGACTCGGCCTTCGGCGGAGTGTACAAGCTTGCTGCAAAGGAAGCAGATGGAGAGTTTGTCCCCACCATAAAGGTCTCAAATAATGCTGAAAAAACTACAAATCCAGGGATTAAACAGGTATACCGCTTCTTTGACGGGGAAGGAATTGCTGCAGGTGATTTGATCGCCCTTGATTCAGAGAAAATGGAGTTCGGAAGACCATATAAATTCTATCATCCCGTTTATTTCCACGAAAAGTACATAATTGAGGGATACTGTAAGATAAAACCTATGCTTGAACTCAAAATGAAGAGGGGGAAAAGACTTTTCCCTCCTGAAAGTCTTGAAAAGATTAAAAATAGAGTTCAAACCAACCTGAAAGACTTTGACGATACCCATAAAAGGATTATCAATCCTCATATCTACAAAGTATCTCTTTCCGAACAGGAGAAGAAACTAAAAGCGGAACTAACTGATGAGTTCAAGTAAACCGCCTTACCGTAACGGTAAATCAGTTTTCATCATTGCCGAAATAGGGACTGCCCACAACGGAAGCACCGCCAAAGCACAGGACCTTATTCATGCCGCCCGGGATGCCGGAGCTGACTGTGTTAAGTTTCAGTACGTTATTGCAGACGAAATAGTACACCCCAAGACCGGTAAGGTGACACTTCCGGGGGGAAATATTTCTCTTTACCGGAGATTTCAGGAACTTGAACAGCCGCCGGAATTTTATCACAAAATTAAAGAAACAGCAGAAATCTCCGGACTTACCTTTCTCTGCAGCCCCTTCGGGACAGAAAGTGCACAGGAACTCATCCGAATGGAGGTAGCGGCAATAAAAATAGCTTCTCCTGAGCTGAATCATTATCTCCTTCTAAATACAGTTAAGGATTTTCCGCTGATCATGTCAACCGGAGTATCAACGCTGGAAGATATTGCAAAAGCAGTTTCCCTAACGAAAGATGACTCAATGCTGCTGCACTGCATTACATCCTACCCTGCCCCGGAAAAAGAGTATAACCTGAAGGTAATCCAGACACTTCGGTCCATATTCGGAAGGGAAACCGGAGTTTCTGATCATTCCAGAGACCCTGTTCTTGTTCCGGCCCTGGCCGCTGCTTTGAAGGCTTCTGCTATTGAAAAACATATTACACTTTCAGCAGCAGGCGGCGGTCTGGATGATCCCATAGCACTGGAACCAAACGATTTTTCCCTGATGTGTAAAAGTGTGCGGCTTGCAGAAGCGGAGGGATACAACGGGACCCTTGAAAGGCTTATGCGTACCTATGATCCAGGGTTAATTGTTCAAATTCTTGGAGACGGAGTAAAGCGGCTGGCAACTTCAGAAGCTGCAAACTATTTCACCACAAACAGATCAATCATATCTACCCGTACTATTGCAAAAGGTGAAGAATTCTCTTTAGAAAATGTAGCTCTTCTACGGAGTGAAAAGAATATTACTCCGGGACTGCCGCCGGATTACCTCGATATTGTTTT
>Ga0164318_10002063_pt1 | contig 18432 bp, 13 predicted proteins | sample GuaBasSedimGuay9_FD_113734 | JGI IMG/M metagenome (GOLD analysis project Ga0164318, IMG submission 113734) | Subseafloor sediment microbial communities from Guaymas Basin, Gulf of California, Mexico - Guay9, Core 4571-4, 0-3 cm | ecosystem: Environmental > Aquatic > Marine > Hydrothermal vents... | reverse complement strand
TACATCCTGCTTAGCCCATTCCAATATCTCGCAACACTTTGTTTTTGTAGAGAGAGAGAGAGAGAGTTAGCCAATCTACCAAGAACATTAGCAACGGACACTCTCCCTAAGTTTTTTAATGATTTTACCCAGGTAGCACACCTTATCATTATAGGTGCTACAATTTTTTATTTAATAATTTTACGAAAAATCTTTTTATTTGATGAGAAAATGCCATGTCAGTTTCAATGTTTTCTAAAACAGAAGCATTATCTTGCAAAAGTTGCGTTAGATAAAATATCATTACTTTTACTTTGATATCACAACCAGTTTATAGTTTGATTTCTTGCCATCAATAAGGGTAGTAATAACATAGGTTCCGGCCAATAAATTTTCAGGATTTACAGTAATTTCGTGGCTACCAACCTGAGGAATTAGTTTTTGAACCAATCTACCGATGATATCATAAACATACACTTCGGCATTACCCAAAGGTGTATCACCGGTTAAAATATGGATTTGGTGGTGGATGCCATTACCTATTACATAGGGATTGGGGTAGATGTTCCCAATAACCGTAATATAATTGCTTCGGACAACCGAATCGCTGTTCTCAATTGAGGAGGCGACCAGTTTTACGCCATAGGTTCCGGGCTTAGTGTAATAAATCAGACCCGGCTCTTTATCGGTTGAAATGGCCGGTTCACCGCCTTCAAACTCCCACCGGTAATAAGAAATATTTCCTTCCGAAAGATTGTTAAATTCGATATAGCTACCCTGAATTACTTTGGTGATATTGCTGTTAAAATCTGCCATAACAATGTTACTACCTTTATAATAGCCCTCCAATTTGGTTACTCCCGTGTTATCGGGGTCGAGCCATGGTTTCAGTTGATTGGCATACACCGTTCCGTTGTTATCCCACGAGGTGCTAAACTTTCCGAAGTAATCTGACTCCGAAGTCTGGTTGCAAGAGGAGTTACCCCCGGTTAAAGCGCCAACTATCAATCTGTTCTCATTAAAAAGTGGCGAACCGGAGGAGCCTCCTTCCGTAACCCCGTACCCGTTTTCTGTTTCACTCCAATAGGCTTTCCAAAACGGGCCGGCACTACTTTCTGTACCATAATAAAACGATGAGATGGCAGGTTCGGTATAGGTTGAAATATACTTGATATCACCGGCAGGATGATGAATAACCACGCCATGCTTTGGTACGTCGCCACTTCTGTCCCAGCCGTTGAAAAACATGTGATATTCATCAGGAATATCTTCGTTAAGCAAAAGGAGTTTGAAATCGGAGCTTGCAGCACGAGGAGTTGCTCCGTTGGCAATAAGCTGAGCGCCTGTAAATGTAAGCTTTTCAGGTTCCGAAGCAGGACGATCACAATTGGATGATTCGTAATCGAAGTCAAAAATCCACTGGTTGTAATCTGCGGTCGTTGATCCCATACCGCAATGATTGGCTGTTAGAAAAAAAGGTTTACCATCGTTTTTGGTATTGTTAATCAACGAACCGGTGCACCAAAAAAGTGTGCTGGCCTGTTTTACCAAAATCCTTGCCACGCCCCGCTTTTCGTGTTGCCACTCCAACCCCTCACTACAATTTATTGGCACTTCGCACGACCCGGCACCACCAAAACCACGTTCCTGCTGTATCACAACGCCAATCTGGAAAAATTCAAAAGGAAGCCGTTCTAATTTTTTTGAGGTGTTCAATTCAACAATAATTCTGTTGTTTTCCATTAACCCTGTTGCAAAATAGGAACCATTATTCAGGGCGGTAAAAGCTCCCATCAGTTGCTTTATTTCCGTAGTATAAATATAAAGTTTATCGCCGGAAGCGAGGTTAAAATTTTTAAAATAAAGGGTTAAAGCTTTGGCTGACGACACCTCCACCTGCACTCGCCAAACAAAATGGTGAAGCGAAACGGTACTCCAGATTCCCTTCTTCAGCATGGTTTGATTATCCAAAGGAAACGTAATTCCGGCCTGTAATGGCAACAGCTCACCCGCTCTGTTACCAACACTTTGAAGGTGAATGGTGTCACTATTGAAAACTACGATTTTAGGAGTTGGAAGACGATAGATTAAAGCAGAAGGTGTCCCCTTTTCGTGATGTTGAGCCATCACAGCCATTGACACAAAAGCAAAACAGAGCAGCAAAAAATATTTTTGGTAGATTCTCATAATTTTCTTGTTCAGTTGCACAAAAATAGGTTTTGATTTTAAATTAACGTCATAAAAATAAAGATAGTTTGCAAAATGCGGGAATTATGTGACGAGAAGATGGGATAATGGGATAATGGTTTAATGGGATAATGGTATAATGGTTTAATGGTATAATGGTTTAATGGGATAATGGTTTAATGGGATAATGGTTTAATGGTTTAATGGTATAATGGTATAATGGTTTAATGGTTTAATGATTCAATGGGATAATGGTATAATGGGAGAATGATACAATGGTATAATGATTCAATGGGAGAATGATACAATGGTATAATGATTCAATGGGAGAATGATACAATGGGGTTATGAGATTGCGATGAGGGCTAAACTTTATAGGTAGTGGAAGTATTAGGACGTTTCCAGTAGGCGTCATCATTATCGTCATCATCATCCTTATCGTCATCTTGCTCAAAGTCCCATGAATATTTTTTTGGTTGAGGCCCCTCCTTTCGATAATAAAATGAAAAGATTATTCCCGACACCAATCCTCCGAGATGCCCTTCCCAAGAGATATTCTCCTTGGGAAAAAATTCTGGAAAAATACCCCAAACTAAACCGCCATACAAAAAGGCCACGATAAGTGACAAAGCTGCCAAACTGGTGTTTTTACGAATAATGCCACTGACAAAAAGGAACGACGACAACCCGTAAACCACCCCACTGGCTCCGATATGATAGCTCTCCCTGCCGCCAAACCAAACCCATATTCCGCTCAAAATCCAAATAGAGACCAATACTTTAAATGCAATTTTATTATAAAAATAAAAAAGGGCAGTGCCTAATATTAAAAAGGGCAGCGAGTTGGCCATAATATGACTAAAGCTACCATGAATAAAGGGATAAAGGAAAATGCCCGGAATTCCATCGGCATGAAGAGGGTGTACACCCAAAAAACCGAGATTGATATGAAACAGCGATTCTGTAATTCGAATAATCCACATAATAGCCAACAACAACCCGGGGATAGTAAGGGCAGTTAAAATCTTTTTCTTCTCGGCTTTATCCATAATAGTATAAGTTACAAAAGAAGCCTGTTCAAATAGCGTGCCTAAATTACAAAATGAAAAGTGCCAGCATTACCACGAAGCCCATCATAAAGCCATTATACAACTGTCGGAAGGTGTGGTTTGTTACTGTGAGACGTGCATATCCTACCACTCCGGCCACCAAAATAACCAAGTAAAAAAACCATCGCATATCCACAGGATAAATAAGCAGCAGCCCCAATATTGCACCGGCTACGCCACCCATACCAATCATGTGGAGGCTGATTTTCGTGTAGAAATTAATTGCCAACGTAACCATCGACTCGATAGCTACTCCAAGCAAAAAAAGATTAAACAGAGCAAGACTGCCAATTTTGCTTAACGAGTAATAGGTAATAAAATAGACTCCTGTCATCATCACCAACGGTATCATACGTTCTTTTCTGTTATCCATCTGCAACGATTCAATCACTTTAAATCGTTTTAGCATAAACAACAGTGAGGCAGGAATGCCAAAAGTCATAATAAAAACAAAAGCTGTCAGGTAAAGTTTAATTTCGGTTGAATAGTTAAAAACGGTAAAGCCGGGAATATAAAAAAACAAAACCAGCACGTATATTGGAAAAAGCAACGGGTGAAAAAGCAAAGAAATAATACCGGCCAATTTTTTTTCCATAACCAAGAAATCTTAAAGCTCTTTACGTAGCCGGGCAACGGGAATACTAAGCTGTTCGCGGTACTTGGCAATGGTTCGGCGGGCAACATTATAACCTTTTTCTTTCAACATCTGTGCCAGGCGATCATCGGTAAGGGGTTTTTTCTTATCTTCAGCTTCAATAATGTTGCTAAGTATTTTTTTAATCTCACGGGTTGATACCTCTTCACCGTTCTCTTTAATCATCGACTCGCTAAAAAAGTTTTTAAGCAGAAAAGTACCAAAGTCGGTTTGAACATATTTTGAATTTGCCACTCTTGAAACGGTGGAAATGTCCATATCAATTTTTTCGGCAATATCTTTTAAAATCATGGGGCGGAGCTTGGTTTCGTCGCCGGTTAAGAAGTACTCCTTTTGATAATCAACAATGGCTTCCATAGTATTGAGCAGGGTGTTTTGTCGTTGCCTGATGGCTTCAATAAACCAGCGTGCCGAGTCAACTTTTCGTTTAATAAACGAGAATGCCTCTTTCTGCTTTTTTGATTTCTTACCCTTGCTTAAATCGGAAAGCATTTCGCCGTAGGTACGACTTATGTGAAGATCTGGCATATTCCACGAGTTGAGCGTTAGTTCAAGTTCGCCATTATTGTTGGTAACGGTAAAATCGGGAATGATGTAATGATTTGTTTTAGTGGTTTCGCTCAGCGAGTTGCCTGGTTTTGGATTTAGCTTTAAAATTTCATCGATGGCCTTTTTCAAATCATTTTCGGTAATTTCGGCTCTCTTAATAATTTTATCGTAGTGTTTTTTGGTAAACTCATTAAAGTATCTCGACATAATCCGAATAGCTAACTCAACCTCGGCCGAAGGTGAATCTTCCATCTTTTTTTTGAGCTGGATGAGCAGACACTCCTTTAAATTGCGTGCGCCCACACCCAAGGGGTCAAAATCCTGAATAATTTTTAGCACTTCTTCAACCTCTTCGCTGGTGGTAGAGAGATTCTGTGTAAAAGCCAAATCGTCGACAATAGCATCCGTCGATCGCTGTAGATAGCCGGAGTAATCAAGATTTCCAATAATGTACAAACCGATGTTATGCTTTTTCTTATCAAGATTACGCAAGCCAAGCTGGCTGATTAGGTAATCATGAAAAGAGATTCCGGAGGCAAACGGAATTTCATGTGGTTCATCATCTTTGCTGTAGTTATTAGCCTTTAATCTGTAATCAGGAATATCGTCATCATCGGTGGTATTCATGTAATCTTCAAGGTCGTAGTCATCCTCTTTAGCATAATCTTCAACCTCTTCGGTATTATCAGAAAATTCGTCCTCAATTTCGTCATTTTTAACCTCGTCAGCCTTGTCCAAAGAATCAGCATTATCAGGTTCTTCCATTTCCAATGCCGGATTATCCTCAATCTCCTGCTTAATACGTTGCTCGAGTCCTACTGTTGGTATCTGCAACAGTTTCATCAACAAAATTTGCTGAGGAGAGAGCTTTTGCAATAATTTTTGCTGTAATTTTTGATTAAGCATGGAGTAATATTCGTTTCAAATTCATTAATACAAATGTAAAACTATTTTAGAAATGGCACGATTATAGTAAGATTAAATTTACTCATTTTTAACAGCCAGTAATAGCTCGGCTTAACTCACTAAACAACAGGTGATTTTCGTTTTTTCAAATAGCCTTGCGTGAAAGATATCAACAATACCAGTCCACTTACAAAAGCAGCAATTCGTGCCAGGTAATCACCGTATTGAACGTAAAAAGTTACTTTATTGTTTTTATTAAGGGTGGCTTTTAGGGCAGCAGGAGTCCAGTATTGAGTGCGTTGCAAGATATCTCCCTTTTGATTGATAATGGCTGACACACCCGTGTTTGCCGAGCGGGCAACATCACGACGGGTTTCGATAGCCCGCAAAACGGAAAAGAGCAAATGCTGCCGATATCCCGGGGTATTACCCCACCAGCCGTCGTTGGTAATGATAAAAATGAGCTCTGCACCCTGACGTACAAATTGAGCCACATAATCGCCAAATACTGACTCGTAACAAATAATAGAAGCTACTTTTGTCTCCTGATGTACCGGCTGAAAAACTACGGGCTGATCATCCCATCCCAGGGTTCCAACAGCACCACCAAGATTTATCGCCAGTTTTTCAAGTGGTTTTAAAATTCCGTATGATGGCATCCGCTCCACGCCGGGTGTTAGTTTCGATTTGTGATGCATCTGGATATACCCTGAGTTATCAATCAGAAAAGCAGTATTATAACTGTAGTAATACCTGTTGCCATCGGGAAGTTTACGAGCCGCATTGGTTTTTTTCTCCTGCTTCTCAATCATGCGCCAGGTGCTGGCTCCAATTACATAAGCCAAATCGGGATAAGGTTTTATAAACCGACGGATATCGGCAATAGAAGAGGAATAATTAAGCTGATGTTCCCATATTCCTTCCTGGATGGCACTTTCCGGCGAGATTACAAACCTTGTGCTATCGGTTACTAAAGGCCGAGCCAGCTTTAGGTTTCGCTCAATAACTATCTGATGGGGCAATGAAAATTCTTCGTTCCACGGGTCGATGTTAGGTTGCACCACCACCACTTCAACAGGATTTTGCTCTTCAGAATAGTGGTTATAAATATAATAGGAGTAGATTAGAGGTCCCGCAAGAAACAGCACAAAACCCAATGTGTTTTTTATCAACCTCAGCCAGTCTTTAAAAATAATGGATCTGATGGCGGTAAACACCAACAAGTTAACAATGAATACCCATACCGTACCACCCAACACTCCTGTGTACTCGTACCACTGAATCCATTGATGCTTTGAAGCGAAAGCATTTCCCAGACTTAACCATGGCCAGGTTAACTCCCAGTTCATGTGAAAATACTCCCAGGTAACCCAGTAAAAAAGCAGGATGGCTGTTCCGCGCTTATTTCCAAAAAGTTTGACTTTTGACAGATGAAATACATAGAATACCAACGCCATAAACAGGCTGTTTAAAAACCAGGCGGCCACCGCTCCCGCACCTGTCGAATTCCAAATCCACCAGGTTGTAAGGGTATTCCATATAAAAAAAGTAAGTAAGGCATACCAAAACATACCTTTACGCCCTGTGTCGCCCAGCTCCTGTTGCACTAACAGTAAAGGAACCCATGCAACAAAAAGTAACAAAGTAAATCCCTTTTCAGGCCATGCAGCGGCAAGCAACAAACCTGATAATATAGAAAGCAAAAGTAATATTGATCTTTTCATAATTACGCGTGATACTTAAATTTTAGGGCTGCCCCCTCTTTATTGTACATCATAATAAAAAACCAGATGGTTACCAGCAGACTCCCGATAACATATACCATATTTTGTGTGTTTCCAAAGTTATTCATCGACACCTTGATATACCCGTTGAAATGTAAATAGTAGATAATTACCGATGATGCATTGTTTACAAAGTGCATCCAGATGGGTGTCCACAATGAGCCGGAAATAACAAAAGCATACCCCAGCATAATTCCTAAAATGAACCGTGGCAAAAATCCCAAGAATTGTATGTGGATGGCACTAAAAATAAAAGCAGTAATAAAAATTCCAACATGCACATTACGGGTCATTTTAATAAACAGCCGTTGTACAATCCCACGAAAGATGAGTTCCTCGCCCAATGCAGGTATCAAAGCCATCACAACAAGGTTAATAGATAATCCGCCAAATGATTCGGTTTTTAAGAAGGCTTCGGTAAGTTTTTGTGTCTGTGCCTCCTTCGTTCGTATCCAATAATCGATGGCGGTACTAATGTGAATACCCTGGTTGATATCTTGTAGGTAATTAATAAACGGCAGAATGGCATAAACAGAAAAAGTAACAATGAGTAAACTAACGGCAGAGGGTGCTTTGCTGATTTTTAAATAACCGGAAGGCTTTGACGACACAAAAAAACCATAAAACAGCGCCGGCAGGATAAACACCCCCAGCTGGCTTAAAAACTGAAAGAAAATAGTAAATGATAGCGCTTCTCCTTCAGGGTCAGATATGAGTACGGTCAGTTGCGTTAAGCTAACACCCAAATACCACTTTCCGATGAGCAGGCCCAACAGCGAAACCAATATACCGAATACAATTACCAATCCCAGCAGCAACACCAGTTTTCCTCCGGAAGAAAGGTTGGCAAAAACAGGATTTCTCATACAAAACGATTTGCAGCAAAGGTACAATTTTTGTTAATTGGGCGTTAGCAAGAGGAAGACATCCATGAGAATAGAATGTTGGCTTCGGTGTACAAAGCTTTAAAAATAACACAAAAGGAGATTGAATTTCCAAGACATACATTCGACTAATTAAAAAAAAATACATTACATTTGAAAGCTGAAAGAACTAAGGGTGAGCATCAAGCCAGCAGTTTACAATGCCTGCAAGTTTAAAAGACAGAAAACAATTAATTAACAATGTAAAAGGAGATGATTATGAAAAAGTATGTAGAATTTCAGATTTTTTTAGGAGTCTTTTTAGTTATTTTTTTAGCAGGTTCTTTATCTGCCCAAAGTACTTTTTATAAAAAATATAATTATTCCGGAGATGATTTCGGTCATTTTGTTATTGAAACATCTGATGGCGGATATGCCATTATTGGCTCAACAAACTCTTTAGGAGCAGGCAATTATGATGTTTGGTTGCTTAAAACAGATAGTGCTGGAGATACACTGTGGACAAAAACCTATGGTGGGTCAGATAATGACGAAGGATACTGTCTGAGACAAACCAATGACAATGGGTTTATTATTGCCGGTTATAAATCGGTTCCAAACCACTATATAGATGGATGGGTATTTAAGACTGATGCTAATGGAAATATGGAATGGGAACATGTATTTGGCACTGAGTCAAATGGGGAATCTGCATCGTCACTTGTGTCTGCCGGTGATGACACCTTTATTGTTTCAGGCAATTTAGGCTCAAAATCTTACGTTTTTAAAATTGATATAGAAGGAAATATATTGTGGGAGCAATCTTATTTTCCAAATCAAAGTTCAAGTACAACTTCCATCTGCCAAATAAATGATAGCACATTTACTGTTGTAGGTAACTTTCAAATGTACTCTGCAGGAGCATGGTATCCTAATCTTTTTACCATTGACTCAGAAGGGAATTTGGGTTATCAAATAACATATACGTTTTTGGGTGCAGGAAATTTTAATTTTGTCACCAATACTATAGATGGAGGAATGATCTTTGGCGGTGCTGAAAATGGAGAAAATGTTGTTTATAAAAATTCTATTACCGGGATTGAAGAATGGAGCTATAGATATTATCAGGAAGTTTGGTATCAAGGGTCAACATCAGCAGTACAAACTTCTGATAATAATATGGTCATTACAGATAATACATACAACGCTTCACTTCGCAAGTTAAATATAACAACAGGAGATACTTTATGGACAAGAACATCGCCTTTTAATACTGACTACCCTAAATACACAAACCTGACAACAACCGGCGATGGTGGACTTATTATTACGGGATATACTAGTGACCACGATTTAATACTTGTTAAAACAATGCAAAATGGGAGCATGGAAGGAATTGAAGATTATGCGAATAATAAGAAATCAATTACACTAAATCAGAATTTTCCTAATCCTTTTAGTGAGCAAACTGAGTTGTGTTTTTACGTTTCTAAACATGAATCGATTGAATTGTACATTACTGATGTAAACGCTAAACGTATAAACACCATTATTAAAAAAACGCTTGCACCTGGTGAATATAAATATACTTGGAATGGCGATAACTTGAATGAAATGGCTTGCCCTTCAGGTATTTATTATGCAATTTTGAAAACAAAAAATGGAATTATTGAAACACGAAAATTAATAAAAACAGTAAAATAATACAAAAACCAGCAGGTAAACGGGGAGTTAATATTATATAGCCACTAAATTAGTTTTAATTACCTTTTTTAAGATACACTTGTTCTCGTTTGCAGCGAGGACGGTTGTTTCAGCAAATTTACCTGCCAGCTAAAAACAAACCTTTTCTCTATGCATTTTTGTTGAAAAACGTTTTCCTGCCATAGTAAAAATAAAATTGCTTTACACTACCTTTGCCCACTTATTAATTTTATGCAACTTATCTGCATTCGGACAGATTTATTTTGAAAAACAAATTATAGTGAGTAGCTTTCTAAACGATTTAAATAAAGAACAATACGCGGCTGTAACCGCTCCTGACGGCCCCTCGATGGTTATTGCAGGTGCCGGATCGGGAAAAACCCGCGTTTTAACCTATCGTATTGCCTATCTGTTAAACAAAGGGGTTGATCCGTTTAACGTGTTGGCGCTGACCTTTACCAACAAGGCTGCCCGCGAAATGAAAGAGCGTATCATCAAACTTATTGGCAATGGTGATGCCCGCAATGTATGGATGGGCACATTTCACTCCGTCTTTGCCCGTATCCTGCGTTTCGATGGCAGCCACCTGGGATATCCTTCCAACTTTACCATTTACGACAGCGACGACAGCAAAAGGCTAATACGACAGATTATCAAAGACAAAGATTTGGATAACAAAACCTACAACCCGTCGTATGTTCGAGCAAGAATATCGATGGCTAAATCGTCGCTTATTTTGCCAGATAATTACGGTTCAGATGCCGAAATAATGGCTACCGACACGGCTGCTCGCAAGCCCCTGATTTCAGAAATTTACGCTGCCTACAACAACCGGTTGCGCCGTGCCAACGCCATGGATTTCGACGATCTGTTGCTCAATACTTACCTGCTTTTTAACAATTTCGGCGAAGTGCTTTACAAATGGCAACGCCGTTTTCAGCATATTTTGGTAGATGAGTATCAGGATACCAACCACGTACAGTATATGATTATTAAAAAGCTGGCTTCCAACAACGAGCACGTTTACGTGGTGGGTGATGACGCGCAGAGTATTTACTCGTTTAGGGGTGCCAACATCCAAAATATGCTGAACTTCAAAAGCGACTATCCCGATTACAAACTGTTTAAGCTGCAACAAAACTACCGTTCCACCAAAACTATCGTGGAAGCTGCCAACAAAATTATTGCCAACAATAAAGAGCAGATTAAAAAAACCGTTTGGACAGACAAGGAAAAGGGACAAAAAATCGGGTTGGTGCGTGCCACCAGTGATTCGGAAGAGGGTAACCTGACAGCCGGCTCTATTTTTGAAATTAAGATGCGTGAGCAACAGCCCAACAGTGCCTTTGCTGTTCTCTACCGTACCAATGCCCAATCGAGATCGATTGAAGAGGCATTGCGCAAGCGGAACATTCCCTATCGTATTTATGGAGGACTTTCATTTTATCAGCGTAAGGAGATTAAGGATTTGCTGGCCTATTTCAGACTGGTAATCAATAACAACGATGAAGATGCATTGCAACGAGCCATCAATACGCCTGCCAGAGGTATTGGCAAAACCACCATGGAACGTGTTATGGTTGCTGCCGACCAACACAACATCAGTTTGTGGGAGGTTATTAATAACGTTGAAAAGTTTAACCTGGGTATTAATTCGGGAGCAATGCGTAAATTAGCTGCTTTTGCCACCATGATTAAAAGCTTTGAGGTAGTGGTAAAAAATAAAGACGCGTTTGATGCGGCACAGCATATTGCCATTGCTTCCGGGTTGCTAAAAATGTACAAGGATGACGATGCCATCGAATCGATGAGCAAGGTTGAAAACATTGAAGAGTTGCTGAACAGCATCAAAGATTTCAGCGAAAAAGGAGCCGAGCAGGCAGAAGGCGATTTAGAAGGACAGGGAACCTTTCACGAGTTTATGCAAAACGTGGCTCTGCTCACCGATGCCGACGACGATGATGATGAGAACAACGACAAAGTTATTTTGATGACCATTCACGCCGCCAAAGGATTGGAATTTCCCTATGTTTTCGTGGTAGGAATGGAAGAGAACCTCTTTCCCTCCATGCAATCGGTAAGCACCCGAACCGATTTGGAAGAAGAGCGAAGGTTGTTTTATGTGGCTGTTACCAGAGCCATGAAAAAAGTTACCCTTTCGTATGCCGAAACACGTTACCGTTGGGGAGAATTCACCGTGGGTGAACCCAGCAGATTTTTAGAAGAGGTGGACGAAGATTTGCTTGATATTCCGAAAAAGGCATCGGTTGGCAGAGAGCGGGATTTCAGACAGAGCGAAAAAAGCACCACTTCACCACCGATGCATTTTCAAAAGAGAAACCTTAAACCCGTTGAAAACAACTCTCAATCTTTTGAAGCATCTAACACCTCCGACTTGCAGGTCGGTATGCAGGTAGTACATCCAAAATTTGGAACCGGTAAAGTGGTGGCCATTGAAGGAACAGGTCCCAACAAAAAGGCCGCGGTATTTTTTCCGGTAGTAGGTCAAAAAAAATTATTGCTGCGCTTTGCCAAGTTAAAAGTGCTGTAAAATGAAATTGTTTAAAGTTAAAATCAGAAAACAAATATCTTGTTAATTACTCCTCCTTTGTTTTCCCTCCAAAGAGGGAAATAATGGGATTTGTTTTCTGATTTACAATGTATTTTATACTTAAGAAAGTGGACAACTTTAAACAACTACATTAATTATCTGCTTTTATTACCGATCTTTTTTGATCAAAATTTCAGCAGCGCCAAGGTTGTTAATAGCATCGGTATAGTTTGGCTCGATTTTTAACGCATGTTTAAAATACTGCGCAGCATCGTCGTAGTTACCCGACATGGCAAAACAATATCCAAGGTAGTTATAGGTTTTTGCCACCTCAAAATCCTGATTAAGCAGACTAATTAAAAGCGTAGTATCGTAACTACCCATCCAAGCGTTGTAATTGTAACTATCCAGCGATTGTTGGATTATCCGTTTCGTGCCGGGGCTGTCCTTAAACTCGGTTAAACTTTTTTTAAGCATACTACGGTATAAATTCTGCGGGGTGGGGTTATTATCCAACGCCAGCTGAAACTGTTCAGCGGCAGCTTCCCATTTTTTATCATCCATCAGCAGTTTCCCTGCTCTTCTGTACGCTTTTACAGGAGAAGCTGCTGTTTTAGCGGCCTTCAGATAACACTCCAACGCTGCCTTTTTATTACCGGTTTTCGAGTAGATTTCAGCAAGATTATAATTAACAAGGTCAGGGTAATCGGGTTGCTGTTTCAGTAATTCGTTGTAAACTTTAATGGCCTCCTGATAGTTACCCATGCTGTACCAGGCAACTGCTTTGTTGGCTACAGCCCCTTTTAAGGTGGAATCCAATCGCAAAGCAGCGTTATAAAGGGCAATGGCACCTTTATAATCCTTTTTTCCCAGATATAAATCACCACCCCGTTTTTTAGTGGCCGCTTCCACTTTTAATCCGTCGCTGGCGGCCTGCTCAAGCCACGAAGGCTGTATTAATGTCAATACCGCAAACAACAGCATAAAAATCCAAATACTTACAATGGCAACCGATATTATTTTATCCTCTCTGTTCATGGCACCGGTTTTTTTAATCATTTTTTACAATCATGGTTACCTGTTTTCCCTCGGACATCAACCGGTTATACTGTTCAAAAGCCGATTTGTTATCTAAAATGATAATTTGCATTCCCTTCTGTCGAAATTCGTTGTAAACAAAATAACTGATTTTATCAGGATCAAAACCTTTTCCTCCGTCACGTTTGCTTCCTGCCGCGATAAGCAAAATATTATCCGATAACTTTTTGATGGTTTTTTTATCTCTTTGATTGAAAAAATCCTTTTTATCAACCGGTCTGAAAGTTTGATTAGGATAAATCAAGATATCAAGATAGTAAATCGGGACACCTTTGTAAAGAAACAGATAGTTGTTGATGGCAACCACCCCTTTCGAGTGATACTTAACCTGTAACGTAACAAGGCCTCCCAACAAGGCTGCTATCAATATCCAAAGTGCCCATCTGACCTTAAATTGCGATAGATGAATCAACAGGAAAAACACCAAAAAGAGCGCAACCGGAAATGCAACAGCCTGGAAAATGTATCGTGTATCGGACAAAACCGATGTAAAAGCCATGAATAGCAGGGCAAACAGTGTTAAATAGAAAAACAGGGCCACGGCATCCGAAAGATAATCCTTTAGCTTTGGATATCTTATCTTCCATGAACCTGAAAACATTTTACCATTTTCGATGATTACAAAAACAAACACCAGCCCGATCATGGTTCCCCATAAATCTTTTGAAACATCACCGAGGTCAAAAACCCGGTTTGATAAAGGAATCTGAATCATCTCATCAAATGTTGAGATGATAAGCGCCGAAATAAAAGTTGACAGGAGAACCTTACTTCTTTTGGCTCCCTTTTCTTTTAGAAACCGATAATTCAAAAAAGCAAAAGTGGCATAAGCGAGGTAGTGCCAGTTGTACTGTAGATCGTAAAAACGATGGTGAAAGTAAAAATCAGTTAGGTGCTGACCCAGCCAGAACATAATTACAACAACAACCCAGCCGACAACTCTGGTACGTGTAATCTTTTTCCTCCACCATACAGTTAAAAACAAAACCAACAGAAGAGCAAACAGCGGTATAACGGGAATATCTTTTTCAAAAAGAGTAATATTAATATCGGATAACTTACCAATAAACGACTGCAGATAATTTTGAAGTAACAAAAAAGGGGTTGCGATAAGTAGTAAAGAGTAAAACAGTCGCTGTTTTCCACGGCTTAATAAATAGTATTTATCTGCTATCATTCGACAAAGCTAATAAAATTCATAAGATTACTTTTCTACCACCATCGAACTCTATCATTTTCAATGGTAAATATACGCTCTTCCTTTTTTGAGTCTTTTTCCACGAGCCAATAAAGTGCTCTCGAAGGTACTTTGTTAAAATGTAACGGTTTATCTCCCTCGGCGGTTTTAGAACCCACTTTTATCCATTGATCATTCCAATAAAAAAGCTCATATTCGGCACCGGGCTTAAAACTTGCTTTTTCAATTTCATCGGTAGCTTTTACCGTGGTTTTGCGGGTAGTAGAATACAAATCAACCGCGAAAACGTGTAACGTATCGGCTACCAATTCATTTATTGTTCCATCCTCCCGCAATATAAACGGAGTGCCTGCCGGCAGATACTTTCCATTTTTAAAATAACAGGGCAGATAGGCTATATCTTGTCCCATGTCGGTAAAGGTAACGGAATCACCGTTTATTTTTCCCCAGTGAATGGCTTTCCAATCACCGGAATTAAAAACATACAGGTAGGCATAATTCACGCTATCGGGTTTTGGACGTTCCAATTTTAATTTGACATCGACGACCGGGATGTATTCTTTGGTTACATCGGTGTAATGACTTGATGCCAGCCATCCTGGAACTTTTTCATAATCGGGTTTGGTCATAGCCAGGCTGCCTTTTTGCCGGCCAAACGTTTTGCGGTAAACTTTGGCTTTTTTGTTGCCGAGTTTATACTCGTAAGGATTATCAAGACCTCCCATAAAAATAACCACCTTACCATCTTTTGTCATGGTAGCGTTCCAGGCGTGGTTATTCCCGGTGTTGGGCCACGCGGGCGTATAATCACTCATCACGGGAACGCCCTGAGATCGCATGGCATACAAGGCCAGGTTGGTCATATCTTCACAACGGCCCCGCTTGTACTCTTCCATTTCACTTAACCCCAAATCGGTAGGATGACGGTAGAAAAGCGGATCGAACTTATACCACGATTTAATTTCGTTGTTGATTAACACACAGGCTTCGGTAGGATTGGTTATATCGGCCATTGAATCCTGAACCCAGCTATATTTTTTGTACATACGCCTACGCCAGGGTTCCAGCGGTTCGTTGCTGTCGCGATAGGGAAGCACATATTCGCAAAACTGGTCGAAAGTGAGTTGCCTTGCCCATGGTTTGTGCCACGCTTTAAAAGCCAAATCGATGTTTTCGATTAAATACTTCGCGGTAATAATATTGATGTCGTAAATTAACGTATCGCGGGTATAATCGATGCTTCCTATCTGCTTCTCCACTGAATCCCAGGCAGCCACCATGGTTTTGTAGTCGGGATAATCCAGCACATTAAACTTCACCCTGTTTCCTGAAGTGTCCACCAATTTAGCCTTGGCGTAGCACTGTCCATTCATATTACCTATTAAAAAATAAGCGGCTTTCAGTTTTAGCGAATCCTTGGGCTTTTTATAGTGTCTTAGCACTTTAAGAAGTTCCTTTTTGTTTTCGCCTGCATCGTCAAGAACTTTTTGTACATCAGAGGGAATTGATTGCGCAAGCATTTGAGATGAAATGAAAAACAGGGTAAAATATAAAATGGTTCTCATACTGAAATTTTTCAGGCAAATGTAAATAAATAGACGAAACATCTGTTTGAGTCCCCTAATAACCTGAACTCCATTTTGACATTATAGCACAGTAAAAAACAAACCGCGTACTATTTGATAAGTTAAAACTGTTTGAGCTATAACGATTTATTATGTACCGAAAATCTATTATTGATATATGTCGATTTTTTTCATATCTTCAACCTTTAAAAATTCAGAAACATAATGCTGCTAAACATCTCATTTCATTTTAATTACTTTCCGTTAATGGTTGTAATGGTAGTGGCCTGGTTTACGCCTATGTTGCTTTCGTGGCTAAAAATGCAAAAAGTTCCGTCAGTAATTGTCGAAATCATTTTAGGTTTTGTAATAGGCCACTATTTTATTGAGTTTGATGAAGGGAGCTTAGAAATTCTTCGGTTTCTCGCCCTTTCGGGTTTTGTGTTTTTGATGTTTTTGAGCGGGCTCGAAATTGACATCGACCAACTGATAGCTTCTCTTCCCCGTAAAAAGCTGTCGGTATCATCATACCTAAGCAATCCGTTACTGGTGGGTATTTCGCACTTTGGTTTGGCCATGGTATTCTCTTATCTGGCTGCCTGGTGGCTCTCGAGCATGACCGATATTGGTAACGTATGGTATTTTTCGTTGATAATGGTTACTACTTCGGTCGGAATTATTTTGCCCGTGTTAAAAAATCGGGGTGAGATTAGCAGTCGCTTCGGGCAGATGTTGATTATCGCTGCCGCTGTAGCCGACATTTTCAGTATCCTATTGTTTACTTTTACTGCCTCCATTTTAAAAAATGGTTTTCACTGGGATTTACTACTGATTATTGCTCTGTTTGCCGTTTTTTACCTGTTTTACTTTATCGGGCAAAAGCTCAAACATGTTCCTGCCCTAAAACGAATTACCTATCAGCTTTCACACGCTGCTTCGCAAATCAATGTTCGCAGCATTTTGTTGCTTATCCTGATTTTTATTGTAATATCACAATACATTGGTGAGGAGGTTATTTTGCTGGGTGCTTTTTTGAGTGGATTACTGCTTTCGGCCTTTTTACACCGGGAGCGTTCGCTGGTGATGGTAAAACTTGACGGGATGGGTTACGGCTTTTTTATTCCCATCTTTTTTATCATGGTGGGGTACGAGTTCGACCCTTCCGCGTTTAGCGAATTTGAAAACTCGCTGGTATATTTTTTAGCTGCGCTGTTAATAGTTCTGTTTCTTATCAAACTGTTGCCCTCGTTGTTGTGGTATCGCTTATTCGGATTCAGGAAAGCCATTTCCGGTGGATTTTTAATGTCGTCACGGCTAAGCCTTATTATTGCTGCTTCGGCAATAGGTTTACAGCTGGGCGTTATTTCGCCGGGCATTAATGCCAGCTTTGTGATGATGGCTGTGGCTACCTGCCTGCTATCGCCAACGCTGTTTAATATGCTCTCTCCGGTACAAAAGCTGGAAGGCTCCAAAACCATTATCATTGGTGGAAGCAGTACCGGTGTTTTACTTTCCCGACGAATGCACCTGCATTCGAAGCAGGTGGTGATTGTTGAAAATGACCCTAAACGATATCGCGAGATCAAGGACAAAGGATTGTGGGTAATAAAAGGTGACGGGAGCAAAAAAGCGCTATATACTGAACTACAACTCAAACCGGAAAATTATGTAGTGATTGAAACCGGCTCTGACGAAACAAATATGATTATCAGCAAACTATTAAGGAAAGAGTTTCTTCACGAGCGAGTTATTACCCGTTCGGGAAGTCTTAAAATTGAGCAAGAGCTTAAGCACCAAGGGGTGGAAGCGGTAGATGCCCGAAGGGTTATGGCCACCACCATCGAAAACCTGATTGTAAGACCAACCACCTACCACGATTTGGTAGAATCGTTTGAAAATTTCAGTCTTGATGAAATTCCGGTTACCAGCAACGAGATGGATGGTCGCCAGGTTAAAACCATCCCTTTCCATAACGATGCCATATTGATGATTATTAAACGGGGCAACGAATCGTATATTCCACACGGTGAGACCTATCTCAGAACAGGTGATATCCTTCACGTTTTCGGAACAGATACCGCACTAGAAGATACCCGGAAAAAGGTGGGGGAATAATTTTTGGCAGGGCGTATTGAAGGGTTCTTTTTTCGTTGAGGCAGTTTAAAAAGTTACGCATTATGTTTATCCCGAGTGTTTTTTTCTGATGTCAGGAAGAAAAAATTGTATCGGGGGATGCGCGTTGGATATTTGTAGCATCCTTATTGCCCCGTCCTTCAGGTCGGGC
>Ga0164318_10002062_pt1 | contig 18434 bp, 15 predicted proteins | sample GuaBasSedimGuay9_FD_113734 | JGI IMG/M metagenome (GOLD analysis project Ga0164318, IMG submission 113734) | Subseafloor sediment microbial communities from Guaymas Basin, Gulf of California, Mexico - Guay9, Core 4571-4, 0-3 cm | ecosystem: Environmental > Aquatic > Marine > Hydrothermal vents... | reverse complement strand
CGTCGAGCATCTTCCTTTTCCCATTGCGAGGCCGAGCCTCATGAGGTCCCAACGATGGGAGGGACATCATTGAGATCAACCCGGCATAGTGGCCGAGAGGAGAGCGACCTGTTGTCTGGAATCACCCAGCTTGGAGTAAGCGGCACCACAAGAGGTAAAGGATCAATTGGGCGGACGTTAGGGCATTTCTGCAAGGTGTGCCCCTTCGCAAAGCTTATATACCAAATGGTCCCTAGTGGCTAGTGAACACTTAGTCCCTAGTACAGGGATGGAAACAGCACAGAAGCCCCTCGGTGACTCAGGGCGGGAATGCCCGCCCGGGGCTTCCCAGCGGAGGTGTGTTCTATGATAATTGATGACGAGTTTGACAAGATAGTACGCCAGATGTTCGAACGCTTCTTTGGAGGCCCCATGGAGATGGGACCAGAAGGCAGCGCCACATTCACATTCAGGATGATGACCACAGGGATGGGGCCTGAGCAGAACGAGATCCCTCAGACCACGGGGCGAACCAGAGATGTGGAGCAGATAGAGCTAGAAGACAGGATGATCATGATAGTTGATGGAGTGAACACTGATATTGAACCAGCTGTCAGTATGAGGGACGGACAGCTTGTGATCGAGTTCACCGACGGGGAAAACAACACGATGAAGTTCGACATTCCGTTCAATGTGGACATTGAGAAGTCACGTGTTTCCCTGAGAAACGGGGTACTCGAGATTGACCTCGTAAAGGACGCTGATGACAAGTCCGGCAAGAACGAGGGCGCTCTGCAATACGAGTAAGGGGTGAAGAGGAAGATGCCAAAGTCAGTGAAGCTGAAGGTTGCCGCGGCAATGCCAAGGGATCAGGGCCGCGGCATAGTGAGGCTCAACAGCTCCGTACGAAGGGAGCTGGGAATAAACTCCGGAGACTACGTGCTGCTTAAGGGGACCAAGGAAACCGTCGCAGTCTGCTGGCCCGCGCTCAAAGAGGATGAGGTCCTCGACATGGTACGAATGGACGGCCTCATCAGGACGAACGCGGGAGTGAAGCTGGGGGAGGTGGTCGAGATAAGCCCCGTAAACGTCCCAGAGGGGACCAGGGTGGTGCTCGCGCCGAGCCAGCCAGTTAGATTCCAGCGCGGCTTCGAGGAGTACGTGAAGCACCAGCTGATGAACAAGCCAATCACGAGAGGCGACATCATCATGATCGCTTCCATTGGACAGGGGCTGCAGTTCACGGTGACGGCCGCCGCGCCTGGCAAGCACGTGAGAGTGGGGCCAGCGACACAAGTCGAGGTTCTCACCAAGCCTGCGAAGCCAGAGGAGGTCACCGTTCCGCAGGTCACGTACGAGGACATTGGAGGTCTTGGCAAGGAGCTCCAGAAGATTCGTGAGATGATAGAACTGCCAATGAAGAGCCCCGAGCTGTTCAAGAGGCTGGGAATCACACCTCCGAAGGGCGTGCTGCTTCACGGTCCTCCTGGTACGGGCAAGACACTGATCGCAAAGGCTGTGGCCAATGAGTCCGGCGCCACGTTCCGCGTGATCAACGGTCCGGAGATAATGTCCAAGTTCTACGGCGAGTCAGAACAGAAACTCAGGGAGGTCTTCGAGGACGCCGAGAAGAACGCACCAAGCATCATCTTCATCGACGAGCTTGACAGCATCGCGCCGAAGCGTGCCGAGGTAACTGGCGAGGTCGAACGACGAGTGGTCGCACAGCTGCTGTCACTAATGGACGGGCTGGCAGGACGCGGCCAGGTGATAGTCATTGGTGCGACCAACAGACCAGACGATGTCGACGAGGCCCTGAGACGTCCGGGAAGATTCGACAGAGAGATTGAGATAGGTGTTCCTGACAAACAGGGCAGGCTCGAGATCCTGCAGATTCACACCCGGTCCATGCCTCTGGGCGAAGATGTCAATCTTGAGAAGCTCGCAGCGAGGACCCATGGTTTTGTGGGAGCAGACCTTGCGGCCCTTGCAAGAGAGGCCGCCATGCAGGCCCTGAGAAGGGCACTGCCCCATGTCGATCCCGAAACCGGTGACATCCCACCAGATGTGCTCAACAATCTCTATGTCACCATGGAGGACTTTGAGAAGGCTCTGTCAGAGGTATCACCATCAGCCCTGAGAGAGGTTCTCGTCGAGAAGCCCAACGTCCACTGGGAAGATGTAGGTGGCCTTGAGAAGGTGAAGGCTCAGCTAAGGGAGGCTGTCGAGGCACCGCTGAAGCATCCCGAGGTCTTCGAGGAGATGGGTATCAGGGCTCCAAAGGGTGTCCTCCTGTTCGGTCCCCCAGGCACTGGCAAGACACTGCTTGCCAAGGCCGTGGCAACCGAGAGTGAGGCCAACTTCATCTCTATTCGGGGCCCTGAGATCTTCAACAAGTACGTGGGCGAATCCGAGAAGGCCATCCGTGAGATCTTCAAGAAGGCACGGCAGACAGCCCCCTGCGTGCTGTTCTTCGATGAGATTGACGCCATCATGAGCGCGAGAGGCTTACGTGACGACACTGGCGTGACGCAGCGAATCGTCAACCAGTTCCTCGCAGAACTCGACGGAATGCAGAGCCTCCAGAACGTGTTGGTCATCGGGGCGACGAACCGTGCGGACATACTTGACCCCGCCGTGCTTCGCCCAGGTCGTTTCGACACCATCCTATTCGTGCCACCGCCTGACAAGGAGGCCAGAATAGCGATTCTCAAGGTCCATACGAAAAACATGCCACTGCATGAGAATGTCAGTCTTGAGGACCTTGCCGAGATGACCGAAGGCTTCTCTGGCGCCGATCTTGAGAATCTGTGCCGCGAGGCGGCGATGGCTGCGGTGAGGGACGACTGGAAGGCCAAGCCTGTTGAGATGAAGCACTTTGAGATGGCCCTGAAGGAGGTGCGCCCGAGCATCTCACCCGAGGACCTCAAGAGATTCGAGGCGATGGCCGAGAATGTCCTGCGGCGCAAGACGAGTACTCGGGAGCCTACCGGATACGTGTGAACTTGGCAGGACAATGAATAGATGGGTCCAGTGGACTTACTCCACGGGCCCACAGACTCTTTTTTTCTAGGTGTCCAGTTTCTGGAGTCGAATGAAATACTCCTATAAGGCCTGCAGTTCTTGGTTGGCCAAGACTTGGCGCATAGGATGTGAGCTCGCCCATGACACTACGCTGGATACTCAATCTCTGTCCTTTCCTGCACTTCGACAACTCTCGCGTCGAAGATTACGAACACAATATCAGCATCGCGTCGTGGAATGTGAAGAGCATTCTCGACTTCCTTGAGATAGATGAGTCAAACCGGTTTGCAATAGGACAGGCGACGCTTCTTGAGGGATTCAAGCGACTGTTTCCAAACTACTGGGATGTTTTGCATCAGCATGTTCTTGAGGGGCGCATTGAGATAGTGGGCGGCACCTACGTCATGCCTGATCTCATCATTCCGGACGGCGAGTCTATCGTGAGACAGTTTCTTCATGGTACGCGGTTCGTCCGAGATGAGCTTGGCGTGGAGCCCCGGACGGCATGGGCGATCGACTCGGCGGGCCACTGCTCACAGCTTCCTCAGATTCTCAGACAATGTGGAATGGACACCTACTTCTTGTGGCGAGGCGTGCCCCACGATGCACCCAGCGAGTTCGTCTGGAGAGGTCCCGATGGCAGTAGAGTGAACGTGGTCTGGCTGGTGTCTGGGTATGACTGCGCTGCGTGGCTCTCGGAGAACACACGAGAGGCCTTCACGAAGCTGCTGGGCATTGTCGACTCTGTGGGAGGGAGAGCAGCCTCACAGAACCTGTTCATACCTGTTGGTGGAGAGCTCGTTCCCCCCGCCATGCACCTGTCGGACATAGTGCGTGAGTGGAACTCGACGTTCGAGGACATGCGGGCTGTCATTGTCACTCCACGAGAGTTTGCAGAGCGCCTCAAGGCTGTTCAGTCGCAGCTTCCCACAATCACAGGACCATTGTGCTCGGGGCGCTTCGCGCCAGTGCGTCACGGTGGTCTCAGCTCCCGCATCTCGCTGAAGATTCTGAACCGACAACTGGAGACCCTCCTCTATCTAGTGGAGCTCTACCTTGCAGTTGCAGGTATGCAGAAACAGGACGAGGTTGAAAATCTATGGAGAATTCTGATGTTCAATCAGGACCACAACATCATCAGGGGTACCATCGCAGACGGGCCGTATCTTCTGGCAGTCAGAAGATATAGACAGGCAATCGACCAGGCGGAAGAGTTGCTCGAGGAGACTCTCACGCAAATAGCATCGAGAATCACCGACTCAGAATCTGCATTGCGGGTCGCCGTATTCAATCCCTTGCCGTGGTCACGAAGGGGGATTGTCAGAGTGTCCATCGACAAGCGGAAGGTTGGTGGCCCGGCGTTCAAGATTGTAGGTCCCAACGGGGAGAGTGTCACATACCAAGTAGTCGACGAGAACGAGACCACAGCAGAGGTCGTCTTTGTGGCGACTGACGTACCAAGTCTTGGTCACCAGCTGTTCCGCGTCGTTCCCGCAGATGAAAGACCGGAGTTCGAGAATCACGTGAAGACGGGGCCCAACTGGATTGAGTGCGGGCGCTTCTCAATCGAGGTGGACCGATTCAATGGCGCAATAACGCGAGTGTATGATAAGGAGAACCAGTTTGAGGTACTGCGTGGAAGTGGCAATATCATTGTGATGGAGAACGACGTTGGGGACCTCTACAGACACGATCGAAGCCGTTTGTCACCCCGAGGCATAGAGATCACGTCGCTCAGGGTTTCAGGAGATGTCAAAATCGTTGAGGACGGGCCTGTGCGCGTGATGGTGGAGATCTCAGGAAGCATTGCGGGGTCTAGCCGGATACAGAGAATCACCATGTACGACGCCCTAGACAGAATCGACTTTGAAACAGAACTTGACTTTCGAGGGCAAGACAAGCGTGTTTCAGTTCAATTCCCGTTGACGGCATTTTCTGAACGCGTCACAGTGGGCGCACAGTTCGGCGCGGAGGAACGGTCAACAAGTCAAGATGAAACCGACTGGGTCGAAAAGACGGGAGGAACGTTCGCGGCCCTCGACTGGGTGGACTGTGCCGGGCCAGACCTTGGGGTCACAATCAGCACAGTTGGGCTACATGAGTTCGCTTTCAGGGACGGACTCCTCAGAATCACGCTGCTACGAAGCGTAGACCATCTCTCGCGAGGAACCGACGACGAAGTCGTTGAATCAGAGACCGCCTTGGAACACGGCCCGCATATGTTTCGCTATGCCCTGATTCCGCACGCTGGAAACTGGAAACAGGGAAAGGTCTGGCGAGCCGCGGCAGAGCACAGGCTGCCGCTCATGGCAGTTCCTCTCGATTCTGGCATAGGAAACGATGTCAGCACAGGTTCACTTCTGACGATATCCGGGATGGACCTAGTGGTATCCAGCGTCAGACCGGGTCGCCACGAGAACGAGGTTCTTGTGAGGCTATACGAGCCGGCTGGGCATGGAGGCTCTGCGACGTTGGAGTTTGACAGGCCGCTGAAGTCCGCTGTGCTTGTGGACCTACGAGAACACGAGATAGGCGAGCTGCCGGCCAACGGACGAACTGTCACACTTCCCGTCGATGCTCATGCAATCCTGACAGTGCGCGTACAGTTTGAGAGCCGAACCGATAACGAATAGAGAAATCTACACACACGATACGCTTTTGAAGGCACTTGAACAGAGCGCATGCGACAGACCGGCGCAACGAGGGATGAACATGGGCGACTTCTATCCGATCTCCCCACTTGTCGGAATCACCAACACTAGTTACGCGGCGCAGGCAGGAGTCATGGACGAGAAGTGGGCAATCCGAGTCGTGAGGGGAAAGAAGATCATCGCAGAGAAGACAATGAACAGCCTAGACCTTGAGAGCATGGTCGGCGTGATATACGGTCACGCAAGAATCGAGGGACTCAGTCGGCACTCTGTTGCTATGTGCGCTGGTCGGTTGATGCAGTTTGCAAGGCGTTACCAGGAGTCAGGCATCTGCCCCAACTATGAGATTCCAGACCTCGTCCGTAGCGATGGCACACGAGTCGGTACGCAGACATCAGCTGAAACGGAACAGATCACCAGCAGCGATGCGTCGCTTCCCACACCCGAGAGCGTTGCGGAAACTGCTGAGGAACGGTCTTTTGCTCACCTAGGAGCGGTACCTAAGATCGCCCCTCTTGGAGGAAAAGACCTCTGGAAGTCCTGTGTCAACGCAAGAGGCCATCTCGTTGTGGGCATGGCCATCTACGGTGGGGGTCTGCCCGAGGGCCATCTGGAGGCCATGTTCCGCAGGGTTGCAGACAATCTCATTCACGAGTGGGGTCGATCAGGCGATGCAAACGACCTCATCAGAGGCTTCGCCACGCTCATCCAGAGCTGTTCCGATGAAAACCAGATTCCGGTCACGAGTGGGAACGATGTGACGATTGAAACAGGGACCTGTCAGCTCCTCCGACTGGCACGGGAGCTTGACCCGGAGATGAAGCACATTCCGCGCGGCTACCCGTGCGCCTTCCACGAAGAACTCGGTCGGCGCATTGCCGAACTCACGGGTGTCAAAATCCACATCAACACATCGTCCACGGGGTGCAGGGTGACGTTGAGCGTGGAGTGACGGAACACATCGCCGACAATCTTAAATCAATCAGGCCGACTGACGTTAGAATAAGACGAGACGGCAAGAGAAACCGGCTCACGTGGGAGAATGACATATGGCTTACTTGACATGGCGTGAACACGTTCGTTCTGGACCGGTCTGTTTCGGCGCTCTGCTGGTAATAGCGGGCGCGGTGATTGCTCTCCTTCCCCGAATGGGAATGGAGCCACTTGGAGCAAACACCGTGCTGGTAGGAGCGGTTGTGGCAGTCATCGGACTGATACTGATTCTGATGGGCTTCTTCCTCACAAAGAAGAAGCGTGACTCGGTACTTGCAAAGATTGACACGCGACAAGAAGACGTACCGCCACCGCCGCCTCCGCCGGACTGAGCTGGCAGGCACACGAACAGTAAGGGGCCCTGGACGGGCACTCCGCCCCGTGTCATGGCCCTCATGCTTACTTTTTCTCCTTTCCGGGCTGCCTCTGACTCATTTCTGATGAAACAGGCAAATCTAATATGTGGCCACGTAATGCAGTTCAGACACCAAAGAGCCTAGGATGGGATTCTAGCATGACTATTCTTGAGTATCGTGACAGCCGCTTTCATGAGTGCACAGGGGAACCGACCACTCCAATCACGCTGAAAGTTGATGACGCTCAGAAGAAACTAATCCTCTATGTTCCAAATGGAGTCTCAATGATTGAACGGCGTGCCGCCGAGCGAAACGCGCGATCAATCGAGAGGTCCGGTTTTCAGACGGCAAAGAGGGGGCGCATCGGCAGGGGCTATGAACTTGTCATCGAGGGACATGGTGGCGCGCTGCCCGAAAGACTGAAGCGGTCACCCAGAGAGGTCTACTAGGCGGTTGCATTGCCCGTTGGAGTCGCCCGTGATTGGCAACGACACGGGCCGAACGTGTGCTGAGGTGTTGGCAAGATGGCTGATGAAGGCGTAAGGCGTCTAATTGAAGAGGCCACAAGGGAGTCACTCAACCAGTCCTTTGTGGAAGCGGGAAAGAAATACATCGCTGCTGCAGAGGCCCTTGAGCGGAAGGGCAAGGATACTGAAGCACATGAGACTTACAAGAAAGCTGCAGAGGCGTATGAGAAAGCCGCAGACAACTACCGTTCGTCGAAGAGCTACAAGAATGCGGCACTAAACATGTGCCTTGCTGGGGATGTGTACGCGGACCTCGCGGACTCGGAACAGGCGATACGCGCCTATGTCAGAGCAGCAGAAGATTTGCTTGCCGCCTCCGACGAACACCTCATGTGGGGTGAGGATGCCGAAACCCAGAAGGGCACAGCTCTGGCCGTCGCCGCCACTATGATATATCTCATGGTAGGCATGGAAGACAAGGCGTTCCAGGCTGCACGCGCCTTCTCGGCCAAGAACGCATCGAAACTACGATTTCCGGCGACCATTCGGCTCAGTCAGATACCGCAGATGCTCGAGAGCGCAATCAGGTCTGTTGACATTGACTCTTTTGCCTCTGCGGAGAATGCTGTCGTGACCGAGCTCAAGGCCGCCCTCTCCAATGCCAATGCTCAGCAGTTCATCAAGTACGTGGACAAGGGCCTGGACATGGCAAGGGAGATTCTCCGGGGACAGCTGAAAGTTCCCAAGGTGCAGGCCCACTTGGAGATCCCAGTGGACATGACATTCAGCGAGGAGTTTCCCCTTCAAGTCGTGATAGCGAATGCAGGCGATGGTGACGCGCTGGATGTGAAGGCCGAGTGGTACCTTGACGATGGATTGATCCTCGTGTCAGGTGAGAAGGTCAAGTCATTTGCGTCGATTCCACCGGGCGAGTCGGTGACGATGGAGATCGTGGCACGGGCAGCCGAACAACTGGAGGGAGTACGAGAGTACGAGGTCCTTGTTCGAGGGACCTATCTCGATATGCTCAAGACAGAGTATACCCTGCAGGCGGGCCCCGGCACGCTCGTTCTCAAGGACTTCAAGATGACAGAAAAGCTGCAACACGATGCTGATGTGACGGAGGGAAGACTGAGCCTCCTGAGAAGCAGCATCGAACAGTCGGGTCTTGAGTCCGAGCCCCTCCTCCGTGTTGTGGATGCGCTCTCTGACGCGTTAGTAAGAGCACGAACTGAGATAGGTGAGAAGGAACTCGATACGGCCAAGGCAAGGATTGCCGTTGTGAATCAGATGGTTGACACGCTTGATAGTCTCATTGGGGACGATGAGCTGATAGCTCGTGTCAAACAGACTCGCGAGAGTGAAAAGAAGGCATTCGCAAAGGCGGTCATTGAGGGGCTGAGAGAGTACCTCGTTGCTGCCGTCCAGAAAGGAATCGCACGGGCAAACGCCGAGGCTCAGCCTGCCCTCGCCCAGTGGGATGATAGTGCGCGCCAACTGAAAGACATCGCAAGAAAAGTGCAGGAGCTGAAAGAGGAAATTTCAGAGGTTGTAGCCAGCCTGGAACAGATCTACGCGCAGCTGCCGACAGCCGCCACGACTGACAGTCCGGAGGAGGCCGCAAGACGTACGAAGACACGCAACGCAATCGAAGAGATTCGAAGCAAGCTTGCCACACTCCGTGGAAAGAGCGAAGAGATTGCAACTGCATCTATTTTGCAGCCTGGTGAGCGCCCGGCGGTTCCGGAGAAGGTTGAGCTGGCTGTAGGCATCCTAAGAGAACTGCAAGACCAGGTGGCGGATATCCTTCAGAAAAAGCAGGCCGAGCTGTGACGAGGACAGCCTGGCTATGCTCTCTTGCTCATGAAAGACTCAAGGCGGTCCATTGCTTCAGATATCATGTCCGGCGGAGGCAAGAAGACACTTCTAAAGTGAGAGGCACCATACTTGGGGCAGAAGCCTGAGCCGGGAACGAAGACAACGCCTGTTGAGTTCAGTACGTCAAGCACAAACCCAGTGTCGTCCTTCCATCGTCCGTTGAGTTCTATCTTTGGCATTATGTAGAATGCAGCCTGTGGAAGTCTTGTAGAGATGGAATCGATCTCATTGAGGCGTTTCCATATCACCTGGCGCCGTTCACGAAGCCGGCGCATCATCTCTTTGAGGTGACTGCCGTCGCTTTTGAGTGCGGCCACTGCTGCATACTGTGCAGGCGCATTCACACAGATGCGAACCCTTGCCTGACGAATCATCGCGTCGTGAATAGGATCGAGTTCACCGTCTTGGTCATGGAAGTACACATAGCCTACGCGCCATCCTGGGGCCAAGTATACCTTGCTGATGCCGTTGAAGCCAATAACCGGCACGTCGCCCGCAGCACGTACCATCGGCGTCTGCGGCTTGTCGAATGTCAGCTGGTCGTATATCTCATCGGTCACAAGTGGCAGGCCGTACTCCCCCGCAATGTTGGCGATCTCGCGAATAGTCTTCTCATCGTACACTGCACCAGTGGGATTGTTCGGATTGATGACGAGAATGCCAGCGGTCTTGTCATTGATCTTGCTACGGAGGTCGTCTATGTCAGGGCTCCAGTCCTCCTCCTCGATTGTACGATACGTCACAGGAACTCCGCCGAAGTACCCAATGTAGGATATGTACGGAGGATATGCGGGGCCGGGTATCAGGAACTCGGAGCCACTGTCAATCAGACTTCCTGCGAGAAACTGAATTGCCTCCGAAACGCCTGCCGTGACGATTATGCGTTCCTCATCTATGTCGATTCCGTTTACCCTCTTCTCTTTCTCCACGGCTGCGGCCTTTAGTTCCGGAAGTCCATCTGAAGGTGAATAGAAACTTGCGCCCTCGCGCGCCGCCTCACACATGGCCTCAATCATGAAGTCTGGAGTCTTCCAATCATACTTGATTGGGTCACCGATGTTGAGATACAGCGGTGTTTCGCCCGTCCGTCGCTGGTACTCCCTCGCTGCGACAACTATGTCACGAATTGCGTATCGGAGATTCGCTGCGCGCGGAGTAATCCTTGCTCTCATTGGAGTATACCCGGGCACGGCAACCGGATTGCCCGGTATATCTCGTTTTCGTACTCGGCCAAAAATCATGACCCACAGGTAGGAACACCTACCCAGTCATGTCAGGCGACTATCCCATGAGAAGCTTACCAATCTCCCGTGCGTATCTGCGCATCTGCGTCACGGCGAGACCCATCGACGTTATGTCTTTCGCAGAGCCCATTAGTAAGAAGTCACCAGCATGCGAGAGCACCACAAACCCGTTCTTGCCACGCACGACAACCTCGTACAGCTCCTCAAGCCCAAGGCGCTGAGCAGCCATCTCGCCCTGCACGAGTAGGGCTGCACTCACTGCGGCCATCAAGTCAGGATCGGCATCAGAATCCTCTGTGGCGAAATAGGACAGTTTCACACCTTGTTTGCTGACAACAGCGATGGCGTCAAGGTCAGCGATATCCGTCAGGCCCATAAGAAGCTCCACAAGCTCCTTCTCTTTGGCTGGATCGAGCTGTATAGACATAGTTGCTCTCCTCGAACTGAGAGTTCCTCCCCTGAATGTTGTTAAATAAGTTGTTCATCCGTAGTCGGCCGCAGGATGCAGACCCGATGGTCTACTTTGCCACGAGCTTTCTCTTGCGTTTTGTGGATTTGGCCTTTGGCGGCGCCTCCTCCTCCAGCTCAGACTTGAAAAAGCTGATGAGGTCGCTCAACCGTTCCTTCATCTCGGCCTTTATTGGGCTGAGAATCGCATCGGGTGTGCCCTTCAGGAGCTCGATGCCCAGGACCTTTCCATCCTTTACTATGACTCGCGGGATGAAGCCCTCGGCCATAAAGGTGCCCTCAGGCGGATCTTTGACCCGCTCGAACCTGCGTTCTATCTTCTCTTGGCCAAAGATGGAGGTGCGCCGCTCGGTGACTGTGAACAGCTGGTTGTAGACGATCAACAACTCCCGGCGATAGCCCTCCGGAGGGTCAGTTTGCTCCAGCTCTCTTATCATCTCCATAATTTCATCCTCAGTCACCATGGCCACACCGGCGGCAGCTGACGGGGCTGCGCTTGGAGCGCGTGGTGCCGCAGTGGATGCTGCCTTGGTCTTCGGCGGGGGTGGCGGACGCGTAGCGGTCGCAGCTGCAGTCTTTGTCTTGGGTGGCGCTGGCGGCGGGGTCTCTTTCGGTGGTTTCGGTGGAGGTGGTGCCTCTTTCGCAGGAGCCTTAGCTGCCGTTTCAGGCCGAGTTGGAGCCTTCGGTGGTGGTGCCGGAGCGCCCGGCTTCAGAACGCGAGTGGCCGCAGTGGAACCGTCCAAAGCGCTAAAGAACGTGGGCGGCTCCTCGCCCTCGTCGATAGGCCGCACCTTGAAATGAAAACCGTACTCCGTTCGCAGATTGGTTGCCACTCTGGCGCCCACGAACTTCTTCCTGATTCCAGCCTGACTGCCCTTCCAGAGGTAGATGCTCTTCGTGGCATCATCCACTACACAGATGACACGCGTCGAGTCGAGATCGTCCTTTGTGATCTCAACCTCCTGAAGAGTGCCGTCCTCCGAGACTTCGTAGCCTGTGACCATTGTCTATCACTACTGTTGGCTTTGCCCAGCCGCCCGAAGAGCGAAGCGGGGACTGCTATTGACCTGTGCGAGACTCGCCTCCCGCACTGCTATCGTTGTGAGCCGTTGTTTACAGCCTTTATTACTGTTTGTCGGTTGAACTGCTTTGATGTTTTTGGTCGCGAATCTTTACACTAGGCCAATGAAGGCCATGCACATAGACAACATTAATCCTTATCTTGTGCCGGCATAGATGTTGAGCGATTTCTATGACCGAGGAGAAAGCAGCAACCCTTACGTTCTACATGAGGCAGCTTTCTGAAGCCAAGAAGCTCGGGCCGAAAGAGATTCTCGCGGGACTCTTGCTCTCAATACTGTTGATGGCCGCGTCCACGTACGGCCTCCTGTACTATGTCGCAGCCCTGACCCCCTTCCATTTTGCACAGACGGACATCGTCAGGTACACAATCTACATGCTGCTCGGGCTCGGCATTGGAACTATTATTGGTGCTGTGATTTGCGTGATCATGGTGCGAAGGCCTCGCACCATAACATTGCTGCTAAAGATTCATTCATTCCTCAAGAGAAATCTTGGCGAGTACTTTCTGTGTCCAGAAGTACCAGATCAATCGTTCAGAACTGTGATCAGACGTTCGTTGTACGGGTCCGTCCTAGTTGCGGGCATCGCACTGACTGTCTTAAGCTTCGACCTGATGGGCACCGCGACAGAGGAGGACATCCTCTACTTCGGTGCCGTTGTCATGGTAGCCAGTGTGCTGATTCTGCCCTTCACTGTCATGCAATTCTATTATGCGCCATGGGTCATCAAAGACTCAGGGCTCTTTCATCTCGATGTTAGAGACCGCTCACTGAGCAACGTGGGTGATGACCTCGAGGATCTCTTAGAGTTTGTCGCAGGGATTGACATCGTGTTGGTGTGGATTGAGCTCACCCTGAACACAGAGCTGTGGGTCGCGCCGTTTGTCATCTTCGTTGTCGTGGGGCCACTATTCTCGATAATGCTCAGCTTCACCCTCATCTTCATGGTTGTGAAGGATAGAGCAACCCTGGCAATGATTCAACTTCTGATAGAGAGATACGGTGTTCCGGACATGGTCAATCAGCCCGACTATATCAGGAGACGGGTCGTGAGCCTCGTAGACAGGAGGATGCTCGTGGAAGAGATTGTCGAAGAAACCGTGGAATCCGCAGAACCCACGCCCGAAACCATCCCGCAGCTCATGGATGAGTATGGTAGGATGCGTGCTAAGGCGGTCTCGAAGGAGCAGGGATCGATTAGGGAGGCCCGCGAGAGTCTTGCGGCGCAAGATGAGATTGATGAGGCCGCCGTGACATCGCTTACATCTTCAGGAAGAGAGAATCACGACGAGGACTCTAGACAAGCGGAGTAAGAGGACTCAGACATTGCGGGAGCTCTCCAAGGTCGCAGGCAACAGGACGGCATCCTCAGGTGCAAATGTGAAAGACACACGCGGACTGGTCTTGGAACGCAGCGTCCTAGCAAGGTCGGGATCGACAATGAGGCTGATCACAGACGAACCGTTGAAGCGCATGACCGCCCTGTAAGTCCCCACTTGCGGAATGATTCCCTGTACCTCGGCCTCCGCCCCTGCGCCACTTGGTGGATAAGACACTTTCACGTCCTCCGGCTTCACAACAAACGTGACCCAAGAGCCCATGTCGGCGGTCCCAGCAACTAGGAACCTATGGCCATCAACGTCGACGTGAATGACGTCTCTCTCAACATTGACAACAACGCCGGAGAAGACATTGCCCCCTCCGAGAAACCTTGCCACGAAATCGTCTGCTGGATGGTCATACAGGTCTTCTGGAGCACCGGCCTGTACTATGACACCGTCGCGCATCACCGCAATCCTATCAGAGATCGCGAAGGCCTCTTCTTGGCTGTGAGTCACATAGATCGTGGTTATGCGCAGCTCGCTCTGAATCCTGCGAATCTCGGCCTGCAGATGCTCTCGCAGCTGGGGGTCGAGCGCAGACAGTGGCTCATCTAGCAGGAGGAGCTGTGGATTCCTTGCAAGAGCACGGGCTAAGGCCACACGCTGTGCCTCTCCGCCGCTGATCTCGCTTACCTTCTTGTGAAGTAGAGGGCGGATTCTCAAGAGGTCCGCCAGCTCTTCGACTCGCCTGACCACCTGCTCATGTGCCACACCTGCCATGTCAAGAGAGAAGGAGATATTCTGAAACACATCCATGTTTGGAAAGAGGGCGGTAGTCTGGAAGACCATCCCGATTCCACGCTCCCGTGGGGGAACGTTCACAACGCTCGTGCCGTCAAACAGAAGGTCTCCAGAGTCAGGACGAATGAAGCCCGCAATCATTCGAAGTGTGGTCGTCTTTCCGACGCCGCTGGGCCCCAGTAGTGTCACCAACTCGCCATCTTCAACCAGAAGATCAATAGGACCGACTCGAGTTCCATCGCTAAACATGCGCTCAAGGCCTCTGAGCTCCACACGGACCATCACAGGGCACCTCCTGCATCCTCACCTGATACTCTCTCAATGATTAGGAATGCGGCAAGACAGACCAACACCAGCACGAGGGCGGCTGCTCCAGCCTCAACGAACTTTCTCACTCTGAGATACTGGTATATTGCCACTGCAAGTGTGTAGTTCTGCGGCAGGGCGATAAAGAGTGTCGCGGACATCTCCCCAATCGCCATGGCAAATGCAAAGACACCGCCGACGAGGATACCAGGTGCCAGTAGCGGCAGCTCGACAAAGAAGAGCCGTTGAAATCGGCTTGCACCAAGGATGTCGGCCTGCTCAATGAGAGTGGGGTCGATGTTCCTGAGCGAGATCTCGATGGCTCTCGCACTGAAGGGAAGCCCGATCACCGTCTGTGCAACGACAATGAGCGGCCAGGGGTTTGTGCTCAGACCTAGCGGGACTGCTATCGCTCGCATGAGGCCGTATGCGATTGTTATGGACGAGATTCCAAGTGGCAAGAGTGTCATCATGGAAGAGAGTTCGGCCAGAATACGTCCCCGGGAGAGTTGAGCATAGGCCAGGGGCATGCCGAGGAGTACAGCGAGGATGGTTGAGAGGCTCGCGTACAGCACCGAGTTTATCATGGGCAAGAGGCCTCCGCCCGTGCCGCTTCTCAGGAGATTGCTGAATCCATCTAGCGTGTACACCCTCTGGACGGGGTCATAGATTGCTCCGTAGACTATGGCTGCGATTGGTCCTGCCATCAGAACCACAAGAACGCCGACATAGACCGCGACCAGTACTCTGGACGGTCCAGAGAGCTCACCGAACTGGATCGTGCGTATCGATGCCGTTCTGCCCTGTTCTCCATCACGGCCGCCCGCCCTGACATACGCATAGGCAAGGATGAGGGTGATGGCAAGCTGAATCAGCGCGAGTGAGCTGGCCTGTCCGTAGTCGAAGAACCGGAAGGCACTCCAGATCTGGACCTCAATGGTTGAATAGGCGCCCTGTCCAAGAGCAAGCACTATGGGGAATGACATGAAGCAGAAGAGGTAAGTCAACACGGCTGACGCAAGCAAAGCGGGCCGAATCAGGGGGAAGACTATATACCGCCACTTCTGAAGTGTCGTGGCACCCAAGAGTTCTGCGGCTTCCTCTAGCTCAGGGTTCAGACGCTCAAGGGACGCGGAAACCATCAATGTGACCAAAGGAACGTTATAGAATGCATGCGCCAGCACTATTCCCACCACGCCCGAGGCGAGATCCAGCACCGATGCGTCAGATTGAAAAAGAAACATGAAAGCCATGTCGAGAATCCCGTGTGAACCAAACATTCTGAGGAAGCCCACTACAACCACGATGGGGGGCAGTACGAAGGGCACAATCAGTGCGGCTCTGACAATAGACTTGCCTCGAAACCTCAGACGAGCAAGTAAGAACCCAGCCGGCAGACCTATGATCACTGACAAGATTGTGCTGGCGGTTGCTTGAGAGATTGTAAACGTCAGTACTCGCTGAGTCACCGGGGAGAGCAGTACCTCACTGAGAGAAGAACCTGGACCGTAGAGGAGCCCTGTGACAAGCACGTTGACAACGGGGTACACGACGAACAGAATGAGGACGAGAAGGGGTGAGGCAAGAATCAATACACGAATCTGCCGGTCATGCCTCACCCGTGTTCGTCCTCCTATGCTGTCATGATCAGGTCGTACTCTTGAAGCCAAGACGTCAGGTTGGACTTGATAAGCGTTGCAGGTAGCAGTGCATTGAGCGGACTGACCTCATCTGGATGGACAGCATAGTCAAAGACATCTGGAAGCTCTACATTGAGGTTGGCGGGGAACATCCACTGATTCAGGGCAATGTGGCTCTGGACGGCCTCGGTCAGGCAATATTCAATGAACTTCTTGGCCAAATCAGGATTGGGGCCATTCTTGACCAGTCCTATGCCCTCAATCTGAAGCCATGCGTAACTCTCGGCGTTGTAGCTGAAGAGCGCAACTGCAGTGTCCGGAGCCGTACCAGTATAGTGAGCCGAGTACGCGGGGTCAGTACCATAACTGACCATCATGTTCCTTGTCGGGTCAGAGTCCCACTTCGCCCAGGCCTCAGACCAGCCCTCCTGAACATCGATGTAGTCACGGACTGAGCACCACCACTCTCGCCAGTCGTCGTCTAGGATTCCGTGGTACACAGCAATCTCGCTCAAGAAGAAGGCAAGGCCAGGGCTACTAAGATGAGGATTCTCTGTGACAAGGGTTGAGGCCATGGAGGGCTCCGCCAGGTCCTCGAAGGTCAAGTTGGCCAACTGCGGATGTGTTGTGACATTCATCGCGTCCGTCGAGTAGATCAGTGTGACTATGCCGAAGTCGAAGGGAACTATGTAGTGTTCCTCGTCGAGCAGCTCAACAAGTGTGGTATTGACGAGATCGAGGTTTGATGGAGTGAACGGTTCTAGGACCTGACGCGCTTGGTCCTGCAGAATGAGTATGTTGTCGATTCCAATCACAACATCCGCCCGTGGGTTCTCTGCCTCGGCCACCAGTCTTGATACTATTCCGTTGGCGTCGGTGTTTAGTCGCACTATCTCCACGTCAACTCCATACTGCTGCTCAAAGGGGCCAAAGACCATGTTGTCGATATTCTCAGAGTCGTTTCCCCACATGAGAAGACTGTCATAGGTGTACACGTACATCTTGGGACGGGGCCATGTGATGAACGCAAAGGCCGCAACTATGATGCCGACAACCACCACAAGTGCGATGATGACGCGTCGCGGGTCTGTTCTGCGGGGGTATTCGCTCATCCTTCCCATCACCTTATATGTGACTTATACAACTTGGTTATGGCACCACAGGCCTGATAAATAGTTTGCCGTATGTGAAACACAATGAGGCCCCCCTGTGAACTCGTTCAAAGAGAGTATCTGCCAGCCCTGCGTTCGACCCTCGCGGCCGCCCTTCATGCGAGAGGCCTGTCCCAAAACAGGATTGCAGCGATGATGGATATCACGCAGGCTGCAGTCAGTAAGTACCTGAGCAACCCGATCGAGGCCACGATCGGAAAGAGACAGATTGCGGCTCTGGCTGAGAAGCTGGCGAATGGCCTTGTGGATGGCAGCCTGAGTTCTGACCGAATGGTCACAGAGATCTGTACAACGTGCATCATGCTGAGGATTGGAGGGGATATCTGCCATAGACACCGCCAAGTCGTTCCCTCACTGGGTGAGGCTGGATGCAAGATTTGCGCGGACTTGTTGAGTGGACAGGAGAGCTTCAGGAACAGAGCGGGCGTCATGGATGACATGGAGCGCGCGGTCAACATCATAGAACAGTCACGGGCATTCGTCAGGCTTCTCCCACAGGTGCGTGCCAGCCTCGTGGCCTGCGAGAAGGATGCGGAAACAGTAGACCGGGTGATTGGCATTCCGGGGAGAATCACCGACATAGGCTCTCGTGCCAAGGCTCCCGCGCCTCCGGAGTTTGGCGCATCTCAGCACACGGCCCAGATCCTCCTGTGGGCAAAAGAGCGATTTCCAAGCATTCGGGCATGCATGTGCATTGCGGGTACTGATGATGTTGTGGATGCCGCCAAGAGAGCCGGATTCGAGATTATCACACTCGCAAAGCCAGCAAGGGAAGCGGCACAGATTGCACAGATGGCTACAGCACTACTTCCCAAGAAACAGCGGCGTACACGACTCTACGCGATTCGGGTACCTGGCGGTCTTGGCGTGGAACCAGTTCTCTACCTCTTCGGCGTGTCAGCAATGGAACTTGCGACAAAGGCCGTAGAAATCGCAGAGTCACTGGACTGATGGCGAGGCGACCACGATCTCCTCGGAGGATTTGAACAGGCTTGCTCAAGAGAGGCCACAGAGGTCCGAATGGAGGATTCCCCCCTGTCAAGACACCGGT
>Ga0164318_10002061_pt1 | contig 18435 bp, 16 predicted proteins | sample GuaBasSedimGuay9_FD_113734 | JGI IMG/M metagenome (GOLD analysis project Ga0164318, IMG submission 113734) | Subseafloor sediment microbial communities from Guaymas Basin, Gulf of California, Mexico - Guay9, Core 4571-4, 0-3 cm | ecosystem: Environmental > Aquatic > Marine > Hydrothermal vents... | reverse complement strand
CTTTCCACTTTTAATCAAATCGATAAGAGAAAACAGAAAAGAATTATCTCTGCAGCCCTCACCGAATTTGCTAACAACGGCTATCATGGAACATCCATAAATAATATTGCTAAGAAAGTTGGTATTTCAAAGGCTTCCATCTTTACCTACTTTTCAGACAAAGAAAGTTTGTTCTTATATGTATTTCAACATTGCTTGGAAATGGTGAAAGATTATCTGACCCAGGTAATGGAAGAAACAAAGGAGGACGATTTCTTCACTCAAATTGAGAAATCTCTACTTGCAGGTGTCAAATTTATAAAGCAAAATCCTCGAGTCTTTAGGCTTTACCTGAGGATACACTTTGACCAGGGGCCAAAATCCAGACGCACCGCCATAAAATCCATACGGCGTTACTCTGTTAAATATCTTACAGGCCTGATGGAAAACGCTAAAAACCGGGGGGAATTAAGCAAGAAACTTGATGTGTCAAAGGCTGCCTTTGTATTGGACTCTGTGCTTGAAAGGTTCCTTCAGGCCTATGGTGTAGAATACCTGGATGCGGGACTGGGTATCTTTAAGGCCGATGAAAATCAGGTGGGGTCATGGGCAAAGGCAGTTGTAAAGATGTTGAGGCAGGGTATGGAAGGAGCTTGATGAATTGGAATTGTGGATAATATCAGCAACCCATGAGGAAATTGATTATCTCAAAGTCGAACTTGGTGCCATATTGGACATTACTCTGGGTCCTTGCACCATATATAAAACCCGCACTTCCAATTTATGCCTTGCCGTTACAGGTATTGGCCTATGCTCTTGCTCCACTAGCCTGGGGATCATATGTTCACTCTTTAACCCTTCACAGGTGATAATGGTGGGAATATGTGGTTCATACCCCCAATCTGGCATTAATATTGGAGACCTGGTAGTTCCACGGGAACAAATCCTGTCAGAAGCTGGAGTATGCATTGGCACGGGTGTTGGGGATGCCTCTGTGTTAGGGCTCGAGGGTTTTGATCAGGCTTTAGATTTTGATTTCAAGCTGAGCTCGGAACTTTTTGACCTGGCCACCAAGGTATCCAAGACGTCCAGTGGCAAAATGCTTACTGTAATGGGTGTATCTGCACATTCTGAGCACGTGGAGGCCAGGCAGAACAAATTCTCACCGGTGGCAGAAGACATGGAAGGCTTTGCCTTGGCCTTTGCAGGCAGGGCATTTGGCCTCCCTGTGGCCCAAATTAGAGGTGTAAGCAATGTGGCAGGTGATAGAAACAAGGCCAATTGGAATATGGAGTTGGCTGCAAAAAATGTTCAGCTTGTTATTCTGGAATATATTAACCGGAAGTTTTAGGTCAGCATGACACAGAATGTTCTCAAAATAGGATATTCCCCTTGCCCGAATGATACGTTCATAATGGGCGCATTGGCAAACGGTTTGGTCAAATGCCCTTTTAAAGCAGAGATTACTTTGGAAGACGTGGAAACCTTAAATCAATGGTCAATTAGAGGATTGCTGGACGTCACCAAATTGAGCTTTTGTGCTCTCGGCCATGTGCTAGACACATATGCATTACTTCCGTCTGGCGCTGCCCTTGGCCGTGGGTGCGGGCCCGTTATTGTGGCAAGGAAAGGAACAGATATTAAGGACCTAAGCTCATCCAAAGTTGCAACACCCGGGACATATACAACGGCACGCCTTCTTCTCCAGTTGTTTTCAGGGAAAGACCTGAATACGGTTGAAATGATTTTTTCAGAGATTATGCCAGCGGTGGCCAGGGGAGATGTTGAATTTGGGCTGGTTATCCATGAAGGTCGCTTTACGTACAAACAATACGGCTTGGAAATATTATTGGATCTTGGGCAGTGGTGGGAGGACCAGACCGGCCACCCCATCCCTCTTGGAGGTATTGCAATAAAGCGGGAGCTTGGGACAAGGCCTGCAAGAGAGGTTGGTCTTGCCATCAGGAAATCCCTCCTATTTGCTCAGGAAAACACAGACAAGATTATGCCATATATCCTGTCCCATGCTCAGGAAATGTCATTAGATGTGGTAAATAAGCACATCGCCCTTTACGTGAATGAGTTTTCCTTAGAGCTTGGGGATAGAGGCAAGAGCGCGGTCGAAGCATTATTTGCCAAAGCCAGTAATATAGGAATCATGGATAGGCCTGAGAAACCAATCTTTGCTTATTGAGTGGGGCTGAACTCAGCGTCCACCCTTTTTATGTTCATGTTTTCACCTGCCAGAATACGCCTCATTACATCCTCTGATTTGTTTTCTTCCACATGAACATAAATAAGCTTTGCCAGATTTCCTTTGGCCATTGTCCCCATATCATTCCTTCCCAGAGCTATAGCTCCATTTCTCGTGGCCATATTAAATATCAATTGAGGTGATATATTAGGAAAATTTTTGGCCACAAAGGCCATCTCGTTGAACATATTAAGGGTTGGGCAGCTTGCAAGGGAATCAGTGCCAATGGCCGGCTCTATGCCGTATTTCAGGAAAAGATGAATATCAGGAAGTTTGCCGTGCAGGGCCAAATTAGATCTGGGACATATCACCACTTTTGTCCGGGTTTTTGCCAGAATTTCCACGTCTTTTTCAGTAACGTCCAGCAAGTGAACCGCAATTGTTCTGCTGTCCAACAAGTCCAGGCTCAAAGCCCTATCAATTGGTCTTTGACCAAAGGGCCCCAGCAAAGAAAAATCAATCCCCCGAGCTTCTAACAACTCTGCCCACTCGCCCTTACCAGTTAACAGGAATTCTGTTTCTAAGAACGATTCGGCCAGATGGATACTGAAAGGTCTTTGCGCTTTCCTGGTAAGCTCCTTCAATGCCATCAGAGTTTGAGGCGAAGTGGTGTGTAGGGCATGGCCGGCAAGGCTCAAAGTAATTTTTCCTTTCTGTGCCAAAATGAAATTGGGCTCAGGATTATGGCCTAACACCTCCTGAAATAAAATGGTATCTAAGGCAGATGCTTCCAATACGGACCTGGACGGTTCCAAATCCCCCACTTCTGCCACGAGACCTGTGCCTGTATCCAGTGTCTCTTTAACACCTTTTCTCAGGGCTTCTTCAGTCTCGCTGCGAGAAAATAACCCCCTCTTGAAAACAAGATCTTTTACCCATTCTAGGAATCCTCTGCCCGTGTCAATCTTGCCCTTGAGCATACAAAGCCCAAGGTGAGTATGAGCATTAACGAGCGCGGGCATTATCACCCCAGGGCCATGGTCCCACACCTTTTTGTGTTGGGAGGCCTTGTAGGGTCCCACGTATGTTATGAGTCCCTTTTTTATGCCCACCACCCCACGCCTTAGCCAGACCAAGGGACTCATCATTACCCATCCTGCTTTGTGAAAGACCTCGCTCATCTAGGGAATCTCCTGCTCGCGGGCAGCCTTATTATACACGTTGTCCCGCTGGTGCGCCTTAAACCCTGCCTCCTTTGCCAGGGCAATGATCTCTTCAGGAGGCAAGAGATAGCTTGTGCCCGCGGCACTCACAACGTTCTCTTCAATCATGCTGGACCCAAAATCATCCGCCCCAAAGTGAAGGGCCACCTGAGCCACATGTGGCCCTTGGGTGACCCAGGATGCCTGAATATGGGGAACATTGTTAAGCACAATCCTGGATATGGCCAGTATTCGCAAATAGGAATTAGTGCCTGTCTTGGGCACCTGTATAGTCTGTTCCCCCATTTGGTAAGTCCATGGTATAAAGGAGGTGAATCCACCTGTTTTATCCTGCAGTTCCCTTATGAGAAACAGATGTTCGAGCCGTTCCTCGACCGTTTCCACGTGGCCGAACATCATAGTGGCTGTTGTCTTCAGGCCAAGTTTGTGAGCAACCTCCATCACGTGCAGCCATTGCATTGTAGTTGCCTTTCTGGGTGAGACAATCTGCCTAGCTCTGTCACTTAGTATCTCAGCTCCGCCACCCGGGATTGAGGACAGGCCGGCCTTTATTAGCTCCTCAAGCACCTCTGTCACTGTCATGTTCCACGAGTTTGAAAAGAATATTATCTCAGGTGGGGAGTATCCGTGCACATTAAGGCCCAGTGCCCTTATCATGGATATCTTTTCCTTATGCCAGTCAAGGTCCAGGTCTGGATTCAGTCCTCCCTGGAAAAGGATATGGGTTCCTCCTAGCTCCCTAGTCTCAATGACCTTTTTTTCTAGAGTCTTATCATCAATCACATAGGCCTGTTCATGATCCCTGTTTCTAAAAAACGCGCAGAACCTGCAACCTGAAACACAGATGTTTGTGTAATTGATGTTCCTGTCTATGGCAAAGGTCACTTGAGAGGCTCCGTTGAGGCGGGCTCTTACCATATGGGCTAATTGCCCAAGGGTCAAAAGATCCATGTTCCCATACAGGGCCCTGGCCTCATCAAGCCCTATGGGTTCCCCGTTTTCAAGCTTTCTCACCGTCTGATCTACTAGATTCATATTCTCCAACACTGATGTCCAAGGTAATTATGGTTTTAAAATGCATCCTGCAGTATCAATAAATTAGAGACTGCGAATTTGGTGTTTTGAAAAAAGGTTGTTAACTGTAATGTGTTAACCCAGGGAAACGGCATATTCCCTCCCTGTCTGCACCAGGCAGGCTGGCTATGGGGCCAAAACACGCCGCTTCCCTGCCCGCCGAAGCGTCGGCGCAGGCGGGGGGAACATCCCGTTCCCCTGCGTCGACTTTGAAATTGATTTTAGGCGGAAATAATTCTCTAAAAACAACTATAAAAATTTAACTCCCACTTACTCTACTATCCCATCATTTAATTCATCATGCCCTCTACAACCGACTTCTGACTTCTTACTCCTGCCTCCTTGCTCCTATCCAACAACATTATGAAACGTATCTCTCTTCACCGGCACAAACCCTGCTTCCTTGATCAAGGAAACCAGCTCATCCTCGGTCAAGCCCTTGGCCGTCCTTGCCCCTGCCTCATGGGCTATGTGCTCGTTAACAATGGTGCCTTCAAAATCATCTGCTCCGTAATGGAGGGCAATCTCTGCCAGCTTGGTCCCCAGCATAACCCAGTAGGCTTTCATATGAGGAATGTTATCAAGCATCAATCTGGCAGTGGCCAGGGTCTTGAGTATGTCAGGCCCAGATGGACCTCTCAGGTAATCCAAGGGCGTGTTCGAGGGATGAAAAGGAAGCAAGATAAATGCCTGAAAACCGCCGCTCCTGTCCTGCTGCTCCCTCAGCCTGGTAAAATGTTCCACTCTCTCTTCCAGGGTCTCAAGGTGACCTATGAGCATGGTGGCATTGGTTTTTATGCCCAGGGAATGTGCTTCCCCGTGAATCCTGAGCCAGGTCTCAGCATCTGCTTTCTTAGGGAAAAGGATCTTGTGGAGTCTGGCAGAAAACACCTCTGCCCCCCCTCCAGGCATCGCAGCAAGTCCGGCATTCCTCAATGTCTCAAGTACTTCCAGTGAACTCATGGATTGCTTTTTGGCGATCTGGTCAACCTCAACAGCGGTAAGGGCCTTGATCTTTACCTGGCCATTCCAGGACCCGATAGTTTTAAACATATCCAAATAATAACTCAGGTCCAGCTCGGGATTACAGCCTCCCACCACGTGAACCTCCTGAAGTCCCGCCAGCGAAGCCGAACGGATCGACTTTAGAATATCCTCTATTTTCAGGGTGTAGGCACCATCTGCACCCGGTGCCCTGTAAAAGGCACAGAACCTACATGCATTAGAGCACACATTGGTATAATTTATGTGATGGTTCACGATATAGGATGTTTGTTTTCCGTAATGGGCATGTCTTATGGCATTGGCCAGCTGGCCAAGCCCCAGAAGATCATGTGTTTTCAGGCAGGCAAGTCCGTCAGCCTTGTCCAGCCTTTTTCCGTGCTCAATTTTTTCCTTTATGGCAATGAGTTCAGGATCATTAATGAGTTTGCTTGAAATCCTGATCTCTTTAGTGAAAATTGACCAATTGGTCATTATGATGTTCCTTATATTATTGAATGTTATTTGTTGACTATTATGACCGATCGGTCAATAATATACCGCTGTAATATATCATGTGCAAGGGTTTTTGTGAAAATAACACCATCAGGGAGGTATTCGATGAAAAAATTTGCTCAAATGGTTCTTTTTTCTATGCTGTTAATTCTCATATTTCCCTCCTCTCCAAGAGCCAAGAAACCTCTCAAAGTAGGCTTGCTAAGGTTAACCTCTTCGGCCCCTCTTTTTATTGCAAAAGAAAAAGGATATTTTAAACAGGAAGGCGCAAATGTGGATTTTGTGTTTTTCTCTTCAGCACAGCCCATAGCCGTTGCTTCGGCCTCTGGAGACATTCATATAGGCGCCACTGGCCTTACTGCAGGGCTTTATAACGCAATGATTGGTGGTTTGGACATAAAGATAATTGCGGATAAGGGCAGGATCTGGCCGGGATACAGACTTGTTGGACTAATGGTATCCAACAAGGCATGGAACGGAGGTATCCGTAACTTAAGGGACCTTAAAGGTCACAAGGTGGGGGTAACACAAATAGGCTCTACATTCCATTATATCATCGGCCGCCTTCTTGAAAGCGCTAGGATGCCACTTAGTTCCATAAAGGTAACGCCTCTTGGGGGTGTTAAGAATATGATGGACACGGTGGCAACTAACAATATTACCACTGCCTTCATGGTTCAGCCCTTCTGCACTGTAATGGAAGCAAAAAAAATGGGGCATATTATGCTGTGGGTAAGTGATTATTTTCCTTACCAGATAGCTGCAATTTTCGCGAAAAAATCGGTTTTGGGGAATAAGGATCAGATGATCCCGTTTATGAGGGCCTATATCAGGGGATGCAGCTATTATTATGAAAACTGCCTGCGAAAAGAAAATGGTAAGGCACTCAAGGGCAAGAATTTCGATGAAGTTATAGGATTCATTTCCAAATATACCCACAGAAAGCCAGCCCTCATACAAAAAGGCCTCAATTACAATGATCCCTTGGGCAAGCTGGATAAAAAGGACATTCAGACTCAGGTGGACTGGTTTTACAAAAATGGCCTCATTAAGAAAAAACTCAACGCCGAAGACATTGTGGATACCCACCTCTGGCAACAGGCCGTAAAGGGACTCAAAGGTGCGAGTAATAATTGAAAATTTATCCAAGTTCTTTACTCAAAATGGCTCGGGCAGCATCGAGGTATTGAGGGACATTAATTTCACTATTGAACAGGGTGAGTTTGTCTGCGTGGTAGGGCCTTCTGGATGCGGTAAAACCACACTCTTAAATATAATCGCCGGGTTAGTGGCTCCCACAAGTGGGAAAGTTAGTTTTGAAGGTACATTTGATAATGCCAGGTCCCTTACTGCAGTGGTCTTTCAAGAGCTCGCGCTTTTCCCCTGGCGCACAGTAGAAGCCAATGTGGAATTTGGCCTGGAAGAAAAACGCATCAACAAAGCACAAAGAAAGAAAATCGTACAGGAATTTATATCCCTTGTTGGGCTCAGTGGATTTGAAAAAAATTATCCCCATCAAATATCAGGCGGAATGAAACAAAGGGCCGCCATTGCAAGGGCGCTGGCTATGGACCCTATGCTTTTGCTAATGGATGAGCCCTTTTCAGCCCTGGATGCTGAGACCAGGGCAATGATGCAATGGGAGCTGGCAAATATCTTTGAAAAGACGAAAAAGACCGTAATGTATATCACCCATTACATCCCGGAGGCAGTGTTTCTTGGAGACAGAGTGGTTGTGCTTGGAAAAACGCCTGCTCAGGTGGAGAAAATCATAAATATAGATCTACCCAGACCCAGGAAAGAAGAAATCAAACTTAGCCCTGAATTTATGGAATATCTTAAAGAGATCTGGGGTCTAATGAGAAGCGGCACGAGTAGTATAAATTTGGCCCTGTAAAGGCTTGGTGAAAGGCGTTAACGAAAGAAAAAATGAGCATCGGAGACAGCAATGTGGAAAAAAAAGAGGTCAAATTCAGGGCCTTTTTTGTTAATTATCGGAATTATCCATTTGCAAGCCTGCTTTCCATAGCAGGCTGTCTTCTCCTATGGGAGCTCATTTCCGGTTCTGGTCTGGTATCTCCTTTGTTTTTGCCCGCCCCCAGTGTCATCCTGAAATCAGGCTGGGAGATGGTCAGGACAGGCGAGATCATCCGCCACATCGGTGCCAGCATGTGGCGAGTGGGATGGGGTTTTGCTATTGGAGCAAGCGCTGGGATACTTGTCGGCTTCATTCTTGGCCTTTCTTCCATGGGCGACAGCATCCTTAATCCGCTCCTAGCCGTAACATACCCCATACCCAAGATCGCTATACTCCCCCTGTTAATTTTGTGGCTCGGCATTGGAGAGGCATCCAAGACAACGGTCATAGCACTGGGTGTATTCTTTCCCATTGCAATAAATGTGAGGGCAGGGATCAGAGACGTTGATCCTGTGCTCATAAGGGCGGCCATATCAATGGGAGCCACCAGATTCAGCGTGGCCAGAAAGGCCATACTTCCATGCACACTCCCCATGCTATTTGCAGGCCTTAAAGTAAGTATGGGGATAGCTCTGCTCTTGGTGGTTACCGCCGAGATGGTGGCTGCTGAATCAGGGATTGGCTTTCTGATACTTTCTTCTGCAGACCTGATGCAGACAGATAGGCTATTGTTTGGAATTATGATTTTGTCTGTGCTCGGGCTTCTTTTTAACTGGGGCTTAAACAGCATGGAAAAGATTCTGATCCCATGGAAACATACTGGTGACAAGGAGACAGCTCAAATGAACCAGGGCCGGTTTATTGCTGCCATCAAAACCTATGGCAGGTTGATAAAATTAAGCCATACCATATTTGCCTTACCTTTCGCGCTTGGCGCCGTTGTCCTGGGGTATCATATCTGGGGGTTTTCCTGGACAAAACTCATCTGGATCATATGTGCCATGACATTTGCCCGGTCTGCCGCCATGGGCTTTAATAGGTGGGCAGACATACATTACGACCGCATGAACCCAAGAACCAGCAACAGGCCCTCTGTGACAGGCCAAATTAGCCCAAGGGCATTGATAGTTCTTGTTATCATATCCTCTGCCCTCTTTGTGTTAAGCAGCTTTATGTTGGGAAAGCTATGCTTTGCCCTGTCATTCCCCGTGCTGGGTGTACTGCTGTTTTACTCATATACAAAGCGGTTTACTTCTTTATCACATTTCTATCTCGGTTTTGCCATAGGGCTTGCACCTGCAGGTGGTTGGATCGCTGCTACAGGGATCTGGGATTACAGGATCCTTTGGCTCAGTGTAGCATTGATGACTTTTATTGCAGGTTTTGACATTCTCTACGCACTGCAAGATATTGAGTTTGACAAAAAGGCCGGCCTCTATTCCCTCCCTGCCAGGTATAATGCAAAGACGGCATTCTGGGTATCCTCTTTGCTGCATGCAGTAATGGTCCTATCTCTTTTAGGCCTGGGACAAGCGTTTAGGCTGACAGGCTTTTATTGGGCTACTGTCGCCTTAATTGGTATTTTACTTTTTGTTGAACACTGGTTGGTAAGGCCCCACGATCTTTCTCGAATAAATATGGCCTTTTTCCATGTTAACAGCGCAATATCCCTATTGCTTTTCTTAGGGATATTTGTGGACCGCATAGCAACGCCCTGGAGTGGATAGGGAGGCAAAACACCTTATGGGAAAATTAACTCTAGATAAGAGTGCTCCACGCATAAGGTCCATGTTTGACCGTATCGCACCAGCCTATGACTTTCTTAACCATTTCCTGTCAGCAGGGATTGATATTTGGTGGCGAAGGATGGCCGTTCGGGGCCTCCCTAAAAAGAATGGCATTTTTGTCCTTGATGTGGCAACGGGCACAGGAGATTTTGCCTTTTCTCTTTTCAAATATCAGCCCGGCGCAATAATAATCGGGGTGGACCTTGCTCCTGCCATGCTCAAAAAGGCCACCTTAAAATACAAGAACAAGTCTAAGGGCATGCAACGATACCATGCTGTCCAAGGAGATGCCTTAAAGCTTCCCATTAAGCCTCATAGCCTGGACGTGGTCATGATTGCATACGGAATCAGAAATGTTCCTGATGTTGATGAGGCCCTGCAGGAGTTCCAGCGGGTCTTAAAACCAGGAGGCCATGTGCTTATCCTTGAGTTTTCCCTTCCAGCCAAGGGACCGGGCAGGCAGCTTTATCTGTTATATTTCAATCATATACTTCCCATTCTGGGCGGGCTTATCTCTGGAGACAAAAATGCCTATAAATACCTTACCGAATCAGTGCACGATTTCATTGGCCCCGAGGATATGGGCCATGCCTTGGTAGAGGCCGGGTTTTCCATAATAAAATCCCACCTCTTAATAGGCGGAATAACTTATTATATTCTGGCACAGAAACGGGAAGTTTAAATTAACGGTTTTGATTAGAACAGAGGTTTTTCCCTGAAGATTTTAAGCAACATTTTGTAGACGTTTTTATTAAAGTCAAATACCGGTTCGAGGTTTTTCCATTTAAATTGGTTAAAGATGCAAAGGTTTTGTTTTCTAAATCGTGTAGAAGATATCTGACTAGCAGTTTCAATTTTGTTTCTGAGATTCTTGTGTGTTTTTATGTATTTGTATTTATTGTCATGATAAGAAGTTAGGCGAATATCTTGCGCTGTTCTAGTCAAGACCCAAAAGGAAATATTTGAGTAATGGAACACTTGGATATTGGGCTAGCGCGGTGAAAGGACGAGGAGACCACTGATATGGCATACAATGACTTGAACGAGTTTATAAAGGCATTGGAGAAGAAAGGGCAGCTAATAAGGATCCAGGAGCCTATCAGCCCCAGGCTGGAAATAACAGAAATTACGGATAGAGTGACAAAGGCCGGCGGTCTGGCATTGCTATTTGAAAACGTTCTTTCCCCTTCCGGTCATCCTGTTGCAATCAATTTGTTTGGCTCCATGGAGAGGGTCAAACTTGCACTCGAAGTCCAGGAGCTTGATGAGCTTGCCTCTGATATCATGGAGTTTTTGGAGGCACAGGGGACTGAAGGGCTGATGGAGAAGCTAAAACTGATCCCAAAATTGAAACGCCTTGCAAATATGTTTCCCAAGAAAGTCAAAAAAGCTCCTTGTCAAGAAGTAGTGCTACAGCACGAAGATGTGGACCTAACCCAGCTTCCCATCCTTACTTGCTGGCCCCAGGACGCTGGGCCTTTTATCACTTTGCCCCTAGTAGTGACCCACCATCCACAAACAGGAAAAAGAAATATGGGAATGTATAGGATGCAGGTCTTTGACCGCAATACCACCGGCATGCACTGGCACTCCCACAAGGGGGGCGCAGAGCATTATAGAGTTGCAGAAAAGTTAGGACAAAGACTTGCAGTCTCTGTTGCCATAGGAGCAGACCCCGCTTGCGTGTATGCAGCCACTGCACCACTACCTGAAGATATGGATGAATTGTTTTTGGCTGGATACTTGAGGAAGAAGCCAGTGGATATCGTCAAATGCATCACAAATGACGTCTATGTACCGGCCAACGCTCAATATGTGCTTGAAGGCTATGTGGAACCCGGTGAAAGGAAAGTAGAAGGCCCTTTTGGAGACCACACCGGGTTCTATTCCCTTGCGGGTGAGTTTCCCGTTTTTCATGTTACTTGCCTTACCATGCGCAAGAATCCAATATATCATGCCACCATTGTAGGACGCCCTCCAATGGAAGACGCATTCTTGGGGAAAGCAACCGAGAGGCTCTTCTTGCCCATTATTAAGAAGCAATTGCCAGAAGTTGTGGATATGAATCTGTTGATCGAGGGAGGCTTCCATAACATAGTCTTTGTTTCCATCGACAAACGATATCCTGGACATGCCAATAAGGTGATGCATGCCCTCTGGGGTATGGGGCAAATGATGTTGTCCAAGATGATCTTTGTCTTCGATAAGGAGGTCAATGTGCAGGATGTTTCGGAGGCCCTTTGGTATCTAGGAAACAATGTGGCCCCCCGAAGAGATATAACATTTACCGACGGTCCCATGGATGAGCTAGACCACTCCGCCGAGATGCATCTCTATGGCAGCAAGATGGGTGTGGATTGCACACGCAAGTGGCCTAAGGAGGGTTTTGATCGCGACTGGCCTGAGGAGATACGAATGAGTAACGATGTGAAGCAAAAGATTGACCGAATATGGCACAAACTTGGGATAGTATAGGAACCCTCCGGGATTATTATAGTAACAGCGCTTCTCATAATGGGACACAAAATCATACCTACGGGGGAGGAGAAGGATAGACCTAGCCTTTTTCTTCTTAAACAGGTATGTAAATGTCAGGCTTGTGGCAGGGGCGGTTGCGTCCATGGTCACAGTTGGCGTGGTTTAAGCAACTAAAGTAGGAAAGGAACTGGTCATTATGGCTCCCAAGACATGGAAGGTATTACACTCAAAACGAGATACCTCTTACAGAGTGTTTTCAATACGGACCGATACGGCCCAGTCGCCTAGAAACGGCAGTGTCTATGATTTTTATATCCTCGAGTCTAATCCCTGGGTGAACGTGATTCCCATCACACCAGAAGGAAACGTTGTTCTGGTCAGGCAATACCGCCACGGCATCAGGGATCTCACGGTGGAGATTCCTGGAGGTCTAGTTGATGAAGGGGATACGCCTGAGGAGGCAGCATGGAGAGAATTGGCTGAAGAAACCGGATACAGCGCAGAGGAGATGATATCACTGGGGGCGGTTCATCCAAATCCAGCTATACAAAACAATCTTTGCTACACGTTCCTGGCCAAGCAGGCGCACAAGGCGGGCAAACAGCACCAAGACACAGCGGAGGATATCGAGGTTTTGACAAGGCCCCTGAGTGAAATTCCCAAGATGATTAAAGATGGTGAAATCACCCATTCGCTTGTTATAGTGGCTTTTTACAGGTACTTTCTTGAATATTTGCCTTCCCTTGCGCCCTAGAGCCATATCAGGCGGAATGGAATAAGGGCTACGAAAGAATGCAGCTAAGGATCAGGGCCTGGGCTCCATCAGTGTGTATTACTGTAAGCACTTGAGATGAGTCGCCGGAGGCCTGGCAGAGGCTTAGGGCCGTAAACAAGCAGGGAGCATTCATATGCTTTGTGTGTCCATCATGGCCAAGAATAATGAGGGTGCAAGGCAAAAGATGGCAAAGGCCAGGCCCTATGCAGATCTCTATGAGTTGCGGTTAGATGCCTTCAGGGAATTTGATCTGCCAGATCTTGTCAGAGAGAGTCAAAGGCCTTTGATCGTGACATACAGATCCAAGAAAGAGGGAGGCTTGGGAGGAGCGCCTTACAAAATTCGGCTACAATACTTGAGAGAGGCTATTTCGTGGGGGGTTGAATACGTTGATCTAGAGTATTCACTGCCACTTGAGTATAAGGCCTCTCTTTTAGCCAGCCGTGGGCAGAGCAAGATAATCATCTCCAAACATTTTCGCAATGCCACGCCTCCGCGAGCAAACCTTAAGCAGTGGTTCCATAAGCTTGTGTCAACGGGGGCCGACGTCGTAAAAATAGTCACCAAGGCCAGCCAACCATCAGACAATTTAAAGGTTCTGGAACTGATACCCTTGGCACAACAGATGGGTGTGCCCATCATTGCTTTTTGTATGGGTGAGCTAGGCAAAATAAGCAGGATAGCTTCTGTTTTGATGGGAGGTCTGTTGACCTTTGCTTCCATTGATGAAACAGGTGTTTCCACCTTAGGGCAGATTCCAGCGCCTCAAATGAAAAAAGTATTGGATCTGCTGCGGGTTCAATCATAGCCCTGCCCCGTGGCCCATTTCTCGGCTATTTTGGTATAGATGTCTGCTGCATGCTCGACCTTTGAGATGTGACAGTATTCGTCCGTCTTGTGTGCCATCTCCGGTTCGCCAGGTCCCAGGATGACTGTTGGGGGATTGCCCAACGCAGGGGTAAGAGCAGAAGCGTCGGTAAAATAAGGGACTGCCTCAATGCTGGGTGAAATCCCAGTCACTTGCTCTACTATGTTGAATACGACTTTTATCCATGGGTGGTCAGGGTCTGTGGCTACAGGAAAGGCATGGTTTATGATAGTAACCTCCGTATCTTCTCCAGCCGTCTCCTGAAGGAGGCGAAGCACCTTTTGTGGTTCAAGGCCCGGTATGGTTCTTATGTCTATTCCCAACTGTGCACTGTCGGGTACAGAATTTATATTGATGCCCCCGGAAATGGTGCCTACATTGATGGTAGGCTTTCCCAATAGGTGGTGCTTTTCCATTCCGAACTTGAAATCCCTGAGCCTGAGTGCTATGTCGGCAGCTTTATATATGGCGTTGTCCCCAAGCTCGGGCATAGAGGCATGCGCAGAGATACCCCTGGTTTTCACCCTGAGATGTATTGCCCCCTTATGCCCCAACATTGGGCGATTTGAAGTGGGTTCACACACTATCAATGCACCCACATCTCCAAGCACTTCAAAGTTATTTGCAATGTATCTTGCACCTTCGCAGAAGGTCTCCTCGCCGGCCGTAAATACAAGAACCACATTGGGTTGCGGGTCCAGTTGTGTTATTCGTGTCCCCGCCATGATCATGGCTGCGAGCCCGGACTTCATGTCAGAGGCACCGCGGCCGTAAATCTTGTCTCCGACGATTTGGGCTCCGAAGGGATCCCATTGCCATTGTGTGTCTCCGAGAGGCACTGTGTCCATGTGTCCACAGAAGCAAACTCCTGGCCGGCCTTGTTTATCGCTTTTCAAAGATGCAAGGAGGGAAGTCCGCCTGGGGGCGAATTCCAACCGCATGACGTGATAGCCGCAGTCCTCCAAGATGTCGGCTATAAAGGATGCACATTCGTCCTCATTGCCGGGTGGGTTTATTGTATTAAATGAGATCAACTCTTGCAGAATAAGAAGCTCTTTCTGGGATAAGCCCATAATGTTTCCCCCTTTTGGTATTAACAAATTCCTCGGATTTGGCGAGATCCCAGGGCCCGGGATTAGTCTTAGAACCTATAGTTAATCTACCAGAGCCGCAGATATAGGGAAAGGAAATCTTAGGCGTTAGCTTTTCATCACCATTTTAAATCAATAATTACCCAATATATTGTTATATGTTACAGTATAAAATACAATATATTGTTTTATGATAAATTATGTTAAATTAAATAAAAATTCTTGACATTCTTGTATGAATTTGTATTAATTTTTTGGCCTTCTCGCATATCTCTTTTAGCTTTCAGCCTTGGTGAGGTACCCGCATGCCAGCATCCCAAGAAAAAAGGAAAAAGGAACTAAGCCAATTTCTTCAGAATCCCGTTAGCCTGGCATTGGCTCAAACTCTGCCCATATCGGTATTCCGCACCTACATTCATTTATTAGGTTTTTTATACTACTTGGCGAGAAGCCGGGAGCGCAAGGAAACCACCTTCAGCATAACCACGCGTATAGCAAACGGAGCAGGTCCACTTCAGAGATTTTCATTGGTTTTTAATACCTACAGGGGCATCTTTGAGCACTATCTTGAAAAACTCGTCATAGCCACTCGATCACCTGCGGAGATGGCAGAGTATCTCATGAAAAATTGTGAATTGGGTGATACAAAGTGGTTGGACCTGGCGGAGGTTGCTGGGAGGGGTGGCATAGTAGCAACTGGGCATTTTGGAGCCTCGGAGTATATTCCCGTGCTCCTTGCTGTCCATGGCTACAGGGTGGCCGCTGTTACCGTGTACAAGAATGATAGGTTGAGAGAAATCGCGCGAAAGCGCGCGGAATATTATGATATATGGCTGATAGATGCTGGACAGACGAAGCAGAGTTTTCTTGAATTCATGAGAGCCATTGGTGACGGGAGGATATTGGTAGTTGCGTTTGACGAGATAGATCACTGGGTGCCCAGCCCGACATGCTCAGTAAATTTCTTGGGAGAAGTGGTTCCGGCTGACAGAGGCCTTGCTGTACTTCAGCGAAGAACAAAGGCCCCCACATGCCTGGGGTTGCTCTGCCGGTCCAATAACAAGAACAGAAAAAGATACCGCCTGGCCCTCCATCCGGTTTCAGCGGATACTGAAGGCCGTCTTGTCTCAGCAGCCACCTGGGAAATTTTTGAGGAATATATACGTAGGTATCCAGAGCAATGGTATAAGTGGAATGAGGTGGCTAGGGGACTTGCGAACTATAGACTGCGAGCGCTTTAGCTATCTGTAAACAATTCTTGTTGGCTTTTTCTCTCCTTTCTAGTTCCTGTCAGACGTTCAGTATTGGCTCGGACATTTTTAGGAGGAACTGGTGAAGATAGATAAGCTGAATGTATATTTAGTGCGGCTCCCTTTCAAAGGCGAATTCTCCATTTCAAAACTGGATAGACTCTTTTCCGACACTATTATCGCAGAGCTAGTATGCAACGAAAAAGGGTTAAAGGGATACGGTGAAGGCCTTCCAGTAGAATTCGTAACCGGCGAAACACCGCAGACAGTCATGGATGCCATAAAGGTCTTTGTCCATCATAGGAAATTCCCTCGAAACTTCCAAAGCATCCAACAAGTATGGGACTTTGTTGATGCATTGCCATCCGGAAAGAAAAATAATGCAGCAATCTGCGCACTGGAGACAGCGTTATTGGACTTGCTGGGCCAAGCTCAGGGGAAATCTGCTTTGGAATACTTTGATCACACATTTTTCACACCCAAGATTCATTACAGCGGGACCGTTACTCTTGGCAGCAGGGACCGGGTGATGGAACTGTGTCACGGTATCAAGTCGCTCGGCATAAAGCATGTTAGAGTAAAAATGGCAGACAACTTTCAACAAAATCAAGAAATCTTGGAAATAGTCAGATGCGTACTGGGAAACGAATGTGAACTGAGAGTCGATCCTAATGGTGTTTGGGATACCGAACTCGCTTTCAGACATCTTTCACTTTTCAGTGACCTCAATGTGAAGGTAGTAGAAGAACCAATGCCTAGGCATACGGAAGGCTTTGAAGACTTCGCCCAAGCACTGAAGAATTGTGGCATTTACCTTATGGCCTGCGAGTCTGCTCCAACCTTGAGGGAAGTGAAAAGAATTGCCGCCGAAGGCCTTTACAAGATAATTAATGTAAAAATATCGAGAAGCGGAGGTTTCAGGAGGTCATTGAGAATCATAGACTTTATTCGAAAAAATGGACTCTTCTTTCAAATAGGATGCACAATTGGGGAATCGGGGATTCTTTCGTCTGCGGGTAGAGTGTTGGGTCTCCTCTGTAACGACGCCCTTTGCTATGATGGATCGTATGACGCCTATATACTTCAAAAGAACGTAACTTCGCAAGATGTGGGCTTTGGCTTTCGGGGTGAGGCTGGGCGATTGGAAGGCAATGGACTTGGTATCCAAGTAGATCCACATAGGCTGAAATCTCTCACTCAGAGCTCGGTTTCCATAACCTTTTGAAAAAGAGGCCTGAAATTTATCCAGAATTGGGAGATAGAGTATGACGGGTAACTCGGTGTACTCCAAGTGGAAAGAGGCATACGAGACTGTATTGAGAACTCTTGGTGACAAACAGGTAATATTGCTTTTTTCAGGAGGCAAGGATTCCTCTGTGGCAATGGACCTGTTGGTCCGCGCATCCACAGAATACGGCTTTGTGTTTTCTTCTCACGGAGGAGCCTACCCAGTACATCGATACCCCAAGGAAGAGATAGAAAAACTCAGTTCTTACTGGGAGACAAGAGGTGTACAGGTCGTGTGGCATGAGGTTGCCAGTTCTGACGAGCCTCTTGTGCAAAGTCAAAATCCCTGCAAAGTCTGCCAGCAGCTACGAAGGAAGAGGTTCTCCGAGTTTTTAGGGAAAGAAGTCAAGGATTGGCAAAGGCTCGTCCTAGTAGCCTGTTACAGCTTAAGTGATTTGGTAAGCTATGCTGTAGAACATATACTCGGCGGATTCACCGTCAACGGTGACGACATTGAGCAGAGAAAGTACCGGGCCATGGAAACCGCACAGCGTTTTTATCCGATACTGAGAATGCGTGAAGGCTACTCGGTGTTCAGACCACTGGTATACCTGGACGAGGAAGCCATAAGTGAATACCTTTACGAGATGAAAATACCATATCTTTCCATCCCTTGCGCCTACCAAGATTTTAGGCCCAAAAGGATTCTTCAAGAGTATTACGAAAAGATGGGCCTGCAGTTCGATTATCACCGACTTTTTGAATTCATGAGAAAGGTAAAGGACTTTCCCTTGGAGCATTCCTATGAAACAATGGGAAAAGACGCTTATATAGATAAGTTCTTTTAAACCCTTCCCCTTTCACCAGCCCACAATAGTCAAAAAACCTGACACCACCGGATTTTCTCAAGAAGCGGGAGTTTTGGGCCGATATAAGAATATATTGTGATTTCTAAGGCTTAAATTGATTCTGCGCAGAGGCTTGATTCTTGCATTAGTCTCTTCCAAGCATAGTGTGTCAATTGGAGGAGGAGAAAGGATCAGATGGGACATCTGGCTCACGTGTTAGAAAAGG
>Ga0164318_10002059_pt1 | contig 18439 bp, 13 predicted proteins | sample GuaBasSedimGuay9_FD_113734 | JGI IMG/M metagenome (GOLD analysis project Ga0164318, IMG submission 113734) | Subseafloor sediment microbial communities from Guaymas Basin, Gulf of California, Mexico - Guay9, Core 4571-4, 0-3 cm | ecosystem: Environmental > Aquatic > Marine > Hydrothermal vents... | reverse complement strand
ATAGAAATGTTGTACTTGCATGACACGCATCGGTTTGATGCGGCCATAAAGGCTGCGGTTTCTGAAAATAGTTTACCCTCAGGGAGCGCCGGTTTTATCGAATCCGCGGTGCCGGCAAGGACTTGAAGTACCGCAGTACGTCTGTGCCCTGCCGCCTTGCACCTGCCTGCCGCAGGCAGGTCTTCAGCAAAATCGACGCTTGCAGGATTCAGATTATATAAAAATTATTTATTAACAACAAAAAGATCAAAAAACAAGAAGCTATTGTCCGGGTTACAGGGCAATTGCATCAAAATCCCAGATTCTTAAAAATCAAATTGACTTATATAGAATCAAAAATCATGCCAAATTTTGATGCAATCGCCCTGAGGTTCATTATAATGAGATTGACCCCTGTTTATTGAGATGTTATATTTTATTGTTTTTGCTTTGTGCTTAAAATCCATAACCGGTTGCCCCTGAAATCAGGAATTATATAATAAGATTGATTAAACCAAATTCATTTGATGGCATAAGTGTCTGAAAGAACATATGTAACAAAAGCTGCAGGCATAGTTGGCGCAGCAACTTTTCTTAGCCGTATTTTCGGTTTTCTCAGAGATGTCGTTATAGGTGCTTTTTTTGGAGCAACTCTATATTCAGACGCCTTTTTTGTAGCGTTCAGAATACCCAACTTGCTGAGGAGACTTTTCGCTGAAGGATCTCTAAGTATTGCCTTTGTTCCTGTCTTTACTGAATACCTTGCAATGGAGGGAAAAGAAGAAGCGTTTAAACTTGCAGGGTCAGCTATAAGGATCCTGTCTCTTATTCTTATTGTTATTACTGTCTTAGGTATTATCTTTTCCCCGGTGATAGTACATATCATCGCTCCTGGATTTTCTGATTCTCCGGAAAAAATTTCACTCACCGCAACCTTAACCCGTATTATATTTCCTTATATCTTTTTTATTTGTCTAGTCGCTCTTTGCATGGGTATTCTCAATGTCCTTGGACATTTCGCCGCTCCCTCTATCGCCCCTGTCCTTTTAAATATTTCAATGATATGTTCTATTTTGATTGTTTCATTTTTTTCAGCAGACATAAATAATCGAATTTTCGCCTTGGCCATTGGAGTGTTGATAGGAGGATTTTTACAGCTAATGCTTCAGGTGCCGTTTTTGATAAGAAAAGGATTCCACTTTTGTGTAAAAGTCAAATTCTACCATCCAGGCATAAAAAAAATCGGCATACTTATGCTTCCTGCAATATTAGGTTCCGCGGTCTATCAAATTAATATTCTTATTGGAACTCTTCTTGCGTCCCTGCTTCCCGAAGGAAGTGTTTCTTACCTGTATTATGCTGACCGTCTGGTACAGTTTCCTCTTGGTATCTTTGCCATGGCTGCGGCGACTGCTGTTTTGCCAAGCCTTTCAAGACAGGTTGCATCAAAGGATTTTGCAGGCGTCAAGGATACATTTACCTATGCGATAAATCTGGTTTCTTTTGTAACAATTCCTGCCATGGCAGGTCTTATTGTTTTACGTCAGCCTATTGTGGTATTGTTGTTTAAGAGAGGAGTTTTCGACACTAATGCGACACTTCAAACTTCATATGCACTACTCTTTTACAGTATGGGACTCTGGGCTTTTTCTTCCGTCCGCATCGTTGTTTCAACCTTTTATGCTTTGCACGACACAAAAACTCCTGTAAAAATGGCTATAATATCCATTCTTGCCAATGTCATATTAGGAATCATTCTTATGGGGCCTCTGAAACATGGAGGACTTGCACTGTCAACATCTCTTGCTTCAATGCTTAATCTTGTACTTCTCATCAGAGCACTTCAGATAAAATTAGGTTTTCTGGAATGGAAAAAAATAGCCGTCTCCTCCTTTAAATCATCAGCTTGTTCCATAATAATGGGCATAGCTGTATGGACAATTTCACTTTATATTTTTTCTCCAAGAGAACAGACTATATCCGGTCTTTTTTTTGGAATAACGGGAAGCATATTAACAGGACTAATCCTATACGGTTTTTCATCACGTCTGCTTAAGAGCCGTGAACTTGAAATGGTTTTATCTATTGTCCAAAAAAGTGTAAAAAGAAAATGAATTTAAAACAGATAATACCGATTGTGTTAGCGATATTGTTGCTTTTTTCATTATTATTTCAGGTTGTATTCGGCAGCAAAGGGCTAATTGAAATGAATGCACTAAAAAAGGAAAAAAAAGCTCTACGTAAAATAAACGAAGATCTGACCATGGAAAACCTCGCCTTATATCGAAAAATAGAAAGGCTGAAACATGATCCGGAATTTATTGAAAATATAGCAAGAGAGGAATTTGGCATGATCGGCAAAGATGAAATAATATTGAAATTCAAAAATGGTAAATAGATTAGATTCATCACGGATTAGTGCGGCAATCCGTGATGAACGGTATTAACACTTAAATTTTAGCTTTAGGTATTAGCTGCTAAAAGCTAATGGCTAACAGTTAGCCGCTAACCGCACAGGTCTGAAAACTTAGGAAAAAGAGAGATGGGCAAGATTTTAGTAGTTGATGATGATAAAAATATTCTAAAAGTGATAAGAATGAGGCTGGAGTCCAGAAATCATCTTGTTACTACTGCAAATCGAACCCGGCTGGCGATAAAAACAGTAAAAGATAATATTTTTGATTTAGCTTTGGTGGACCTTAAACTAAACGAAGATGATGGGATTGAACTCATGGAAGAGTTTCATCGAATTAATCCGGAAATGCCGGTTATCATTCTTACCGCCTATGGAACAATTAAAAACGCGGTTGAAGCTATGAAAAGAGGGGCTTATGGTTATTTAACAAAACCTTTTGATAATCATGAACTTGTAATGCAAATAAATAAATGCCTTGAAAAAAACAAGCTTTCCACTGAAGCAAAAGCTCTCAAAAATATAGTAAAAAAAAAGTTCGGTTTTGATGATATTATCGGCAAAAGCGAAAAAATGAAAAAGGTTTTGGAAGAAGTTGTTCTGGCTGCTGAAACTGATTCCTTTGTTTATATTGAAGGAAAAAGCGGTACCGGCAAAGAATTGATAGCTAAATCGCTGCATCTTGCCAGCTCAAGAAGAAAGGCTCCTTTTGTTGCCATAAATTGTGCGGCTATTCCGGAAAACCTTTTGGAAAGCGAGCTGTTCGGTCATGAAAAAGGATCATTCACCGGTGCAATCCGCAGCAAAAAAGGACTCTTGGAACAGGCAGACAAGGGAACCTTTTTTTTAGATGAAATATCTGAAATGCCTCTATCTATGCAGGCAAAATTACTTCGAGTGCTTGAAGAAAAAGAATTTTATCCTTTAGGCGGGACAAAAACAATAAAGATTAATTGCAAATTTATTGCAGCTTCTAATAAGAAGCTCAAAGAAAAGATAGAAAAAGGTGAATTTCGAGAGGATCTGTTTTATCGGATCCATGTTATCCCCATAAAGCTTCCTTCTCTTTGTGAAAGAAAAGAAGATATACCTGTTTTAGCAAAGCATTTTTTAGAAAAATACGCCAAAACAATGAAAAAGAATATTAAAGGTTTTACCCCATCTGCGATGCAAAAACTTTTGCTTCACCCGTGGCCTGGAAATGTCAGAGAGTTGGAAAATACCATCGAATGCGCTGTTACCATGGTCAATCAAGATATGATCACCGAAGATTTAATTCTGAAAACTCATGACCTAAAAGGAACCGGATTTGAACCTTTAAAAAATGCCAAAGAGTGTTTTGAAAAAAATTATCTGGTACAACTTTTAGAGATCACAGATGGAAATATAAGTCAGGCGGCAAAACTCGCTGGGAAATACAGAGCGGACCTTTACGAACTTTTAAAAAAATATGATCTGAAGCCTTCAGATTTCAGAAAAAACATAACGGTTCAAAGTGGCTTGAAGACTCCGGTTTCATCTGAAGCAAAAAAGTAAGAAGCTGTTTTAGAAGCAGGGGGATCGAAGCAAAAAGTGTTAGAGCTGCAACTTATCAACCTATCACTTTATCTCGAACAGATTTCCGTCATAATCACTTATAAATGTTATAAGACTGCTATCTGCTTTGGGAATTTGTTTAACCTTTATTCCCGAAGCACGGCATTTCTCTATGAACGCATCAAAGTTATCAACTTTTAGGCAGATATGTTCTATCTTGTTTTCAAAAACCCTTTTTTCAGGATTTATAAAGATTTCAAACTGAATATCATTATCAATATAATTAATCATTTTGTATTCAGAATCCAGGTTGAATATCTGTTTTGAAAGTTCGCTTGAAAGAATTTTTGAACCTTTCTTTTTTAGATTCAAAAGTTCTTCATAAAATTTATCACTTTTTTCCTCTGAACTACAAAAAAGCGCCACATGTTTTAAAATCACTTTTCTATCCTTTCTCCTGCCCGTATTTTTGAGTCTCAATCTTTGATAATCTCTATTTCAATACGACGGTTTGCGTTTCTTCCTTCAGCCGTATCATTACTTGCTATGGGGTTTTCAGGTCCCATGCCTCTTGTTTCAATTTTATAAGGTCTGATCCCTTTACTTATTAGATAAGTTTTAACAATATTTGCCCTAATGTCGGAAAGCCATAAATTATAATTGTAATTCCCTGAACTATCAGTATACCCCTTAACAAAAATCTTAATTCCATAATTTTGAATCATAAATGCAGCAAGCTGGTCAAGTTTCTTAAGCGCTTTTTCTGAGAGTTCATTTGAATTGTAGCTGAAATAAATATAAATTGTTTTATCAGGCAAGGGAGGAAGATCTTTTACAATATATTTCATACTCTGCCCATCAGCTTCTGCCCTGTTTTCCTTCTGACTTTCTGTATCAAGTTTTGGTGCGGCATTAATTCCGTCACTTGCCCTAACATCTTCGGGTCCGGTTTCCTTGACAAAATAATTATTTTCAGCCGGATCTTCTTTGATTTGCGTTTCTTGTACACCTGATGCGGATGGAAAAAAAAAGATATCTTTCTTCTTTGAACCATTTACATTTATCGTTTCTTTTTCCCCCTGGCCCGACAATTTGTCTGTTTTGATTATCGGCTTGAAATACCTACCAAAATATTTGCTCTGAAAATAAAAAATACCTGAAATTACAAGTATAATAGTAAAAAATACGGCAAGATATATCCCTATTTTCCAAATAGATTTCTTTTTTGCTCCCCTCGGCTGTTTATAGATTATTGTTTTAACTTCATCGTCATTATCCACCGAAATACTCTGTTTTGTCTCATTTATCTCTTTTTCGACTTCTTTTTGATCCAACTGCATTGAAAAGGGTTTTATCTCTAATTCTTTTGCACATTCTTTAATTATATCTTGTCCAATTATTTTCGTTTCCTGTACAAAGCCGCTCAGAAGCGCCAGATCGCAAATAATATTAATCAAACGAGGGTAACCTTTGGAAAAGAAAAAAATTTCACAAATCGCTGCTGAATCGAAAATCGTCTGCTCTCCACCGGCTATTTTAAGACGGTGTCGAATGTATTTATCAGTTTCATTTTCCGTCAGAGAATCAATGTTATAGCTTATTGTAATTCTCTGCTTTAAAGCTCTGTTTTCAGGCTTCAGCAGAATATCGTTAAATTCATTTTGCCCAATGAAGAAAATATTTAAAAGTTTTGTTTCTTCTTTCTCTAAATTAGACAATAATCTTATTTCTTCAAGAAGCTGAGAGTTAAGCCTTTGAGCTTCGTCAATTATAAGTAATACTTTTTTATTCGCTTCATACGATTTGTGAAGAAATTGATTAAAATGAATCAAGAAACTGCTTTTATTTACAAATTCTTTATTCATACCAAAAGCATTTGAAATAAAATTAAAAAACTCAAGCTTTTCAAGGTCGGGATCCAAAACCACCCCAACAATAACATCTTTATCAAGGCTTTTTATCAGTGAATTTATAAGTGTGGTCTTTCCTGTTCCGACATCTCCGGTAAGAAGCAAAAATCCTTTATTATCCAAGACTCCATACTTTAAAACGGCAAGGGCTTCCTTATGCTCTTCACCAAGCCAGAGGAATTTCGGATCCGTACTTATTTTAAAAGGATTTGTATTTAAATTGTAGTAAGAAAAGTACATAATGCAGTATTTGTTTCATGCAAAATTTTCGCCCGAAACCAAGATTTGGCAAAAGGAAGCGTTTTGAAATTAGCTCAACAGATCTTTCATAATTTATTCCAAACAACCGCTGCAACACCTATTAACCAGCAGTATGGAGCAAAGCAATGCATTTGACCCCGTTTAACCACTTGCAATAATACTCTTAAAGCTAAATATCCGACAATTCCAGCCGCAACGGTTCCCATCAAAATCATCTCTGCTGAAATAGATTCATTTACCGATGAAAAATCGATCCCCATAATCAGTGCCCCCAGGATTGCAGGTATAGATAAGAGAAAAGAGTAACGTCCAGCAACCTCCCTGTTTACACCCAAGAAAAGAGCTGTGGAAATGGTGGATCCAGATCGGGATATGCCGGGCAAGATAGCTATCCCCTGTGCCAGGCCGATTATCAGAGCATCTTTTATGGCAACCTGCTTAAGATTGCGGTTTCTTAAGCCGGCTTGTCTCGTAAACCAGAGCAGAGTGCCGGTTAAAAGCAGCATTATTCCTACTATACAGACATTTCCAAAAATCTGATCCGCTATCTTTCTGAAAAACAGACCTAAAATTGCTGTGGGAATACTTCCAGCTATAATCAGAACAAGGATTTTCACCTGCTCATTCTCTGCTATCAAAGAGCTTATCCCCTCAGATGATCGGATCAATCCCGGAATACGCAAAACAGTCAGCAGAATTGATCGAATCTCCTTGAAAAATACGATGCAGACGGCAAAAAGGGTTCCAATATGGAGGCTTATATCGAGTAAAAGTTCAGGTTCGCTAAATCCAAATAAATTTTGAAGCAGAACAAGATGCCCCGAACTGCTGACAGGCAGAAATTCGGTCAGCCCCTGGATTATACCTAATAAAATTACTTGAGCTGTCTCCATATCCTGCTGTCTCCTGTAACTTTTTTGTTTTAGGAAAAATAAGGGGATTTAAAAAAATAGCGGTTCATCTCAGATTAGAGCGATGTATATATGAAAAGGGCTTAACGTCATTTTTGGCTTGACTTGGGCACACAGTGACACGAAGTGAAGCGTCAGCGCCAACCTTTAGCGCTATCCGGATTTCCCGAAAAATCTGGATTTTAGGCTTTCGCGGGAATGACGGCCATTTCTACGTTCGATGCTGATTTGTTCGATAACCTTAGCTCAAACTCATTCCCTGATTAGGGAAAGATTTTCACGTTAATCCGCGAAGAACCTATATGGATCCTATCGGATTATTGTGAAGATTCTGTTTATTTATTAAGGCATACACTAATTGAACTTATGATATGAGTTTTGAGCTGTTGAATCCCTAATTCCTAACTCACCCGCTAATAACTCATAACTCATAATGCCCCTTTATTTATTGGGAACTTGCCCGCCAGGGAAATAAGATATCGAAAAAACTGTATTTATTGATTGATCTTATTGAATATTCGCTTCCATTGATAATTGCATTTGCAGCCAAAATCCCGCTTTCAACCGCAGGACCGATACCTTCTCCCATATCTGCTGTTGCCAGTCCAGCGGCATCACCAACAATAAATAGATTGTCTGATTGAACATTTTCAGCAGCTTGTTTGAGATAATAATTGTAGCTGCGAGGACTAAAATGATAATTTTTGATTAAAGAGAGTTTTTCAAGCTTATTTATAAAATAATTCCAATGCCGGCGAATTGTTTCACCCTTGTTTTTTGTTGATGTAAAATTCCCTCCAATCCCTACATTCAAATAGCCATTTCCTTTGGGAAGATACCAGAAATATCCTGGCAGATTATTTTCAAAGAACCAAAGATAACAGTTTTCATCATGGTAATCGTATTTAAACTCTTCTTCCAATGCTAAAATTCGCCGCTTTCTGCTTCTGGGATTGGCCTGTTTGAAAAATGTCCGGTACACACAGCAATTGGTGCCTCCAGCTCCGACTAAATACCTGCAGCGAAACCTGTTATCAATCACATAACCGCTTCTTTCTTTACGTATTTTTCTGACTGTATGCTGATATACCGAAGCACCCGATCTTTTAACCAGCCAGTCGTCAAACTCATATCTTCTTATTGAAAACTGACGGGTTCTTACAGGGATTTTTATGCCATAAAAATGGAAATTAAGCTGCTTGAATGTTAAAAGAGTGTAAGGATATTCTTTTTCGCTTATCTTCAGATTCTTTATTGCTTTCGGAGTAATCCAGCCCGCACAGAGCTTTGAGCGCGGGAATCTTTTTTTATCAAGAATGATCGTTTGAATACCGCTTTGATTCAATTTCCAGGCACAAGATGATCCCGCTGGACCGCCTCCGGCAATAATCACTTCAGAGTAAAGCATATGCCCATCCTTCCGTTATAAGGACACACGGCATTTTGGCTGTTTTCTTCCAGGTTTGGTCATAACAATCTGCCATAATTGTATACTTCTTGAACGAAATGCACCCGCACATCCCAGCAGATAAAAAATGAACATCCGGTAAAAACGATCTCCATATTTACTGCTCAGTTTCCGCCATCCCTTTTTAAAGTTATCGTGCCATGCCATCAATGTCTTATCATAATCCGGGCCAAAGTTATGCCAGTCCTCCATTACGAACAACCTTTCCATTGCTTTTCCGATTTGTGCGATTGAAGGAAGCATTCCATTTGGGAAAATATATTTATTTATCCACGGATCTGCGGCTGTCTTGCTATAATTGCCGCCTATGGTATGAATAAAGGCAATTCCGTCATCTTTCAATGTCTGGTTTACCTTTTCCATATATGTTCGGTAATTTTTATACCCTACATGCTCCATTATGCCTATTGAAATAACCCTGTCGAACTTTCCATTGACATTTCTGTAATCTTTCAGCTCGATCTCCACAGGCAACCCATTACACATTTTCATGCCCAACTCAGCCTGCCGTCCGGAAACGGTTACACCTTTTACAATTGCCCCATACTTTTCCGCAGCATATTTTGCAAAAGAACCAAAACCGCATCCCAGATCAAGCACGGTCATTTTAGCCCGCAGATCGATTTTCCGGCATACCAGATCCAATTTAGCTGTCTGGGCATCATCTAAATTTGATGCATTTTCCCAATAACCGCAGGTATAAGCCATTCTTTTATCTAACATTTCCCGGTAAAGATCGTTACCGATATCGTAGTGCTGTTTACCTACATGAAAGGCACGGCTGACTTTCTGAAGATTAAAGATATTTGACTTTAATAGATTCCACATAATTTGCCAATTCCGCTTTATCTTTTCTTCAAGATTTGCCCGTAAAACTTTGTCTATAAACTGGTCCACAGCCTGACAGTCCCACCATCTGTCCATGTATGATTCACCCAGGCCAAGAGAGCCTTCGTCTAAAACGCGTGCATAAAAATTTTCATTATGCACCTGTATATCAAATGGCCTGTCGCCATTTACTGTAATTCCAGCAGAATCCATCAATTGTAAAAAAACTTTTTTAGCCTCTTTTATCGCCATTTTTATAAGCCATAAACCATCTGTTTTTCTTTCCTTATAAGGGACACAAGCTTTTCTCCTATCTTTTCGGCTGATCTGCCGAAAAGCTCCTCTATCTCAACTAAATCAATGGCACCATCATACCATGGAATACTATTTTCCATAACGATGTTCTTTATATGTTCAAACTTGCCGCCCAAAGCTTTAATCTTTGCAGATAGAGGTACATCATCTCTGAAAGAGATATTTAATAAAAGAAGGTATTCAATAAAATTCGGCGGGGAAGCGGAGATCGCCGGAATTACGATAATACTGCGGTCATCTTTTCGCCCTTTACCGATATAGACATTTCCCTGCTGAACAATTATATATTTAGTTCCTTTAAGCCGGGTATCTGTTTCCACTCTTGAAGGAATGGAGAACAGCTCTCCATCTTTTTTTATCACCTCTATTTTTGTATGGCTCGTCGGTTCGCCCAGAAGATTTAATCCGCTGATCTTGTAAAGAATAGATCCCTTAATACCGGCAATGATACGCTGCAGATTTTTAAGTACAATTACGTTTTTATTTATGAGTTGAGACAAGCTGATATTTGCCGCCTCCAGTTTCTCAAACAGTATTCCTTCAACATCTTTGCTTATCCGGCTTGTCCCAACAGTAACCGTCTTGGCTTGATGCTTGATTGCATCTACGGGCCTTGACATACTGTTAATCGATTTTCCTATATACTCAAAAAGGGTTGACAACATATTTAATGCTGTCCCTTTCTTGCCAAAATCGAGTTCAAAATCGGATACCGGAAGTTTTCCTGAGAGATACTTGAGAAGAAGAGTTATATCTGAAGCAAACGCTATGGCTGCCGGAAAACTGTTTTCTGCTCTTTTGGATCTAAATTCACTGTAAAAACTGACTATCTTTTCTCTAAAAGATTTCTCCAATACGGCTTCAAAAATATCTAACCCTTTTTCTGCATAATTATCAATTGTTTTTTGTATATCTTCACGAAAGTTGTGCAGAAATATCGAACCTTCGTTGATGGCAAGAGCGGCATAATATCCCCATATATGCCCCACCAAAGTATTTAAGACAGGTGAAAGATGCTGGCTGACAATCGGAACATAAAAAACATCCTTGGCATAAGGAATGAATCCTTCTTCACCTTCATTTGCTATTACAACAGGAGTAGCCTTGTGAGCATGAAATATTGCTGTGTCCTTTATAATATCTCCAATTACATTTCCGTTAGTTCCAGCGGCACAGACAATGATCAGCGGTTCGGATGAAAGATCGATATGTTTTTTGTCTTCGATAAAATCAGATGAAATTGTTTTATAGCAAAGTTCACTCAATTTGATTCTTATTTCATCCGCTGAAGCCTTGTTTGGCCCGCTGCCTACGACTGCCCAGTAAATTTTGGTCGCGGCAAGTCTTTTTGCACAATATTCGATTTTATCTTTTAAATTAAGAACCTTTCGCATATGGCCAGGAATTTCCAGCAACTGATTTATCTCCCGGGTTATAAAATCAGCTTTTCTTTTTTCTTTTAAGCCGGCAATATAAAGACTTAAAATCGCACCTGCTACAATCTGGGAATAAAAAGCTTTTGTTGATGCCACAGACATTTCAATATCACGGCCGGAGCTTGTATAAAAAACGCCGTCCACTTTAAATGTGATATCCGAATCCCTGCGGTTGACAATTGCTAATGTGCCGGCCCCTCTTGTTTTCAACATCTCGATAGCCCGGTTGGTATCGGTTGTCGTGCCTGACTGACTTATTGCTATGACAAGGGTGTCACTCATACTCTTTTCATCTTCATCTTCAGTCAGATTAAATCCGCTCAACTCCGATGATTTTAGTGAACTTATCTGAATAGAGGGATCATTCATATAATAATTCAATATATTTGCGCACGCAAGGGCGGCTACACCGGCGGTTCCTTGTCCTATAAAAAAGATTCGTTGAATCTTGTTGCCGGTCAGAGCGATTTTCAATGAATCAGGGACTGTCTTTTCATCAAGTACTATTGCCAGCTCTTTTTTTTCATTATCGAGTACTTTCCAGCGATTTTGAAGAGTTTTTTCAACCGAAACAGGAGACTCCGATATTTCCTTCAAAAAATAATGGGGAAATTCCTGGCGATGAATATCTCTTGACGTTATATCCGTACGCTTTATTTCTTTTTCTGAAAGTTCAACAGGTGTTCCATCATAAAAGCATGCCTTTATGCCGCTCAGCCCTCCTGAGGATTTCTGGTTAAGTACAAAAATCTGTCCGCTGGAAGTACCATTTCCCCCCTCAACCACTTTTTCCCCATCCATTTTAATATAATAGGGGGTTTTTTCAACAAATCCGTAAATTTCAGAAGCAGGAATATAATAGTCCTCGGAAAGTCCCAAAAAGACTGCCTGACCACTGCCTCTTTGAGCTAAAAATATCTTTCCCGGAGCCAGATCGGTATGCATTGATATGGCATGTGAACCTTCAAAATTATTTACAGCCAGGCGAAATGCATCTTCAATATCAAAACCTTCTCTGACATACTTTTCAATATAAAGGGGAATAATCTTTGTATCGGTAGTTACTTCTTTATGAATAAGGCTTCCGCCTTTTTCAAGTTCTTCTTTTAACTGCAGATAATTGTCGATGTCTCCGTTAAGACAGGCATGAATAATTCCGCTCTCTTGCATACCGGAATTTTCAACGACATTATCCACAGGATGACAGTTGGGTTCACTGATAGCTCCCACAGAAGCCCATCTGGTATGAGATGTAATAGTATGATAACGAAATGGAAATCTGATAATCTTTTGAAGTATCGGATCATTTTTGATCTGACTGCGCAAAAAAGCTGCATTATTTCCGAGACCGCCGATTTCAGAGGCAATTTTGTAAGTCATTGTGACAGCAACAAGTCTATTTCCTTCTTCATCTCCTGACCCGTGCATCCGGATGTTTGCATTGACCAGGATATCTGGCTTAGACCGCCTTTTCATCTGATCATAAAGATTTTCATCGCCGAAATTTTGTAAAAGTTCTTTAAAATTTTCAAATTCAGTCTCATCAAAAACAAACATTAAAGAAATACCGGCTGAATCACGGCCCCTTACTTCAAGATAATCGATACTATTGAGTAATTGGTTGATTTGAGCAAGCATATCTATAGAATGGAAAGACAGACTCTTTCCCCCATGATTTGATTCATGGTTTGACAGCTCTTTTATCTTTATTATGTTATTTAAAATCTCAGAACTGATACACCATTTGATATCCTTTATTTTTTCAATTCTGTCTGACATTATCTCTGCCTGGTATGCTTCGAGATATCCTGTTTTACCGTTAAGCAATTTTTCTTCAATATTGACAATATCATTAAGACGGCCGGCAACTTTACTTAGCTGATCTTGAATTTCATTGTTGGTAAAAATTTCAGCAAAGAGCTCTTTTCCCTTTAAACCGCTAATCGTCCGAAAAAGCAGGTCAACACAATTTTCCCCTCCAAGATAATTCTCATATAATGAAGAGAGGTCTTTGCTGAAAAAATTAAAACCTTGTCTTTCAATTTCCCGGACAAGGTTATTCAAAAAGATGGGATCAAATTTTTTGAAATTTTCCTTTTTCTTCTTAAAAGCGACAATTCCGGCTAACCCACAGAAAAAAATATTTCTGCGGCAAGGGAAAAATACAATAGAATGATAAGGGAGATTAGACATTTCCCTCCCAAAATAGACATCTGATCTAAGATAAAAATAGATAAAACTATAAACAGCTCTGAAGAAACCGACAATTTTTTTTATATTTTTTTTTATTGACTGTTTCATTTTTCCCCTTTGCTCAGTACACGCATACCGTTGCATGCCAACAACATTCATCCTTTATCATGAGTCATGGTCACGGAATTTTTTGCAAAATAATCTTTAAAATACCTTTTAAATATAATTCGGGCATATTGACAAGCCTTTGTACCGATATATTTTTCATGGGCTACAACTATAGAGGCGACTATCTCTTTTGGCCCATTTCTCTCTTTTGCAAATCCCACAAACCAGTCATAACGGACATCATGAGTTCTGTTATCAATACTGCCGGTTTTACCACCGATGTTCAGCCTGGATAAAACCCTGTCTTTTCGGTACCCTCTGAAAACCTTTCTGCCGGTACCCGATTTTATGGTGGCTGTCATCATGTTGGTAAGAATCCTGGAAGTGTCGGGTTTAATTGCCTTGTCAACCAGAGTCATGCGTGATTGATAAAGAATTTTTCCTTTGTCATCAATTATCTTGTCTATAATAGTTGGTTCAATCAACCTGCCCTGATTAATTATCACCGAAGCCATCAATGCTCCGTGCAAGGGAGATATAACAGTATCTTTGTTAAATCCGCTGGCTATTTCAGCCCACTGATAAGGTTGGTCGGATATGGAAAAACGGCTTGGGAGAAATGGTATTTCAAAATCGATATGCTGATTGAAACCAAAGGCCGCAGCATACTTTTCAAGAGCGGATTTTCCAAGGTAAAGAGCACCGATTTTCCCGAATACAGGATTAATCGATTGAGCAAAAGACTTTTTGAGAGTTACATAATTTGTGTATCTGTTTTTCCGTTCCTTAAGCTGGGATTTATATAATGTATGTTTTTTCCCGTTATAGTTAAACCTGGAATTTGAATTAAAGCCGCATTTTTCTATTGCCGCTGCTGCTGTTATAATCTTAAAAATGCTTGCCGCAGGAAATCTGTCATTAATACAAGGGTTGCCCTTGGAATCTTTTTTATCAAAACCTGTCATTGACAGAACCCTGCCGGTAGATGGATCCATTACCACAATTCCAATGTACCGTGATGTGGATACGTTCATTTTTTTCAAAATGAAATTTTGCAGTGAAATGTCAATACTGGTGTCAATATAACAGTTCTTGCCATTTAAATCAAAACTGAAACTCTCATCCTTAATATTTATAAAAGACTTTCTATCCAGAAGAGTCTGCACATCCTTTTTTGCCAAAGTATGATCATTATTTTCAGATAGGCTGGTTTTATCATTTAATACGGCTTTATTTCTTTGCCGGTAATGACATGCTATCCCTCCAAACCAGGCACCAGACCAGACAATAGACAGATAGATCACAAAAAGAAAAACCGAAAAATAACCAGCATATTTTAAAATAGACAGAGCTCTTCTTTTTATTCTCTTTGTCCTGTTAAGTCTTGCCTGATATGTCTTCCAACTTGATCTTTTATACATTTTTTTTAACCCGGGGCTCTGAAAACAGAATCATTGGTGCGAATTGCAAAGGACTTTGGTCTGGAGAGTCAAGGGGCATGATAAAGAGTTCGGTTTGGAGTTAAGGGCAGCAGTAAAAGAGTTCGTTTTCTTAGAAGGCTGTCCTAAAATGACTATTTTCCGCAATCTCTGCGCCTGACCTGTCTGCCGACAGGCAGGCGCAGATTTTAATCCTTAGCCTTGCAAAAAATTTCTCATTTCAAGACAGCCTCTTCGATAGCCATCAGCCCAAAGGAGTCCCCGATCTTGTTTCCTTTTCCAGAGTTGCGATCGTATGTCTATTTTCATCAACGGCTGCAATCAGCATGCCCTGTGAAACTATTCCCATCAGCTTTGCGGGCTTTAAATTTGCAACGATAATTACCTGTTTTCCAATCAGTTCTTCAGGAGTATAGCTTGCAGCAATACCTGCAACAACTGTCTTCTCTTCCCCAATATCTACTTTAAGTTTAATCAGTTTTTTGGCCTTTGGAATTGCTTCCGCATTAATAACGGTAGCCACTCTGAGATCAATTTTGGAAAAGTCTTCCAAAGATATTTCAGGTTTAATCTTAATCACTGCACCTTCCGGTTCCGATGGTTTGGCATATGTTTCCTTAATGCGCTGCTGATCGACCCTTGGAAAAAGTGTAATTGATTTTGGAATCACTGTTCCAGGTTGTGTGGTTTTCCAGGATTTAAGATAATCTATATTATAAAATGGACAGCTTAATCCATTATTTGCTTCCATTCCAAGATGTTTTTGCATACTTGCAGCAGTGTCGGGCATAACTGGGTAGATAAGACCGGAAATTATTCTAAGTCCTTCAATAAGATTATAGATTACAGCCTCAAGCTGCTTTTTTGTATTTTTCTTTTTTGCAAGAATCCATGGAGCAGTAACATCTATATATTTGTTCATCCGACCGATAAGTTCCCATATGAATTCAAGTGCCTTGTGGAAAGCAAATTTCTCCATGGCTTTTTCAAAACCTTCAATAGCGTAAAGAGTATCGGATTGAAGGCCGAATTCAAGCTCCTGCTCAACTTTAGCATCGACCTTTGGAACGATTCCCTTGAAATATTTATGAACCATTGCAAGAACTCTTGAAAAAAGGTTTCCAAGATCGTTTGCCAGATCTGAATTGATCCTTTGCACCAATGCTTCTTCAGAAAAATGGGAGTCAAGACCAAAGGTCATATCACGCATAAGATAAAACCTGAATGCATCGAGCCCATAAATATTTTTGAGCTGAAGCGGTTCAATTACATTTCCCAAACTTTTTGACATCTTGTTATGATCGACGTTCCAGTAACCATGCACATTCAAGTGCTTATATACAGGAATTCCGGCTGCTTTAAGCATGATAGGCCAGTAAATGCCATGCGGTTTTAAAATGTCCTTAGCTACAATATGCTGAACAGATGGCCAAAATTTTTTAAAAAACTCACCGTCAGGGTAGTTCAAGGCTGAAATGTAATTTAACAGAGCATCAAACCATACGTATGTAACATAATCTTTATTAAAAGGCAGGGTGATTCCCCACTTCAGACGGGTTTTCGGCCGTGATATGCACAAATCTTCAAGAGGTTCTCTTAAAAATGCCAAGACTTCATTCTTGTAGCGTTCAGGACGGATAAAATCGGGATTACTTTTAATATGATCAATAAGCCAATCCTGATAACGGCTCATCTTGAAAAAATAGTTGGACTCCTTTATATTTTCAGGTATCGTCAGATGATCAGGACATTTGCCGTCAATCAGTTCACGTTCTGCATAGAAACGTTCGCAGCCAAAGCAGTAAAGCCCTTCATATTCGCTGAAATATATATCTCCGGAATCATAAATCTTTTGCAGAATCTGTTTTACGACCGTCGTGTGCTTAGGATCGGTAGTACGGATAAAGTGATTGTAGTTGATGTTGAGTTCAGGCCAGAGATTTCTGAAAATACTGCTGATCTCATCAACATAAGCCTTTGGACTTAAGCCTTTTTCTTTGGCGGCACGTACAATTTTATCACCATGTTCATCCGTGCCGGTAAGAAAGAAAGTTTCTTTCTGATACATGGTATTAAAGCGACAAGCAACATCAGCAACTATCGTTGTATAGGCATGGCCGAGATGAGGCCTTGCATTCACATAATAAATCGGAGTTGTTATATAAAAAGAGTTTAGCATCTATGTTCCTCTTTATCATCTTCCTTACGGTCGAAGATGATATCATCTAATTCATTTTCAACTTCCTTCCCATCGTCCAATCGAATTGTAAAACGACTGCGAATTACATTATGCCGTGTTACTTTTCCTTTTCCGTTTTTAGTCATGACGGTTTTACCAATCTTCGGAAGTTTTTTTTTCAATGCCAGGTAAGTTTCATTTTCATATGTAAGACAGCACATAAGCCTGCCGCACACTCCTGAAATCTTGGCTGGATTTAAGGACAGCCCCTGATCCTTGGCCATACGGATGGCTACAGGTTCGAATTTTGACAAAAAAGCCGAACAGCAGAGCTGACGGCCGCACCTTCCTACGCCGCCACACATTTTAGCCTGGTTGCGGATCCCTACCTGCCGCATTTCTATTCTGGCGTGAAACTCTTTAACCAGAACCTTTACAAGCTGTCGGAAATCCACCCTGCCCTCGGCAGTAAAAAAAAAAGTCAATTTGCTTGCATCAAAGGTGCTTTCAACTGAAAACAGATTCATATTAAGCCCAAAATCTTTTATCTGTTTAAGACAAAATGCAAAGGCCTTTTCCGTGAGCTCAAGATTTTTTTCCACCTGTTTGAAATCTTCTTCGGTTGCAATTCTGAACACCTTTTTCAAAGGTTTGTCAGACAACCTTTCCTCCGCAGATACAGGCGGTTTTGCAACCACACCAAATCCAAGACCCTGCTCGGTTTCGACAATCACCCTGTCTCCCTGATTAAGCACAAAAAGACCGCAGTCAAAGTCATAAACCTTTCCGGCGGGTTTGAACCTTATACCGACTATCTTTTCCATAATTTCAGCACCAGTTGTGCCGCCCGAACGATATCCAATAATACCGCCTCATCCCGTGCCATAGACTACCTCTGCTGTGCCCAGAATCTCTCGACGAAGTATCCAGTCAGAACTTCGCTCAACTGCTCGTTTGGTGAACAGGTCCACCTTACAACCCAATAAGTCAGTCAATTCCTGTTCCATCCTCACGTGATCCAGCAGACCCCATTCTGCTCCAGGTGCAAACGCGGCAAGAACGTCCAAATTGCTTTCCGGGCCAAAGTCATCGCGCAGGACTGACCCAAACAGAGCCATCTCGCTAATCTGCCAACGCCGACAGAAATCAGCGACCCGTTCTTGGGAGATGTCAATTGCCCTTTTAGCCATCATTCACTCCATAGCGGACAGCACTTACCAAGATAATTTTTACAATTATCCCGGAAGCTTACTTTCCGCATCCGTAACTTCTCAATAAGTTCGGGTACCTTATATGCTTCCCCCCTTTGAAAAAGGGGGATTGAGAGGGATTTTCCCATCGCTGCTCGAACTTATTGAGAAGTTACCCACGTGCCCCCACAAAACACCAACGCCGCAAGAGATCTCTCTGCTAAAAACCGGATCATTTCAGCAGGCAGATCACCATGCGGCTTTTAAATGTTT